>Ga0326511_10000061_pt1 | contig 80600 bp, 69 predicted proteins | sample 0_2496_0518_D_FD_203701 | JGI IMG/M metagenome (GOLD analysis project Ga0326511, IMG submission 203701) | Bovine rumen microbial communities from UC Davis, California, United States - 0_2496_0518 | ecosystem: Host-associated > Mammals > Digestive system > Stomach > Rumen | place: USA...
ATGCCCTCTTCCCGAAGCGCCTTTAACGCCTGACTACCAGAATAGTCAAATTCGCCTGCTTCACCAATCTTCAACGCACCGGAACCGAGGAGTAATACCTTTTTAATATGATCGTATTTCATTTTTTATCAATTAGGGAGTTAAATGAGTTTGGATAATTAGAGAGTTGCTATGAAACGGTCAAACATAAACTCTGTATCTACAGGACCGGAACATGCCTCAGGATGGAACTGACTGGAGAACCAGGGATTCACCGTATGGCGGATTCCCTCGTTGGAGCCGTCATTCATATTAACAAACAACTCGCGCCAGTCGCGACCAAGCGTAGCAGCATCAACAGCATAACCGTGATTCTGCGAGGTGACATAACAACGATTTGTGCCCACCTCACGTACCGGTTGGTTATGACTACGATGACCATATTTCAGTTTATAGATACGTGCACCACCGGCTTTCGCCAGTAGTTGGTTTCCCATGCAAATACCACAAATCGGTTTACGCGACATTGACATCTGTTTCTTCAGCACTTCTACCGCCTCCACGCAGGTATCAGGATCACCAGGACCATTTGCCAGGAAAAGTCCGTCGAAATCCATATCGGTGTAATCATAGTTCCAAGGAACACGAATCACCTCTACCCCTCGGTTGATCAGACAGCGAATGATGTTTGCTTTCACTCCGCAATCCACAAGAACCACGTTCTTTCCGGCACCTTCGTTATAGCGGATGATATCCTTACAGGAAACACGAGCCACCCAGTTGATGTCGCTGTAGGGGGTGGTTGCGATAGTATCGCAACAGACAGAACTATCGAGGGAATCGCTACATACAGAAGCTGCGCTTTCAAACAGTAGCTGTCCCATCATCACACCATGTGTGCGAAGCAGTTTTGTCAGCGCTCGGGTATCGATACCTGTTACGCCAGGAACCTTTTCGCGTTTCAGCCAGTCGCCCAGACTTTCTTTTCCGTTCCAATGACTATACTTTTCGCTATAGTCGCTCACGATGATAGCAGAAGCATAGATCTTGTCACTCTCCATGAATGTGGGCAGTCCGTTATCCTCGAAAGTAAAGGGTGGCACACCGTAGTTACCCACCAAGGGATATGTCAGCACCATCAGCTGTCCAGCGTATGAGGGGTCTGTCAACGACTCCGGGTAGCCCATCATGGCAGTATTGAAAACGACCTCCCCCACCACAGGAGCCTCGTATCCAAACGATTCCCCGTGGAATTCAGTTCCGTCACTCAATCTTAAAGTTACCTTCTTCATTGATGTTGTTTGTTATAATCTGTTTTTATCCTGTACATATTTATAAAAAAGGCGAGCCGACAAACGACTCGCCCAATAGTTATTCTACAGTAACCGACTTCGCCAAGTTACGTGGTTGGTCAACATCCTTACCTTTGCAGACAGCAATGTGATAAGCCAACAGCTGCAGTGGGATTGTAGCAACCAATGGTTCAAGACATTCCATACAGTCAGGCAACTCGATGATTCTATCAGCAATCTTCGAAATCGTACTATCTCCTTTCGTCACCAATGCGATGACGCGACCTTGACGAGCCTTAATTTCCTGTATATTAGAAAGTACTTTCTCATACATTGCGTTGTGCGTTGCTATCACCACAACAGGCATATCGGAATCAATCAGCGCAATCGGACCGTGCTTCATCTCTGCTGCAGGATAGCCTTCTGCATGGATATAGGAAATTTCCTTCAGTTTCAGTGCCCCCTCTAAGGCAACCGGATAACTAAAGCCACGACCTAAATAGAGGAAGTTGCGGGCATAGGTGAACGTACGGGCTAAATCGGCCACCTGTTCGTTCAGCGCCAACACCTCTTTGATTTTCTCTGGAATCTCACTCAGCTGTTTGACAATAGAGAGATATTCCTCTCTGTTGACAGTACCTTTTGCATCTGCCAGCGCGAGGGCAATCATCGTGAGGACAGTTACCTGACCAGTGAAAGCCTTCGTTGAGGCAACACCAATCTCCGGACCTACGTGGATATATGTTCCCGTATCAGTGGCACGGGGAATACTGCTACCGATGGCATTGCATACACCATAGATAAATGCACCTTTTTCTTTCGCCAGTTGGACAGCCGCCAGTGTGTCGGCAGTTTCACCACTCTGCGAGATGGCAATGACCACATCATCCTCCGTTACCACAGGATTGCGGTAGCGGAACTCAGATGCATATTCCACCTCTACCGGAATACGGCATAAGGTTTCAAAAATCTGTTTACCTATCAAACCCGCATGCCAACTGGTTCCACAAGCAACAATGATGATGCGTTTGGCATTGAGCAGTTGCTGACGGTAGTCGATGAGTGCCGAGAGTGTCACGTGATCAGCTTCTACATTCACACGTCCACGCATACAGTTTCTCAGACATTCCGGCTGCTCAAAGATTTCCTTCAGCATGAAATGTGGATAGCCTCCCTTCTCAATCTGTCCCAAGTCGATATCGACCTTTTTGATTTCCAGCTGTTGCTCTTCATTCAAGATACTGACCACTTTGAGTTCCTCACCCAGCCGAATGATGGCGATGTTTTCGTCATCGAGATACACCACTTTGTCGGTATATTCGATAATCGGACTGGCGTCAGATCCTAAGAAGAACTCGTCCTCGCCAATGCCTACGACCAGCGGACTCTGTTTACGAGCTGCAATAATCTGATGAGGATCATTCTTGTCGAGAATGGCGATCGCATAGGCACCGATCACTTGGTACAGCGCAACCTGTACGGCTGTGAGCAGGTCGAGATTTTTCTTGTTCTGGATATACTCCACCAGTTGCACCAGCACCTCCGTATCCGTATCAGAACGAAACGTTACACCTTTTTCCATCAGGTTTTTCTTGATTTCGGCATAGTTCTCGATGATACCATTGTGGATGATAGCCAGATTCTTGGATTCAGAATAATGCGGATGCGCATTCTTCGATGACGGTTCACCATGCGTAGCCCATCGTGTATGAGCAATACCTACATGTCCTGTGATGTCTTTATCCGCACAATAGTTTTCCAAATCCGACACTTTTCCTTTGGCTTTGTACACGTTCAGATTACCGTTGTCGTTTCGCAAAGCCACGCCTGCGCTGTCATATCCCCGATACTCCAGGCGCTTCAGTCCTTTTATCAGAATGGGATATGCCTCTTTGTGTCCTAAATATCCTACGATTCCGCACATAGTTGTATTTGTGTTTGTGGTTGTTTATATCATCATAGAAAAAGAGATTGAGAAATGAATCTCAATCTCTATTCGTTTATCTAAATATTGTCACGAGCAGCGATGCAATAGAAATCAGAATACTTGTTGCAGAGAACCAAAGCGTGGTGCTCTGACCGATTTCCGAGTTCTTCGATGCCGTTGCGTTCGGCTCTACATAGATGTAGTCGTTCTGTTGCACATAATAATAAGGTGAATTGATGAGGTTGGCATCGTTCAGATTCAGACGAACGGCATGCTTTTCACCTGTGGCATCCTCACGAATCAGCAACACATTATCACGCTTACCATAGATGGTCAGGTCACCTGCTGCTGTAATTGCTTCCAGGATACTCATCTTCTCCTGGCTGACAGGGACTACCTTCGGAGCCTTCACCTCACCCTGTACAGTCACACGGAAGCTGGACATCCGTACAGTGACAACGGGATTCTCTGATGCTGCAAGATAAGGACGAATCTTTGACTTGATCAAATCCTCACACTGACCTTTCGTCAATCCCTGTACATGCAGGCGACCAACAACAGGAAAGTCAATATATCCATCATTGTCAACCAGATAAGGCAACAGCGAACCTGCACCACTGGACGAGATATTTCCTGTAGGATTCAGCACCTGTGAGACTGCTAAGTTGAAAGGAACAGCTGCTTTCGGGTCAGTTGTGCTAACAGTAATGGTCAGCTCATCCTTCGGCATGATTCTCGCATCATACAAACCTTTGGATGCGGCCAAACTGATAGAATCAATATTCTGGAAATAAGCCACTTTCTTGTACGACTTACAGCCTGTCATCATCACCGTGAGCATGACCGCTAAAACTGAACATAAAAGTAATTTTTTCATATCTTGGGAAAAATCTTGTTAAAATCGCTGCAAAATTACTACTATTTTTTGATATGTACAAACGAAATTGTTTTTTTTACAAAAAAATACGACCATATCCATCCAGATTGACGATTTTGTGTATATTTGCATCCGGAATGATTGAGCATTAAACAAATGAATCAGATGAAAAGAATTACAGCCATCGTAACACTATGTCTCTGCTGCCTGACAACCCTTCAGGCACAAACCCAGTATGAACGTAACGACTTCACTTTCAAAATTACTAAAATGAAGAATGCCGACGGTGAGATTTCGGAAGTGACGCTCGGTACCTATGTAGGGAACAAACTGATTAAAGAATACTTCTTTCAGTTGGATGCTACCGTGTCGGAAGAAATGGCAGAGACCATCGGAACCATCTCGGAAACAGATATCAACTTTGACGGCTATCCAGATGTAGATATCTATTTGGGTTATTGGGGCGGTTTTGCCAACAACACCCAGCACGAGGCGCTCCTGTGGGATCAACAGCAGCACTGCTTCATACAGCCAGAGGGATACAGCGGTATTGGAGAGCCTCAATTCGATCCAGAGAAAAAATATATCTTTACCACCCTCAGTGCCGGGCCCGATGATCGTGTCACTACCTATTACCGTTGGCAAGGGCACAAGCTCCAGAGATATCTTGAGAACACGTGGTCGATTGCCGGTGATGACGATCTGTTGAATTTCGACGGCTTACTCAATCTGCCCCTTCAACGATTCGATGCCAAGCTTGATGGTCGCACCCCCGTCATCATCGCTTTCCAACAGAACAGCGACAGTATCGTAGCAGGTTATATCTATTATCCCAATGCCAAGCATCCAGCCCCCATCTTGATAGCTGGTAGTGTCAGTCTGTATGAAGGCATCAACTATTACTATTTTAATGAATATCAGGCAGACGGCAAAATCAGCGGCACCATCAGCATCCAGCATCAGGCTACAGACAGATGGGACGATAAAGTTGAAGGCACTTGGACGAATCCCAAGACAGAAAAGGAGTACCAACTTACCGACATCATCTCCAGCCGTGAGGCACCCCGTTGGTTTACGAAATCGCTCCTGACTCCAGAAGACCCTAATAATATCGGTCGCGAGTATTCTTTCCAGATATGGCGACAGGGATATGATTGCTATATGGGCGGCAACATCACCTTCCGTGCAGCAGGCAAGAACAAAGTGTATTTCGACTGTGCCAATGTGGTGCACAACATCGCTGAAGGCAGTAGTAAGGAAGGGCGTCCTGCTGTGCTCAACGGCAACACGTTTGACTATCTGAACGTCAATGAGTGTGGTTACGGATTCCGTGCTTCGTTCTATCCCAAGTTTGTGAAGCTGACAACCATTACCGACCATGAGTCACTTGATTGTTTTGGTGCCAATTCCGCTTTCGACGGCATCTATTTGAAAGTGAAGCAATAAAAGAAAATCTTTCTGGTGTAAAGCAATAAAATAAAAACCTTCCCAGCCAGGAAGGTTTTTATTTGTTGATAGGGTTACGCTGATTAATAGAACTTGAAATAGTTCCTTGCGTTGTTGTAAGAGATATCTTCGACCATACGAGACAGGCTCTCCATGTCGTAAGGAAGAAGACCCTTCTCTACATCATCGCCCAGCAGATTACAGAGCAGACGACGGAAGTACTCATGACGCGGATAGCTCAGGAACGAGCGACTGTCGGTCAGCATACCAACGAAACGGCTCAGCAGACCCAGCACAGACAATGCATTCATCTGTCGCGTCATACCATCAAGCTGATCGTTGAACCACCAGCCGGAGCCGAATTGAATCTTACCTGGGCAGCTACCATCCTGGAAATTACCGAGCATCGTTGCAATCACCTCATTGGCGCAAGGATTCAATGTATATAAAATGGTACGCGTAAGCTTACCTGCAGTATTCAATTCATTGAGGAAGTGACTCATAGCCTGAGCAGTTGTGAATTCACCGATAGAGTCGAATCCTGTGTCAACACCCAACTTGTCATGCATCAGCGTGTTGTTGTCGCGGATAGCACCATAGTGGAACTGCTGTGTCCAGTTGGCATCATAGTCCTGCTCTGCGCAAACACGGAGGAACGCATGCTTGTACTGACGGATTTCAAGCCGAGAGAGTTGCTGACCGCGCATCGCCTTCTCAAAGATGGTTTCAATCTGAGAATCGGTATATGGCTCATCGTAGAACTCCTCGATACCATGATCAGACAGACGACATCCGTTCTCGTGGAAGAAGTCGTGACGCTTCTGCAATGCATCAATCATATCTGCAAACTTCGTGATAGAAACGTTCGCAACCTCAGCCAGTTTGTTAACATAAGCAGCAAACTCAGGTTTCTCGATGTTCATTGCCTTATCAGGACGCCATGCTGGAATCATCTTGATTTCAAAACCACTCTCCTTGGTAGCCTTGTGCCAACGCAGATCATCAACGGGATCGTCGGTGGTACATACACACTCAACGTTGTAGCGGCGCATAAAACCACGGGCAGTATATTCCGGCTGCTGAAGTTTTTCGTTACACTCATCGAAAATCTCGCGAGCAGTCTTCGGCGACAGCAGTTTGTCGATACCAAAAGCCGTCTTCAACTCCAGATGTGTCCAGTGATAGAGTGGATTGCGGAAGGTATAGGGAACGGTCTCTGCCCATTTCTCGAATTTCTCCCAATCGGAAGTATCCTTACCTGTACAATATTTCTCGTCGATGCCGTTGGTACGCATCGCACGCCACTTATAGTGGTCGCCTCCTAACCAAAGCTCTGTGATGCTCCTAAACTTATGGTCACTGGCTACCATTTCAGGAATCAGGTGACAATGATAATCGATAATCGGCATCTTTGCCGCATGGTTGTGATACAATTCCTGTGCCACTTTCGTGTCCAACAGGAAGTTTTCGTCCATAAACTTTTTCATAATCGGTTTAGTGTTTTTGTTATTTGTTTTATTAGTTTGTTGACAAAATAAGCAAATCGAACACCATAGAATATGTTATGATGGTTGAAATGCCGTTTATTTTTTTTGCAAAAATAATGCATTTTTTTGGAACAAGTGGATTTTTAAAGTATATTTGCATGAAAATTTACGTAAACGATGTCGTAGAATCAATACGAGACCACAAAAGATACAAATACCATCATGAAACGGACAGAAAAAGTATTGTTGATTTATACCGGCGGCACGATCGGAATGGGGAAAAACCTGAAGACAAACGCACTTGAGCCTTTGGATTTCCATCATCTGATACATCACGTACCCGAATTCAAGCAGGTGCCGACAGCTATCGATGTACAACAGTTTATGCCGCCCATCGATTCCAGTGATATGAATCCGGATATGTGGGCACAACTTGTAAGCATTATTCATCAAAAATATAATGATTACGACGGCTTTGTCATTCTGCACGGAACCGACACAATGGCCTATACCGCCTCAGCCCTTTCGTTTATGTTGGAGAATTTGACGAAACCCGTCATCCTGACAGGAAGCCAGCTTCCTATCGGACAGTTGCGTACCGATGGAAAGGAGAACCTGATTACCAGCATTGAGTTGGCATCAGCCCACCATGATGACGGCACGGCTATCGTTCCTGAAGTGTGTATTTATTTCAGCGGGCGCCTTCTACGTGGCAACCGCGCCACCAAACATAATGCAGAAGGGTTTAATGCTTTCGATACCTTCAACTATCCCCACTTGTGCGATGCTGGCGTCAGCTTCACCTTTCGCAATCACCACATCCTGAAACCCGACTTTCATAAACCGATGGTACCTCACCCTGATTTAGATGCCAATGTGGTGGTATTCAGTTTATTCCCCGGTTTACAAGAGAACATTGTCCATCATGTTTTGGATGCACCTGAATTACGCGGCATCATCATGCGTACGTTTGGCAGCGGCAACGCGCCACAGCGTCCGTGGTTGCTGAAGTTGCTGAAAGAAGCCAGCAGCCGCGGCGTCATCGTGGTAAACATCAGTCAATGTATCAACGGCAGTGTGGAGATGAACCGCTATGATACCGGTTTCCAACTGAAAGAGGCAGGTGTTGTATCAGGCTACGACAGCACCGTCGAGGCTGCCGTCACAAAACTCATGCATTTACAAGCACGATACCAGGACCATCATATAATCAGAGAAATGATGAACCGCAGTTTGGCAGGAGAGATTACGGTATAAGGAAACCTCTGCAACCTTCTCTATGGAGGAAGGCTTTTTGAAGGGTATTACATTAATAATTATGAAAAAGTTGGTTGTTACGTAGAAAATACGTAACTTTGTCGCCTGTTTATAGAGAAAGAGAAGCATGAATGATTTGAAAACAGGAGAACAGCAACACGTGAATCCGTTTCTGCAGCCATATCAGACGATTCACAATACCATTCCATTTCCCGATATTACGCTGTCAGATTACGAGGAGGCTATGCTTGAGGGCATTCGCCGCGAGGATGAACAGATAGCGATGATGCTGGCAGAAACTGATGAGCCGACTTTCGAAAACACGTTAGACCGTGAGGATGAGAAGGACGGCGACAAGCATTATTACGACCTGTTGGGAAGGGTAAACAGCGTGTTCTTCAATATGTTGAGTGCAGAAACCAACGATGAGATGGATGCATTGGCGCAGAAGATGAGTCCCATTTTGACGAAACACGCTAACGACATCAGCCTCAACCCTGAGGTATTCAAGCGTATCAAGCACGTCTATGATCAATACCACAACACGGATTCCTGTCTTAAAGACAACTCAGATACTGCTGGCGACAACTGTAAGACATCTCTTAGGAAGCTGACCGCAGAAGAAGAGATGCTACTCAACAACGCTTACGATGGTTTTGTACGTAGCGGTGCCTTGCTCGACGAGGATGGCAAACAACGTTTGCGTGCGCTGACGGAAGAAGCGAGTATGCTGTCATTGCAATTCTCTCAGAATCTGTTGAAGGAAAACAAAGCCTTCATTCTGCATATCACCGACGAAAAACAGTTGGAGGGACTGCCCGAAACAGCCCTTCAGATGGCTGCTGAGGCGGCGAAGGAACTTGAAAAGGACGGCTGGGTGTTCACACTTGATGCCCCCAGCTATGGTCCGTTTATGATGTACAGCACCCAACGGGAGTTGCGCAGACAACTGTATATGGCACGCAACACGCTGTGTATCAAGGAAAATACTGAGAACAATCTCGACATCTGCAAGCGTCTTATCAACCTTCGAAGGGAACTGGCACAGCTGTTAGGCTATGATACTTTTGCCGATTATGTGTTGAAGCACCGTATGGCATCGAACGTTGAGCAGGTATATCAATTACTCTACAACCTTATCGATGCCTATAAGCCTACTGCCGAAGCAGAACGGGCAGAACTGAAAGCCCTTGCCAAAGAAATGGAAGGCGACGATTTCAAGATGGAGCCTTGGGACACCGCCTACTATTCGCAACAGCTGAAACTGCAGAAATACAACCTCGACCCTGAGATGCTACGCCCCTATCTGGAGTTGGGAAATGTCATCAAGGGTGTCTTCGGATTAGCCACTAAGCTCTATGGCATCTCCTTCAAGGAAAACAAGAGCATTCCCGTCTATCACCCTGACGTAAAACCATTTGAAGTGTTTGACAAAGACGGCAGTTTCTTGGCTGTACTCTATGTTGATTTCCATCCTCGCAAAGGAAAACGCGATGGTGCTTGGATGACTGAGTTTCAGGGACAATGGATTGAGCACAGCGGTGAAAACGTACGTCCTCATGTGAGTTTGGTCATGAATCTGAGCAAGCCCACCGATGACAAACCAGCATTACTACGACTGAGCGAAGTGGAGACGTTCCTCCATGAGTTCGGTCACTCTCTGCACGGCATCTTCGCCAACACCCATTATGAAAGTCTCAGCGGTACGAATGTGTGGTGGGACTTTGTGGAACTGCCCTCACAGCTGATGGAAAACTTCGCTGTAGAGAAAGATTTCCTGCGCACTTTCGCCTTCCACTATGAAACAGGGGAGCCGATGCCCGATGAGCTTATCGACCGCATTATTGCCAGCCGCAACTTCCAAGCAGCGATTGGCTGTCTGCGACAGGTTTCTTTTGGATTGTTGGATATGGCTTACTACACGCAGAAAGAGGAGTTTACCGCTGATATCATCCCCTTTGAGAAGAAAGCCTGGGAGAAAGCAATTCTTGGCAAGCAACGCGCTGATACCTGTATGACCACCCAGTTCTCACACATCATGGCGGGCGGCTATGCAGCCGGCTACTATAGTTATAAATGGGCAGAAGTGCTCGACGCCGATGCGTTCAGCGTATTTAAGAAGGAGGGTATATTCAATCAGGAAACCGCTCAACGTTTCCGTGACTGCATTCTTTCGAAAGGTGGCACAGAGCATCCAATGACACTCTACAAACGTTTCCGCGGCTGCGAACCCACCATCGATGCGCTTTTAGAGAGAAATGGGATAAAGAAGAGCGAGGAGAACTAGGAAGACTAGGAAGACTAGGAAGACTAGGGAAACTAGGGAAACTAGGAAGACTAGAAAAATATTAAAAGAAATATGGACGACAAACAAAATAAGCTTGACCTCCGTTATTTGCGAATGGCTCGCATTTGGGCAGAGAATTCCTACTGTCAGCGCCGACAAGTAGGCGCCTTAGTCGTCAAAGACAAGATGATTATCAGCGACGGCTACAACGGAACGCCAAGTGGTTTCGAGAATATCTGTGAGGACGAGAACAACCTCACCAAACCCTACGTGCTGCATGCTGAGGCCAATGCCATTACGAAGCTGGCTCGCAGTTCCAACAACTCTGACGGCAGCACGCTCTACGTCACCGCCTCTCCCTGCATCGAATGTGCAAAGCTCATCATTCAGGCAGGCATCAAACGTGTTGTCTATGGTGAAAAATACCGTTTGGAAGACGGCATCAACCTGCTGAAACGAGCAGGAATAGAAGTGATTTATTTAAGTCTCCCCCCGGTGGGAGAGGCTCCGAAGTAAGGAGCAGAGTTGAAAGGAGTAAGGAGTAAGGAGAAAAGGAGTAAGAGAATGAACAAATCAAATCGATACATCCCGTTGCTGATGGCCTTGTGTGTGGTCATCGGAGTCATCATTGGCACCTTTTATGCCAATCACTTTTCCGGCAATCGGTTGAACATCATCAACAGCGGCGGCAGTCGGCTTACAAACCTGCTGCATATCATCGACGACCTGTATGTGGATTCCGTCAACATCGACAATCTTGTGGAGAAAGCGATGCCGCAGATATTGGCCGAACTCGACCCCCACTCTGTATATATCAGTTCCAAGGAGGCACAGAACGCCACCGACGACCTGAAGGGTTCGTTCTCTGGTGTGGGTATTGAGTTTGTGATTCGCGACGACACCGTCCATATTCAGAATGTTATCAAAAACGGTCCGTCAGAGAAAGTTGGATTGCTGGCTGGTGATAAGATTGTGAGCATTAACGGTAAGCCGTTTGTGGGCAAGGAAGTAACCAACGAGGAAGCGATGCATCGCCTCAAAGGTCCCAAAGACTCACAGGTGAAAATCGGCATCCTTCGCTATCGGGAGAAGAAAGAGCGTGTCTTTACCATTACTCGCGGGGATATTCCGATGAAGAGTATTACCGCCACCTATATGATTAACGACAGCACTGGCTATATCCGCATCAAGAATTTCGGCGACAAGACCTACGCTGAGATGCTGGCATCCTTGAGTACCCTTTCTTCTGATGGTGCCAAGAATCTGATTATCGACCTGCGCGACAATACCGGCGGCTATCTCGACAAAGCCGTTCAGATATGCAACGAATTTCTGCCGAAAGACCGGCTGATCGTATATACCGAGGGACGCAAATCACCTCGTTCCAACTACTACAGCGACGGACACGGTGTCTATCAGGACATCCCGCTGGTGGTGCTCATCAACGAAGGTTCAGCTTCTGCTTCCGAGATTTTTGCAGGTGCGATGCAAGACAACGACCGCGCCACCATCATCGGCCGCCGTTCGTTTGGCAAGGGCTTGGTACAACAACAGATACCCTTCTCTGACGGCAGTCTGATTCGTCTGACTGTTGCCCGCTACTACACCCCTTCCGGCCGTTGCATCCAGAAGCCTTATGAGGCCGGCGACAGCAAGGATTACGAAATGGATCTGCTCACCCGCTATGAGCACGGAGAGTATTTCTCTCAGGACAGCATCAAGCACACCGGCCCAGCCTACAAGACCCACATCGGACGTGTGGTATATGGCGGCGGTGGTATCACGCCGGATATTTTTATTCCTGAAGATACCGTCAACATGACCTCTTATTATAAGGAGGCTGCGATGAGCGGATTGATTCTGCAGTTTGCCTTCAACTATACCGATGACAACAGGCCGTTGTTGAATTCCTACAAGACGATGAGGACATTGGCCAGCTACCTGAAGAAACAGAATCTGGTGGAGCGTTTTGCCGTTTTTGCCGACAAGAACGGTCTGAAGCGTCGCAACCTGCTGATTATGAAGTCGCACAACCTGCTTGAACGCTACATCGATAGCCGCATCATCTATAATATGCTGGACGAACAGGCGTGGAATGAGTATATGAACCTCGACGACCCCACCATCCGTGCGGCATTGGAGATTATCAGAAAGAATCAAACGATACCAAGCCTCTAACATGTTCAAACGCGAAGTACAGCCATTAGACGCCCTGGTGAATCAGTTTTTGCGCCAGGAAGGACTAGAGACACCTTTGTTGCAAAAGCGTCTGATTGATGCATGGGACGAGGTGACTGGCAAAACGGTGGTGCGCTACACAACGGAGAAGTTCATCAAGAACCAGACGCTGTTTGTGAAAATCAACAATCCAGCTTTGCGTCAGGACCTGAACATGATGCGCACCCAACTGGTAAAGCGCCTGAATGAAGCCGTAAAGAGTATGGTGATTGCAGAAGTAAGGGTGTATTAATTCATAATGCATAATGCATAATTCTCAATTATCAATTATATAATGACGTCCATTTTGATGTCGTGCTCATCGGCTGGGATACCGGGCATTTTCTGGAAATCGAAACACACACCTATTTTATAAGTATGCGGCAGTCGGGCAAGCAATCGGTCATAATACCCTTTGCCGCGCCCCAAACGGTTGCCGCGCCCATCGAACCCCATTCCTGGCACCACAGCCACTTCTATTTCTTCTTCGTGGGTGAACACCTCGCCAACAGGCTCCATGATGTCAAAGAAACCGCCCTGCAGGTCGGCTGGCGATGTGTATCGGCGCAGTTCGATGTCGGTATCGTTCAACACGGCAGGCAACAGGACCGTCTTTCCTTTCTCAACCAACAGGTCGAGAACGTGATGGGTATCGACTTCATCAGACAGCGAATAGTACATCAAAATGGTCTTTGCCCGATGGATGGCGGGACAAGCGAGCAGCCGCTGAATGATCGCCTCAGAGGATTCCTTGAGTTGCTGTTCGGTGAACATACCTTTCAGCATGCGGATGTGTTGTCGGATTTGTTTTTTTTGCATGGGAATTGATGGGAGTTATGGGATTTCAAACAACTTGTATTCGAAAGCGCTGTTTTGGAGGATGCTGTCGAGGTGTTCGCGGTTGGTGTCGGTAATAAAAATCTGACCGAAATCCTCGCCTGCTACCAGTTTTACGATTTGTTCTACACGCTGGGCATCCAGTTTGTCGAAGATATCATCGAGCAACAGCAACGGTGTTGTTTTTGCCGCCATCTGTTTGAGGAATCGGAACTGCGCCAGTTTCAACGCCAGCACAAACGTTTTGTTCTGTCCCTGACTGCCTTCGCGCTTCATCGGATAGCCGCCCAGCGTCATCTCCAAGTCGTCGCGATGAATGCCGTGCAACGAATAGCCTACTGCGCGGTCCTTGAAGCGGTCGCGCTGGATAATGTCCAGCAACGACCCTCGCTGTCCGTGCGAGATATATCGCAACGACACCTGTTCCTGCTCTTGCGAGATATGCTGATAGATGTCCTGAAAGACGGGCACCAGCTGGCGCACAAATTCGTCGCGCTTACGATAGACGGCCTCGCCCGTTTCGGCCATCTGCTGTTCCCAGAGTTCCATGAGCGTGGCGTCTGGCTCTTCCTCCATCTTCAGTAGCGTATTGCGTTGCTGCAAAGCTTTATTGTAATTCGTCAGCGCCTCGATATAGCTGTGGTCGTATTGTGCGATGACCACATCCATCAGACGGCGCCGTTCCTCGCTGCCACCCTCGATGAGAATGGTGTCGGCAGGCGACACATACACCAGCGGAATCAGCCCGATATGTTGTGACAGCCGTTTGTATTCCTTCTTGTTGCGCTTGAAATGTTTCTTCGTGCCGCGCTTCATGCCGCAGTATATCAGCTCCGTCTCTCCCTGCTCGTTCTCGTAGGTTCCTTCCAGCACAAAGAAGTCCTCATTGTGGGTAATCACCTGTGAATCGACGGGATTGTTGGCACTTCGGCAGAACGACAGGTAGTAGATAGCATCCAGCAGATTGGTCTTCCCCACCCCGTTGTGCCCTATCAGGCAATTCATTTTCGGCGACAAATCGAGCGTTGCCTCCTTGATATTTTTATAGTGGATAATATTCAGTTTCTTGAGAATCATGCTGCCGTATTCGTTAAAAACGTAGCAAAGTTACACCTTTTATTCATGAAAAACGAAAAAAGTCATGAATAAATTTCAATATATCCGAGAATATGTGTAATTTTGCTGCGCTAAAATTTGCACATAAATAAAAATCAAGAAATAATGGCTAAAAAATTTGAACAAACAAGTCCCGCTGACATCAACGAGACTATCAGTAAATCAGAAGCTTTCTTCATCAAGTACAAGAAAGCTATCATCATTACCATCGTAGCAATCATCGTCATCATCGCAGGTTTCATGCTGTGGAAGCAGTATGTGGTAAAACCCCGCGAGGCTGAGGCAAGCACCGTTTTGGCAAAGGCCGAACAGTATATGATGATGCAGCAATACGACAAAGCCCTCAAGGGCGACGGTGCTGGTTGCATCGGCTTTGTGAAAGTAGCCAGCGACTACAGCGGTACCGATGCAGGCAACCTTGCCAACCTCTATGCAGGTTTGTGCTATGCTCGTCAGGAGAAACCCGACTGGAAGCAGGCATTACAGTATTTGAAGGAATACGAACCCGCCAAGGAATCTCTCATCGGCGCCTTCTCACAGTTCGCTTTGGGTAACGCCTATGCCAACAACGACCAGTTAGACGAGGCTGTGAACGCATTCAAGAAAGCTGCTGAACTCGCTGACAATCAGGCAGAAGGTGTCAACAACAGCATTGCTCCACGTGCCCTGATTGAAGCAGGTGTCATTCTGGAGAAGCAAGGCAAGAAAGCCGAAGCTAACGAAATCTACGTAAACATCAAGAAGACCTACGTAGCTTCACCTGCTTACCAGGAAATCGACAAGTATATCGAACGCACGAAGTAATTGTAAATCGTAAATCGTCCAATTGTCAAATAGCAATGGCTACTGCATTTCACAACTTGTCCGAGTACGACCCCACCAGCATTCCCGATGCCAGCAACATGAACTTCGGCATCGTGGTTTCAGAGTGGAATCCGGAGATTACCGGAGCTTTGCTCGATGGAGCCGTTAAAACGCTGGAGAAGCATGGCGCACTGCCTGAAAACATCCACGTGAAGACTGTTCCAGGCAGCTTCGAACTCATCTACGGCGCACATCAGATGACACTCAACGACGGCTACGACGCCATCATCATCCTCGGCTGCGTCATCCGCGGCGATACTCCCCATTTCGACTACATCTGTCAGGGAGTCACCTACGGTATCGCCCGACTGAATGCCAAGAGCGAGATTCCCGTTATCTTCGGCTTGCTCACAACCAACGACATGCAGCAGGCCAAAGACCGTGCCGGCGGCTGTCTGGGCAACAAAGGCGATGAATGTGCCATCGATGCCATCAAAATGGCGAAGTTCTAATACAAGTGATATGTGTGACACTTTGTGACATGTGACATGTGACATTAAGGGTGTTCAATAGGTAGAAATAGAAAAATAAGGAGAATAGAGAGTTAAATAATGTACTAATAATATAATATAATTAACATTATATTTACCCTCCCTACCTCCTGTGTTCGCTGTATGTGCTTAATGTCACATGTCACAAGTCACATTACGTCACAAATATTTATAACTTCCTGATAATAAGGCTATTGCAAAACAACATTTCCAAATAGCCTTGGAATTGCCGCAAAAAAACTATACTTGCAAGGTAAAAGAGCCACACTTACAATGCAAAAGGGCTGCTTTTACAAGGCAAAACCTATCCTTTTGCAAGCCAAAAGCTATGCTTTTACAAAATAAGCGCGCAAAATGATTTGTTAATAGGTCTAAAATCAACGTTTTCGAAAAATTTTCCGACTACCCCGTTTTTTGCACGAAAACCTCAAAAAAGTTTCAGTGAACGTTTAAATTCACCAGTTTCAGACCCCCTGCCCCCTAACTTAGGGGGTATTGAGGTTACACCCCATCGTCCTCATTCGTTTGGGGGTTGGGAGCGGCATTTTGGTTGGTGGTGTCGAGGTCGTTGTCAAGCTCGATATGAATGTCGCCCATGCGGGAAATCTTGACCTTCATCGGTATGAACTCATCACTCATCTCGTTGGGCGAGCCTACGCTGGCAGAAAAAACGAGGTTGTTGCCTTCCACCTCTACGAACGGAAGCCCCAGGAGGGCACCATTTTTCTTGGTGTTGTCGTCGAGGAAACTGTTGAAGTCTGTCTTCTGGAACGTCTTGTCCATGAAGACGCTGCCGTCGGCGCGACTGATTTTCAAGTCAATCTTGTTGTCGTAGTACTTCCTGCCCGACTCGTCTTGCACGATAGGCAGCTCAGTATCAGCATAGCGGCGAATGGCTATGGTATAGTCGCCCGTTTGCCACGTAACGGTGGTGGCTTCAGGGGCGATGGTGGCCATCTCTGCCGTATCTGTCGGCACGACTTCTTTTTCAGGTTTTGAGATAATGATATTGTCTGATTGCTTAGTATCTTTGCAGGAAGAGATGCCCAACAGCAACGTTCCCAGCAGGATAAATGACAGGATTTGTTTCATTTTATTATTTTTTAATGATGGCAAAGATACAACTTTTTTCCAAAACTGCACGCAAAGACGGAAAAAAATAGTAAATTTGCGCGGTATTTCCAACAAAAAGGTATGAGAAAAAGATTGTTTTTTTGCATTTTATCAGCATTGCTGCTGTTTTCCTGCTCGAATAGTCAGGGCGAACAGCAGGCAGGAATGACCATCGATACGATTCCGCAGTTGGTGACGCAGATTCAGAAAACCAGCAAACTATATACATCGGAATATCGGGTGCATAAGATTATCACCCATGACGACGAGCTGCAGCTGAAGGGGTCATTCATGAAGCAGGACTTCGAAATCACCCTGCCTGCAGGCAAGCGCAAGGTGGCCATACCGATAGATGCCACGCTGAAGGCGTATATCGACTTCGCTGGTTTCTCGGAAAAGAACATCCGTCGCGAAGGACAGAAAATCACCATCATCCTGCCCGATCCTGTTATCGAGGTGACAGGCACGAAAATCAACCATCAGGACATCAAGCAGTCTGTGGCGCTGCTGCGTGAGAACTTCAGCGACGAGGAACTTGCCGACTACGAACAGCAGGGTCGCGCCAGTATCGTAAACGCCATACCGCAGACAGGACTGCTGGAAAATGCCCGTGCAAGTGCTGCCCACGTGATTATTCCGATGGTCACGATGATGGGATTCAAGCAGAGTGATATCACGGTGGAGTTTAGCAAGGAGCTGGGAGCAAAGAGCAAGGGGCAAGGAGCAAGGGGCAAGGAGCTGGGAGTGAGAATAGAACTTGAAAAATAAAACTATTCAACCATTAATCGTAAATTGTACATGATGAAGCGTTTTCTTTCCAACATATTTCGCCAGCTCGCAGCAAATGTTCAGCACACCTTATTATATATAATAGGGATGGTGCTGCTGGTTGTCGGCATCGTGTGGTTGCTGGTGTGGCTCAACAAAGACAACAGCATGGAGATTTCGGCCGACAGGAAGATAGACATCACACCAGCACAAATCGTTGCCATACAGAATATCGGTCAATGGGAGTTTCTCGCCATCAGCGACGAGGAGCTGGTCGATACCGTAAGCCCCGGATTCTTCAGCGACGACGAGTTGATACGCATCTACTACGGCACCGTGCGTCTGGGCATCGACCTGCATCAAGCAAAGCCCCATTGGATACGGCAACAAGGCGACTCGCTGTTGGTTGAGCTGCCACCCATCACCCTACTCGACCGGAACTTCATCGATGAGACACGCACACGCTCTTTCTTCGAGACCGGCAAATGGAGCCATGAGGCTCGTGAACAACTCTACCAACGGGCTTATGACAAGATGATAGCTCGCTGTATGACGAAAGAAAACATCCAGATTGCCCAAGCGAACGCAAAGGTTCAATTCACACAACTACTGCGGTCGATGGGGTTTGAGAAAATAAAGATTGATTTTGAATTATGAATGAAATATTATCTGAAATCAGTTCGTTCCTATGGGGCTGGCCAATGATTATCCTGTTGTTGGGGACACACCTGTTTCTGACCATTAGACTACGCTTCCCTCAACGGAAGATTTTCACAGCAATACGGTTGTCGTTGCAACGCGACAAAGGCTCTACTGGCGATGTCAGCCAGTTTGGAGCATTAGCAACAGCGCTCGCCGCCACCATCGGAACAGGCAATATCATCGGTGTGGCTACCGCCGTCGCATTGGGCGGACCTGGGGCCGTGCTGTGGTGCTGGCTCACGGGTGTGTTCGGCATCTCGACGAAATATGCCGAAGGACTGCTGGCCATCAAATACCGCGTGAAATCGAAAGACGGCAGGATGCTGGGTGGCCCGATGTATGCGCTGGAACGGGGATTAGGATGGAAATGGATGGCGGTGCTCTTCGCCATCTTCGCCACTTGTGCATCGCTGGGCATCGGCTGTACCGTACAAGCGAACGCCATTGCCACGCTGACCGAAAGTTCCTACAACATCTCACCCTACATCACAGGTGCATTCGTATGTCTGTTGGCTGCAGCCGTTATCTTAGGCGGCGTGAAAAGCATCGCCCGTGCCTGCAGTATGCTCGTACCTTTCATGGCATTCTTCTATATGGCAGGCTGTATCTACATTCTATTTGTCAATGCCGAATATCTATGGCCAGCCATACAGGTTATCTGCAAATCGGCATTCACCCCCCAAGCAGCAGGCGGAGGCTTTCTCGGCTCTACCGTCATGATGGCTGCACGATTCGGTATTTCACGCGGATTATTCTCTAACGAGTCTGGATTAGGATCGGCACCCATCGTCGCAGCAGCCGCACAAACACGCAATCCCGTTCGACAGGCATTGGTATCAAGTAGCGGCACCTTTTGGGACACCGTTGTTATCTGTGCACTCACAGGACTGGTCATCGTCAGCTCCATCATCGCTTATCCTGAGATATCATCTCATGATGGCGCCAAACTCACCCATCTGGCCTTCGACAAGATACCCTACGTGGGTGGTCCCCTGCTGACATTCGGTTTGCTCACCTTTGCCTTCAGCACCATCCTGGGCTGGTGTTACTACGGAGAAAGAGCTGTGGAATACCTGAGCGGCAAAAAACTGGCTTACGGCTACCGTACCATTTATATTATAGCCGTATTCGTGGGTAGCATCATGAACCTGACGATTGTCTGGAACATTGCCGACTGTATGAACGCGCTGATGGCTATACCCAACCTGCTGTCGCTGCTATTCCTGAATGGTATCATCGTTCATGAAACGCGCAAATACCTGTGGCGCAATCAGTTGGATAAGGATATGGAGGAATCGATGGATGAAGGTTGAAGGATGAAGGTTAATGTTTCTTTACGCTACTCTCCCTGATAATCAGCTGCATCGGAACGATTTCCTGATAGATGTTCTTGTCACCGTTGATATTGCGAAGTAACAATTCACAAGCTTTTCGTCCCTGTTCGTAAGCCTGGTCAGCGATAACTGAAAGTTTCGGTGTGACATACAATGCCGTTTCACTATCGGTGAAACCGATAATCGCCACATCCTCAGGAATACGTAAACCATGCTCCTTGATAGCTTCGAAAGCCGCATAGGTAATGATATCGTTGAACGCAATGATGGCATCTGGCCTGTCTTCACGTTCCAGCAGCTTCCCCGTAGCGTTACGAGCCACCTCGAAGTCAATCTTGTCGCAGACAATCAAATCGCGGTCAATCGGCAGCCTGTTGTCACGGAGCGCCTGCAGATATCCGTGTTTGCGGCGACGCACCATATCCAAATGATTAGGACCACCAATGAAAGCAATCCTGCGGCTTCCTGTATCAATCAGATGTTGGGTGGCCTGCTGAGCAGCCTCATCACCGTTTGCCACCACATGGGAGAACAATTCAGGCAGACAGGTGCGGGCAAAGAACACGAGCGGAATACCCATCTCATGAATTTCCTTATAGTGTGAATAGTCGGTGGTATCTTGTGCCAGACAAGCAATGATGCCTTCTACATGCAGGCTGATAAAAGAATCAATGGCACGCTCCTCGGCCTCATAGTCTTCATGACTGTTCGAACTGAAAACAGAATAGCCTTTCTGACGGGCATAGTCCTCGATGCCGTCGAGCGCGCCTGAATAATAATGGGTAACAAGGTTGGGCACAACCACACCGATGACGCGCGGTGCTTCTTTTCGCAAACTCTGTGCAAATGGGTTGGGACGATAATTCAATTCACGCGCCAAATCCTGCACACGCTTACGCATATCTTCACTCACCTCGTGACTATTTCGTAAAGCTCTCGATACGGTTGCAATACTCACATTCAGCCGAGTTGCGAGGTCTTTCAACGATATCCTGCGTTGTTTCATTGCATTGAATCTAATAAATAATGAACAATTGCTTTTGCAAAGGTATATAAAATATAGTAGAACGCAAACGTTTACGTTATTTTTTTCATTTTTTTTGTTGCTAAACGATATAAATGTATCAAAAACAATTATCTTTGCAACAGAATCTAATGAGTAATGAATAGTTGATAATAAGTTAGTTAGAAAATTCAGGATTAGAATTGTTGTGAAACAGTCCTAATCCTTTTTTTATGTCTATGAGCGAAGCAAATTAACTTCCTCTTAAATCAGAACAACAGTTCCTCTCCTTCCAACTCACATGTAGAGAACCCCATTTCACGCGCTTTCTCCTGATTGGCTGTGAAATAGACAGCTTTTCCTTCTGTACACAACTCCTCTTGGGAATTATACACCTTCACCTCGATGAATGCCACCTGGCGCTTCATCTCCACCAGACGGGCACGAAGAGTTATCTGGTTTTCGGTTGTCATAATGGGTTTCATGAACTTCACCTCCAACTTATTGGTCACACCAGTTGTCTGCAGTTTGCGAAAGACAACCCACGAAGCAATCTCGTCAATCAACGTTGACTGGATGCCACCGTGCAACGTATCTACCCAACCCTGAAAGTGGGCTTGGGGCAACCAGAAGCACACAACCTCATCGCCGTCTTCAAAGAACTCCATGTGTACGCCTGCCGGGTTATCAGGGCAACAGCCGAAACAATGATAACCTTCTTTCTGCAACCAAGGATTTTTGATTTTTCTCATACCTTATTATATTATAGCATTTTCGCGCTCAATTGAACTCCCTATTCTACGCCTGATTAAAAACTGAGGTGGAAACCAAAGCGCACACCATTCTTGCTCACACCATCAAAATGGTTGTACGTAAGACGGCGCACATAATCTATCTCCAGACACTTCAGAATATTATGGATGCCCACAACAAACTCCATATATGGGTCGTTGGTCATCATACGGGTATGTTCAGGGAACTGATAGAGCACATCATCGTTCGCATTCTGTGGCAATCGGGGGTTGTTCTTGTCAGTCAGATGTCCCCACATACCTTTCAGAGAAATATACTCGCGCCACTTCAGCTTCTTCAGCAACGGGATGCGGTTGAACAATTTTCCATTCAGGTCCCAAGCAAGATTGAACAACGCATAGCGGTCGTTCATGAACTCCATATTTTCCATCAAGTTGAACGACCCCTGATGTTCCATATAAGAGGTATTGACCGGAGGCATGATCAACAGCGGATAAGGCACCTTGCTCCATTGGGCACCAGCCATCAGGCGCACATCAAACTTACCCCAGGAACCCAACCAAAAGCGCTTATACACTGAGGCCTCTGTCAGGTGATAGCTGAAGTTTCCTCCCAAGAAATGTTGAAAGGCCATCGTGTGGGTCAATTTGTATTCAGGCGCATCCTTGTTGACCATAATGCGTCCTTGCTTGGTGTTGATATAGCTTTGGCCTGGTCGATATTCGAAAGCAATCTTCATATCGGTCATACGAATTTTCGATACAATCGTGCCGTCCATCTTCTTGTATTCAAGAGAACCTGTAGGCTCATCACTTTCCGACTTCAACGCAACGGATGAATTCATACCCCAATCGGTTTCCCAATTGAACGATAATTTGTGGCGATGATAGAAATACATATCCTGAACCTTCTTCGGACGGATAGCCATAAAAATATTATCCTTGTTGTGATACAAGAACTTATCGGCCGGCGACTCCACATCGTAGTAGGATTCAAACGTAATGGCCTGCGTAGGGAACTCGTGGGGCTGATACTCTTTCTTATTGAACGAATAGGTCAGCGAAGCACCATAATAATGCCGTTTCGACTTGAAACCGTAAGCGTAGTAACCATCGGCAAACCAATGAGGACTGAGGTTGGCGGTCGTCTTTCCTGCTGCTCTCAAACGCAAACCATCGACGAAGTTGGTGGAGATAACAGAGGTTAGCGGACCGATATCAAACTTGCTGGGCGTCTTGCTGGTGCCCGTCTCAACGAAGTTTTCCAAAACGGTCTTCACGCCAATCATCACCCACTTGAAGTGCTTGGTTTGCGACATATTCTTAATAAAGTCATCCATTGAGGCCTCGCTCTTCGTCAAATCAACCGTTCGGTGGCCGTCCCAGTAGGCATCATCACGCATCTTGGCATTAGCATCATAGCGTGTTGATGCCTTTCCCTTGAACTCCTTATCAGGAATGGGGTCGAAGGCATAGTCTGACAACTTTGTGGTACGAATCACGATAACGCGGCGGAACAAATCGGTCAGCTCCAATTCTACCACCATATTGTCGGTCGTCAACACCCTGTCGCCGTTTGCCAGCTTCGTATATTCCTGTTCTATTTTCATGGCGTCAACAAAGTTGACACCCGTATTGGCAGGTAGCTGCATATCGCATCTCTTGACGTGCAACGTAGAATCGTCCAAAATATACAGTTCGCCTCGGAAACCGAAATCCTGCTGGTTGGCAGGAAGGAATTGCAGACGAATGCAACGTTCATGGTCCACAAACACTGTATCGTCGATATAGAAATGATAGAACGAGATTGCCGTCGAACCAATAGGACTGGGGAATCGTTTCTGTAAGAGACTGATATGGTCGTCGTAAATGTCGATATCCTGGAATACATCCTTCAATATCTCGTTCAGCGCACCACCCGTCTGAATCAGTTTGCTCACACCTTTCGTCGTTTGGCCCAACACAATTTCCTTCTCCTTATGCGGGTCTTTCCGATAGATATTACGTGTCAGCGTCTCATCAACCGACAAAGGCAATATCAGTTTCTGATTATAGGGACATACTTCAACCTGTTGCAGCAGCCAAGGGGAGTTTTTGAACATTTTCCCTTCCAATTCCGTAGGCGTTAGGTTGTTAATCGCCATTGTGAGCTTTTGGTATTTGTCAAAGCTGTAAAAATCATGATTGCCTAAATCGGTGCGACTCTTGTTGGCAATCACACGACGCATCAAGTCAACCGCAGGATTGTTCTTGCGACTGTATTTAGTCTTGCGCTTCGCCTTCACGACCACCTCACCCAACTGCTTAGAGTCGGAAACAAGTTTGATATGAAGTTCCTGCGGGGTTTTACTGTTAATCTTTATGGACTTTGACTTGTAGCCCACAGCTGAAACGGTCAGCGTCCAGCCTTCCATGCGGATAATCTCAAAACGGCCTGCCATATTGCCCGATACCGCCACCTGATGACCTTTATAGGTCGCAGAGACATAGGGAATGCTGTCGCCCGTTTGAGAATCAACCACATAGCCTCTAATCTGTCCGTTGACCTGTACAGCCAGCAGCCAGAATAATGTAGTTAAAACTAGTTCTCTCAATGTTATCCTCATATTGTTTAGTCTATTTCTTCATCGGCCTCATAGCCGCCTATTAATCGGATTTCATTCTTCAGCATCGTATATTGCTGATACAGATTGTTTACCGGTTCCTCATCCTTCGTGTAATCGTGCATCGGACTCTTCAGGAAGAAACTCAGGAAACGAAGAATACCGTAACGTCCTGAGCGGGCAGCCAAATCGGAAAGCAGGCAGAGATCAAGACAGACGGGGGCAGCGAGGATGGAATCACGACAAAGGAAATTGATTTTGATTTGCATCGGATAACCCATCCATCCGAAAATATCTATATTATCCCAACTCTCCTTATTGTCGTTGCGAGGGGGATAATAGTTGATACGTACTTTATGATAATAGTCAGTATAGAGATCGGGACGATCTTCTGCTTTGAGAATTGTTTCCAAGGTGGACAATTTGCTCACTTCCTTCGTATGGAAATTAGCTGGTTCATCCAACACCAAGCCATCGCGATTACCCAGAATATTCGTTGAGAACCATCCATTCAATCCTAAGTTCCTGACTCCTAAGATGGGGGCAAAACCACTCTTTACCAATGTCTGACCAGTCTTGAAGTCCTTGCCGGCAATCGGCATCTTCATCTTCTCTGCCAATTCCCAAATGGCAGGGATATCAACAGTCGTATTGGGAGCACCCATGATGAACGGAGCACCTTCCGACAATGCTGCATAAGCGTAACACATCGAGGGTGCTATATGCTCGCGGTCGTCGGCTTTCATCGCTGATTCCAACAACTCCAACGTTCCGTGATACTGCATATCAACAGGCAAATAGATTTCTGTTGACGCTGCCCAAAGCACTACGATACGGCTACAACCCTTCTGTTGCTTAAACTGACAGATATCCTCACGCAACATTTCAACCATCTGCCATCGGGTAGGCATCTGGGGGGCACTTTCTGTTGAAAGGCTTTTCACATTGTCACCATCCAAGCGTTTGGCATAGTTCTTATCAAAAGCGGCTTTCATGGGAACAATCTGTTCCAATTCCTCGCGCACAGGCTCAATGTCCTGAGGTTTCAAAACCTCTGCATACATAGCTGCTTGGTAAGCATTCTGCGGATACAAATCCCATGTGCCAAAAACGATATCATTCAAATCAGCTAACGGAACGATGTCTTTCATGGGAAGATACTTCTTCTCCGAGCCTCGTCCCACACGGATTTTGTCATATTGTGTCATTGAGCCAACAGGTTTAGCCAGACCTTTGCGAGCCATCAAGACGCCCGTCATAAAAGTCGTTGCTACTGCACCACAACCTACAATCATGATGCCTAATTTCCCGTCAGCCGGTTTTGCAAATGATTTTTTCATTTCTATTTTTATTTCTTATAACGTTGCTTTTACTTCTTTTATTGTATGAATGGTCCAATCTGGAACGATGGAAGCATCTCTTACGGGTGCCCAACCTTCGCCTTCCAACCACGCCGTTTTACATCCTATATGCTGAGCCGGAGCAATATCTTTCTCCAAACTGTCGCCAACCACCAGTACTTCTTCAGGTTGTAGTCCCATTGCTTCTACACCCATTTGGAAAATGCGAGAATCAGGTTTCCGAATACCGACTACAGCCGATTCGATAATCTGCGAGAAGATACCGTTCATACCAAATTCTTCCAGTACGACAGACATATTTCCATAGAAATTGCTTACCAGCACCAGTGGTAACGTATCCTTCAACGTCAGCAGCACTTCCCTACTCTTTCGCGTAGTTGAAACAACCTGCCCATACAAGTCGTCTAAAATCGCATCGTTCTTTTGTCGGCAGAGTTGCTCGTCACACGTCCAGATTCCTTTGTCACGCAGGTATTCCATCTCGATTTTAATTTTCACATCCAACATTTTGCGAAATGTGTCGTGAGCCTGGATAATAGGTTTCTGACCCAATGTGCGCTCTCCAAATACATAGGCCTCCCGGAACTGCGGTTCCGAAACAGGAACCTGATGAATCTGGTAGGCTCGCCAAAGCATCATGCCCCAATGACAGCCAGCCGTATCGAGCGTTCCTCCGAAGTCAAAAATCACACCTTTTATCTTCATCAGCCTTTATTCCTTTACTCCAATCCTCCCTTTGTTATCGACTCACACAGCCTTTCATGCTGTTTTTGCATATAGATGTAGAGTACATTCATGACTGTTATTTCGAACAGCAGATATACCCACGGACAGTTCAACAGACAAGTAACATACAAACAGATTGCTCGCACGTTGAAAGTTAGGATGTTTGTCAGCGGCATCAGCGGACGACTGCCCTGAAGGAATGCCTCACGTATCTCCGATGGAAGAGCATCAGCACTTCCGTACCGCTCAAGGATGGTAGCCATCATTTTCTGAAAGGCAGGTGTACGTTTCTCCTGACGATGACAATAGTTCGCATAGTTGTAATAGAAGAACCTGTCAACGAAGGAGGCTTCTTTGGGCAGCGCTTCATATAGGGCACGCTGCTGCTGGTAGTTGTCGAGTTCTGCCCCTTTCTTTCCCTTGAGGAAGAAGAGGTGAATCTGCCGATAGTAGTCAGCCAGCAAACATTGTAGGGAGTGACTTTGCATCGCCAGCAATGCCATCACAACAATCCAGATACTCCATACATCGTCGAGACCTGGAATGAACTGGTTCCAAAGCCTGAAGGCAATGGCCAGATAGATAAACAAGAACCACATGTTCTCTGCAAAGCCGTCGAGGAATCGTCCTATAGCGGTCTTCTGACCTGTCAACCGGGCCAGTTGGCCATCGGCAGAATCCAGAAAATTAGCAAACATCAGCAAGCAAACGCCCAACAGATTGTACCAGAAACTGGTGAAATAGAACATACAGCCGCCAGCTACTCCCACAAAGATGGAGAAGATGGTGACCCCGTTCGGATGGATACCCAGTTTCCGGCATAGCAGCGCAATTATCAACCCAATAGGACGCGTGAAATAGATGTCAATCCATTCCTCCGTATCCTTCGACTTGATAGTTTCGCGAAGCAGTTGTTTGAATTTCTTGTTTTCTATATCTTCTATCATTATTTTGTTTCTTCGTTTCGCATAAAGCGATTGAACGATGTTTGTTCAATTGTGAATTTTATAAGCGACCAACTGCACGATGGCATTTGCGGCCTCTTCTCTACATCGGGAGAAACTCGGCCAGTCGTTGAAGTCGATAATCTTAAACTCCCCATCTGGTGTGATGATGGCATCTCCGCCATAAATCGGAGTACAGACCAGTCGCGACAGCATCTCTACCGTAGAACGCAGATGCTCTTTCTGGAAGAAATAATGGTGCGGAGTCCCATTGATCCGTTCATCGCCAAATTTGCTCTCCTCATCATCGCCTGGGTAGAAATATCTAAAGAATGAGGTTCCTTCTACACCATAGAATTTCAACAGGTCTCCACAGACATGTGATTGAACAACAATATCGGTAACACCTCGCTCTGCAAATGAAGCCTTCGCTTTTGCCAAAGCCTCATCATCTTTACAGAAGAGCACATCTTGGTGGCATTGCGCCGCAGCATCACCGCGTTTCACCCACCAGCCGTTTGTACCTGTCTTGCGTGGCATTGGGATATGTTTCTCACGCATGAGCGCCTCCAACCGGCTTCGTTGACACATCTCTACACCATAACCGGAGTTCAGAACAACAGCCCCTTCATCTTCCTTTTGTTTCAGAAAGGCTGTCGTCTTTGGCAGTCGGCCCATATTCAAAAAGATATTTCCACAACCTGTAAGTTCTGATTCACAGAGTTGTTGTTCTGGTATCAATATACCGTGTAGCCGCTCTACGACCGCTGTAAGGATAGCCCGATCTTTTTCAACCGATTGGGGCGAAAACTGTTCTGACCGTATGATTCCGTATATCATTTTTGCAATTCCCTCACAAATTCCTCTGCTTTCCGGATGTCACCCTTGTGGTCTATATCCAACACTTTCGTAAAAGGATAGGCTTTCAGGCGCAAGCCCTCAGCCACCAATGCACGTTGAAAGTTTCGCATACGGCATTCACCATCACGAATACAGCGTTCCAGCACTTCCAATGTCTGGGGAGTCAGTCCGTAAATGCCTCCACTCACATAGCGTTTATCTGCAGGATAGTCAGCAGTATCAAAGAACCCTCGAATCGTGAAGTCATCTGCCACATCAACATACAAGGGCTTCTCGTCGTCGATATAATCAGTAACCACCATCATCGCATCATAGCCTTCTGCCACAGCCAACTGAAACGACATGATATATCTGCCAAACTCAACCTCGTCAAAAATAGTATCTACCGTTGTAACCAAAAAGGGATCTTCACTCTTCAGCCAGCGACTCAGCGCAAAGAGGCTGTGCATCGAGCTGGGTGTCGATTCCACATGTACATGCAGCGGCGACAATGTCTTCAAATGACCATAGACCTGAGGTGTTCGGTCGTTGCAGACGACAGCTATCTCGTCAGCTCCATTCTGACGGAATATACGGCAGAGGCGGTCAACGAGATATTCACCACCTATTTTCACCAGCGGCTTGGGTTCTTCTACACCTTCCTTGTGAAGCCGGCTTCCTTCTCCTGCAGCTAAAATAGCATATTTCATCGATTTCTTTTATTTCGCTGCAAAGGTACATATTATTATCCATCAAAAGAAGAAATTTTATTGGGAAATTTGTTTTATTTCGAAGAAAACTGTAATTTTGCACCATTGTTTTATTGACACATTAAAAATGAGTAGCGAGAATACAACTCACTTATTAACCCAAACGGTGGATGAACTGTCAGGAAAAGAGTCCCTAAAAGGTCTTTTTCACGAACACCGTGATGGTGACCCGCTGCCCTCAGCAAAAGCACTTGAAGAAATTATCGAACTGACGAGGGCTATTATTTTCCCAGGATTTTACGGACATTCTTCTGTAAAACTGCAAACCGTCAAATATCAAATTGGAGTCAGCATTGAAAGACTGCACAAACTGCTCAGCCAGCAAATTCTGGCAGGACTGTGCTTTGCAAGACCTGAAGAAAACGATTGTGGCTGTAATCCACAAGGCAAAAATGCGCTGATATGTTTAGAGTATGCCTCAGACTTAGCTGCACAATTGATAGCACGACTGCCTGAAATCAGACGCATTTTGGCTACAGATGTAGAAGCAGCCTACAATGGTGACCCTGCAGCATCAAGTTTCGGAGAGATTATCTCATGCTACCCTATCATCAAGGCGCTTATCAACTATCGAATTGCTCACGAACTGCATCTGTTGGGCATCCCGTTAATTCCGCGAATGATGACGGAAATGGCACATTCAGAAACTGGTATCGATATCCATCCTGCAGCAACTATCGGTGATTATTTCACGATTGATCACGGAACAGGTGTCGTTATTGGAGCTACCTGTGTCATTGGCAACAACGTAAAACTATATCAGGGTGTCACATTGGGAGCTATCAGTTTCCCACTCGACGAGAACGGCAATCCCATCAAGGGTATCCCACGCCATCCGATATTGGAAGACAATGTTATTATCTATGCCAATGCCACCATTCTGGGACGCATCACAATCGGCAAGGGCTGTGTCATCGGTGCCAACGTATGGGTAACTCGCGACATGAAACCTAAAACAAGAAAATACAACAAAGAAAAGATTGATCATTTAGATATGGAATTTAATCATGGGACAGGAATTTAACATGATCGCCAAAACATTCATGGGTTTAGAGAGTGTTTTGGCAGAAGAACTCATTGCTTTAGGAGCAAACAACATACAGATAGGAAGACGCATGGTATCGTTCTCTGGCAATAAAGAACTGATGTATCGTGCTAATTTCCAATTACACACCGCTATTCGCATTCTCAAACCGATTGCAACCTTCAAGGCACGTTCGGCTGAAGATATGTATGATGAGGTGAAAAAGATAGACTGGAGCCTATACATTGAGAAAGGAAAGACTTTCTCCGTTGATTCGGTCGTTTATTCTGACGAGTTCCGCAATTCTCGCTTTGTTACCTATAAGGTAAAAGATGCTATTGTGGATCAGTTCCGTGAAAAAACAGGTGACCGTCCGAATGTCAGCGTTACCAATCCTGACATCCGTCTTCACATCCATATCGCTGAAGACGAGGCAAGTCTCTCGCTCGACTCCAGCGGAGAAAGCCTGCATCGTCGCGGATATCGTCAAGAAAGCGTGGAAGCACCACTGAACGAGGTGCTGGCTGCCGGTATGATTTTGATGACAGGATGGAAGGGCGAAACGGATTTCATCGACCCCATGTGTGGCTCTGGTACATTATTGATTGAAGCAGCACTCATCGCCCGCAACATCTCACCAGGTGTGTTCCGCAAAGAGTTTGCTTTCGAGAAATGGCCTGATTTTGATGCCGACCTGTTTGATATGATATACAATGATGACTCACAGGAAAAAGAGTTCAACCACCATATTTACGGCTACGACATTAATATCAAAGCTGTCAATACGGCTCGTCTGAACGTGCGTGCAGCCGGACTGACAAAAGACATTACCGTAGAGGAACAGGACTTCAAGGATTTCTCGAAACCTCAACAAAAGAGCATCATGATTACCAATCCGCCTTATGGCGAACGTATATCAACGCCCAACCTGTTGGATACCTACAAAATGATTGGCGAACGTCTGAAACATGCTTTTGGCGGCAACGATGCCTGGATATTAAGTTATCGTGAAGAATGTTTCGATCAAATCGGCCTGAAACCCTCCATAAAAATTCCCGTCTTTAATGGAAGTCTGGAATGCGAGTTCCGCAAATACGCCATGTTTGAAGGCAAGATGAAGGAATTCCGCGCCGAAGGAGGAATCGTCAAGACTGAGGAAGAAAAGAAAGAGATGGCACAAAAACATCGTTTTAAGAAAAACCGTGAATTCAAACAACGTCTGGACGACGAAGAGGAGAACGAAGCAGGCGACATTCGCTCTTTTAAATTTCACTCTTTCGAGAAAAACTATCGGGGTGAACTACGCGAGAAAAAGGAACGCCGTCCTCGCAATGAAGAAAGATTCAGTAGAGACGGAAAACGCTTTGACAGAGGAGCTGGAAAGTTTGACAAAGGGGACAAAAGAAATACCAATCGAAGTAACCGCTTTGACAGGAACAACAAACGCAACAATAGTGAATTTGAAAAACGAAAGAGAAGATTTGGTAATGAAGAATAACTCTCTCAAAACCAGCATATTGAAAAGGATTGTTAGAGTAACGTTCCTTCTTATCGTATGCTCCCAACAAACAATGGCTCAACAGAAATTATTCTCTCTGGAAGACCTGAATTCCGGAGGAAGAAACTATTACAACCTACGACCAGAAAACAAATGGACAACCTGGTGGGGTGACCAGTTGATTCGTACAGATGTAGAAAAATGCTCCACGATTGATCTTAATACAGGAAAAGAGAAAACACTTTTTACGCTTGATGAGGTCAACAATTGGATTCATAGCAATGACAGCGTTTTTGTACGTCACCTGATGAATGCCACTTTCCCCTATGCCGACAAACCTTGGGTGATGTTGGGGAACAGAAAGGCCATCATCTTGCTGGACTTCCAAACAAAAGAAATCGTTTGGCAAGACAGTATCTCTGAATCAGATATTGCCCATGAGTGGAATGCAACTACTAAAAACACCGTCTATCTGAAAGACAACCAGTTAATCGTGCTTGATGCACAAGGTCACGCAAAACAGCTCACCACAGACGGATCACGCGAGATTGTTTATGGACAAAGTGTACACCGTAATGAGTTCGGTATTGAAAAAGGGTTGTTTTGGAGTCCTGACGGCCAACATTTGGCATTCTACCGGATGGATCAGAGTATGGTGACAGACTATCCGCAGGTAGATATCTTTCAGAGAGAGGCTACTTACGAACCGGACAAATACCCAATGGCAGGCGAAACATCCCACAAAGTAACAGTAGGTGTTTATCATACGGCAACGGGAAAAACCGTATATTTGGCAGCAGGAGATCCAACGGATAGATATTTTACGAATATAGCATGGAGTCCCGACTCCAAAACCATCTATATGTTCGAGCTAAATCGCGACCAAAACGACTGTCGTCTGACATCTTATGATGCTGAAACAGGACAGAAGAAAGGTGAACTCTATCAGGAGACCAGCGACAAATATGTAGAACCTCTCCACCCTATTCAGTTTCTTCCTTGGGACGCATCGAAGTTTATTATGCAAAGTCAGCGTGATGGCTACAACCACCTCTATTTATATCAGCAGGATGGAAAATTGATTAAACAGCTCACCTCTGGCAAATGGGTTGTAATGGATGTCATCGGTTTCAACCAAAAGCAGAAGTCTGTCATCTACCTCTCTAATGAAAAAAGTCCAATACAATCGAATATCTATGCCGTGAACATTTCAACAGGTCAGCGCACCTTGCTCGACAACGGACGCGGATACCACAACGGAAACATCTCAGAATCAGGGCAATACATTGTTGACAGATATTCTGAGCCTACCCTGCCTCGTGTAATTGATATCATCAACGTCAACAAGCGCAGCCATATCAACTACCTGACAGCAGATGACAAATGGAAAGACTATCAGGTTCCCACATACGAATGTGGTATGATCAAAGCAGCAGATGAAACCACTGACCTCTATTACAGAATGGTAAAACCTGCTGATTTCAATCCTGCGAAGAAATATCCAACGGTGATATATGTCTATGGTGGTCCACATGCCCACAATGTTGATGCAAGCATACGTTATGCCTCTCGTTCTTGGGAAACATATATGGCACAGAAAGGCTATATCATCTTCGTACTTGACAACCGCGGAAGCGAGAATCGCGGACGTGATTTTGAACAAGCAACTTTCCGACAGTTGGGACAAATCGAGATGCAAGACCAGATGAAGGGAGTCGAATTCCTACAGTCGCTGCCCTACGTGGACAAAGACCGTCTGGGTGTTCACGGCTGGAGTTACGGCGGTTTTATGACGATCTCCCTCATGACGAACTATCCTGATGTATTTAAGGTTGGTGTTGCCGGCGGTCCCGTTATCGACTGGAAATGGTATGAGGTGATGTATGGTGAGCGCTATATGGATACACCTCAAACCAATCCTGAAGGATATGAGAAAATCAGTTTGCTCAGTAAAGCCAAAAATCTGAAAGGAAAATTACAAATTATCACGGGCTACAACGATAATACGGTTGTCCCACAGCACTGTTTGGCATTTCTTGCAGCATGCATCGAAGCTGGAACCCAGCCAGATTTCTTCGTCTATCCTGGTGAACTACACAACATGCGAGGACATGCCAGCGTTCACCTGCATGAACGAATCACACAGTATTTTGAGGATTATCTGAAATAAGGAGAAAGATTGTATAATTGTAAAATGGTAAAATCATGAACATATTATTATTAGGAAGTGGTGGTAGAGAGCATGCGTTAGCTTGGAAAATAGCGCAAAGTGAGAAATGCAAACAGTTGTATATTGCGCCCGGCAATGCAGGAACAAGCAATTGCGGTGAGAACGTGAACATCAAAGCAGACGACTTTGATGCGCTGAAAACCTTTTGCGTGACACACGATATCAACATGGTTGTCGTAGGTCCCGAAGACCCATTGGTAAAGGGTATCTGTGATGATTTCAAAAATGATGAGCGCACCAAACACATTCCTGTCATCGGGCCTTCAAAATCGGGAGCCGTCTTGGAAGGCAGCAAGGATTTTGCCAAAGGATTCATGCAACGTCACAACATCCCGACTGCTCGTTACCAAACGTTTGATGGAGAGCATTTGCAACAAGGATTATCCTTTCTGGAAACACTCCAACCACCGTACGTCCTCAAAGCGGATGGTCTTTGTGCCGGCAAAGGCGTACTCATTCTTCCCACGCTTGAAGAGGCAAAGAAAGAACTGAAAGAAATGCTCGGTGGTATGTTTGGCAATGCATCCTCACAAGTGGTTATCGAAGAATTCCTCAGCGGCATCGAATGTTCTGTATTTGTACTGACTGACGGCAAACACTATCAGATGCTGCCTGAGGCAAAAGACTACAAACGTATCGGAGAAGGCGATACGGGTCTCAATACAGGCGGAATGGGTAGCGTAACACCCGTACCATTTGCCACGAAAGAATGGATGCAGAAAGTAGAAGACCGCATCATCCGTCCGACTGTTGACGGCTTGGCAGCTGAAGGCATCGACTATAAAGGTTTTATATTCTTCGGCCTCATCAATGTCATGGGTGAACCGATGGTGATTGAATACAACTGTCGAATGGGAGATCCTGAAACGGAAAGTGTAATGTTACGACTGAAGAGCGATATCGTTGATTTGTTTGAAGGTGTGGCAAAAGGCGATCTGAACCAGCGTTCCGTTGTCTTTGATGAGCGTGCTGCCGTTTGTGTCATGCTGGTCAGCGGAGGTTATCCCCAAGCATATCAAAAGGGTTATCCTATTATGGGTATCGAAAACGTGGAGGGGTCTATCGTATTCCACAGCGGTACGGCGCTGAAGGATGGACAAGTTGTTACGAATGGAGGTCGCGTGATTGCAGTTTCATCTTATGGCAAAGATAAGGATGAAGCGTTGGCAAAATCATTCCAGGAAGCCCAAAAGATCCTGTTTACAGATAAATACTTCCGTTCTGATATCGGAAAAGATTTGAAATAAGTATTTCTTCTCAACTCCTTTAGAAGAGAATATGAAGAAAAGAATATAAACGCAAACAAGATTGAAGTTACAGAATAAGATAGCGGAAAATCGCTGGTTGTTGTTATGGGGAGCCTTATGGGCAGCTCTCGTCTGGTTCCTTGCAGGCTTGGTCACTCATCAAGAGATGTGGCTGCCTTTCGTATGCACCATCATTGCAACCTATTTCATGGTAGAACTCAACAACACCAATGCCCTCATTCGTATCTACAGTCGCATGGTTTCTACAGCCTTTTTGCTGTTGGTCACGATGATGGTATTTAATTTTGGCAATTTGCATACCTTTCTCATTATCCTCTGCTCTGCCCTATTCTACTTCGAGGCATATCAGACCTACCAGAACCGAATGGCGCAAGGACGGCTTTATTTTGCATTTTTGGCAGTAAGCGTTGCCAGCTTTTTCTGGGTACAAGCACTCTACTTTGTTCCTGTTCTATGGTATATTGTAACGGCGAAGCTGCAGAGTATGAGCTTTCGCGTGTTTGTGGCCTCTCTGCTCGCACTCATCACACCCTACTGGTTCTATGTTGCGTATTGCATTTATTTCAAAGACCTTCATACTTTCCTGAATCACTTCACCCCATTAGAACAATTTGGGGAACTTGCCGACATCTCGTCGTGGACACACTCCCAACTGATTACCGTATCCTATTTGGCTGTCGTATCGTTCATTGGTATTGTTCACTATCTGCGCAACCGTCAGACCGACCGTATTCGTACGCAGATGCTTTATGAATCATTTATTATCATCGACCTGCTTTCATGGGCGTTTCTGATTTTACAACCTCAACATATCCATCTTCTTATGGGTATCATCATCGTCAACACATCACCACTTATCGCCCACTTCATTGCCCTTACCCATACGATATGGACCAATATCGTCAGCCAGTTACTCATGTTATCACTCTTTGCCACCACAATCTATAACCTATGGATGCTTTCATAGAACTTCTTATTGACTGGGGCTATTGGGGTATGCTCGTAGCTGCTTTCCTCGCTGGTTCTTTTTTCCCCTTCAGTAGCGAAGTAGTGATGGTGGCTCTCAATGCGGCAGGACTCGATGCTTGGCAACTGGTCATCTATGGTACCGTCGGCAATGTTGCAGGAGGAATGCTCAACTACGGTTTAGGACGTATGGGAAAACTGGAATGGATAGAAAAATACCTACACGTCAGCCGTGAAAGTATGGCAAAAGCAGAACGCTTTATGGCGGGTCGTGGTGCTTGGATGGGGTTCTTCGCCTTCTTGCCGGTATTGGGTAGTGCCATCACCATTGTCTTGGGATTCACTCGTGCGAATGTCCTTATCTCCATTTCCAGTATCACCATCGGAAAGTTCCTTCGCTACCTCATTCTGATGTATAGTGTCACGCAGATATTCTGAAATAATTTGGTCGATTCAAAAAAACAATTTACCTTTGCATTCATCATTCATAATTAATTAATACCTATACAACTATGAAACTCGACGGAAGAAGAGAAAGTGATAATTTTGAAGACAGACGCGGTATGAGCGGTGGTGCGAAAGCAGGCATCGGAGGTATCGGAGCTTTGATATTGGTTGGCATTATCACCCTGTTAAGTGGTGGAAACATCGGCGATGTCATCAATAACGTGGGACAGCAAATGGCACAAGTGCAGGAAGCCACGCCTGAAAGCGTAGAACAAAACTTTACAGAGGAAGAACAGGAACAAGCCAAATTCTGCCGCCAGGTACTTGCATCTACAGAAGACATTTGGGCAGATGTATTCAAAGATATGGGGCGCACCTATACACCGCCTACGCTCGTGCTGTTTACGAATAGTGTACAGAGTGCCTGCGGAAGTGCTTCATCAGCCGTTGGACCGTTCTATTGCTCTGGCGACCAGAAATTATACATCGACCTGTCGTTCTTCAAACAGATGGAGAACCAGTTGGGCGCTGAAGGCGATTTTGCCCGTGCTTATGTCATCGCCCATGAAGTAGGACATCATGTAGAAAACCTATTAGGGTCACTCGGACAGGCACATGCCCAGATGCAACGACAAAGCAAAACGGAAGCCAACAAAACCAGTGTGCGATTGGAATTGCTTGCCGACTACTATGCCGGTGTTTGGGCACACTATGAAAACGATGCATTTGGCTCGTTGGAGGATGGTGATTTGGAAGAAGCTATCAACTGCGCTCATCAGATTGGTGACAACTACCTGCAAAAACAGGCACAGGGCTACGTGCAACCAGAATCCTTCACACACGGAACCAGCGAACAACGTATGCGGTGGTTGAAGCGCGGCTACGACACAGGCAACATGAAAACAACCACCTTCGGCATTCCAGAAAGCCAGTTATAAAGTCAAATAAGCTTTGCACGCTTCAGCACAACGCTCACCATCGACACCTGCTGAGACGATGCCGCCAGCATAGCCGGCACCTTCGCCGCAAGGGAACAAACCGTCAATACGGATGTGCTGCAAGGTCTCTGCATCGCGGACAATACGGACAGGAGCACTCGTCCTTGTCTCAACGGCTATCATCACCGCCTCGTTGGTCAGGAAGCCGTGAGCCTGTCTGCCAAAAGTCTTGAAGCCTTCCTGCAAACGCTTTGCAATCATTGGTGGCAGCCAGAAATGCAAGGGACTTGAAATGGTGCCTGGCGCATAACTACTCTTCGGCAAATCATACGACAGACGGTTGTTGACGAAATCAGCCATTCGCTGAGCAGGGGCCGTTTGTTTCATATTTCCCTGTTGCCACGTCATCCGTTCCAGTTCTTCTTGGAAATGCATCATGCTGAGTGCCCCCTCCTGGGATATATCCTCTGGTCGCACTTCAACAACCATTCCGCTGTTGCTCCATTGGGTACCACGATTCGACGGCGACATTCCGTTGACCACAATCTGTTCTTTGTCGGTGGCGGCAGGAATCACAAAGCCGCCTGGACACATACAAAAAGAATAGACACCTCGTCCGTCTGCTTGTGTCACAAACGAATATTCTGCTGCCGGCAGATACTTGCCGCGCCCGTCTTTGCGATGATACTGGATACGGTCGATGAGCATTGCTGGATGTTCCAAACGCACGCCTACGGCAATACCTTTCGGCTCTATTTCAATTTTGGCTTCTGCCAGATAGCGATACACATCACGTGCACTATGTCCTGTGGCAAGGATAACTGGTCCAAGATATTGGGAAATTAGGGAATTAGTCGTTGGCTCGTTTGGGGAATATACTGCCTCGACACCAATCACGCGCTCATTCGTACCCTTGCTCCCTTGTAAAATCAAGCGCGTCATCTTTGTTTGGAAATGCACCTCTCCGCCAGAACGCAGAATGGTGTTGCGCATATTTTCAATGACGCGCGGCAATTTGTCGGTACCGATATGCGGATGAGCATCAGCAAGGATATTGGTAGAGGCCCCATGTTGACAGAAGACATTCAGAATCTTCTCTACGCTGCCACGTTTCTTGCTTCGCGTATAGAGTTTGCCGTCAGAATAGGCTCCTGCACCTCCTTCACCGAAACAATAGTTACTCTCAGCATCAACACGTTGCTCTTTGGCGATACGGGCCAAATCTTTCTTCCGTTCACGAACATCTTTTCCGCGTTCTAACACAACAGGTTTCAATCCCAGTTCGATGAGTTTCAACGCTGCGAACAAACCACCAGGTCCTGCCCCCACGACAATCACTTGCTGACCATTGCTGACATCGGGATATTCCGTCCGGATGTACGAATCATCCTGTGGCATTTCATTGATATATACGCGAACCTTTAAATTCACGAAAATAGTACGTTGCCGAGCATCTATCGACCGTTTCAACACTCGCACATGCTGAATGGTTCGTGCATCGAAACCTTTCTCTCGTGCCACAAACTCAAGTATCGTCTGTTCATTTACTGCCTGTTCTGGCAGAACACGTAATTGATATTCCTGTATCATATTTTGGTCGTTTGGTCGTTTGGGAATGTCACTTATTGCACCTCGCCCCTTGCTCCTTGCTCCTCGTAATCTGGTCGTTTGCGGTACAAAGGTACGAAAAAAGTTCTATTTCATGACAGTAATGAAGTTTTTTCATAAAAAATGTGGCTGTTTCACAGAAACTTTGTACTTTTGCAACCAAGTTGTGTGATTCCCCGTTTGTTTCGGGGCAGCATTAATATTAACCCGAGGACAGAAGGCGCAAACCGAATCCTCATAACAAAACGAAAATGAAAGTATTAAAATTCGGCGGAACATCCGTGGGTTCCGTGAAAAGTATTTTAAGCGTAAAGCGCATTGTTGAGAACGAAGCAAAGAAACAACCGGTCATTGTTGTGGTAAGTGCCCTGGGGGGTGTTACTGATAAACTGATAGAAGTTTCTTTCTTAGCACAGAAAGGTGATGAACGATGGAAAAACGAGTTCGAGACCATTATCGAACGCCACCATCAGATGATTGATGCCGTCATCACCGACACTCACGACCAAGAGATTTTATTTAATAAGGTGGATGCACTGTTGGAACAGCTGCGTTCCATTTATTTTGGTGTTTTCTTGATTCACGACCTGAGCAAGAAGACACAAGACGCTATTGTCTCTTACGGTGAACGTCTCTCATCAAATATTGTCGCAACGCTGATTCGCGGAGCCAAACGTATCAACTCCCGCGACTTTATACGCACGGAACGAAAAAACGGCAAGCATTCATTAGATGCAGACCTCACATACAAACTGGTCAAAGAAGAGTTTGCTGATATGCCGCGAGTCAGCGTGGTTCCTGGCTTCATCGCTCGCGACCGAGATTCTATGGAAACAACGAATCTGGGACGTGGCGGCAGCGACTATACCGCAAGCATCATAGCAGCAGCGCTCGACGCAGACGTTCTGGAAATCTGGACAGATGTTGACGGCTTCATGACTGCCGACCCACGCGTCATCAAGACAGCCTATACCATCAACGAACTCAGTTACGTAGAGGCGATGGAACTTTGTAACTTCGGTGCAAAAGTCATCTATCCACCGACCATCTATCCCGTCTGCATCAAGAACATTCCCATCAAGGTTAAGAATACCTTCAATCCTGACCACCCAGGTACCCTCATCAAGGAGAAAATCAATGATGATCGCAAACCCATCAAGGGTATTTCAAGCATCAAGGGCACAACGCTGATTACCGTTACGGGATTGGCGATGGTGGGTGTCATTGGTGTGAACCAGCGCATCTTTACAGCACTCGCCATGAACGGCATCAGTGTGTTTATGGTGGCACAAGCCTCATCGGAAAACTCCACCTCCATTGGTGTGCGTGACGAGGATGCAGAAGAAGCTGTCCGCGTACTCAACGAGGAATTTGCCAAAGAAATCAGTACGGGTGCTATGTTCCCCATGCATGCAGAAAGCGGTTTGGCAACCATCGCTATCGTTGGTGAAAACATGAAACATACACCAGGTATTGCCGGTAAGCTATTCGGAACGCTGGGGCGTAGCGGTATCAGCGTCATTGCTTGTGCACAGGGATCGTCAGAAACAAATATTTCATTCGTTGTTGATTCGAAATTCCTGCGCAAATCACTGAATGTGCTCCACGATTCGTTCTTCCTGTCGGAATACAAGGTGCTAAACCTCTTCATCTGCGGTGTGGGTACTGTTGGTGGAAAGCTCATTGAACAGATTCGTGCACAATACGAAGAGTTGAAACGGCGCAACGGTTTGAAACTGAATGTCGTCGGAATAGCCAGTTCGAAAAACGCAATCTTCGACCGTGATGGCATCAACCTTGAAAACTACCGAGAAGCTCTGAAATCATCTGCACCAAGCTCACCTGAGAAACTACGCGAGGACGTGCTGAATATGAATATCTTCAACTCGGTATTCGTCGATTGTACCGCTTCCAAAGACATCGCTGCCCTTTATCAGACATTCCTCGAACACAATATTTCCGTTGTGGCAGCCAACAAGATTGCTGCATCATCAAAATACGATAAGTATCTTGCGCTGAAACAAACAGCGTTACGCAAGGGCGTATTCTTCCGTTTCGAAACGAATGTAGGTGCAGGACTGCCGATTATCGGTACCATCAACGACCTGCGCAACTCTGGTGACCAGATTCTCAAGATCGAAGCTGTGCTCTCAGGAACACTCAACTTTATCTTCAACGAGATTGCGGCCGATGTGCCCTTCTCCGAGACAGTACGCCGCGCCAAGGAACAAGGCTATTCCGAACCCGATCCACGCATCGACCTCAGCGGAAAGGATGTCATCCGAAAACTGGTCATCCTTACTCGTGAAGCTGGTTACAAGGTGGAACAGGAAGACGTAGAGAAGCATCTTTTTGTGCCTGACGCATATTTTGATGGCAGCGTTGATGACTTTTGGAAAAAACTGCCTGCCCTCGATGCCGACTTCGAAGCACGCCGTAAGATACTTGAGAGTGAAGGCAAGCGTTGGCGTTTTGTTGCGAAAATGGAAAGACTACAGGCCGACGACGGCACAACGGCAACAGGTTTTAAGACCAGCGTTTCCTTACAGGAAGTTGCCAGCAACCATCCGTTCTACAATCTTGAAGGCTCTAACAACATTGTTTTGCTGACCACTGAGCGTTACAAAGAATACCCCATGCAGATACAAGGCTATGGGGCTGGTGCCAGCGTTACTGCTGCCGGCGTCTTTGCGAATATTATGAGTATTGCTAATATATAACCCAATGAAACATATCATTATTCTTGGCGACGGAATGGCCGACCTGCCAATTCAGCAATTAAACGGGAAGACCCCTTTGCAATATGCCAACAAACCCATAATGGACAAACTGGCTCGCGAAGGACGATGCGGACGGCTTATCACTGTTCCCGAAGGATTCCCTCCAGGCTCGGAAGTTGCCAACACAGCCATCCTCGGCTACGACCTGAACAAAGTATATGAGGGACGAGGTCCCCTGGAGGCTGCCAGCATCGGCTACGAGATGACGGAGGATGATTTCGCGATTCGATGCAACATCATCACGTTGGAAAACGGACGTATTATTACCCATAATGGTGGAAACCTGCAAACGGAAGATGCACGGGTGCTTATCGACTATCTGAACGAACATCTTGCCAAAGACCCTGCTATCGTCAGGAAATATGGAGAAGGACGCGTTCAGTTCATCTGCGGTATCCAATACAGGCATCTGCTTGTCATCAAAGGGGGCAACAAACACATCATTTGCAATCCGCCACACGATCATCCCAACGAAGATTGGCAACCGCTGTTGGTATCACCAGAGAATATAGAACGTCCATACAATCAAGAAGATCTTGAAACCCAAGCACGCCTCTCCCCTACTGAAACAGCTGAGTTGCTTAACGAGCTGATTCTGAAATCACAGGAACTGCTGGCAAAACACCCATATAATCAGGAGAAGGCGAAACGTGGAGAACGACAAGCCAACAGCATCTGGCCCTGGTCTGGTGGCTATCGCCCCTCTATGCAGACTCTGATGGAACAATACCCGCAGGTGAAAAGCGGAGCAGTCATCTCTGCCGTTGATCTGATTCAGGGTATCGGAAAATATGCCGGCTTGCGCATTATCAAAGTACCAGGAGCCACCGGACTTGCCGATACCAATTATGAAGGGAAGGCGCAGGCGGCTATTGAAGCTTTGAGGACCGATGATTTTGTCTTCGTACATGTCGAAGCAAGCGACGAAGCTGGTCACGATGGTGATCTCGATTTGAAAATCAAGACCATCGAATATCTCGACCAACGACTCATCAAACCCATCTATGAGGCAATCACGGCAAAGGGTGAAATCGGCAAATCGGCAAATGAAGATGTTTGCATCGCTGTTCTACCCGACCATCTCACCCCTGTAGAACTGCGCATCCACGTAGGACAACCTGTCCCCTTCCTCATCTGGCACAAAGGGATTGTAGCCGACGAGGTACAACAATACGATGAGGTATCATGCGTCAACGGCTCCTACGGATTGTTGAAACTGCATGAATTTATGCAAGTACTCATGGATTATTAATTACGCATTAAGCATTACGCATTATGAATTACTATAGCACCAACAAACAGGCACCAATGGCCACCTTAGAGAAGGCTGTGGTGAAAGGACTGGCGGAAGATCGCGGTCTCTATATGCCGGAATGTATCAAACAACTGCCGAAGGAATTCTTCGATAACATCGAGAAATATTCTTTTCAGGAAATAGCCTACACCGTTGCCGACGCGTTTTTCGGTGAAGACGTTGAGGCGGAAGCCTTGAAAAAAATCGTGTACGAAACGCTGGCTTTCGACTGTCCGGTTGTAAAGGTGGAAAACAATATCTACTCACTGGAACTATTTCACGGTCCGACCCTCGCCTTCAAGGATGTGGGGGCACGCTTTATGGCTCGTCTGTTACAGTATTTTATAAACGGCTCTAAGGACCCTAAAGACCCTAAGGACTTTAAGGATTCTAAGGAAGTCAATGTCCTCGTTGCCACCAGCGGCGACACAGGAAGTGCTGTTGCCAATGGTTTCTTGGGTGTTGACGGCATCCATGTGTATGTACTCTATCCTAAAGGTAAGGTAAGCCCGATTCAAGAATGTCAGTTCACCACGTTGGGTAAAAACATCACCGCTATCGAGGTGGACGGTGTCTTCGATGACTGTCAGGCACTCGTCAAGAATGCATTCATGGACAAAGAGCTGAACGAACACATGCGTCTGACTTCTGCCAACAGCATCAACGTTGCCCGCTTCCTGCCACAAGCATTCTATTATTTCAATGCCTATGCTCGCATGAAGGAAATAGTCAATCGGCAATCGGCAAATGGTGAAATCGTGATGTGTGTCCCTTCTGGCAACTTCGGAAATATCTGTGCGGCACTCTTTGGACATGCGATGGGACTTCCCGTCAAACGATTCATTGCTGCCAACAATGCCAACGACATCTTCTACAACTATCTGAAGACGGGCAAATACGAACCGAAGCCCACCAAACAGACGCTTGCCAACGCAATGGATGTGGGCGATCCGAGCAATTTTGCACGAATCATCGACTTATACACCAGAGAAGACTTGCGCAACGATAGCAACAAGGAGAATTCTACACATGAAGTCATCACCAGTCTCATCAGCGGAGCCACCTATTCTGATGAGCAGATCAAGGAAACGATGCGTGCCTGCTATCAACATACCGGTTATATCCTCGACCCACATGGAGCTTGCGGTTATCAGGCGCTGAAAGACAATCTGCAGCCTGGCGAGATCGGCATCTTCTGCGAAACGGCTCACCCTGCTAAGTTCAAAGAGAAGGTTGACGCGATTGATCACATCGATGTGGAAATCCCTGAACGGCTTGCAGCCTTCATGAAAGGAACAAAGCAGAATGTCGAAATGTCTAAATCATTCGGAGACTTCAAGGCATACCTGATGAGGGAATAAGACCCCACCCCTTCCCTCCCAAAGGGAGGGCGAAGAAAAGAACAAAGGAGCAAGGATAGTTTCTCCTCTTTACAATAAAAAGCAGGAACCGCCTATTACAGCGGTTCCTGTTCTTTTTTTGTACACTTACTCAGCATCCTGCTGACGGTACTCGTTTTTCATGATACGATTATTATATTTGCTTAAACAGCTTATTGTATGAATATCTTTTTGCCGTCAACAATATACAAACCTCTTGTCGGATTGGCCACACGCTGACCTTGGAGGTTATAGATGACGCGCTTACCCGTCAGCGTATTCGTCTGTACACCGTCGATAGCCGTAGTCTGAGCCATTTTCACCTTAAAGCCCTTGATGCGTGCATGCTTACCTGAAGCCAGTCCGATGGTTACGGATGAAGCCTTACCCGTCCACTTTCCGTCAACCAGCGGCGCGGCAGTCGTCACGACAGAACCCATTGCTTTGGCGCCATTACTCTCCTTGACGGAAAGAACCTCCAAATTGTTGCTTGGTGTATTGCTGTCGAAGATAAACTCCAGTTCCGAGAGACTACCTTGTGCGACGCTGATGGTCAGCTTGTTGCCTGGATAAAGTCTGATCTGCGCAGCGTCACAATAGCGGTTTGAGCCATCGCCCATCGAATAGACCACAGTTACACCATTCTGCGTACCCATGAGGTCTTCGGTTACCGATGAAGCCATTACGCCTGCATAACTGGTCTCGAAGAGTCCGTCGTTGACAGAAATCTCACCATCAGTAGCCTGCGGTGCTTCTGGCTCGTCTTCATCTTCATCCACAGTCTTGATATAGTAGGTAGCTGATGCTTGATAACTGGCGACACCATCCTTCACAGCAATAGCCTTGATGGTCGTTGTCTCGGTTATCTTGATTGAACCTCCATAAACGGTGCTGTTCGTTGTTGCATCGCTTCCGTTGGTCGTGTAATAAATCGTAGCATCGGGTGTTGCTGTCGTCAACGTTACCTCCACCTCATTATAATAAGAACCGGCATCGGGCGAGAACACGGGCATCGCAATCGTTGGCACAACAGCTCCGCCACCATTCTCATAGTTGTCATAACTGAAACTCTTTTCTGTCTTGTCGCCCCATATATAGTCTTCCAAACCAGGATAGTCAACAAACGGGTTACGGTTGTTCTGCACCTCATAGACAGCATTATTACGCGCTACCTCACGTTCGTCAACGGGGTCTTGTTTCGACCAGCGCATGAGCATATCGAGTGTCCACTTCGTAAAACCGTTATAGCTGGAAGAGAATACTTCATGACCCCATCCGCTGGCTTGCGACTCATAGCAGGTAACCATATAGAAATAGATACGAGCCATATCACCCTTGATTTCATCATTCGGTTCAAACACCGTACCATTATAACCGGCTGTCTTACAAGACCCTAACTTCGAATACCCCTGATTCGACTGATAGGTCACATTGTTCACCTCACCGAACGGATAGTTTGAACGGCGGTTGTTCACATAGCCGTCTGTCGGCACCACATGCACCACGTCGCTCTTGATGACACCACTGCCAAACCAACTCTGTGGCACAGAGTGTTCGCGGTTGTAGCAGTCACCTTCCTTCTTGTAGCTGCTATGATCGGTGAAAAAATAATTCGTGGTACAGGAATACCAGTCGCGCACCTTTCCGTCTGCACGTTTGTCGGTCTTCTCATAGGCTTTAAACAGGCCGTCATAGCCTACATTCGTATGGGGATTGATAATCTTTCCTAATTTGGTTTTCAAGTTCTTGCCAGTCAGTCCGTTTGCGTCTTTATAATACACACCCGAATTGTTTGGACCTTGCGCCCATGCATTGCCAAATGCAAACAGCATAGCTGCGCATAAAAAGAAATGTTTTGTTTTCATGTAGATAGATATCATTAGTTATTAGTTATCAATTATTAGTTCTTCTCTAATAGGGGCTGCAAAATTAAATTATCTATTTGTAACTACCAAATAAAAATACAACAAATATTCACAAGAAAAATTGTTTGCGAGCACAATACCCTTATTTCCCAAATTTCAACACAGGAATCATGAGATATAGATCACGAGTTTTCCCGACTAATTACACACTTGACAAGAATGATGTTGTTACATCTGCGACGTTAGAGTATCAATTATATTGATTAATTCCCTGATTGAATCACATGGGGACATGTCCCCATGTGAGCTATTCCTCGGACTCTTTCAACACCTTGTATCTTCTTTGAAGAGCTACCAGAACGCTACGTTCTGCCAAAGAGTTCAAACCGCGAAATGTTGTTCGCTTCTTTAATTCTTCCAACGGCATTTCCAACAGGAGTTTTGCAATACATTCATCAGCAAAAGAATTGGATACGACATTTACTCCTGTGAAATCCAGAACAACTTTTTCATTGCCATTGATAAGCGGAAGCAACTTCTGTCGAAGCTTCTTTCCCATATCACGTGTACCAAAATCCGTTCCGTATTCTATGAATTTGAACTCTACCATAATGCTTCCAATTCTTCTGTTTCTACGAATGTTTCGTTATACTCTCCTTCTGCATCAGTTCGATGATCAACAATCTGATTGGGATCAATTTCCTTTCCTGTACCTATTTCCATATATATAAGAGTACCTTGCCAGAAACCGTTCTCAACAATTGAGGTCTGACCATTCGTTATGACCAATTTATGAGTCCCTGAATGCAGGATAAACTCCTTGCCAATACTATCAATAAGCCTTGACGTGGTATATAGTCCAAACCCCATACCTTTACCGTCTGTGACTTCATCTTGTAGGCATTTCTCAAGTGCCTCCTGCTCTGTAATGTTGGCATATTGTTCGTTCTCGGCAAGCGAAGCCTTAATTCCCATTCCATCATCAGCTATTAGGATTCGGACTGTTTTATGATTGTCATCATAATACGTTATTGCTGTTCCTAAAGGCTTTCCAGAATGGATATGGACATTATCCATGATTTCATACAGACAATAGCTTAGTGCTTGCAGCACGCTGACTTCTATTTCAAAATGCGAAGTCAATGTGGCAATAACATCTTGATACACAGTATTCAATGTCTGTGCGTCAAATACGTCTATTGATACCTTCTTTATATCTTTAAAGTATCGGTCTAATAGAAATGTTACATCCATATCTGTGTGCAAAAATACGCACTTTTCAATAAACAACCAAATTTTGGAGCAGCGAATACAAAGAAATGCGAGCATTTCATTTGTTGAGTCGTAACAAAATTGAGCGAAGGGCAAATTTTACTCGCCATTCAAGTATGTTTGATGGCTCTCGCTGCTCCATCGGTTCGGAAAATCCCAAATAAATTTGGTTTTTCGCTCACTTAATCGTACCTTTGCACCTGCAATGGGTTCACTATTGGCGTGATTAAAAAGGGAATCGGGTGAGAATCCTGAACTGTCCCGCAGCTGTAAGCCGCCCATTATGGCAACAAACAAGAAACCACTGGAGAACGTTCTGGGAAGGTAGTTTGTTGAACTGGGTGGCAAAGTCAGAAGACCTGCCTGTTGTGCCTGATGGTTTGCCATCAGACCTTCTGGTGTTGCGAGTGACGACAACAGGAGAAACAGCATGAAGAAATTGTAAGGTACGAACGATGTTTCGTTCCAAAGAAAACGAAGCGAGCAGAATGAAGTACATTCTCATGGGATTATTGTGCCTGCTTTCATACGAGGCGAAGGCACAAATCAACGGCGATTCCATTGGAGAAGTGATTGTTACAGGCAATATGCCACCGCGCGACGTCACTGTCTCCTCCCCTACGCGTACCTTTTACAAAGAAGATATGGAACTGCTCGGACTTCATGACCTGACGGATGTGGTGAAAAAACTGGCTGGTGTCAGTGTGAAAGACTATGGAGGAATCGGCGGACTGAAAACCGTTTCCATCCGAAACCTGGGTGCCCAATATACGACTGTGATCTACGATGGTGTCTGTATCAGCAACACACAGGCTGGACAGATTGACCTGGGACGCTATTCGCTTGACAACGTAGAAGAAGTATCACTCACCATCGGACAAGACGACAACTTGATGAGGAGCGCCCGTCATGATGTCAGTGCTGGCGTATTGTCCATAATGACAGAACGTCCGCATCTGACGGGAAAGTCCTATGCGTTGAGAATCGGATTACAAGCCGGTTCGTTTGGACTACTGAAACCATCCTTGAGGTATTGGCAGAAGATCGGTAGAAAAACGCTGTTGTCCCTTGACGGCACCTTTACCAGGGCCGACGGCGCCTACCCTTTTACGTTGGTCAATGGAACGCTACACACGAAAGAGAAACGCTACAACTCTGATGTGATATCATGGAAAGGAGAAGCCAACATATACCACACCTTCAACGACAGCAGCCAACTCAACGCCAAAGCCTATTATTACTACTCAGAACGCGGACTTCCTGGTGTGGTCATTCTTTATTCCAACAACAACCAGGAACGTTTATGGGACGAAAACTTCTTTGCCCAAGCCACCTATCACAAACGATTCAACCAGCATTGGCAACTCAAAGGACGGTTGAAATACAACCATTCGTGGAACAGATATGAAGATACGAACATGAAATATGCTGACGGAAAGATTACCGATATTGCCCGCCAGAACGAATACTACGCTTCTGCAACTTCAGGATGGCAGCCTACGAAAACCCTGTCATTCTCTCTTGCACAAGATATTGCCTACAACACCCTGAACAGCAATATCGAATCGCAACCCAATCCAGAACGATTCACATTGCTCACATCGTTCACAGCCCGTCTGCAAACGAAACGCTGGCAGATTAACGGAAACCTGTTGGCGACCTACATCACAGAGCATACAGACATGGGCAGGGAACCTGCCGACCGCAAACGGTTGTCGCCCTCGTTCTCTGCATCATTCCGTCTGCTCAACAACGAAACGCTTTTCCTGCGTGCGATGACGAAAAGTACGTTCCGAGTGCCAACCTTTACCGATATGTATTACCTGCATATCGGAAACAGCAACCTGGTACCAGAGAAAGCTGTAGAATACAATCTTGGACTTACCTGGCACAAGAACCTTGCTAAGAATACATCCTTTCACCTCACCATCGATGGCTATTACAATCATGTAAGAGACAAAATCGTATGTTTTCCAACAACTTATATATGGAAAATGACCAACTTCGGAAAAGTAAGAATCACAGGAATGGATGCGACTGCAGCCATACAACTTCCCATCGGGAAATACCTCAATACAGAGCTGACAGCCGCCTATTCCTTGCAGAATGCCATAGACCTTTCCGATAAGAACAAACCCACTTACCACTCACAGATTCCTTACACACCCAAATACTCAGGAAATGGTTCCATCACCATTCGGACACCTTGGATTAATATAGGCTATCACATCAATTTCTGTGGCGAACGCTGGAGCGACCCACAAAATTTTGATGAATATCGGTTGAAACCCTATGCTGACCATAATCTTACGTTGTCCCATCAATTCAACATTCGGACAACCAAACTGCTTCTTTCATTCAGCATTCAGAACCTAACCAACGAGCAATATGAAATCATCCAATACTATCCTATGCCTGGTCGCAATATCACAGCATCAGCAACGTGGGAATTGTAAATCATTCAAAACATCATAAATAATTAATAAAAAACAATTAAAATGAAACTGAAAAGCATTATTCTGAGCGCCATTTGCGCATTAACAGTTATCGCAGGTTTTACCTCTTGCAGCGACGACGATGTTGACAACTCATGGAAAGAAGGTTCTGTTGTTGATCTTCCATCTTATCGTGCCTTTATCTTGAGCGAAGGCACTATGAGTAAGAACAACTCACATCTGTTTTTCGTAGATCCTATGACTGACAAACCCTATGAGTCGGATATTTTTGAAAAACAGAACGGCATCAAGCTGGGCGATACCGCTAATGATATGCTCATCCTTGACGGCGACATCTACATTGTAATGAATGTATCGAAGGTCCTTTATAGGCTGAACGGTGCTGGAGTCATCAAGGCTACATACAATAACTTCGACGGCGATGGATTAGGTGAGCCACGCAATGCAGTTGCATACAACGGAAAACTTTACGTTACCTGCTACGGCGGCTATGTGGCACGTTTTGATGCAAAGACCTTAGCTTTCGAGGCAAAGGTTAAAACCGATAACAACCCAGAGGAAATCATTGCATACGGTGGTAACCTTTTCTGTGTCTGCTCTGGAATGGGAACGGGCAACACGCTTTGCATCATCGACATCACGAAAAATTTCAACCATGCAGAATCTGTCGTTACATTAGATAATCCTTATGCCATCAAATTGGCAAACAGCCACATTTATATCGCAGCCTACGGATTCTACGACCCTAATACCAAGACTAACGATCCCAAAGTGGGTGTGTTCAATATTGACACAAAGACAACAACAGAGATTGCTAAAGGCACACGCATTCTGGCTACTGGCGACAAACTCTACATTGCCAATTCCACATCGCCCGACTGGGTAAACTACACAACCACCATGAGCGTATATGATGCCAATACAGGTAAGATTTCTCCCTTCACATTATCTGGAAAAGGTGGAGAAGCCATCAGCAACGGCAACATCTATATGATGGAACTGAATCCATACGACGGCAGCATTTACATTGCCACGACTGATTACGTCACAAATAGCAATGTTTATCATTTCAACTCCGATGGAAGCTATATCGGTTCCTTCAACGCTGGAGGCATCAATGCCAACAGCATGGTTTTCCTCAAGAATTAATCACTCCGAGCCGGTGAAGAAATAGTTGAGAATTGAAGGTTGAGAGTTTAAAGGGGAGCCAGCCCACAACGGTTGGCTCCTTGTTTTTTGATTGCCGTTTTCATCGTAATAACAAAAAAGGGCCTTGTTTTTAGGCAAAACCACTGAATTTTCGTCAAGTATTTTCAATTTTTCACCCCCGATTATCCGTTGTTTTTAGCAAAAGAGCCACACTTGCGATGCAAAAGCAGCCCTTTTGCCAGGTAAAAGGGTAACTTTTACTGACCAAAACCATAGCTTTTGCAGCGCGAAATAGCGTGTTTACAAGCGGCTTATTATCAATATGTTAGCGATATTACGTATATGCTAACGAGTATAATTGCGATTATTTATATGTAAAATAAATTCAGAACTATTATATTTTCAAAGTTTAGAAGTTTAGGATTTTAGATATTTAGTATTTAGGGTAGTTGAGTATCATATAAAAATAAAAATTTTAATTTTTTTTCTTTTTACCCCCAAATCCTAAATTCCTAAATTCCTAAACTTTGGACTTTCGAATTAAATTTGCACCTTTGAGATGACGTCTCGAAGTTAGGCTGCGGTTAGCATTTTTTTACTTTCGCTGTTTGAAAATTTTGTTTTTCATTCGATTTGCACTAACTTTGTGGCCACTAATATAATAATGTACGCGAACCTATATGAAGATTATCAATTCACATTACATTCCTTTGCCCGAACCGCGCTGGCTTATTGCCAATGCGTATGGAAATATTTACGAGCAGTTGGGCACGCTGACCATCGTTGAAGATGTTTCAAACAAGAAAGATGGTTATCGCATCAAAACGCATAGCCATCCTGTGGTGAGTCATACTGCTATTGACTCTAACGAAGTAAAAGACGAGCAGTTTTTTTATTACAGCACACTGACTCCAGCCAATGGGGAAGTGCTTGACGATATGGAGTTGAAGGATTGTCGACCAATCTGTCTGTCAAGCCTCCGTTCGCTTGATTATTGGAGATTCAATGCGCTGATATTTGTGTTTCAGACAGGCGAGCACCATCGGGATTTCCTTTTGGAGGATTTTATCAGTGACTTGAGAGCTTTTCACGTTCGTCTGATATTCCCTGAAAAGGAGTTGCAGGAGGTTACTATCACCAGTTACAATATAGATCATGGGGATGGCTGTCGCACCACTATGCTGATAAGCGATATGACAAAAATTCTATTTGTGGTGCCCTTCTATGGTTATCGTGAAAATAATAAGGTACAGCCTAATTGGGATGAAATCTTTTTGGAGTTTGTGAATCAGGCACGTGCTTATCTGGAAATCAATTCCAAATACCGGTTCCATTTCAAGTCGTCGGTGGAGATGTTCAATCCGTTGATTGAACGGCTGAATAATGAACTAAACGATTATCTGGAGCGTGAGGAGGATTAGGAATGGAACTGGATGATACGTTTTATGCTGGCAAGCGGCTCATCACGCTACGAATGGTGTTGGGACTGATGGAGGATGCCGACAATAGTTTGGAGACCTATCGTTGGGCTACATCCGCTTTGCTGCATGCTATCCACACCAAAGACGACCTGCTCTCGGATTATGTGAAGGACGTGTTCCGGCAGAAATCGATGGCTCCCTACCGTCCTTACAAGGAAGAAGAGCAGGCCGACGACACGTCGCCTGAGGAAGCGCTCAGGAATATCCGCATGGATGATGTTGTGATGCGTTCCAAGGCGAAGATGGCCATTGAAGAACTGATGACCCTCAAAGACGCGAAAGGCGAGCCTCTGTTCTGCCAGAAGAACCATTGGTGGGCTGTTTTCCGCCTGTTTGTCGACCGTCGCGTGTGCAAAATCAAGGAGAACTGTTACAAAGAGTTCATCGCGCTAATCGATTCGCTGGAAATCATCCATGTGAATGCGCCGCTCGATATGGCAACGCTGAGCAACATCTCGCAAGACATCTACCGTTTCCCTTTCATCCGATGGGAATTGAAGATTCCTGAAGATGCCAGCAGCCGATGGAAGACAGCCTATACACGCTTGTATCAGATAGCAGAAAAGCTCAATTCCATGTTGGTGAAAATGGGCTTTTAAAACGCCTTAAAACTGATTTTTCGACTGAACGTCTGAACCTAAAAATGATACTTCCGAGACCTCAAATGATAGGGGTTTCGGATTTCTTTATACCTTATTCTATATGGCGAAATTTGCGATGCGAAAGGTTCGCAGCGGGGCCAAAAACTCCGTTTATGTTTCATTTTCTAATTCGCATTTTTATGCCGAAAATTACTATTCAAAAAAGTCTTCTGGGGCAGACGGAACAAATCGTTTCCGCCGAGCAGCTGGAAGCAGTATTCAACAGTTCGCAGACCTTCCAGAAGGTTTGCAAGATTCGTGAACTTCGTAAGCAGGGCAACAAAGCCGGTGCTGAAAAGGTGAAGCATTCTCTGCCGGGACTCATCTTCGTGGCCGACGACTTTGCTGAGGCAGAGAAAGAGGTCACCGTCGTCGAGAACGGCGTAGAGACCAAACAGATGCAGCGCGGAAAGTGGCGTCTGCAGAAGTCTGCTCACTTGAACGGCCTGGCTGTGCTCGATGTGGATCATCTCCAGGAGCCACCTACGAAGGTCTTCTCTCGTTGGACAGAGGCACAACTCCGTGAATTGGGTGTGCTGCTCGTCTTCATCACCTCTTCTAATGAAGGTATCAAGTTTGTGTTCATCGCTCGCAAGGAATGGGGCAACCTTATTGAAAATGCACGCGAGCTGGCTCGTCAGTTAGGACTGGAAGCCGATGAGAGCGGAAAGGACGCCTCCAGAATGTCGTTCGCTCCATCAGAGCCTGCCGGTGACATCCTGTTCTACGACGCTGAACGCATGTTCAGCTACGAGAATCCTGAGTACGACGAAATCTTCGGCGACCAGTACCGTAAAGGCAACAGCCAGGGAAGCAAGGGTAAGAGCAGCCAGCTGAAATCCGAAAGTTTAGGAATGAAGGAATTTAGGATTTCGGATTGCAAGTACAAAGGTGTACCTGTCCAGAAGATTGTTGATTGCTGGGTGGGCACGACGATGCCGGAGCCTGGCACACGCCACAAAACGTCTTTGGAACTGGCCGATCATCTGCGCTACATCTGCGACTCAGATGCTGCCATGATCGAAGGAATTCTCAGGGCGCAGTCGTGGGTACAAGACATTATCAAGGAACGAGGCGAGAACGTCGGTCAAACGGTGAAGTCAGCCCTCGCCTTCAAAGAAGAGAAGCGGATGCCGAAACGGATGTATCGCGCCCTTCGCGAGGCTGGTGTGGATGAATTCGATGGTATCAGCAAGCGTCGCCTTCCTTATGGAGATTGGGCACAGCGCATGAAGAAACTCCAGTTGGGATGCTATGCACCAGCCATCGGCTACATCGATGACGACGAGATTAAACCCGGCGGCATCATCACAGCAGCAGGAATGTATGACACGCTGATGACCAAATGCTGGTATCAGGATTTCGAAGGTTATCCGCATCGGCTGAACATCCTCTCCATTGTTATCGGCGGCCCCGCCACAGGTAAGGGATTTGCCGTGAAACAGGATGAATACATCATGGAAGTGATGCACGAAGCCGATGCTCCAGGACGCGAACAGGAACGGCTCTACAAAGAAGGACTGAACGAACGCGAAACATCGCAGAAGGAACAGAAAAAAGACGCTCTCAAGCGTCCTACGGGGATGGTGCGCTACTGTCCTGTAAAGACCTCTAACAACGTGATGTATCGCCGTATGCAGAACGCAACGGTTCCTACAGCCGATGGCGGACAGTACTACTACCACATCTACACCTTTGCCTCAGAGCTGCTCTCGATAGTCAAAGCCTCAGGGTCGTTTCAGGAGAAACGCGATATGATTCTGCAGGGTTTCCATAACGAGAAGAATGGTGTCGACTACAGCAACAAGGACAGCGTAAACGGTATCATGCCTGTACATTATAATATGGTGGCTACAGGAACCAGCACCTCGCTGAAGAAATTTGTCAATCCTGGCAATATCGGCGATGGTCTGGCTACACGACTGAGCGTGTTCGTGATGCCTACTGGCAATTTTAAGGTCAGGCCGTTGACCAAGAAAGCCAAGAGTATGGCTGCTGCCAACGAAATGAAGAAATGGTCGCGCAGACTCGATGGTCTTCATGGGGAAATCAAAGGCTTGGACAAACTGGTGGCGCACGTCTATAAACTGGTGGCAACACGTATGGAGGAAGCAGGCAACGAGGGCGACGATGTCACTCTGACGATGCTGAAACGTATGCAGGACAAGGTGATGGCCATCTGTATTCCGCAGGTTGTATCAACGCAGAAGTCGTGGGAGGAGTTCCAGCAGACGATGACAGTGAAAACCACCAAACAGCACTTGCAGTTCGCCACATTCGTATTCGATGTTCTCTATGCTTGCGAGGATGCCCTGTTTGGCTTGATGTGGCAAGACTTCTTCGATGCAGAGGAACGGCAGACGGCATCGCGTACTGTTTACGACAAGACCAGCGAATACTACCAGGCGCTGCCTGATGAGTTTACCACGCAAAACGTGATGGACATCTGGGGGTACTCGTCGAAGACAACTGCTTCGGCACGCATCAACTCGTTCATCAAGTCGGGAGTCATCAAGAAAATCCGACAGGGCCACTTCCAAAAAATGAAGACTGCGCTCTAATCCTATTATTCTATTCAAAGGAGCCAGCCCAAATGGTTGGCTCCTTATTTGTCGTACATCGGACAAACTGAAAAGCACACAAAGGGTCGACCCTTTGTGTGCTTTTTTATAGTAAGAGGATATCTTTATGCAAAGATGAAAGTGCGGATAACCCAATAGCTGAAGATACCTGCAATATAGCCAATGAAGACTACCCAGGAAATTTTCTTGAGATACCAACCGAAGGTGATCTTCTCCAAGCCCATGACGACAACGCCTGCGGCGGAGCCGATGATAAGGATGGAACCACCCACACCTGCACAGTATGCCAACAGCTGCCAGAAGACGCCATCGACAGCCAAATCGCCGGCAGCCTGTACTGGATACATTCCCATACAACCAGCCACGAGAGGTACGTTGTCAACGATACTCGACAATACACCGATGATGCCAGTGACAAGATAGTGGTTGCCTTGGAAGGTTTCGTCAAGGGTCTTACCCAGCATCGTCAGCACACCAACTTCCTGCAATACGGCTACAGCCATGAGGATGCCGAGGAAGAACATGATGGTGGAGAGGTCTATCTTGGTCATGATGTCGCTGACACGCTTTGCCATCGTATCATCTTCCGATGTGTTGTAATGGAAGATTTCTGTGGTAGTCCACAGAATACCCAGTACCAAGAGAATGCCCATGAACGGCGGCAGGTGGGTGATGGTCTTGAAGATGGGAACGAAAATCAGACCGCCTACACCGAGCCAGAAAATGATGTTGCGCTGTGTCTTGGTAAACTGGCTGACTTCGCCTGTGACAAGGTTCTGCGACTTGTCGAACTTGCCTTTGAGAGACAGGCTGAGGATAGCTACAGGGATCAACATCGAAATGAGTGAAGGAATGAAAATCTCTGTGAGCACGCCCTGTGTGGTGATGACTCCCTTAATCCACAACATGATGGTGGTGACGTCACCGATAGGTGAGAAGGCTCCACCAGAGTTGGCTGCAAGGATGATTGCGCCGGCATAGATGAGGCGCTCGTTGCGGCTCTGGACGAGCTTGCGAAGCACCATGATCATGACGATGGAGGTGGTGAGGTTGTCGAGAATGGCTGACAAGAAGAAGGTCATGAATGCCATACGCCACAACAGTTTGCGCTTGGAGCGCGTCTTGAGTGCATCGCGCACAAAATTGAAACCGCCATTAGAATCGACGATTTCCACAATAGTCATTGCACCCATCAGGAAGAACAGTGTTCCTGCAGCATCACCGAGATGATGTTCGATCACCTCTGCAATATGATGAAGCACACTGTCGGATGCGATCTCCGGATAGTAACTGCCGGGCGCAAACATCAGGAGCGTCCAACAGAACACACACATCAGCAAGGCTATAGCAGCCTTGTTGACTTTCGTCAGTGCTTCAAGGGCGATGCAGGCATAGCCGATGACAAACACGACGACAATAGCAATTGTTAAAGTTGACATATTTTTGATATGATTAGATTATTTGGCTGCAAAGGTAATTAATAATTCTTAATGTGTAAAGCGTAATGCTTGATTTTTTTTGTTTTTCGCGCCTTTTGCACTATCTTTGCAACAGAAAAAACAAACGATACCTATGGAGAAGAAACATTTCGACGTGGTTTGTGCCGTTGTTTGCGAAGACGGTAAGTACCTGTGTATGCAACGGTTACGTTCACGCAAAAGTTATGAAAGCGAGCGCTGGGAGTTTCCTGGCGGCAAAGTAAAAGAAGGCGAAAACGACTACGAGGCCCTCATCCGTGAAATCAAGGAGGAAATGGATTGGGACATCTTCGTAGGCAGAAAGCTCGGCACCATAGAGCATGATTATCCCGACTATACGATTTCGCTGACGGCCTATCTGTGTCGCGGCAGCAAGGAGGCATTCAAACTGCTCTCACACCTGGATGCCAAATGGCTGCCTCGTGAGAAAATGAATGTCCTGAGTTGGACAGAGGCTGACAGAAAACTTTTAGAGATGCTCTAAACCTCATCACCTATGCAAGAAAAGGTACAGCGCATGCAACTCCTGATTGAGGAACTCAACCAGGCTTCAGATGCATATTATAACGGTAAGGCCGAATTGATGAGTGACCACGAGTGGGACGCACGCTTCGACGAACTCAAACGGCTGGAGGAGGAAACAGGCGAAATACTTCCCGACTCCCCCACGCAGAAGGTATCGGAAGACCACGTGGAAGGTCAAAAGGAGGAGCATGAGTTCCCTGCCCTCTCGTTGGCGAAAACCAAACAGGTGGCCGATCTGGTGAAATGGGCGGAAGGGCGTCCGATATGGATTTCCTGGAAGCTGGACGGTCTGACGCTTGTGGTGACATATGACAACGGACAGCTGACTAAGGTTGTCACACGCGGCAACGGACATATCGGCACCAATATCACCCACCTGTCGAAAGTCATCAGCGGCATTCCGCAACGTATCAGCGAGAAAGGGCACGTTGTCATACGCGGTGAAGCTGTCATCTCGTACGAGGACTTCAACAACTTCCTGATAGAAAGTGGAGAAGACTATGCCAATCCGCGCAATCTGGCCTCCGGTTCCCTGACGCTGAAGGATATAGAAGAGGTGAGGCGCCGCCATATTCAATGGATTCCTTTTACGTTGGTTCATACCGACAGGGACCTTGTTTCGTGGGGCGAACGGATGTCTTTTCTTGAAAAGAATGGATTCTCGACGGTAGAACACGAATCTGTTGACAATCCCACGACAGCAAATATACAGGCACTCGTTGACCGCTTTACAGCTATTGTGACAGGAGATACTACCCTCTCCTCCCCCAACAGGAAAGGCCAGGGAGCCTCTTTCCCTGTTGATGGCCTTGTAGTTTGTTTTGACGATACCGACTATGCACAGACGGGAAGTGTCACCGGTCATCATGCCACCCGTTCAGGAATGGCTTTCAAATGGCAGGATGAAGCGGCAGAAACCGAACTCGACCACATCGAATGGTCGTGTGCCGCCAGTACCATCTCGCCTGTAGCTGTTTTCCGTCCCGTTGAGTTGGAGGGTACGACGGTGAAGCGTGCTTCGCTTTGTAATATCAGCGAATGTGAACGACTGAATATCGGCAGTAAGGGTACCCGAATCTCTGTCATCAAAGCCAACAAGATTATCCCCAAAGTAATTCATGTGATTGAAAAGGCCGGACAACTGGAGATTCCTGCACAATGTCCTGTCTGTCATCATGAAACAAAGATAGTTGAGAGCGAGAGTGGTACGCGGAAACTACAATGTACCAACCCTACCTGTCCTGCTAAGCAGCTGAAGAAATTTGCACGTTTCGTGTCGAAGGAAGGGATGAACATCGACGGCATCAGCGAGCAGACCCTTTCCCGCTTCGTGAACTTAGGATGGATTCAGGAATATGCCGACATCTTCCGCTTGCGCGACCATATCCGTGAGATTGCTCATCTGGACGGTTTTGGTGAGCGTTCTGCTTCGAACATCATGCGAAGCATCGACAAGGCGCGTCACGTTGAAGCACAACGGTTTCTCTATGCGCTGAGCATTCCGATGGTAGGCATTGACGTATGCAAACGACTATTGAGCACCTACCCCCTGGAGGAGCTGGTGATGAAGGCACGAGAAGCCACCGAAACAGAATTCTTCTCACATATCCCAGGCATCGGACCTGAGAAATCATCGACGTTTATCAGTTGGTTCAAGAACGACGACAACTTCCAAATTGTCAGTAGGTTATTGGAGTTTGTTGAAGTTTCACACACACAGCCACAGCGTGCTGGACAGAAATGTGAGGGAATGACGTTTGTCATCACGGGCGATGTGCACTATTTCAAAAACCGTAACGAGCTGAAGGCGTATATTGAGAGTCAGGGCGGAAAGGTTGCAGGCAGCGTCAGCGGCAGCACCTCGTTCCTCATCAACAACGATGTGACATCAACGAGCGGTAAGAACAAGAAGGCACAGGAACTCAACATCCCAATTCTTTCAGAGGATGATTTCATGGAACGCTTCGGAAGCGCTGCGCCACAGGCTGAACAGTTATCATTATTTTAGAACGTCCACTTGACTGCGACGGTGGGGATAACGTATAACTTGTTGTGCTGGCCGTAGTCGTTCCATACGAGGTTGTTGGAAATTTCAACCTCTGTACCCAATGAAAGGTTGATGCCCTTCCATCCTTTCAACGTATTGAAATTATACCAGAACTGCGGCTCCGACACAAAAATCAGATTGCCATTAGCGTTCGGGTCGTACCACAGGTCGCAGAAACCAGAGAACGTACAGGCTCCCTTGGCAAACTGCAAACCCCAAACTTCTGTCAGCTGGAATCCGCTGAAAGGATGAGCATCGTAATGTCTGTTCTTGAAATAATACTTATACATCAGCTGCACGGAGAACGTTCGCGAGAAATCCTTACTGGCCCAGTTCCAGGCACCACCCAACAAAACAGCATGCTGATAACGGTCGGCAATCCACAAATCCTCATCAGTGGACAGACCGCCATTATATTCAACGTGAGCTGCCCACTGACGGTTTTTCGTCAGACTGAATTCGCGAGCTATTTCCCAATAGGCACCAGCCATACCATCGCTTTGGAAATCCAAATCGGCAAACAGGAAAGTAGAGCCCCATTTATCCGGTTTGAACATCTCTATCGTTGCCGTCATAGATGGACGACCTGACAATTCATCATACAACGTGTGTCCGAAATCCTTATGCAACTGGATGTTCTGCGCCTTTATGGTCAGACCGGACGTGAACATCGCCAATAGAAAAAATAATGATATGCGTTTCATCATGTTTGGATTAGTATGGTTTATTTTGCTTGCAAAGATAGCATATAAAGAGGTAAGAACAAAATAAATCGTCAAATAAATTTGGTTTTTCTCTCGACTTACACCTTTGAGCCTTTTCAAAGCTCGAAGTTAGGCTGCGTCTCAGAAAAACCAAAAATTATTTGGTTTTTCGTTCGACTTGCACTAACTTTGCACACATGAGAATAGATATTATTACGGTTCTGCCTGAGATGCTGGAGGGATTCGTGCACGAATCTATACTGGCAAGGGCAGAAAAGAAAGGACTGGCAGAAATCAGGTTACACAACCTGCGCGACTACACATTAGACAAATGGCGCCGTGTTGACGACTATCCCTATGGCGGTTCGGCAGGTATGGTGATGCAATGTGAACCCATCGACCGCTGTATCACTGCCTTGAAAGCTGAACGCCATTACGATGAGGTCATCTTTACCTCACCTGACGGTGAACGCTTTGACCAGCACATGGCCAATGAATTGTCGCTGAAGGGCAACCTTATCATCTTGGCAGGCCATTACAAAGGTATCGACCAACGTGTTCGCGACCACCTCATCACAAAGGAGATATCCATCGGTGACTTTGTGCTGACAGGAGGCGAACTTGTTGCGGCTATGATTGCTGATGCGATCGTGCGTGTTGTGCCAGGAGTGATTGGCGACGAACAGAGTGCGCTGTCTGACTGTTTCCAGGACGACCTCCTTGCTGCACCTATCTATACACGGCCTGCCGACTACAAAGGATGGAAGGTACCAGAGATACTCCTCAGCGGCAACGAGGCGAAGATACGCAACTGGGAACTGGAGCAAGCTTTGGAGCGAACCAGACGACTACGACCAGACCTATTGCAAGAATAAGAAAAAGAATAAGAAAACGATTATTTAAAAACCTATCTATGACAACCTTATGGAAAGATGATGCGGAGCTGTTCAACATTGCCCGCAAAGAATTATTCACAGCCTTAGTCGGTGACGTACTCGACAAGATGGGCTACCTGCACCAGTTTCTCCCACCACACATCAAGCCCTTGCGCCGTGATATGGTGGTCATCGGACGCGCAATGCCGGTACTGGAAGCCGACGTGTTTGCGGAACGTCAACTGGACACTCATTTAGAGGTGATGCGCAAACCCTTTGGCATTATGTTTGAAGCGCTGGATCAGTTAAAAGCTGGCGAGGTATATATCTGTAGCGGCTCCTCACCTCGTTATGCCTTATGGGGCGGACTGATGAGTACACGTGCGATTGCCATCGGTGCGGCAGGTGCTGTTGTTGACGGTTATTCGCGTGATACCAACGAGATTCTCCGTTTAGGATTTCCCACGTTCTCACAAGGAACATATGCCCAAGACCAAGGACCGCGTGGTAAGGTCATCGACTACAAAGTGCCTATCGAATTTGGCGGTATTCCCGTACGTCCTCGCGATATCGTCTTTGGCGACCTCGACGGTGTGATTATCGTACCCCAGGAAGCAGAAGAGGAAGCTTTTGCCGGCGCCATCGAGAAAGCTCGCGGTGAGAAACAAGTGAAGCAAGCGCTGGAACAAGGCATGAGCACAGTCGAAGCTTTTGAGAAATTTGGAATTATGTAAGAGCTAGGAGGTCCTAGGGTATCCTAGGAATTCCTAGGATATCATAGAAAAATTAAAACAATATGAATGCATTCAGAATAGACGGTCAAAGGGCCGTTATAACAGGTGGTGGCAGCGGTTTAGGGCTGGGTATCGCCAAAGTATTTGTAGAGGCAGGAGCCGAAGTGATGATCATCGGGCGCAACGAGGAAAAGCTTCGCCAGGCAAAACAACAGCTGGGCGAGCGCTGTAGCTATCGTGCTTTCGACATCACCAAAGTCGATGAGATTCCTGCATTGGTTCAAGAGATTGGAGCTGTTGACATCTTGGTCAACTGTGCTGGTGTGCATCTGAAGAAATGGGCACTTGAGGTGACTGACGAGGAATTTCTCAAAGTGCTCAACGTCCATGTGATGAGTGTCTTTGCGTTGAGCCGCGAGTTTGCCAAACTCATGGTGGAAAGAGGCAAAGGCTCGATTATCATGATTAGTTCCATGACCGCTATTATGGGAATGGAACAAGTGGTGGCATATACAACCGCAAAGTCTGCCATTCTTGGCTTGCAGCGAAGTCTTGTGGCAGAACTCTCGTCGAAGGGCGTTCGTGTCAACACCATCGCTCCAGGATGGATTGACACCCCGATGTTCCATCAGGCAACAGACAAGGATCCGCAGCGGAAGGCAAACATCCTGCGTCGCATTCCGATGAAGACATTTGGTCAGCCGGATGATATCGGCTATGCTGCCCTCTATCTCTCCTCGCCGGCCGGAAGCTATGTCAATGGTGTCTTCCTGCCTGTCGATGCTGGAGCATCAGAAGCGTTTTGAGAACCATCATCAATGTCGGAATCCGAAATATCGGAATTTCAGAATAACTAAAAACCTAAAACAATGAAGAAAACGAATGTCCGCTGGACAGTTGTAGCACTCATCTTCTTTGCCACAACCGTCAATTATATTGACCGCCAGGTAATCGGACTTCTGAAGCCATACATCCAAGAAGACCTTGGCTGGACAGAAGCCGACTACGGTTATATTGTAACCGCTTTCCAAGTAGCTTATGGCATCGGTATGCTTCTTGGAGGAAGGATGCTCGACCGTTTAGGTAGTAAGTTGGGGTATTCAATAGCCATTATCGTATGGAGTTTGGGTGCGATGTTTCATGCTGCCGTCAAATCGGTAACAGGCTTTGGTGCTGCCCGTGCCGTACTGGGATTGGGTGAAGCCGGCAACTTTCCTGCTGCCGTCAAAGTGATTGCCGAATGGTTTCCCAAACGCGATCGTGCTTTTGCAACAGGTGTTTTCAATTCCGGTACGACCATCGGAGCCATCATTGCACCCATCATCGTAACAGCCATCACGTTGGAATGGGGCTGGCGCTGGGCATTCATCATCACGGGTCTGCTGGGATTTGTGTGGGTCATCGCCTGGTGGCTGATCTATAAAGCACCTCACAAGAACAAGAAAGTAAATGCCGCTGAACTGGCATATATCCAGGAAGAAGAAAAGCAGGAAGAGACGGAGACAGATACTCCGACAGCAGAAATCACCTGGCGTGAGCTGTTCCGTCATCGTCAGACCTATGCTATCCTCTTCTCACGCTTTGTTACAGACTGGGTATGGTGGTTCTTCCTGTTTTGGACACCCGACTTCCTGAACAAGACGCAAGGTGTTGACCTAAAGGCAACAGTATTGCCGCTCATCATCATCTATACGATGTCCAGCATCGGAGGAATCTACGGCGGACACGTATCATCGCAATTCATACGCCTTGGGCGCTCTATTGACTTCGCCCGCAAAACCACCATCCTGCTATTTGCCCTCTTGGTGTTGCCACTCAATGCGATACCTTATATAGATAATATGTGGATTGTAGTTTTGATTATCGGTCTTGCTACAAGTACCCATCAGGCATGGGCATCCAACATCTTCACCATTGTTTCCGATGTCTATCCTAAGCAAGTAGTGGGTTCTATGACGGGCATCAGTAGTGTGGGAGGAGCTGTTGGCGGTGCTTTGGCATCATCATTCGTTGGCCTCATCCTGGAATGGACAGGAAGCTATGCCACGATCTTTATGATTGCCAGCACCATGTATATCTTGGCTTGGCTGATATTGAAAATCTTCGTACCGATTCGACAAATAAACTTCTAACCTATATAACAAAAAAACGATGATTATCCAGAAAATTGAAACATGGTGGGTACAACGCGACAAATGCCTGTTTGATGACGCCCGAAAAGGAAAGAGTGCAATGGACTGGGACGTGCTAGTTCTCAAGTTGACTACCGACACGGGAATAGAAGGTGTCGCCACCGCTTTGGCTGCCCGCTCCGGCAAGGTCACAGAGTCGTATATCCACGACAATATCGCTCCCGTTGTTTTGGGGCGCTCACCCTACGACCACGAGAAGATTTGGCACGAGCTATGGAATATTGACCGCCACCTGACGTTCTTCCCTGTCTATCTGCCAGGACCTGTCGATGTGGCGCTATGGGATATCTGCGCGAAGGCTGCTGGTTTACCCCTCTACCAATATATAGGTGCTTATCGTGAGCAACTGCCTGTCTATGCCAGCAGTTTGTTCTATACCAACGAACAGGATTATATTGATGAGGCTCTCTACTACAAGGAGCGTGGTATCAAATGCTATAAGGTACATCCGCCGGGGCCTATTGAGACCGATATGCGTATCCATGAAAAACTGCGCAAAGCTGTTGATGATGACTTCGGTTTGATGTCTGACCCTGTAGCCGAATACACGCTCGGCGAAGCCATCCGTGTGGGGCGCCAGTTGGAACGTCTGAACTACATCTGGTTTGAAGAACCCTTCCGTGACTTCGAGTTATACAAATATACACAACTCTGTGAGGCACTCGACATTCCCATCGCAGCAACAGAAACCACACGTGGCTGTCATTGGGGTGTAGCACAGGTCATCAACCAGAAAGCTGCTGATATCGTACGAGCCGATGTATCGTGGAAATGTGGTATTACCGGAACGCTGAAGATTGCTCATTTGGCCGAGAGTTTTGGTATGAACTGTGAGGTACATACCACAACTATGAACTATATGGATATTGTCAACCTGCACGTGTCGTGTGCCATCCGCAACTGTAAGTGGTTTGAGTATTTCGTGCCGGAAAAAGATTTCCAGTTCCCGATGAAAGGCTTGTTGCCGATTGATGAGCATGGTATGATTACCGTTCCCAAGGATCCTGGTATCGGCGTAGAACTCGACTGGGATTTGATTCATCGCAATTGTGTGTCATATAAAGAATTGAGTATTTAGGCATTCCTAGGAAATCCTAGGTTCTCCTAGGACTTCCTAAAAATCTATTTGAAAATGCAAGGATTTCTCCGCAAAGATGGTCGGAAAGGTATTCGCAATGTAGTGGTAGTCACTTACTTAGTGGAATGTGCCCATCACGTTGCAGCCCGCATCGTTCAACACTTTGAGCAAGGGGCATGGGGCATGAAGCAAGGGGCGAGAAGCGAGGATGTTCACCTGATTGGGTTCAGCGGTTGTGCGCCCAATGACTATGCGGAACAGATGATGCGCCAACTGTGTACACACCCCAATGTGGGAGCCGTATTGCTGGTGTCGTTAGGTTGTGAGAATTTCCAACGCGAGCGTCTCATGCAAGATATCAAGGACAGCGGGCGCCCTGCTCAGCTAGTTGTCATTCAGGAAGAAGGAGGCACAAAGGCATCCATTGAGAAAGGTATCGCTGCTGTTGATGATATGCTCCGACAAATCACCCCAACACCAACGATCGACATCGGATGGGAAGATCTCATGATTGGAACGGTTTGCGGAGGATCAGACGGCTACAGCGGCATCACCGCCAATCCCTCAGTAGGTAGCACCTTCGACTGGTTGGTTGCTCATGGTGCCACCTGCATCTTCGAAGAACCAGGCGAACTGATTGGCTGCGAAGATCTGTTGCGCCGACGTGCCGTCACCCCAGAGACAGGACAGCAATTGTACAACTGTATTGTCAAAGCTGATAAATACTACAAACAAATGGGACACGACAGCTTCTCTGCTGGCAATGCGACAGGCGGGCTGACAACCATCGAGGAGAAATCATTGGGCTCTTACTGTAAGAGTGGCTCTCAACAGATACAAGGACTCACCTACCCTGCCCAGCCTCCGACCACACCGGGACTATGGATGATGGATGTGGTACCTGACGGGGAGGCTCGATGGGGCTTTCCCAATATCAACGACAATGCAGAAATCATGGAGATGATAGCCTGCGGCTGCCATATCGTGCTCTATACCACCGGACGCGGTTCTGTTGCCGGCTCTGCCATCTCGCCAGTCATCAAGGTTTGTTCCAATCCTGATACCTATCAGCACATGACTGACGATATGGACATCAACGCTGGCGCTATCGTTACCAACGGACTTTCATTTGAGAATGTACGCGATGATATTCTTAATTGCATCGAACAAACAGCATCCGGACTGCAAACAAAATCGGAAGCGTTGGGGCATCGGGAATATTGCCTAACCTATAAATACTTCTTACAAAAGGCTTCGCCCTGCGCAAGACCGTCCTGATACAAAGCCTCTAACTTTGCTGTATTCTTTTCCATTCGGTCAACCTCCACAGGTTTGGACGGACGGATGCAGATGATTTTCCCTTCATCTTCCATCTTTTCAACCAATTCCAACTGTTCGTCATAAACTCTGACACGACGACTCAAGGCCACACGCAGACGCGGATAGTTCTTATAGATGAATTTCGGAATCTTATGATCTTTCCCTTCACTACGATAACCGCGGTTGCGCGTGCAGACAACCACATTCGTTTCATGCCCAGTTTCGATAGAGCGAACCAACGGAATACTGTCAACAATACCTCCGTCCAACATGGGTACACCATCGACCATCACCATCTTGCTGACAAAGGGTAAACTGCTGGAAGCCTGACAAATTTTCAGCAGGCGGTCACGGTCACCGTTGTCTTCCTTCAAGTATTCGGCATATCCCGTCAGGCAGTTCGTCGTCACCATCTCAAAGGTCATTCCACTCTTGAAATAAGCATCGTAATCGTAAGGTATCAATTCATTGGGGAAACGGTCGTACAACAAATCAGGATCAAAAATACAACCTTGCGTCACCAGATGCCGAAGACTGATATAGTCGTATTTCGCCAACATATCAATATTTGACAAGCGAGCACGGCGCGGCTGATGACTGGCATAAGACAATCCGTTGCATGCTCCAGCGGAAACAGCAACAGCATAATGGAAATAATAGCCGTTTTTCATGAAGGCATCCAACACACCGCTGGTGAAGACACCTCGCATGCCTCCGCCTTCAAGCACCAATCCCGTATTCCTCGTTACTTTCACGCTGTTTCCTTTTACCTTAATGATAGAACTTTTCGTAATCGGGTGCAAAATTACAAAAAAGAAAACATTTTTCTTTGTCCGACGCATGTTTTTTTGTACCTTCGTCCCCAAATCTAAAAACAATTGACTTATGTTCAGCAAAGAAACCTATATTCAGCGACGCAACGAGTTGAAGAAACTCGTTGGCGAAGGAATCATCATTCTGTTTGGCAACAACGAATCGCCATGTAATTATCCCGCCAACTGTTATGCACCTATGCGTCAGGACTCAGCTTTCCTGTATTATTTCGGACAGCATCGCGACGGACTGGTGGGTGTCATCGATATTGACAATGATAAGGAATGGCTCATCGGCGACGATATCGATGTAGAGGATATTGTATGGATGGGATTTACACCATCAGTAGCTGACTTGGCAGCTGAGGTGGGTGTCGCCAATACTGCCCCTATGAATAAACTGAAAGACATCCTCTCTCCCATCCCTTCGGGAGGGGTTGGGGGTAGGCTTCACTTCCTCCCTCCCTATCGTCACGATACCCAAATCCAAATCATGGATTTACTGGGCATCCATCCGTCCAAGCAGAAAGAGGCGGCTTCGCTTGCTCTTATCAAAGCCGTTGTAAAGATGCGTTCTACGAAAGAGCCGCAGGAAATAGCAGCTATCGACCGTGCCTGCGATGTAGGTTATCTGATGCATACTACCGCCCAGCGACTCATCAAGCCAGGTGTGACTGAACGATTCATCGGCGGACAAGTGGATGGTATTGCCCGTTCACATGCCAGCGGCACCAGTTTTGCCACGATCTTCTCGCAACATGGGGAAATCATGCACGGAAATCCCTCTGCTGCTAAGTTGGAAGCTGGTCGCCTTGTGCTCTGTGATGCAGGCTGCGAACTCGACGACTATTGTTCCGACCACACTCGCACGATGCCTGTCAACGGCAAGTTCACCCAGCGCCAGTTAGATATCTACAACATCGTGGTAGAATGTCACGACTATGTACTCAATGTAGCCAAACCTGGTGTGAAATATATGGATGTGCACTTTGCCGTTTGCCGTCTGATGACTGAACGGCTGAAAGAACTGGGATTGATGAAGGGCGATGTTGACGAAGCCGTTGCTGCCGGTGCCCACGCCATGTTCCTGCCTCACGGACTGGGTCACATGATGGGTATGGACGTGCACGATATGGAAGGATTGGGACAGATTTATGTCGGCTTCGACGAGGAGACACGACCTAACCTGGAACAGTTCGGTACCAACTGCCTGCGTATGGGTCGCCGCCTGCAGGAGGGTTTCGTCGTTACCGATGAGCCAGGCATCTATTTCATCCCTGCCCTCATCGACGACTGGCGCAAGAGCGGACATTGTGCTGAGTTCCTGAACTTCGACCTCCTGGAAACCTACAAGGACTTCGGTGGCATCCGCATCGAAGACGATGTGCTGATCACCAAAGACGGTTGCCGTTTCCTCGGCACCAACCGCATCCCCTACCATCCGAAGGATATAGAGGAGTTTATGGCACAATAAAAGATGGCGGGTCTCCCCGCCATTTTTGTTGTAAGTCGTAGGCATTAATCGAATTGATTGATTATTGCTGTGAAGGAACCTTCACTCCATTTTTCTTCATCTGTTGCAAACGATGGTTCACACGAGCTTTCGCCAGCTTACGCATTTTCTCCTGTTCACTGTCGTTGGGGTCGATTTGTACCTGAACAGTACCTGAATAGCCGTTGTCGTCGGTGTAGGTGGAAGTAACAGTTTGCGATTGCGCCTTTACTTTTCCTGTACCACCACAAACATGACATTGCCATTGGTTGACTTTGTCGCCTTTGCATTGGTTGCAAACATAGCGACCAGCACCCTCACACTTCCAGCAGACCTTCGTGCCTGTGCCTTTACATTCTTCACATTCGGGTGTTCCCTGGCCGCCACACCATTGGCATTCGCGCCACTCGTCTTTGATTTTTGTTCCGCCGCGACCGTTACAATGGGCACAAGTCACTTGTTTCGCCCCCTGACACATATTGCAGCGTACGATCTTCTTGCCTAAGCAGAAGTCGCACTCGCGATAACCTTCACCTTTACAGAAGGCACAAGTGCGATACTCCAAACCTGAACCGTGACAGTTGTCACATTCTTTTGTCTGAGCCTGAGCAGATATACCTGCCGTCAGGATAATTGCTAAAGTTAAAATAAATCGTTTCATAATGGTATTGTTTTATTAGTTATTCTTGTTATGGATAATAGTCGCGCCAGCCGCAGTGAGGCTCACGTTTTCAGTCCTTTTCTTTTTCAGCGATAAGACTTTTTACTTTGTCAAGTGTGTAACCATCGGTAACGGGCACCACCTCTACCACCTCATCGTCCACATGATAGGCACCCATGCGGTTGCCGTCGCCCACAAGCAGGTACATGCCGCCCTTGAGGGTGAAGTAAGTGTTGATATATGAATAAGCGACGGGAATCTCCACCGTACCGTTGAAAGTGCCGATAACACCCGACAACCCATTTTTTCTCACCTTTGCCAGTATGCCGTCATACGTGCCGCTGCGGTCAATCAGTTCCACATAGTCATACACGCACGGAATAGTCATGGGGGTATTATTCTCATTTAGCCCCTGATTCATGTCTTCGATGTCGGGGTTGTAAATACCATGCTGGAGTACGCCACTATTATTTCTCATGGTAACATCAAAGACAACTATCTTCCCTCCGACCTCATTGACAACAGTTGATAACATCTTGACGCTCTCAAACTTAGGCTCGCACATCTTGGTGCCGCCACGGTTGTAGATGCCCCACTTGCCGTTATCGTCACGGACAAGAATATACTGGTTGATGCCGCTAGCCTCGACAAATTCCACCTTGGAGAACTGACCCACTTCCTCACCGTCGGTTGTGTAAAGCAACCAGCGTTCCTCACCATTGGGCATGGTGGCTCCGATGGCACGTGCGAAGTAGCCACCGAAAGTCAGCTCCTTGTCGTAGTGTTGTGCTATATACGTTCCTGGGGCGACAGTGTGCGTATATGTGGCATTGTCCTGCTGGGTTGATTGAGCCTTGCGCTCGGCTTCTTCACGCTCTTTTGTAAATTTAGCCATCCAATAATTGAAGGAGTTGTGCAAGTTATCCTCACAAACATGAAAATCAATTATCGCCTTACGTCGTCCTTCGGGTGTGGTTGCGGCAAGTGCTTTGGTCTTCGCCTCAATAGCCGCTTTCTGCGTCAAGGCAAAAGCACACCAGCGTTCATGAGCCACGCTGCCGCAAGCGGGGCAGGTAATCATGTGATCTCCATCACCGGCATTATACATACAGTGATATATACCGGACGAAATATTCAATCGGCTTTTAACTTCGGGAAGCGGCTTGTAGTCATGCAAATGGGTTGAGCCTGAACTCGACGACGAACTGTTTGATGATGACTCCTCGCTAGACGGTGCCGAGTAATAGGGGCAACTGGAGGCATGGGGTGTCACCTCAACCCACTGCCCGCCCTTTTTCTCAAAGCGAGCCTTTTCACAGTAGGCACAAACACCGCCAGACACTGTAGGAATCTGTGCATGTACAGATACCACTGCAGCAAGTGCCATTGGTATCAAAAGGGCTATACGTTTCATAGTCTTATTGTATTTTGGGGGTTTGTGGTACTTGTGGAACCTCTGGAACTTGATTGAAAAGCGGACAGCCTTTGTTGTGGTTACGACCGTTCTTGAAAGCAAGGCTTGCCGACTTGCCGGTGAACTCGGCACCACATTGCGGACAAGTGATGCAAATGTCGTGCATGGGCTGAGGTACAGATACAGATTCCTGCTGTGGGCTTTGCGATGCCGGCAAACTGTCATTCGCTTCCGCATCTTGATAATACGGACAGTTCTGCTTGTGGGCTTCGCCTGTCTTCAGGTTTACATCGCAAAAGATGCAATATGCTTCTTCGACACTCGGATTCAGGCTTTCAATAGCCGTGATGAGCGCCTCTATCTCCTGCTTGGAACCGAAAGGCAGGATGAAGCCGGGATGACGGTTTTTATCCTTGTCGACGATAGGTGACACACTAAGATAGACAGCATCATCACCCACGAACATCATCTGCGTATAAGCCTCCACATGGGCATCCTTCATGTTGTGATACTCCGGTTCTGGTGGTGTACCTATATCAAACCATGCCGTCACGTTCTTGAAGTTTGTATCGAACAGGACTGATGCATCCTCGATGCCTGTAATAGGTGCTTTCGTATCCCACCACAGTCCTGCTTTGTCAGCAAGAGAACGCAATTCCTTGACAAATGCCGGGATGTGCTTACTCGATAAACGTATTCCAACGATTGGGATATGCTTGTTAAGCGACTGGCCATAGATGAGACAATCGAAAGACTTTCCCTTAACATTCTCTACCAACACGCCATAATCCCTACCGGTTACCGACGAGTGCCACGACTTGTATTTCTGTGCCTGAATGGTCAGCATACAAGTTACGGCTATTGCTGTGGTTAATAAGAATCGTTTCATAATGTATCGTTATACTCTTGTAGCTTTTCTTTCATCAGTTCCTCATAAATCTCCATTGACGACTTGCCTTCCTCCAGACTTTTCATGATAGGGTCTTTCTCCACGACATTAGGCTTCCTTTGCGGCTCAATCATTACTCCGATGAAAAGTCCCACTACCACGACGGTGGTCCAAATGATGATCTTCTTCATACGACCTTATTCCTTCGCTCCTTCACTCCTTCTCTCCTTACTCCTTATTAGGGAGGGGTCTTTATTTATACTCCACCTTCGCCTGCTCACCCTTATAGGCTACGGGGTATTTGATTGTCGGCTTGCAACCTTTAGCCAAGATGATCTTCTTCAACATGCGGCAGTCGCTCAGATCCACTTCCTTCAGTTTCTTGCAAGCGCTCAGGTCAACTGTTTCGGCATACGAAGTACCTGCGTGGAAATACTCCAGATTGGGGAAATACTTCAGGTCGTCGTAGTTCTTGATGAAGCGGATGAAGCTCTTGAAGCACATCAGACTAAGGTTTTTCACAGCCTTGGCTTCCTCTACAGACACCTGACCGTCTTTGTCAGCATCAACATCCTTCAGCCACTCGATGCAGAAATCGCGGACACCATTGTCCTTGAACACGATGATGTCTGTTGGTTCCGTCAACTGTGCCGTGAAATAGTTCTGCTTCAACACATCGAGACTATAGTTGCACGCTACTTCCAAATTGCCGTTATGCCAGAGTCCGTAAGGTCCTACCCCATCGTTCTTGCTGACGATATAATAAGTATCGCCGTCCTGCTGAATCGGCTCCACATACTGATAACCATCCTGGAACAGCTGACGGGAAACTGGGTCATCCACCCAGAACTCCACCTTGATGGCTTCTCTGGAAGGATCTTCACCAGTGATTTCTGGAGCCGTTTCGCAGCCTACGATGATCTTCTTCAACCAGAGGGCGCTGCTCACGTTCACCAGCTTGAGTTTCTTCAGCATGTGCAGATCGACAACCTCCAGCGGCGTGTTGCCTACCGAGAACATCTCCAGGTTGGGGAAATACTTCAGGAAGTCATAGTTCTCAATCATGTTCGAGCGTCCGCCACGATCGAGACCCAGTTTTGTAGCTGCAGCAGCCTCAGCGTAGGTAACGATACCGTCTTTATTGGTATCGCAAATTTCAAAACAATGAGAGAAGAAATTCTCGTTCTCTATTTTAATAAAGACGTCGTTGGCGTCTTGTGCCTGTACAGTCATCAAGCCAAAAGCGGCAACTGTTGCAGTTAAAATATATTTTTTCATAATGATTGGTCGTTTGGGAAATTGGTCGTTTGGTCGTTTAGGAATGTTACTTCCTCTCCTTTACTCCTTACTCCTTTAAATGCCCCTCCTCTTGGGAGGGGATGAGGGTGGGGTCAATCATTCGTATGAATGGTTCCGCGACCGAGACAGCGTGTACAGAGCACGCGGCCCTTTCCATCACATACTCGGCACTCATTATAACCTGTGCCATCACAAATACCGCAAGTGTATGTACTTCCTTTATAATCTACTACACCGGAGCCACCACACTTGATACATGCACAACGGGGGTTGCCGTTACAGTTCGGACATGACAGACTTCCGCTACCGCCACAACTATCACAGGTACGCTCACCAGTTACCGTAAAACTCATGGCTATCATTGCTATTGCTACAACAACAAATGATCTGAATGCTGACTTTTTCATAATGAATAGGTTTTTGTAATTATTCTAACTGTTTATTCTCTTTTTGTTTCCGATGGCCAACTACTGGCAATCCGGACAAAGCACTTTGTTCAGTCCGTCACAACGACGGCAAACCTGATTGCCATTAAAGCAATCCTTAGGGATGCCAGGACACTTCACATAGCCTTTGCGATCACAATGACTGCAGTCTCTTACCTTTCCAACGCCCTTGCACGCTGAGCAGGTAGCGTTGTTGTAGTACTTTGAACCGTGACATACCGGACAGGTATATGAATCTCCGTGACAATAGTCACAAATAACATTACCCAGTCCCTTACAAATCTGGCAAATAGGAGGATTACCATTACAATCTGGACAAGTAATAACACCTTTGCCTCCACATGTTCTACACTCGTCGTCATGATGTGCCATCATCGACATCGTGCCTGTGATGACAAGTGCTAAAATCATAATTACTCGTTTCATAACTTCGTTGGTTTTTAGGTTAATAAAATTCTTTCTGTTTTCAGCTTATTGATTTCTTATGTTGCAAAGATAGAGTATTTGCCGATTACTTCCAAGAAGAAATTCCCTATTGTTGTATAGGAAATTCCCTAAAACATAGAGATTTTCCCTAAAGCGTTGAAAAATTCCCTAAATCACAGAAAAAATCAAATAAATTTGGTTTTTCCTTCAACTTGCACTAACTTTGCAGAAATTATTATTAAACCTAATTTATAAATGAAGAAACTACTATTCTTAGCGCTCTTCGCAGCATTGGCGATTGGCGCACAGGCACAGGAAGAAAAGAAAGACTCTGCAGACAGCAAGAAACCTGTGTTTACGACCATTAAAGAGTTACCTATCACCAGTATCAAAGACCAGAACCGCTCTGGTACGTGCTGGGCGTATTCTACCCTCTCCTTCTTTGAGAGCGAAATTCTGAAGAAGACAGGCAAGACCTACGACCTCTGCGAAATGTTCGTGGCCAACAAAGACTATCTGGAGCGTGCCGTACTGACCGTTCGCATGCATGGCGACAGCCAGTTCTCACAAGGCGGTAGTGCCGGTGACGTGCTCATCATCATGAAGCAGCACGGTATCTGCCCTGAGAATGCGATGCCTGCACCAGGCACCTTACAGGGCGACTCATTGGCCAACTTCAACGAGTTCTTCTCCATCATGGAGCCATACGTGGAAGCTGTTGCCAAGAACAAAGCCAAGAAAATCAGCAACCAGTGGAAAGAAGGTCTGCAAGGTATCATCGACGCCTATTTGGGCAAAGCGCCTGAAACCTTCACATACGAAGGCAAGACCTACACTCCGAAGTCCTTTATGGCAAGTCTCGGCATCAACCTCGACGACTATGTCAGCATCACCAGCTACACACACCATCCTTTCTACACCAAATTTGCTGTAGAAGTACAGGACAACTGGCGCTGGGACCAGAGCTACAACGTACCGATGGACGAGATGATGCGCATCATCGACAATGCCATCGACAACGGATACACAGTAGCCTGGGGCGGTGACGTATCAGAAGAAGGCTTCACCCGTCAGGGTCTCGCTATCCTCTACGACACCAAGAAGGCACAGTCGCTGACTGGCAGCGATGCAGCCCGTTGGCTGAAACTCACTGCCACCGAGAAGAAGAACAAGCTCGCTTCACTCGGCGTTGACGCTCCTGAGGTTGTTCCCACACAGGAATACCGTCAGCAGGGCTTCGACAACTGGGAGCTGACCGACGATCACGGTATGCACATCTTCGGTATTGCCAAAGACCAGAACGGCAAGGAGTACTACATGGTGAAAAACTCATGGGGCGAGTACGGCGACTACAAAGGCATCTGGTACATGACCAAAGCCTATATCGCAGGCAAGACGATGGACTTCCTCGTCAACAAGAACGCCATTCCGAAGGATATCCGCAAGAAGCTGGGCATCTAACGACCCCACCCCATCCTTCCCAAGAGAGGGAGTATGGAAGACTTTCAAAAGGAAAAGCATCTATATAATAAAGTGGAAGCATCAATTGGTGCTTCCACTTTTTTAACGACATAAATCATCCTACCATCCTGCACCTAAGTTGATTATCAGATAGTTAGGTGCGGTTTTTCTTTATTTATCCTGCACCTTATCCTACTTTTTATCCTGCACCTAAACCACCGATTTTTTTCGCAGATGATGCCGATTAAACTATTTTAACCAAATTACCAGAAATGTTCCAAAAATCCGGTAATGACATTACCAAGCCTCGGTAATCACGTTACCAAGCCTCGGTAATCACGTTACCAAAGCCTGGTAATCACGTTACCAAATAACGGTAACTGTACTTTAATTTGCATATAGTGAAAGTCGAAGATAATGCTAAATAAAACCAGTAATATTTGTATTTCAAGAAGTATGTCGAATAAGAACGAAAAATCTTCAACTATAGGAATGGAAAACCTTCAACTATAGGAACGAAAAACCTTCAACTATAGGAATAAAATGACTAAAAAGTTTTGATTATCAGATAAAAACACTAACTTTGAAGAAGCTTTCCAGCAAAATAGATATCACTCGAATGAAAGAACCGTCTTTCCTCATGGTTCTAACTGCCGTCGGCTCGTATGCCTACCAGCGCGAAGACGGTGTCTTTGTCGTTCCCATCAGTTGTCTGAAAGACTAATTTTTGCTAAGAGGAACACTCTATTATAACCACCTTCATACTTCCCTTTAAGGGAGAAACCTTGAAGGGAAAGCCTTATTTTTCTCCACGTCTTGATCTGGAGTAATCAATGGCGGGCTTTAATGGTCCGTCTTTGTAGAGTTGCTCAGAATCAGAAAGTCCTTTAAAAATAGCTATTTTATTTGAAGTAGTACCATCATTATATCTAATAGACACCTTATGCAGACTTATAGTTGTTGCTTTCTTATTGTAGAAAAGTTTTTTATATGTTGCGTCTTTCAAATTCAACATGTGCATACACTCAAACAACGTTTTACCTATTTCTAAATATTTATCGGAACCGGAACGTCCTTTAAGGTTAGTAAACTTTAGCACACAATATTTATCACCTGTTTTTATATCATAGACCTGCGTTCCATAATTAAAAAAATCAAACTCCAGAGTTATCTCCTTAATCGTCTTTGGCGTGGTATTAATAAGTTGAACTGTTATATCACATGCCCCTATAGCATCAGGAATAGAGTCTTCAGCCGTAATCTCAGAGGAAAAGGAATAATCTATGATCGTTGCAGGTGCAGATCTGAGATTTTCGTATGCCCTGCCTGCATTTATAATCAACAATGTACTCTCATCAGAGATGCCTGAATTAACAAAACTATTGTACGTCCTAATTTCATCTTGCGACAGGTCTTCTACTTGATATGCAGCCTTCCTTGTTACATCCCAAGTATAGTAATTTGTGAACTGCGCATAGAGCTTGGGGTGAACAATGCTAAATAAACATGCGATAACTAACAAATATCGTTTCATCGTACTATCCATATGTGTTTATATTTGTTGTTTACTACGAGTTTTTTCAATTTCTCTTTCCTCAGCATCCTTGAGCATTTTTTGAGTCTCTTCTTCTGCATGTCGGAGTTCGAATCCTGTATCACGATAGGTTACAGAACTATTTAATTGCGGAAGATTTGGATTAAAGGCGAAGTTGGTTTTTCCTTATCTTTGGAACCTTCTTCATTTTTTGCCTTTTCGGCTTTCCACTTTAAGAATTCCTCAAATTCTTTTTTTTCTTCGTCAGTCATAATATTATTTTTTAGAATGTTAGGTTATTTTGAATAGAAAAACTAATTTCAATTGCAAATATAAGAAAAGTTTTTGGAATGAAAAAGTTTTGAGGTGAAAATAAGAGAAAAAACAAATACTATACCCGAACGGAAATGGTGAAAGACGGGATGGAAGAAAACTATATCGCAATCATTGTTAAACGCACTCATCCTCAAATAGAAGATATCATCAACATGTTTGACAAGCAAATAGCACTCTTCCGTGCTAACAAACCATAATAGACAAAATTCTTTTCTGAAAACACATTAGAAAGCCTCCACCCTTTCGGATGAAGGCTTTCGTAGATATAGTGACTTTATCAGAAGATAAAGGTTATGAATCAATTTGCATTACCGGCGACCGCCGAACGTTGCTTTCGATGAGCTGTTATTGGCAGGTGCCTTTGCTGGAGCACTTCCGAAAGAACTGTTGTTTCTGTTAGAAGAAACAGAACCGAAGGAAGTAGTGCCGTGAGAAGTCGAAGGCCTGTTGTTGGTCGATGGCTTCAATGTGCCCGTGTGATAATTCTTCGAAGTAGTGCTTGCATAATGGTTTCTCGGAGCCGGACCTGCGGGGTGAGTCTTCGGAGCATTAGAATGCCAATTGATCTGTCCTCTCACACTCGGACCACGATAAGCATGATAGGCCGTGGGATGCGGACGATAGTAATGATGTCTGTTGGTATATGTGCGATAGACCACAAAGGTAAAGGTGTTGTTGCTCCAGTTTACAGGACGATAGAAGTAGTTGATGGACAGATACTTGTCGTACTGATAAGCTGAGAGGATATAACGCAGCTCGGTATTGCGGTGCGTCCAATAAGCGCCATAGAGATTACTGCCTGAGGTAATCGCCATCAGATAGTCGAGATTGACTTTATAGACATCCTCATACTGGCTGTCGGAAAGAACCAGCTCGTAGGCCATCTTGTCGGTGAGGAACAAAGCTTCGTCGCGAGCCTGTGAGTATGTCATCGCTTTGGTGGAAACAACTATCGTTGTCAGCATCACCAGAATCATCATCTTTTTCATAATTGTACGTTTTTAATGTTAGACGATCTTTTTTCAACGCTTCCGTCTTTCGACAGGATTTGTTTTCTGGTGGCAAAGTAACGACATTTTCCACACGTGGCGAAAGGAAAAATCCTAATTCACAAGAGGATTTTCCCTAAACTTGAAGAGGGATTCCGGTTACTCGTTGGCTGGAGCAGGTACGGGAATGTCAGCTGTGCGGACAGTTTGCTGCGCTCCGTTGATGTCAAACTGCAGGGTAGCCCCATCACTACGCACATCCAACATTACAGGAGCACCCATCACCAACGGCAGGTTGATGTCGCCGTGCCCAGCAGGGAAGCCGCAGAGAACAGGAATATTGTATTTTTTCAGATATTCATAGAGCATCGCCTCGACACTATCGTAGGTGAACTCCTGATTACAATCGGTGAACTCGCCGAGGATAACACCACGACAGCGCGACAGCACGCCGTTCATCATCAGAATATTGAACTGGCGGTCGATATTATGCATCGATTCCTCTACTTCCTCTATGAACAGGATGATGTCGGGATGAGCTGTGGCATCGGCCTGCGAACCCAGATTGGGTGCAAACGTACAGAGGTTGCCACCCACAAGCACTCCTTTTGCCTTTCCCGTGATGTTCTGCGGATGAGCAGGCAACTCATAACGCGGCACCTTGCCCATCAACAAGTCGCGCATCAAGGTGCTAGTATCATCGGTACCACCTTTAGCCAGGAACGAACACATGGTACCGTGAATGCTCATCACGCCTGCGTTCTGCCACAAGCCGTGAAAGGTAGTGATATCGCTGAAGCCGACAATCCATTTGGGAGAGGTTGCCAACTCGCGCAGCGTAAGGTCGTTGATCATCTGAATGCTGCCATAGCCGCCACGATTGCAAACGATGGCTTTGACAGAAGGGTCGCTCAACGCCCATCGGATATCACTCACACGCTCGGCAACGGTGCCGGCATACTTGCCCACAAACTGCTTGCCCACATTCGGTCCGATAACGGGTTCCAACCCCCAGGAGCGCAACACATCAGCCGCTTTTGTCACATTCTCCATCGATGTGAAATACGACGGCGAGATGAGCGCTACCTTGTCGCCAGCTTTCAGATAGTCGGGTTGCATACAGTTGAGCCGCTGCATGGCTGGTTTGGCAGCGTGCTCTAATTTTTGACTGGAAGAACAGGATGTCTGCATGATGGTGTTTGCTGTTAGAAGCACAAAGGCTATGAGCCAATATTTAATTGTTTTATTCATATCAAATGGGACTTAAAGGAGTTTAAGAGATGACAAAGATAATCATTTTTTTCAAGTTGGAAAGTAAAAAAAATAAAAAAAATACGCATTTATGATGGTTCTTTGCATAGATATTCGTAATTTTACACACCTTTTTATATTGGGGATATGTTGACTATTGGCAAATAACGACCTAAAAACTGCTGAAATCCCCGATAAGTCCAAAGCTGGAAAGAAAATAAAAAACGATATAAATGCATTTCAAATGGAATTACGAACCACCTACACCAGAACAGAGACAAGCGGCTAACGAGCTGGGCGAAAAGCTCAGCATCAGTCCCATTCTCGCTTCCCTGCTCATCCGTCGGGGCATCTCTACGGAATCAGAGGCGAAAAGGTTCTTCCGTCCACAATTGTCAGACCTCATCAATCCCTTCCTGATGAAGGATATGTATGTGGCGGTGGACAGACTGAACGATGCAATGGGACGCAAAGAGCGCATCCTTGTCTATGGTGACTACGATGTAGATGGTTGTACAGCAGTAGCATTGGTCTATAAGTTCCTGCGCCAGTACTATTCCAACATCGACTACTACATTCCCGACCGTTACGATGAGGGATATGGAGTGAGTCAAAAGGGATTGGAATATGCGAAGGAAACAGGTGTAAAACTGATTATTATCCTCGATTGCGGCATCAAGGCAATCAAGGAAATAGCCTATGCCAAGACATTGGGCATAGACTTTATCATTTGCGATCACCACGTGCCCGACGAGGAGATGCCGCC
>Ga0326511_10000063_pt1 | contig 79797 bp, 124 predicted proteins | sample 0_2496_0518_D_FD_203701 | JGI IMG/M metagenome (GOLD analysis project Ga0326511, IMG submission 203701) | Bovine rumen microbial communities from UC Davis, California, United States - 0_2496_0518 | ecosystem: Host-associated > Mammals > Digestive system > Stomach > Rumen | place: USA...
AGTTTAGACGAGGGGAATGAAAGATGGGAATGTCGATTGAGAAAGCAATAGAGATAATAAACCATTATTTAGATTATCCCAAAGAAGAAGTAAGAAAAGCCTTATTAGTAGCAATAGAAATCATGCGGAAGTATCAGAAGATTGAACAGATATACAACTCATGGAGAACAGGCGATTATAAAGGTTCAAAAGAGTGTATGGAAGATATGGGAGAGGTATTAGAAGATGGGAATAACACAACTAACCCAAAAAATAATTGAACGTGAATTTTGTCCTCGTTGTTTAAACTACATTGATAAACAGTATATATTCAGAGATTGTGAAAGTGGCATAACTATTACAATGGGAACAGTAAAAGATTGTAAATTTCATACTGATACAAGTTGGATATGTGATTTCAAGGAGCAGGAAAATGGTAATGACAAGACAAAAGGCTGAAACAATATTTGCCAATGTATTGACTGATGATACAGTTATTAAAGAGTTAAAAGAAGCACTGCTGTTAGCCATTGAAGATATGCACAAGATGGCAGTGATTGAAGAAATTGTGAGGGTAGAAGATGAAAATAATGATTAGTGGAACATCACCCTACTCCATGAATGTGAAAATGATGATAGCAAGATATGTTCTGCGGAAAGTGAGAGGTAGAAAATGGGAATGACGATTGAGCAAGCCGAAAAACTTCTTGATGATTTAGCAACACAGGAAGAACTTCTTTGTAAAAGAGCAGATGATGCAAGTGGTTATACAAGAAGTGGCAACGAAAGCATACGAACGAGTAATGCCAAGACGCACGAACAACATGTAAAGGAATACAGACAGATTCTTAGATATTTGGCAGAGTACCGATTGATGCAAGCCGACTACGAAAACCGCTTAAAGGCTGATATGGTGGCTATGCTTACAGAGATACAGTTGGAGATTGAGGGGCTTGAAGTCCCATTGTTATATCTTGCAGAAGATTACGAAGGTGGAGTATTAGATTGTAAAAAGATTATTCAACAGAAAATCAATGCATTGGAAGGAAAAACATAATGATAATATTAAAAATTGCATTAGTGTTTGTGGTATATGAAATAGGTTATTTTATGGGATATAAGCATTGCAGAGATTATATTGATGAAATAATGGATGAATATGAAGAGGATGAAGAAGATGAAATGTGATAGATGCGGAAGGGAAATAAAATATGCGCATATTATACGCAAAACAAGCACAGTTGGTTTTATAAATTCTATTCTTAGTGTTCAGATGGAGCAATACCATTTATGCCCCAGGTGTGCCGAAAGTTTTAGAAAATGGCTTTACATGAAAAAGAATTGATTGATAGATTATTTAAACAAAATATGGTATAATTATTAAAAGATGCCCTTTAACCAAGCGGTAAGGTAATGGATTTTGATTCCATGATGCGCCGGTTCGAATCCGGCAAGGGCAGTTTTGGAGGCATGATGATTGAAGCAACATTGTTGGTTGATATGATGGCAAAGTATATCAATGAAAACGGCATAAAGGAACTTATGAAACTTGTTATGCAAGCGATAGAAGCCACAAAGGAGTAGCATGGATATACGGCGCATTAATGAGCATTATGCAGAAATCGGTAAAGAACTTATTGAAACGGAACCGGCATTAGAAGATATACGCTTTAGTGAAGCCACAATATGCTATCTATCAAGTGAACATGAGAAAGTGGCAGATGGTAAAGCGGTATTAGGGCAATGTGAGAAAATCCAAGAGAAGTATAAATGGGCAATCCCATGTGATTTCACCATTACTCTATTTGAGCCAAACATTGAAAACCTTACGGAAGAGCAAATAAGAATTGTGATATTGCATGAGTTGTTGCATGTAGGCATCCGGGTAAATAACGAAACCGGCGAAGAAGATTATTATTGCAAGCCGCATGATGTTGAAGATTTCCGGTTATTGATTGATAGATATGGCATTGATTGGGCGAAGCCCGGAGAGGATTTTGAAATTATAAAGAATTGAATGAATTTGGTATAAAGCCGTAGGGCTTATATAATTTATTATCCCACCACGGAGGAACGATGGTAGAAAGGAAACTTACATGAAAGAGGTAGCAACAGTTTATAGAACGGAGGATTTATCTATTTTCAAAACACTAAAAGGGAATAGAGAAGTAAAAGAAAACCGGAAACAAACATTGGTTGAAAGCATTGATAAGCATGGATATATTACAAATCCAATTATTGTTAATGAGCGTTTTGAGGTTATTGATGGTCAAGGTAGGCTTGCGGCATGTAAGGAATTAGGTTCACCAATTGATTATGTTATTGTGCCCAATATTGGCATTGAAGAATGCATGGTACTTAACATGAATATGAAAAATTGGATGACAATTGATTTTATTGATAGTTATGCCAAGCAAGGCAATGAGGATTATAAAAGAATCCTGGATTTAAGCAGAATGGGATTTGGTATAAGAACATATATGTATGCCAATGGGCTTTATGGTGGCACTACAATTGTGGAAAGTGTGATTAGAGAGGGCAAGGCAAAATCAAGCGAAGAAACATACCAAAATGCAAAACGTGCATTGGAATTTCTTAAAATTGTAAAGCCTTTTACAGATAATGTTGATGGAAGAAAAACCGATCTTGAATCGGCTGTTTTATTTGCATATCGTGATGAAAAGTGTGATAACGATAGATTGATAGATTGTTTGGCAAAATATTATAGTAATATAGGGAATGTAATTAGTATTTCTGTTGCTATGGATGAAATTTCTAAAATCTATAATAGAAATCTTAAAGGCAAACCAAGATTATATTTGCGTGAGGATTATGATAGATTTAGGCATTAAATAATATTAAGGGCGGTTGGGAACATCCGCCCTATAAATCAAGGAGCCGTATGAATAAGAATGAAGAATTAACTGGAATTGATACATGGCATATTGTGGCACCAATATTGGTGAAGTATATGGAAGAAACTGAATTTGGGTTATTGGGCAAAGCATATGTAAATGTATATTGTGCATTAAAGTATTGGGATGAACACCACAAGGAGAGGAAAGATGGCTAATAAAGAAGATAACTTAAAGCCATTTACAAGTGAACAAAGCCGAGAAGAAGCCGCCAAGAATGGCTCAAAAGGTGGAATTGCATCCGGAGAAGCAAGGCGCAAGAAAAGGGATTTAAAGTTAGCAATCCAGGCACTTCTTGAAGCAGATATAAAAGATAAAAAGACCGGCGAAACAATGAGCGGTGCGGAGGCTTTAGCCGTTGCACAGTTCAGAAAAGCAATGAAGGGCGATACAAAGGCTTTTGAAGTATTGCGTGATACATCCGGACAATCAGTTGTGCAAAAAGTTGCGGTTGCGGAAGTAAACCAAGATATAATTGATGATATTGAAAAAATGGTTATGAATGATGAATTAAAAGAATGATTCATAATTTATTCCGAGAAATATTGATTTGAATATAAAGCAAATAGCGAAAGTGGTACACCTTATGATATAATTAAAAGAAAAAGGAGTACCACTTTTTATGATTGGAATATACGCTATCAAAAATAATGATAATGGAAAAATTTATATTGGACAAAGTAAGGATTTATCACATAGGAAATCCACACATTTATATGATTTGAAAAATAACCGGCATCATAATGAAGTATTGCAAGCAGATTATAACAAGAATCCGGATGCTTTTGTTTTTGAAATATTATGTAAGTGTGGTGCAGATGATTTGGATGATTTAGAGAAGTATTATATTCAGAAATTCAAAAGCATTGATGCGAAGTATGGCTATAATTTAGATGGTGGCGGATTAAAAAATTTTACATGTTCGGAATCCACAAGAAAAAAGAGAAGTAATTTCCAAAAAGGCAACAAGAATATGCGTGGAGTTAAGCTATCTGAAGAATGGAAAAGGCATATATCCGAGGCAAACCAAAAGAAAAAAGTTATTTGCATTGAAACCGGTATTGTTTATAAAAGCTCCACAGAGGCGGCAAAACTAACCGGATTGCACCGAACAAAGATTGTTTCCGTATGTACCGGCAACAGAAAAACAACCGGAGGTTATCATTTTAAATACTATGAACAAGAAAACATTGATAGATAAGCTGATAAATAATCCGGTAGAGTATGCACATATTCTTGGATTTACAAAGCTAACTGAATTACATAATGAATGGATTAAAGATATGGTTATGGGCAAAGAAGATGAATCGTTGGAGGCGCATAGAGGTTCTTATAAAACTACATGCGTTTCCTTTGCCATTGCTCTTATTATGATTCTGTTACCAAAATTAAGAATAATGTTTATGCGAAAAACGGATGATGATGTTAAAGAGGTTGTGAAGCAAGTACAAAAAATTCTATTAGACCCACATACACAATACATTGTATTTTGTTTGTATGGAGTTGAGTTGCGGTTTACTGTTCAATCAACAACAGAACTTAACACAAACTTGGTTGCTGATGTTAAGGGAACTTCACAATTAGTTGGTATTGGTACGGGAGCATCATTAACCGGCAAACACTTTGATAGGATTTTTACGGATGATATTATAAACATTCGTGATAGAGTGTCAAAAGCCGAAAGAGATAGAACAAAACTTATATATCAAGAACTTCAAAATATTAAGAACAAAGGCGGCAGAATCTTCAATACTCTTACACCTTGGCATAAAGATGATGCGTCAAGTATTATGCCGGAGCCAAAGAAATATTCTTGCTATGATACCGGACTTATTACGCCGGAAGAATTAGAGGAAATTAAATCAAAAATGTTACCTTCACTATTTGCGGCAAATTATGAATTACGGCATGTTGCAAGTGAGGATGTTATATTCACAAGCCCACATATTGGAGGTAATCCTGGAATGTGTGAACAAGGAATGGCACATATTGATGCGGCATTTGGTGGCGATGATTACACAGCATTCACAATCATGCGAAAAGCCGGCGGCAAATATTATATATTTGGAAAATTGTGGCATAAACATGTGGAAAACTGTTATAGTGATATTAAGAAATATTATGCCCAATTTATGTGTGGTAAGATGCCCATAGAGGATAATGGCGATAAGGGATTTACCGCAAGGGATTTGAAGAAACAAGGCTTAAGGGCTTATACTTATCATGAGAGCATGAATAAGCATATCAAGATTACAACATATCTTCTTAAGATTTGGGATGATGTAATTTTTGTTGATGGCACCGATGAAGAATACATAAACCAAATATGCGATTACAATGAGGATGCCGAACACGATGATGCGCCGGATAGTGCATCAAGTTTGGCAAGGCTCTTATTAAATAAAAATGAAAATGCGTATCAATCCATCTTACAAGGGAGGTAAACAATGAGGACATATCAAGATTTATTGGCATTAGGTGATAATGAATCCTTGAGGAAAGATTTTATCATTTCCGCTATTGCAGACCACAAGGCAACACCGGAATACAAGATTGCCAAAGATGCGGAAATGTATATGAAAACATTAAATCCTACGATAATGGAATATAAAAAGCTATTATATACCATTACCGGTGAGGCGGTGCCGGATAACTTTAGTGCCAATCATAAATGTGCATCTTCATTCTTCAAAAGATTTGTTACCCAGGAAAACCAATATTTGCTTGGTAATGGTACAACTTTTGGAAATGATGCAACCAAGGAAAGATTAGGTGGAGAAGATTTTGATGTGCAATTGCAGAAAGTCGGAAGGGCGGCGCTTATTGGTGGTGTGGCTTTTGGCTTTGCTAACTTAGACCATATCGAAGTATTTAAGTACACAGAGTTTAAGCCATTATGGGATGAAGAGGATGGAGCATTAAAAGCCGGAATCCGTTATTGGCAAGTTGCTGATGATAAACCATTAAGGGCAACACTTTATGAACTTGATGGATATACGGAATATATCAAGCACAAAGATGGTGAATTGGAAGTGCTGAAGGAGAAAAGACCATATCAACAGATTGTGGCAAAATCCGAAGTAGATGGCACCGAGATTCTTGATGGGCAGAATTATCCAACATTTCCAATTGTTCCTTTATGGGGCAATCCGGAACATCAATCCGAACTTGTAACCATCCGGAGCCAAATTGATGCATATGATTTAATTAAATCCGGCTTTGCAAATGATTTAGATGATGCAAGTATGATTTATTGGACTATAACCAATGCCGGCGGAATGGATGATGTTGATTTGGCACAATTCCTGGAAAGAATGAAGGTTGTTAAAGCGGCTGTTGTTGGTGATGATGCAAGCGGAAATGCAAAGGCAGAGGCGCATACAATTGATGTTCCTTACCAAAGCCGTGAAGCATACCTTACAAGGCTTGAATCTGATATGTACAAAGATGCAATGGCTCTTGATACAACACAGATTGCCGCCGGGCAAGTAACAGCCACACAGATTGAAGCCGCTTATGAGCCACTAAATGAAAAAGTGGATATGTTTGAATATTGTGTATTAGAGTTTGTGCATGGCATCCTGGATGTTCTTGGAATTGATGATACTGTTTCATTTGTTCGCTCAAAGATGGCAAACAAGGCGGAAGAAATAAATGCACTTCTTGCCGGTGCTGAATACTTAAGCCAGGAATACATCACAGAAAAACTTCTTACAATCCTTGGCGATATTGATAAGGTTGAAGAGGTATTGAATCAGATTGCAGATGATTCCATGAGCCGCATGAGCGGTGGCAACAATGAAGAAAATCTTCAAGAAAGTGAAGAAAATCTTCAAGAAAGTGAAGAAAATCTTCAAGAAGAGGATATAAATAATGAAGTTGGATGATGGCTTTAAAGAATCCGAAAAGTTATTAAATCAGCTTGAAAAAGAAGTGCATGATGTGTATGCCCAGGCAACAAAGGAAATGACCAAGAAAGTTGATAATTATTTTGCTAAGTATAAGGCGGAAGATGAAAAGCAAAGAGCCAAATATGAGCAAGGCGAAATAACCAAGAAAGAATATACAGAATGGCGGCAAAGAAAGATGCTTGCCGGCAAACAGTATGTACAAATGCGAGATACACTTGCAAGGGATTTAACCAATACGGATTCTATTGCCATGAAAATGGTTGGCGATAAGATGATTGATGTTTATGCCTTAAACATGAACTATGAAACATACAACATAGAGCATGAAACAAGGCTTGATACATCATTTTCGCTATATAACCATGATTCAGTTGAAAGATTGATTAAGACCAATCCGGCAATCCTTCCAATACCAAAGCCGGATAAGATGCTTGATTACAAATGGAATAAACAGCATCTTCAATCCGCACTTACACAAGGCATTTTACAAGGTGAATCCATAACCAAGATTGCCAAGAGATTCCAAAATGTTTCCGGAATGGATGAAAGAGCCGCTATAAGAAATGCACGTACCGCCATGACCGGTGCCCAAAATGGTGGAAGGCTTGATGCAATGGAGAGGGCAAATGAAAATGGTGTGGAAGTTAAAAAAGGATGGATGGCAACATTAGATGATAGAACCAGGGATAGCCATGTTGAACTTGATGGCGAAGAACGTGAAATTGATGAAGAATTTTCTAATGGTGTTATGTTCCCAGGTGACCCGGAAGGAGAACCGGCGGAGGTTTACAATTGCCGATGCCGCATGATTCATGTATATCCCAAACATCCGGTGGATTGGAGTGATTTAAGCCTTAGAAACACCGATAAATTTGGTAATATGACATATGAAGAATGGAAAAACAAACATAAAGAGGTGGATGATGGCTAATATTGAAGTTAAGATTACAAATGATAATGTTAAAGAAATATTAGCGGCAACAGATGAAGCCATATATAATGCCCTGGAAATAATTGGAAATGTTGCCGCAGATTATGCCGCCGGATTAGCACCGATAGCAATCGGCAATCTTAAAAACTCTATGACAAGTGAAGTAAATCAACAAGAAAAGGCGGTGTATGTTGGAACGGCGGTTGAATATGCGCCATTTGTGGAGTTTGGGCACCATCAAGAAGTTGGGCGATATGTGCCGCAAATTGGCAAAAGGCTTGTAAGGGAATTTGTACCGGCAAAGCCATTTTTGGCACCGGCTATTGAAAACCATTTGGATGAATACAAAGATATTTTAGAATCTGAATTGCATATAAACTAAAATTTGACAAGATACCAAATCTTGTTATACTAAAAATAGGTAGTACACAATCTAGGGTAGCACCCGTAACAGCGAAAGGATTGTAATGGATATTATAGAAATTTTAAAGAAACATGTTGATGAAGGTGGTAATATAAGCGCCACAAAGTTTACTGATGTAGCAAATGCCATTAACAATGCTGTTGGCAAAGAATTTGTTGAAAAGAAAAGATACAATGACAAGCTAACAGAGATTGATGCACTTAAAGGCGAAAAGCAGAATGCCGAGGATAAGGCAACAAGTGCCGAAAAGTGGAAAACCAAATATGATGCTTTGAAAGAGGATTTTGAAGCATACAAAAAGGATATAACCGCAAAAGAAACCAAGGCAACAAGAACAAATGCCTACAAAGAATTGCTTAAACAAGCCGGTGTTTCCGAGAAAAGATTGGATGCCATAATAAAGGTATCTGATATTGATTCCTTGGAAATGGGCGATGATGGCAAATTCAAGGATGCTAATAAGATTCTTGAAAACATCAAAACAGAATGGGCGGATTTTATCACCACAACCGAAACTCATGGAGCAAACACAGCAACACCACCATCGAATAATGGCGGTGGAAAAATGACAAAGGCGGATATAATGAAGATTAAAGATACTTCAGAGCGTCAAAAGGCTATTGCTGAAAACATTGGACTTTTTAGGGCAGAATAAGAGAAACGCATGTGTGGGGTAGGTTCCCACCGCTCTTCTAATACAAAGGAGAGCATATATGAAAAGTGAAATTTGGAAACCCATAAAAGGCTATGAAAACTTTTATGAAGTAAGCAACAAGGGAAATGTAAGAAGTGTTGAACATTTTGCAGAAGTAAAAAGGGGTAAACAATCCTTTATTCGCAAAATAAAGGGCAAACAAATCCATAGCAATCAAAACATACATGGATATTTACAAGTTAGCCTTTGCAAAAATGGAAGTGTACGAACCCATGCAGTACATAGATTGGTACTTGAAGCATTTGTTGAAAATGTAAATAAACTACCTTGTATCAATCATAAAGATGAAAACAAATCAAATAATGATTTGGATAATCTTGAATGGTGTGATTATTCGTACAACCATAATTATGGAACTTGCATCGAGCGCAACATGGAATCCCAAAAGAAAAGAGTTGCACAGATTAAAGATGGAATAGTTATAAAAATATGGGATAGTACAAATGAAGCCGGAAGAAATGGCTATACGCAAAGTAGTATATCTCAATGTTGTAGAGGATTAAGAAAACACCATAAAAAGTTTCAATGGAAATATGTTTAACGAGTTGTTCGGTATCTAACCATTAGGAGGAGAAAAACAATGGCAAAAGAAAAACTTACAGTACAAGCAGATATTACAGTTGCCGCAAGAGAGGTTGACTTTGTAACAAGATTTGCGCAGAATTGGGATGCTCTTAGAGAGATTCTTGGAATTATGCGCCCTATTGAGAAGGCACCCGGAACAAAACTTACATCATACATTGCATCTATGAAAGATGAAGCACTCCAAGGCGGAGCAAATGTTGGCGAGGGTGATGAAATCCCATACACAGAGTTCCAGGTTAAGCCGGCAACATATGCTGATGTAACACTTGAAAAGTATGCAAAGGCTGTTTCTATTGAGGCAGTAACAAAGTATGGTGCCGCTGTTGCCGTACAAAAGACAGATGAAGCATTCCTTAATGAACTTCAGAATGTTGTTATGGCAAGATTCTATACATTCCTTGCAACCGGAAGTCTTACAGACACAGCAACAACATTCCAAATGGCTGTTGCAAAGTCTATTGGACTTGTTAAGGATAAATTCAAGAAGTTGCATAGAAATGTAACCGGTGTTGTTACATGGGTTAATACTCTTGATGCTTATGAGTACCTTGGAGCCGCAAATCTCACAGTTCAAACCGCTTTTGGTATTGATTATGTTGAGAACTTCATGGGTGCGCAAACACTTATTCTTTCAAGTGAGATTGCAAGAGGCAAGGTTATTTCTACACCTATCGAGAACATTGACCTTTACTATGTAAATCCGGCTAATAGTGATTTTGCACAGCTTGGATTGGTTTACACCACAGATGGAGAAACAAACCTTATCGGATTTCATGCAAATGGTGATTACTCACATGCTGTTGGTGAATCATTTGCCCTTATGGGAATGGCTCTTTGGGCTGAATACCTGGATGGAATTTCAGTTGTTACAGTTACCGGAGCATAATGCGGAGCGGATATGTATAGAGTTATAAAGTATTTCACAGATTTACAAGATAATAACCATGCTTATCATGTGGGGGAGCAATTCCCCCATGATGGCATGGAAGTTTCTGAAGCAAGGCTTATTGAGTTATCAACAAATAAAAATAGGCAGAATGTGCCTTTAATTGCAAAAGTAGAAGTTGAGGCGGCGCAAGTTGATGAAGATGTGCCACAAGAGCCGGTTGAAGGCTTTATGAATCCACCGGAACAACCAACACCGGATGCAGTTGATACCGAGAAGCCCAAGAAAAAGAGGGGTAGACCAAGAAATGATGCTGAATGAACTTTGCCAGGAAATAAAAAATTACTTTGACAAAGGACAGCCGAAATTCTTTGGGCAAATCGAAATCCAAGATGGGGAATTTACGGATGCCGAAATTTTGGATAAGATGAAACCAAATCAATACTTCAGAATAGTAGGCTCTATCTTCAATGATGGGGTCTATTGTTTTAATGAAGAACTTGAATTAGAAGATGAAACCTTTGATGGTGCAATATGGCTTATGGCAATTCCTAAAGATTTCTTAGCACTTGCAAAAGAGATTGAGGATTGGCAAGAGAAATATTCCGGAGCCTTAAACAGCCCATATACATCGGAATCATTTGGGGGTTATTCATATTCTAAGGCAAGCGGCAAGAATGGCGGCGGTGCCGTAACATGGCAAGATGCTTTTGCAACCAAGTTAAATCTATACCGGAGAATTAGGATATGAGTTTGATTGATGATTTTACAAGTGCATGTGTAATGCAAGATAGGGTAACAATACCGGATGGCTATGGCGGATTTAAGCCGGCATGGGTTGATGGGGCGGAATTTAATGCCGCTATTACTCTTGATACTTCCATGCAATCAAGGATTGCGGAGCAACAAGGGGTAACCGCACTTTACACAGTAACAACCAAGAAAAACATCAATCTACAATATCACGATGTATTTAAAAGGCTTGATGATAATAAGATATTCCGTGTAACAAGCGATGGTGATGATAAGGCAACACCAATTAGCGCAAATCTTAATATGCGCCAGGTATCGGCGGAAGAGTACGTTTTAAGCGACAGATAGTGATATAATTAAGTTATGAAGTATTGTGTTTATTGTCATACAAACAAACTGAATAACAAAAAGTATATTGGTATAACACGAAATGTTCCGAAAAAGCGATGGCAAAATGGAAGAGGCTATATAAACAATGAGCATTTTTTTAGAGCAATTACCAAGTACGGATGGCATAATTTCACACACGAAATTCTTTATACCGATTTATCAAAATCTGAAGCGGAAAACCTTGAAATTCTTTTAATTAAAGAATACGATTCGGCAAATCCTCAATATGGATATAACATTGAATTAGGTGGAAATAGTACAGATAGAATCACTGATGTAACAAGGAATAAGATAAGCGATGCATTAAAAGGGCATGAGTGTTCCGCAGAAACTAGGCTTAAAATAAGTATAGCAAACAAGGGGAAAACGAGAGCCAAAAGAGGCAAAATGACCGAGGAACAATGCGAAATAAACCGCTTATCTCATTTAGGGCAAATTCCTTGGAACAAAGGTAGAGCGTGGAGCGATGAAGAAAAAGCGAAATGCGGCGGAAAATCTGTATATTGTGTTGAATTAGCCAAGGTTTATAGAACGGCTCACGAAGCGTCAAAAGATTTGCATATTGATTTTTCAAGTATATGCAAATGTGCTAGGGGCAAGGTAAAACGTGCCGGAGGTTATCATTGGAAATATTTGGAGGTGGAGCCATGACAAAAGGACAAGCAATACAAGCATTTTGGGAATCCTTTGGATTAACCGCATACGATGAAACCACAGTTCCGGATGATGCCCCATTCCCATACATTACATACCAGGTTCACACCGGAAGTATTGGGGATGTATGCATTGTAAATACATCATTATGGTATAGGAGTTATTCTTGGAAAGAAATTTCCGAAAAAACCGAAGAAATTTCCGAAGCAATTGCCAAAATGTACCCACCAAGTATTAAAATAAATGGTGGAAGGTTGTATATTACAAAAGGAGCGCCATTTGCTCAAAGAATGGGTGATGCATCAGATGATGCAATTAGGCGCATGTTACTTAGTATCAACTATGAATTTTTAACCGAATATTAAGGAGGTATGAAAATGGGAAGATTTACAGTTATTCCGGAAAATACTTTTTCCGCACTTCAACTTGATGCCGGTGTGCTTTTAAAGAGATTTAATCCGGCAAATCCCACTATTGCGGATGAAGATATTATATGTGCAACAACCGGTGGCATTAATCCGGTATGTAAACCAACATTTTCTGATTTTGGAGAGGATGTTGATAATGTACCCAACAACATGATGGAGTTTAAGCACCTTGATGGTTGGGAATGCTCAATTGCCACAACGTCACTTGGCACATCACCGGAACTTATCAAAATGGCTCTTGGATGTGCTGATATTGACAGCACAGATACATCCAAGATTGTACCTAGAATGGATTTGAAGCAAACGGATTTTGCATCAATTTGGTGGGTTGGTGATAGAGCCGATGGAGGATTTGTTGCGATTCAGTTGAAGAATGCACTTGCAACCGAAGGCTTTTCGCTTCAGACAACAAAGAATGGAAAAGGGCAGATTGCAATAACCATTATGGGGCATGTATCAATCAATGCTCAAAAAGAAGTGCCTATGGTATTCTATTCCGCAGACCCAACCGAAGGAGTTACATACACAGTTAAACAAACACTTAGCCATGTAACATCATCATTTGCAGAAAATGCAATTGCATCCGGTGAGGCTCTTGAAGCAACACTTACCGCCGATGCCGATTACACACTTGCTAACGTTACTGTTCTCATGGGCGGTGAGGACGTAACTGATGATGTATACACAGCCGGAACAATAAATATTGCAAGTGTAACCGGTGATGTACAGATTATTGCAACAGCAACACAAGGAGCATGATAAATGAAAAATTTAGCAACATGTAAGCCAAGCGAATTTGTGGCACAAACGGCGAAGATAAAAAATGCGGTGGCAAATTGGGTTGAGGTAATTGAACTTATGACTATAAGAGCAAATCAACCACAATATGAGCCAATACCACTTGAAGCAACAGTTGAAGAGAGGGCAAGGATAACAACCAAGAATGCCGAATTAAGACAAAAGAAGGCAATGGAAAATCTAAGCAAGATTCTTGATAAGATGCTTGTGGAGCATCCAACAGAAACTTTGAATGTGCTTGCGCTTTGCTGTTTTGTAGACCCGGAGCATGTTGATGATTACACCATGGATGAATATTTAGAATGCATTATGGATATGATGCAGAATAAAAGTGTGCTAAATTTTTTCTCCTTATTGGCTCAAGTACAGACAGTTGCGAAATCTATTTAAAAAGTTTGGAAACCTTAAATTTCCAACTATTAGAAATAATGGGAATAGGCTATGTAATAGAACATTACATAGCCTTTTTAAAAAAAGAGCAACATGAAAAGGCATACAAATGTTATGTTGCCGATGCATTAAGGATTATTACAGAGAACACGGCAAAGGCAAATGGCGGTAAATATTTGCAAGCCAGGTATATTGATTATATTGAGCCAAAGAAAGAGGAAACAAGAACCGCAGATGAAGTAATTACAAGTTTAAAAGAAAAATTGAGGCGATTATGAGCAATGTTGTATTTGAACTATTTGCCAAATTGGGGCTTGATTCAAGTGAATATGAAGAAGGATTGAATGATGCCAAAGAAAAGGCATCGTCAATTGGTGGAGTAATTGCCGGAGGATTGCAAACAGTTGGAAAAGCCGGTGTGGCTGTTGGAGCGGCGGTTGCAACCGCAACAGTTGCCGCCGGAACCGCACTTGTAAAAGGTGCCGGGGATGTTGCCGCATATGGTGATAACATTGATAAAATGAGCCAAAAAATGGGAATTTCCGCACAAGCATACCAAGAATGGGATGCCATCATGCAACATAGCGGAACTTCTATTGAGGCTTTAAAGCCATCAATGAAAACACTTGCAAATGCCGCAGAAAAAGGAAATGAGGCATTCCAAAAACTTGGCATTTCTGAAGAAGAGGTTGCATCATTAAGCCAAGAAGATTTGTTTGCAAAGGTTATTACCGGATTACAAGGAATGGAAGAAGGCACAGAAAGAACATACCTTACAAGCCAACTTCTTGGAAGAGGCGCAACGGAACTTGGTGCCCTTCTTAATACAAGCGCAGAAGATACCGAGGCTATGCGCCAAAGGGTGCATGAACTTGGTGGAGTAATGAGCGATGAAGCTGTTAAAGCGGCGGCGGCTTATCAAGATTCATTACAAGATATGCAAACCGGCTTTGATAGCTTAAAAAGAAATTTGGTATCTGAATTTTTGCCATCTATTACCGGTGTTATGGATGGATTGACGGATATATTTGCCGGAGATTATGAAAGTGGATTAAGCAAGATTTCAGATGGTGTGCAAAGCCTTGTAACCGGAATATCAGAGCAATTACCAAAGGTTGTTGAAGTTGGTTCTTCTATTATTGAAACATTGGCAACAGCAATCATAGATAATTTGCCAACTATCTTTGAAGCCGGAATGAATTTAATATTGCAACTTGGAATGGCTATAATTGAGAATTTGCCAAAATTGATTCAAGTGGGATTGCAACTTATTACCACTTTAGCGCAAGGAATTGTTGGGGCAATACCGCAGATTATACCGGCAATAATCAATGTAGTAACAGAGATTGCAAGAATCCTTACAGACCCAGGAACATTAATACAACTTATAGATGCGGCAATACAAATTGTTGTTGCAATTGGGCAAGGAATTGTCGAAAATATACCATCACTACTTCAAGCACTTGGTGATTTAGTAAATGGAGCAATGGAGTTTTTGACAAATAGTAATCCGGAATTTATGCAAAAGGGCGTTGATATGATTATGAATCTTATCAATGGATTTGTTGAGAATTTGCCCCAAATAGTTACTATGATTGCACAATTTATAGCGGCATTTGTTGCCAATATAGCCGCTAATCTTCCAACTATTATTCAACAAGGTATTGAGATAATTGCAAAACTCATTGTGGGCTTAATACAAGCTATTCCACAAATAGTTGCGGCTATCCCACAAATAATTGTATCTATCGTTGATGCTTTTGCTCAATATGATTGGTTGTCAATTGGTGTAAACATCCTGGAAGGTATTAAAGATGGTATTTTAAGTGCTGTTGGTGCTGTTATAGATGCCGCAAAAGAAGCCGCCGGAGCCATTTGGGATTCTATAACCGGATTCTTTGATATTCATTCACCATCTAAGAGAATGGCTTGGGTTGGTGAAATGTTGGATAAAGGATTGGCAAATGGTATTGATGCTTATAGTGGGCTTGTAGATAATGCCATTGGCAATGTATCTGATATTGCGGATATAAATGCAGAAACAAACATAAATGGAAGTGGTACAAATGGCACCAATATGGCAAACAATGTTATAATAAATGTATATGGGGCACCGGGGCAAGATGAAGAGGAAATTGCAATAAAGGTGGCAAATGTACTTAGGGATAAAGTTGTTTCAATAGGAGCAATGGGATGAACGATTATTTTGTTTTTAATGGTCTTTCTTCTTCAGATTGTGGGGCATATATAGTTGCAAGCGAACTTGACAATGCCCCACAAAGGGATGTTGAAAAAATAGAAGTACCTGGAAGGAATGGGAGCCTTATTATTGATAATGGGCGGTATAAGGATGATGAACAATCATACAATGGCATTATATATGATTCAAACAGATTTGATGAATATATAAGTGCATTTAGAAGCCTTATTTTATCTGATGCCGGCTATAAAAGATTGGAAGATACCTTTAAGCCGGATGAATACAGAATGGCTTATTTCAATGGCGATTTTTCACCCAAAACAATCCGCATGTGGAAGAAGATGGGTAAATTTGAAGTAAGATTTACATGTAAACCACAAAGATATTTAAAAATGGGTGAAAAAACAACCGATTTTACCAAGAGCGGAATTTTGTTTAATCCTTCTTCACAAAATGCAATGCCAATGATAAGAGCCTTTGGATGGGGGCAAATTAATATTGGCGATTATGGAATATATATCGGTCAAAATCAATTGCCTTATGTGGATATTGATTGTGAAAGAATGGATGCCTATTACAATAATATCAATTGCAATAATATGATTTCTTTAGAAAGTGATTTCCCTATCTTAAAACAAGGTGATACAGAAATTACTTTTGATAGAAGTATTACATTGTTGCAAATAGTGCCAAGGTGGTGGATGATATGATACCAACACTATATGAAGAATATGAAACCGAATATATATCAAATGGAATTGGGCGGTTATCTGATGCCATTTCTTGTGTAATAACACAGAATAAAGCCGGAACATATGAACTTGTTATGCAATATCCTTTAGATGGCATCCATGCGGAAGAAATAACAAATAATCGCATTATTTATGCGGTTCCGGAACGTGGTAAGAATCCACAACCCTTTAGGATAAGGAATGTTGAAAAAACACTTAATGGAAGAATGAAGGTAACAGCCAGGCATAATTGTTATGATTTGAATTATTATGCTTGTAAGGAATTTGGGCAAACCGATGTTGTACCATATCAAATCACACCGAGCCTTTATGATTCAAGCGATGATTTAATTGGAGTGCTTACGGATTTGATTATGTATAATGTTGAAGTTGGCACAACCAAATGGATTTTAACACTTGTTTATCCGTATGATGGTGAATATGCTGAAGATTTAACCATAGGCAATTTTATATTTGCACAACCGGCAATTGGTAGAGATTTAGTAATGTTTAATATTACTGAAGTAGAAGAGCCATTAAGTGCAAGTGAAAATTATGTTGTAAAAGCCCAAGCAAACATTGTTCCATATGTTCCAAGTGAATACAATAAAATGACAGTAACACAAGCACTTGGATATATAAAATCATATGCAGATTCCATCCAGGATTGCCCATTTACATTTACAGCCGCCCCAACAACCGCCGGTGATACTTGGGTAACCACACAAAGAACATTTTGGAGTGATGTGCCAAAGCCGGTTAAGCCATTGTTGCAAGGTTCTGAAGGAAGTGTTGTTGATGTGTTTGGTGGTGAATGGGAATTTGACCATTTTAATTGCATCTTGCATGAACAAAGGGGTTCGGATAATGGTGTACAATACCGATATGGCAAAAACATTACTTCCATAAATGAGAGAATCAATATTGATGAAATATATACACATGCATTCTCATTTTGGAAGGGCACAGCATCATCCTCAACCAACACGGAACAAGGCGAATATTATACTAAGATGGGAACTATTCTTAATATCTTAGATTTAGATTTTTCCGCAATGTTCCCCACACAAAGAACACTTATTATTGATGCATCGGATGATTTTGAATATGAGCCAACAGCACAACAGCTTGATGATTTCACCAGGAAATATGTTGCCGATAATTCATCCGGTACACCAACAGTTACAATCGAAGTTTCCATTGTTGACCTTGCAAATACAAAGGAATATGAGGATATAGCGGCACTTGAAGAAGTAAACTTGTATGATACAGTTACAATTGTATTTCCAAGGTTCGGAATCAATGTAAAATCAAAGGTAACAGAGATTGAATATGATGTTTTAAAAGAAAAGAATAATCATGTAATTATTGGTAATGTAACAACCAAATTAGCCAACATTATTGCTAAGAACAAAAGCGATATAATAAAAACCAAGGCTGATTTGAAGAAATGGGCTGATAAAGCCATGGAAAGAGCCACAGAAGCACTTGCCGGATGGAATGGCGGAAATATAAGGAAGAATTATAATAAATCTGACCATAAACAGCAATCCATGTATATAATGAATGCAGATAATATGCAAAGTGCCGGAAAAGCCATTAAATTTGATGGATATGGAATTGGGGTAAGCGGCAACGGGGCAGAAGGCAACTATACTTACATGGTCAATATGTCCGGAGGAGGGTTATATTTTACAGATTCCTTTGCCCAGGATGGTGATACAAATGCGAGTTTTTTGAAACGTGGTATTATAGTTAAAGGAAAGAGTTATTGGAATCTTAATAGTGGTGAAATCTATATTGAGCCTATTGGAATAAGAGTAAAGGGCACAGCCAATATTGAAGATAATCTTAATGTTACCGGTGATGCAAGTGTTGGCGGAAGTCTTGTGGTAGGGGGGTATGATGTGGCTGAATCATTAGATGGATTAGGTAATATAAACGATGCAATCGAGGATTTAGATAGAAGAGTATCAGCCCTTGAAGGACAGAATTGAAGAGTATAAAGGAGGGATAACATGGCAAGTTATATTGTAACGGATAGGATAAGAGTAAATATTGTTCATAGCTTTGCAGTACCACCAAGAGTAAAGTGTGAGCAATATGATGGTGATTATACAAAGCTAATTCAAGCGATTGTTTATAATGGTGATGTTTTGTATAACATTCCAAGTGCTGTTAGACGTATTGTTGTTTCCGGTTTAAAGCCCGATGGTAATGGCTTTTCTTATGATTGCACATGGAGCGGCAACACAGTTTCTTTCTCACTGATGAGGCAAATGACTGCTGTTAATGGTGATGTGCCATGTAATATAACAATGTTTGATTCAGAAAACAATCAAGTTTCATCGGCTGTTTTTGTTCTTGATGTTGAAAAAGCCGCTCTCCCTTCTGATGTCGTGGTATCATCTAATGATTTTCAGACTTTTGTTGATTATGTACAAGCGGCAAATTTATATTGGCAATACTCTAAATCTTATGCCGTTGGTAATACCGGTATTAGAAGCGGAGAAAATACTGATAATAGCCAATATTATGCACACCTTGCAAGGATGTATAATGGTGCCCCACGTAAAGCCGCAACAGCTAGTGCTATGACCGATGTTACCAAGATTTATGTATATGTTGGTTCAGAGAGTGGATATAACAATGGGCATTGGTATTTTTACAATGATTCCGAATGGGAAGATGGCGGCGTTTATAATGCGCAAGGACAGCAAACAGATACAGAATTTATAATACCCGGCATTGCGGCGGATGCGGAGGCTGTTGGCAATATATTAGGGCATGAAACGCTTGCTACACAAGCACAAACTTTAATTGGTGGAATTAATGAAATTGCTAATCAGCTTGTTACACCACAAATGTTTGGTGCTAAAGGTGATGGAGTTACAGATGATACAGCCGCTTTTACAGCTTTAATAGCTTATTTAGATAGCCTTATTACTTCAAGAAATATGCATGATTATAGACCTGGTGGATATAAAGGTGGTGTTACACTTCATATCCCAAGCGGTACATATATTTTAAGTGAGCCATTTGTAATACCATCTTTTATCAAGGTTGTTGGTGATGGAAATGATAGCACCTTTTTAAAATTTTCATCTAGTGAGTATGGTATATCATTAGATGGTAAACCATATAACGGCTTAAAAACATATAGTGGCTCTATTAGCGATATTTGTATTGTTATGGATGGCACTGGTATTGGTTTATCAAATGCCGAGCTATCTACATCTATAACAAATCAGAACACTATATCGGATGCAGAATTTTCTAATATTCGTATTACTAATGCTAAAGCTGGTGTACTAATACAAGGTGCTTGGAACTCTTTATTTGACCATATTGTCTGTGAGGGTTGTTCCTTTGGCTTTATCATGGATAGAAATGCGTTTGATGGTGGCAATAATAATAATAGGCTTATCAATTATATGGGTACAAGTTGTAAAAATTGCGGACTATGGTGTGGTGCAAGTGGCTTGTATACCGAAAATCTAAATGTTGAAGCCATAGGAAATGTATGGCAAGGGGAATACTCAGATGAAAATATTACAGTAAATGGTAAAACATATTCAACTGAAAATCCTTGTGCTGTATATATTACTGGAACTGTTAGAGCAGATTTTATATCACCTTGGTTTGAACGTATTACTACTGTTAATGAAAATATCAATACTTACGCATTTTTATTTGCTAACTTGGACTCTGATGCAAATAATTATCCATTAACACGTGTTACTATTGATTCTCCACATTTTAATAATGATGTGTATAGACCAATTAAGTGTGATGGTAGTGCATATTTATATGTATCTAAAGTGTTTAGAAACCTTGGAGATTATCCTTTAGCAGAACTGACGAATGTTAGCCCTTATGGTATGTATATTTTTAGAGATATGACACAGTATCAAGCTGATACAGTAACAGCAAGCCCCGTAGCAACTTATAATCAAATTATATTTGAAAATATAAGAGCAGAAATGGGTGTTACTGGTGTTATTAACACATACCTTAATAGTAATTCAAAGGCAACAGTAATTGATAGGTCGTATTACAAATATGCCAGCAATTCAGCTTACAACTGTGAGCAATATAAAGCATTTAATACAGGAATTAAAGCAATTAGCCATGTTACTAACAGTGTTGTCAATATGAAAGAATATTATGGTGACAGTAAAGCAATAGGCTTGCCATTAAATGTTGGTAATGTTCAAGTTTCAAATGGCACAACTACAGTTGATATAATCCACCAAACAGATAAAACAAACTATTGTGTTATGTTTATTGCCGAGGATGCCACAGCCGCACAAACATTAAAAGAGGGGTATTATATTTCTACAAAGGCATGGAATAAATTTACAGTTACATTTAATCGAGCATTTTCAGCGGATGCCACGTTGCATTATTTTGTAATGACTTCATAAAGAAAACAAAAGGGGCAACCACTATATTTTGTGGTTGCTTCTTTCCTTTTATGCTATAATTTGCTTAGATAATAGTTGATATTTTGAACATATGGGGGATTTTCTTATGGCAGAACCAAGTTATGTAACACAAAATGAATTTAACCTTGCTACAAAGAGAATAGATGAAGAAAATAAAAGGCAAAATGAGCGGTTGCAAAGCTTGGAAACAAATTATGCCATTGTAAATCAATTATCTATTCATATGGAGCGGCTTGCATCCAACATGGAGGCTATGGCAAAAGAACTTGCCAGGCAAGGTTTAAAACTTGATGATTTGGAAATGAAACCATCAAAACGATGGGATTTAATTGTTACATCAATCATTACCGGATTAGCCGGAGCCTTTATTGGATTACTGATTAAAGGATGGATGCTGTGAGAAAAAGAAAAAACAAGGTTCCTAAAAAGATTGATAAAATTGTAAAGGGCGTTTGCATCTATTGGGTAACATTTGTTGCGGTTGCCTGGATTACGTTTTGGGTAAAAGATAGTGTGCCGGATTCTCTTATACAATTTGGGCTTGGGGGTTCAGTATTAGAACTTGTAATGACGGCTTTAATTGAAATTGCAAGGGATAAATACAACAAAGAAGAAAATGAATAACATATGCCAAGGATAGTGATTTAAGGAAGAAGGTGGTTTAATTGACTTGGTTTTTAAACAATTGGAGTTTTCTTGTTGTTGTGGTATGTGCCATTGGGGCAATTGTTATATATCTCAATAGGTTTATTGCCCTTCCATCCGGCGAACAGCTTAACAAGGTTAAACAATGGCTTTTGTATGCTGTTATTGAGGCGGAAAAGCAATACCAGGGTGGCACCGGGGCATTAAAACTAAGAGCGGTATATAATGAGTTTTGCAAGGTATTCCCAAGCCTTGTGCCTATTATATCATTTGCGGTATTTTCCGAACTTGTTGATGAAGCATTGGAACAAATGAGGCATCTTTTAGAAACCAATTTAGATATTGCAAATTATATTGAGGGCGAGTAAATGAGTGTAATGATTTGCCATGCTTCAATAGATGAAAACGGAAGAGCCAAGGGCGGAAAAGCCGCCGACCAAACCGGAAAAGAAGTGTGCATCCGTACATGGTACAATAAGCCATGGGGATGTGTTATAAGGTTTAAGGATGCCAAGATGGCGGAAAAGGTTGCCGCTTGCATGGAAATGGCGGCAAAGAATAACCATATTGGCTATGACCAAAACCAAAGAAACACACTTCTTACCAAAGCCAGGAAATACAATTACAATGTTTCCAAGGTTGCGGAAGATTGCGAAACGGATTGTAGTGCCCTTGTATCTGTTGCTTGCATGTATGCCGGCATTCCGGAAAGTATGCTTACACTAAATGGAAATTGTGCCACAACAAGAACATTGCGCCCTATTCTTAAGGCATCCGGCGAAGTGGATGTATTTACAACACCACTTTACACATCCAAGCCGGATAAGCTGATAAGAGGCGATATTCTTTTAAAAGAAGGGGCACATGTTGCGGTGGTGGTAAAAGGGAATCAAAGCACAAAGAGCCTGGATGAAATTGCCAAAGAGGTAATTGCTCTTAAGTGGGGCACCGGCATTGAACGGAAACAGAGATTAAAAGCCGCCGGCTATAATCCGGAGGAAGTACAAAAAAGAGTTAATGAGTTGTTAAAATGATAGCTGATATTTCATTAAATCCATGTTATTATTCATGGTACAAAGGAGGGATAATTACATGGATGAAAAGATGATACCTTATATTGCATTTGAGAGTGCCACATCAAGGCAAGAGAGAACCATTAAGCGGCTATGGATATTGTGTTTGGTGCTGATAATAGCACTTCTTGGCACTAATGCCGGATGGATTTTCTATGAATCACAATGGCAAGTAGTAGAAACAACCACAGTTACACAAGATTTAGATGCGAGTGATGGCGGCGATGCTGTTATAAATGATGGGGTGCATATAAATGGCGAGAGCGAGGCAAACAGTAACTAAGAGCAAATCAAGGCAAAAGAAAACCGGCGGCAATTCCGGATATATTCAATGTAACATGTGTAAAGGTAGCGGAAGAATCCGAAATTGGCATAAGAACAAAAAATGATTGAGTATAGCAATTCAGAGATAACCAGGATAATCAATGAATATATCCATAATGAGCGCAACCGGAAATTGCTTTTAAGGCGTTATGTGGATGGCGTAACTTTGGAGAGATTAGCGGAAGAATTTGATTTATCGGTTAGGCAAGCAAAGAATATAATATACAACAATGAAGATGTGATATTTAAGCATCTAGGTAAAGGAAAAGAGCAATGAGTGATAAGCCCATTGCTCTTTTTTGCGTATTTCTATGATTTATTTGGAGTGTTGTGGGGATATGGAAGGGGGATTCCATAAACTTATATTTATTATATCATAAAATTCTCTTTTGTTAAGTAGTCAATAATTGCCCATTTATTTCCTTTTATGGGCACTTTTCCCAACCTAAAATTGAATCATGGATATTGTAAGAAATAGTGTAAATAGATTGGTTAGTATCGGATATGGTGATGCCGAGGCATGGCGCATAGTTAAGGACTTTTTGAAAAATTACTATGGCTCAAAGGAACTAACCGAATTTATCGAAGAAAAGGAAAAAGAGAATGTGGATAGAATACAATCCAAGCCCGGTAGGTGCCCGTGTGGGGGATTGTGCGGTTCGTGCAATTGCAAAGGCTCTTAATACAACATGGGAAAAGGCATATTTACTTTTAGTTGTTAATGGCTTTGCTATGGGAGATATGCCAAGTGCAAATAATGTAATAGGCTCAGTATTAAGGCAACATGGTTTTAAAAGGGCAAATATACCAAGCGATTGCCCAGATTGTTTAACAATCAAAGAATTTTGCAAAGATAATCAACGAGGAATATTTGTAATTGGAACCGGAACACATGTTGTTGCTGTTGATTCCGGAAATTACTATGATGCATGGAATAGTGGAAATGAATATGTTTCTTATGTGTGGTATTTGCAAAATCCACCTATTTTCTATATATAGCACATTTCTTTAAAAAAAGGAGGCTTTAAATGGCTTATAACAATTTCTATCCACAGTATTATCAACCAATGCAAAATCAAGCATTTCAACAGAACTATCCACAAAATCAAGCATTTCAGCAACAACCACAAAACTATCAACAACAGAACATGGCGCAGAATATGCCACAGAATCAACCGCAAATACAGAATGGCGGATTTATGCAGATTCCTACCGAGGAAATGGCAAGGAGTTATCCGGTAGCACCTGGAAATTGCGTTACCTTCAAGATTGAGGGCAAACCGATTGTAATGGAAAAATCTATGGGATTTTCACAGCTTGAAGCACCAAGGATTGATAGGTATAGACTTGTTCGTGAAGAAGATGCCCCAAATGAGCAAAATTTGCCCCAAAATGAGCCAAAAAATAATCCAACAGAGAATGAAACCATTAAAGGGTTAAAAGATGAAATAAAGGCTTTAAATGAAGAATTAGAGGATGTTAAAAAGCGGTTACATGAATTGGAGGATGTGGGAGCATGAACAACATAAATCAGATTATGAACATGTACCAACAGTTGAGAAGTAATCCAATGCAATTACTTGCAAAGCGCTTTAATTTGCCCCAGGGCATGAACATAAATAATCCAAATGATATTATTCAGCATCTTCTTAATACCCAGCAGATTAGCCAACAGCAACTTAATGCGGTTGTTGGAATGAGAGATAATCCATTGATTCAACAGCTTATGCAAAGGAAATTCTAAAGCTATTAAGGCAAGTGCGCATAGCCTTGATATACCGGTTATCCATCAAGTGAGGGTAGCCGCTAACCTTATCAATTAAAGGAGGAAAAATTATGGCATTAACAGATGATAACAACGGACTTGGAGCAACAATGCTTGTTAGCCCTACCAACGGAGTGCCTTACTATGGCGGAAACATGGGCGGAGGCTTTGGAAACGGCTTTGGCACAGATTGGGGTTGGATTATATTACTTCTTCTCTTTGCCGGAGGCGGATGGGGAAACGGATTCGGCGGTTATGGCGGCGGACAGCTTGGCTATGATTTCCCATGGCTTATGAACGGACAGCAAGGCATTAACAACAATGTTTCTGATGGATTCCGTGATGCACAGCTTCACGATTCAGTAACATCGGTTCGTGATGGTATTTCAGCACTTTCCACACAGCTTTGCGGATGTTGCGGCGATATTCAGAACAGCCTTTGCAACGGCTTTAATGGTGTAAACATGAGTGTAAACAATGCGCAGAATGCCATTGCACAACAGCTTTACACAAATCAGATTGCCGACCTTAACAGAAGTTTTGATGCACAGACCGCAACAACAGCCGGCATGAATGCCATTGGCATGAGCCTTCAGAATTGCTGTTGCGAAAACAGAGCCGCAACCGCTGATTTGAAGTACACAATTGCAACCGAGAATTGCGCCGATAGAGCCGCACTTTCCGATGGTGTAAGAGATATTATTGCAAATCAGACCGCAAGCACACAGAGAATCCTTGACCAACTTTGCCAGGATAAGATTGATGCAAAGAATGATGAAATTGCACGACTTAGACAGGAAATTTCAATGAAAGACCTTGCGGCTTCACAAGTGGCGCAGAACGCATTTATTCAGAATGGATTTGCGAATGAAGTAGACCAACTCTATAATCGTTTGTCAAATTGCCCAGTTCCTACAACTCCGGTTTATGGTAGGACACCTATTTTCACATGCAATCAGAATCAGTGCGGATGCGGATGTAGCGGAAACACCTTTTTTAACTAAGGAGGTGTGCTATGGCAGAATATGTAACGACAACAGATGCTTTAGTTGCTCTTAATGGCACTATTCCATTTAGCGGAGTTTCTATCCCATGCAATACCGGAAATGTTGTTCCGCTTGCGGTTGGGATTCTTAATCTCAAAGGTAGCACATCCGGCAGATTCGCAAGATACAATGTAAGGGTGCAAGCAAATGTACAGATTCCGGAGGGTGGCGATGTAACACCAATTGCAATCGGAATTGCAATCAATGGTGCGGTTATTCCGGAAAGCGTTGCAATTGTAACACCGGCGGCGGCTGAAGAGTATTGGCACATTAACACAAGTGCGGTTGTAACAATCCCTTGTGGATGTTGTGCGACAATATCGGCGGTTTATGTTGATGGTACGGAAGATGATGCGGCAACAACACCAACACCATCCATCCAGGTACGCAGAAATGCATCTATTACAATTGAAAGAGTTGCATGAGGAAAGGAGGGCAAAACATGGACGCACTTTATGATTTAAAGGACAAATTATGTCAAGAGTTGGAAGAATATGGCGATAAAGAACTTTCAGCCGGCTCATTGTCAACAATTGATTCCCTTGCGCATACAATCAAGAATCTTGATAAAATCATCGAGAAATACGAAGAAGATGATTATTCCGGCGCTTATGATGGCTCTTACGATGATGGCAACATGAATAGAAATATGAATGGCACATCACGAAGATATTCTATGCGTAGATATTCCGGAGCAAGAGGCGATGGAAGAGGCAGAGGCAGAAATGCAAGGCGTGATTCCATGGGCAGATATTCAAGGGATGGCAAAATGATGGCGCAAGAATTAAGGGAACTTATGGAAGATGCGCCGGATGAAAGAATCAAAATGGAACTTCAAAAAGTGATTCAGAAGGTAGAGAATATGTAATATGATTACGGAAAAGGATTTAAGGGCGGCAATAGCCGAATGCCAGGGCGCAAGAAACCCAAATGCGAATACATGCATAAAATTGGCGGCATTTTATACCATCTTGAATAATCTTTATCCGGAGCAAAAGGAAGAGCCGGTTGATGTAGGTTATTCCATTATGCCATCATATGAAGAGTATGTGCCCCAAATACGAGCCGGAAGTGAGTTTATGGATGTTTGCTCACAAAAGCCCATAACCGATGTATTAGAGGTGCTAGATGAACATATGGAGGCAATCAAACTTCTTTACCCAAAAGAATATGATTCTATCATTGAGAAAATCAAAGAGATTTAGGAGGCTAGAAATAGCCTCCTTTTCTTTTTATTTAAAAATACATCAAATAATAGTTGACAATCCTATAAAAATAGTTTATATTATAATCAACAAATGATTTAGGAGGGCAACAAGATGAAGAGATATAGAGTAGAATTTGAATTTATGTATAGAGATCCGGAAATATCTGATGGCAAGTACCACATAGATTACTTGGATAACAATGGTGAGGGATTCACATTACAAGAGGCGGAGGATGTTGCCAAGTTTGTGAGAGCAAGTGAAATTCTTTATATAAAGTGGGCTGAAGTGGTAGAAATGGAGGGATAACATGTTTTGGATATACGATACTAAGGAAAAGAGAACAGCAACAAGAACCGGATGGAGCATCAGATGCAATGCCGAAAGAGTATGCCAGGCAATGAACATTAAGCATGAAGGCATTGAAGAAGTTGATAAGCCGGCAAATGAAAGAAGATTCATAATCAAGGAGGCATGAAATGAAAGTGGCTATTGTAAATCTTCATGGAATAAAAGATGGCGATAAGGCATATTATAGGAAACTTGGGCTTTGCTATGATTTTGTATCTGATAAAACTATTTCCGGAACGGAATTGACCGAAGCGGAAGCCATTAATGTTTTGAATCATAAAGACTATTACTTGAAAATGTATGGTGCTGAAAAAATGGTGATTGAATCATAAGGAGGCATGAACATGGTAAGAATGTATGGCAAATATAAGTGTTGTGAATGTGGTGAAATATTCCGGGAAAGTGAAATAAAGGTGGTGGAAGAGAACCGGGGAGAGTTTTGGGGATTCCCTTGCACCGAAAGAATGCATTATAGCCCTTGTTGCATGGCAAGTTTTGAAGAGGCTTATGAAGATGAAGAAGAATTGATTGATGAATAAATTTAAGGTTGTACATCATATCAATCAATAGTATAATAGGTGATAGGAAGGAGGCGAAACACATGGAATTAAAACAGTATTTAGAAGAACATGGAGTGAATCAGCAAGCACTTGCAAGGGAATTAAACATTTCCTACCAGGCTTTATATGTTAAGCTGAAGGGCAATGGCAATTTCTCAATCAAGCAAGCCTTGAAGATTAAAGATTTTCTTAGGCTAACATGGGATGAATTTGTTAAGTTTTTTGGTTGATATGGAAGGGGATTTCATGAACGTATTTGAAACATTGAATAATGCCAATGTAAATGGGCATACAGAAGAGAAAAACGGATTAACATATTTATCATGGGCTTGGGCTTGGGCTGAAGTAAAAAAGGCTTTTCCGGAGGCAAATTACACTATTGAGAAATTCAATGGATTACCATATGTGTATGATGAAAACACCGGTTACATGGTTTATACAACAGTAACCATTGAGGGCATCACGCATGAAATGTGGTTGCCGGTTATGGATGGAGCCAACAAGGCTATGAAAGCAAAGCCATATACTTACACTGTAAAAAGGTATGGAAAAGAAGAAGCAAAAACAGTTGCCGCCGCAACAATGTTTGATGTAAACAAAGCCATTATGCGGTGCCTTGTAAAGAATCTTGCCATGTTTGGGCTTGGGCTTTATATATATGCCGGAGAAGATTTGCCGGAAGTGGAACAGAATGCAAATCAAATGGCATATCCTTCCAAGGATGAAATGCTTAAAGAAGTATCAAAGAGTTATCCGGAAGGTTCCAAAAACCTTGCCGCCCTTCTTGGAACTTTTGGTGTGGATTCTTTGGATAAAGCAACTGATGAAATGTTAATGGCGGCATATAACAAGGTACATAAATAATGGAAAAGATAACCGGAACCGCGCTTGATATAGTCACATTCTTAATGGGTGATAATGCTGATAAGAAGGCATTGTATGATTTATCCTTACATGAAGAAAAAAAGAAACGCTCTTTGGATTCTAACGCATATTTTCATGTGCTTGTTGCTAAATTAGCACAAGCACAGAATCCGCCCATAAGCAAAGCCAGGTGCAAAAATATGATGATTGCCGATTATGGGCAAGAAGAATATATTGATGGGCAAATAGTAGTGCTTAAAAGCAATCTTCCGCCGGAAAAAATGTGCAATGTGGAATATTTGCATACATCATGTGTGAAGATTACGGAAGAAAATGGCAAGGAAGTGTACTTTTACAAGGTGTATCGAGGCACCCACACTTATGATACAAAGGAAATGGCAAAGCTGATTGATGGAACCATCCAGGAATGTAAAAATGTGGGAATTGAAACAGCCACACCCAAACAGATTGAAGAAATGCAGAGGCTTTGGGAGCAACATTATTTGAATAAAAAGGAGAATAACAAATGAATTTGTACGAGATTGAAGATGCTATTTTGGATTGTGTTGATACAGAAACCGGAGATATTCTTGATGTTGAAAGATTGGATGCCCTGGAAATGGAGCGCAATGCCAAGATTTCCAATATTGCATGTTGGATTAAGGATTTAAGAAGTGATGCCGCCGCTATCAAGACGGAAAAAGATGCTTTGGATAAGCGTATGAAGGCTAAAGATAATTTGGCGGATAGATTATCAAGTTATCTTGAAAACTTCCTAAATGGGGCAAAATTTGAAGATTCTAGGTGTGCTATATCATACCGCAAGAGTGAATCAACAGAGATTGCGGAAGATTTGGATTTAAATACATTGCCGGATGATTGCAAGAAAATCACAGTAACCGCCAACAAAACAGCAATTAAAACCGCTTTAAAGAGTGGTGTGGTAATTGATGGATGCGCCCTTGTTGTAAAGAACAATATTCAAATCAAATGAAAAGCATAATAACCGATGATGATAGGTGCTTTATACACCGAATTTATTTATGTATAGATATTCCAGGAACAGAAGAACATCATTGCATACATGGCTTTGCTAATAGAAAATTGGCAGATGAAGATGGTTTAACAGTTAAATTGTGCCATACATGCCACCGGTTATTGCATGATAAAGGGTATCACGATAAGGATTTACAAAGATGGGCGCAAGAATCTTGGATGGAACATTATGGGAAAACCATAGATGATTTCATAAAAAGATATGGCAAATCATATCTATAACGTAACTACTCTTTGAGGTAAGGAATTTATCACAGAATCAGACCAAATGAGAGCCAATAAAATCCGGGTGATGCAAGTTGCCGGCAAGTTAGAAAACCGACTTATTTTGGGCACAGTTGCAAAAATCACCAAAATATAATTTACCTTGGCAACTTAATTCATCCGGTGGAAGGAGGGATATGCATATTACAATTCCACTTGCGCCGATTAGCAAAAAGAATCACTCTCGCATTATTTGGAATAAGGCAACAAAAAAGCCAATGATTATTCCATCAAAGCAATATAAGGATTATGAAAAGGCATGTGCGGAATATATACCAAATGTGCCTTTTAATACATATGATTGCCCGGTTAATGTATGTTGTATATTTTATATGCCAACACGGCGCAAAGTTGATATTTCCAACTTATTAAATGCTATTCTTGATTTATTAGTACATTATGGTGTAATATTGGATGATAACAGAAATATAGTTTATTCGGTTGATGGTTCAAGGGTTTTGTATGACAAAAACTTTCCGAGAACCGAAATTGAAATAACAGAAATCGAGGATGCGGAAATATGGGTAAAAAAATAGACCTAACAGGGCAAAGATTTGGTAGGCTTGTTGTTATTGAAGAATCAGAACTTCGTAATAGTAGCGGTAATGTAAAGTGGAAATGTAAATGTGATTGTGGGAATATTACTTTTTCAAATGGGTATGATTTAAGAAAAGGTGTTGCGCAATCATGCGGATGTTATAATAGAGATTTGGTAAAAAAAGATAATCCAAAATATAAAAGACCATTATATTATATTTATCATTCAATGAAATGTAGGTGTTACAATCCAAATGATAGAGCATTCCATAATTATGGAGCAAGGGGAATAAAAATTAGTGATAAGTGGAATACATATGAAAAGTTTGAAGAATGGGCATTAGACAAAGGATATAAAAAAGGCTTATGGCTAGATAGAATTAATAACGATTTGGATTATTCGCCGGATAATTGTAGATGGGCAACACCTAAAGAACAGCAAAACAACAAGCGAACTAATCATTATATAACAATTAACAACGATACAAAAACGATACAAGAATGGGCTGAAATATCCGGAATAAAACCCATGACAATAACAAGAAGAATTGAATTGGGATGGAAAAATGAAGATTTATTAAAACCGGTAAATGCCAGGTATAGCCATCCTTTAGAAATAAAAAGAGCAATGAAGAGTTGTAAATTATAAACTAATCATTTATAATGTGATATGTGATTGGGTAAATCATGTGCATATGCCTTGTTTGGTACTCGCACTACCGGCAAGGAGTAGAGAACTAAACAAGGCGATTAAAAGCCACTAGGATGCAATGTGCGAGATTGCATCTTGGTGGTTTTTTATTACCAGTTGGAGAAATGGGGAAATGGCAATTTATAGAAATGTGCAAATGGCTTTTTGGAATGATACAAAAATTGCTGATGATTTCACAGCAAAAGAAAAATATTTGTATTTGTATTTGCTAACCAATCCACATTCAAATCTATGTGGATGCTATGAAATAAGCATTAGCCAAATGGCATTGGAAACAGCAATAGAGAAAAAAGAGATTCCGGAACTTATTTCCAGGTTACAAGATGCGCACAAAGTAATTCTTTTTTCTAAAGATACAAAAGAGGTTCTTTTATTAAATCATCATAAGTACAATTGGACTTCTTCAGAGAAATTTAGAAAACCATTAGAAAAAGAAATCAATAGTGTAAAAAATGAAGGTTTTAAGGCTTATCTATTGGATTTATTTAATGGTATTGATACTGTATCTATACCGTATCAATATGGTAGCGATACAACTGTTTCTGTTTCTGATACTGTTACTGATACTGTTTCTGATACTGAAAAAGAGAAAAAGCCAAAAAAGCAAACTGAACCTAAAGAATCTTATGGCGCACTTGGAAATGTAAAATTGACGATTAAGCAATATGAAAAATTGATTGCTGATTATGGTTATGAACTTACTGAAAAAGCCATTGTTTTTTTGGATGGTTATATAGCGGATAAAAAATACAAATCATCGGATAACAACCAAGCATTGCGCCGGTGGGTGTTTGATGCTGTTAAGGAGCAAGAACAGAAAAGAGCCAGGATTGCCGGAAATAATAAGCAATCAAATTATGATGATGCCATGCAAAGATTTTTGGCAAAAGGAGATTAAGGATGCAAAGAGAAGAGATTGCAAGTGTGCTTAATGTAATCCGTGATACATATGATGTGAACTTTACGGAACTAACCATGGAAGTTTGGTTTAATGCTCTAAAAGAATTTGATTTTGAGGATGTAAAAAAGGCAACCTTCCAATATATCCGCACCGGAAAGTTTAAGCCAAAACCGGCAGATATTATAGAGTTGATTGTTGAGAATAAAGCCCCACAGATGCCGGAAGAAATGAGCGCACAAGAGGCATGGTCTTTAGTATATAAGGCAATATGCAATAGTGCATATAATTCCATCCAAGAGTATGAGAAGTTGCCGGAAATGGCAAAAAAAGCCATTGGAAGTGCTGATAATCTAAGGAGCCATGCAATTGATGCGGATTTCAATATGGGTGTGGCACAAAGCCAATTTATAAAGGCGTACAACACTTTATTGGAGCGCAAGAAAAATGATTATGCCATGAGGCTTGAAGCTGTTAAGCGTGGTGATTTGTCTATTGAGCAATTAACCCAGGGTGTTATTGAGAAAATGGAAAATAAATTATTGTTAGAAGAAAATATAAAATAAGTGTTGACAATCCTATAAATAAAGTTTATTATAATATCAACAAGTAATTTATAGGAGGTATAAACATGGAACTTTTAGAATTATGGGATTTATCAAGAGTACCGCTTTTTGATATGGATGCACCTGGATTTTATGAATTGGCAAGGCTTGAAGCATTTGATAAGGATATATGCAAGATTCCGGGATATATGCCAATTGAAACAGTTTTAAAGTATAAGGATGCAGAGGTTGAAGAAATTTCATGGCATAATTGCGGCATAGCGGTTAGATTTTACAAGGGTGATGAAGATGAAGCATAACATGATTAAAAGGGGCATTACAATCAAAAATAAAAAGGGATTATACATTGTTGCTGATGTCGATACAATAGATGGCTTTGCCATCATCCGAGAGATTATGAGAAATAAAAAGGGTGAGATATTTTATGGCAAGAATATCTTCATAGGCTTAAAGCAATTGGATGATTATGTGGTTGTATAAGGAGGGCGAAAATGTTTGATAAGCAAGAAAAATTAGTGGAGTTTTTTGAAAAGCATGGCATTGAATGCAAATGGATAAACCATGATAAGTACGGATTCAGCCGGCGTTTAATATTCACGGCAAAAGATGCGGTATGTGAAATTGAGTGGTTTACCAATTATTCAACAATAATCCTGGATGGTGTGGCACATTATTGGTTCGATAAGATTGATGATTCAAACACATATCCATGTGAAGGTGATTGGCTTGAATTTAAATTTGGCAATGAAGAGCATGGGTTACATGTAAGGGTTAAATAAAATCCGGAGGGCGGAGAAGTGAAAAGAGTTTTGGCATGGGGAATAATTTTTGCATATTTGGCTTTTTTAGGCGTTTTAATTTATCCGGCGGTAAATTCTTCAACAGAAATAAAAGAAGTGAATTTTGAGCCGATAGAAAAGCAAATCGAGCCATCCAAAGAGATAAACGCACAAGAGATTATGGATGAACTTGTTACGGAATCCCAGGAAGAGCGGATAAAGGGATTTGAGATTACATACGATGAAGCCCAAATGTTAATGAAGATTGCAATGGCTGAAGCGGAAAGTGATGGCATCCAAGGCAAAGCAATGGTAATGGCGGTTGTTCTTAATAGGGTGGAAGATGATAGATTCCCGGATAGCATTGAAGAAGTAATATTCCAGGAACATCAATTTTCACCAATATCCGATGGAAGATATGCAGAGGCACAACCGGATGTGGAGTGCCACTTGGCTTTGGCTGAAATTGAGCGAGGCGAATATGATACAGTTGATGCCTTATATTTTGAGAATGCGGAAGAAAGTTGGCAATCAAAGAATTGCGAATATCTTGGAACTGTTGGGCATCACCGGTTCTATAAGTGAGGCAGAATATGAAATGCAATAAAGATTGTTTTAATTGCACATATAAAGATTGTGAATGGGATGAAAGCAAACTAAAAGACCGGAGCCAATACCACCATGACCGGTATATGAAAAAGAAACTTGGAACATGGAATAACACATGCCGGTTTTGTGGAAAAGTTGTTAAAGGTGAAATGATTAGGATTCACAGCAAGAATTATTGCTCAATGGATTGTGTTTTATGCCATTTGTATGAAATAAATGAGCGGTATATGAGAATTGTTAATGTATGAACTACCATCACCGAAAACATCGGAAATGATTTCTACAATACCTTGCGGTATAGTAAGGCACATTCACAGTGCCGCTACTCCGTTGGGCAAAACCCTTCGGCATACTTGAAAATGTTATTTGATGCGCTTGCGGCGCTTGGGAACTAACACCTTGTATATTTTACGTGCTATAGGTTCTTGGTTTTTTAGATTCATGGCACAACTCCATATATACAGTTTTCAAGGTTCCAATTATGTTATTCTAACACGAACAATTGTTTGCGTAAAGCTGAATTTTATAATGCTAAAATGCCGCCGGCGGCTTTTGGTCCATCCGGATAGATACTAAAAAATAAGAAAGGAGAATCTCCCTTCAATTTGATAGTGTAAAACCACTATCCGGATGGAAAATATAAAAGGTTGGAGTGAAAATAATTTATTTAATATTATTGGGGATTTTGATTTGGCTTTATAGCCGGGATTATTAGGAGGATTCTAATGGGAATGACAAGAGAACAGATATTAGAGATTCTTGAAAACTATAAATTGCGCATACCGCCAACAGTTTTCTATGAATTAAAGGCAGATATTGTGAATTTTGAAGAGCCAACTACTAAGAATAATTTAGCGGTTGATTGTATGTCAAGCAAGATTGCAAAAGAAATGAATCTTGAAGTTGCAAACATGAAGAAAATTGTGCAAGCCTTATCCTCAGTAACGTCAACAAATAGAGAGTGCGTTGATTGTATATCAAGGGCAGATGCTTTGCGTGTGGCTAAAAATGAATATTTAAGAGGTTGGCATAATGCACTTTGCAAGGCATTGAGTGAAAAATATTCAATTCATTGTGAAGAAGGCAATTTTAGCGTAATACAAGAAGAAACTATAACAGGGTTAGGACTATCAATGAATTGTGCATTAGGTAAAGATGCTGAAAGCTATATGAGCACTATGCCCTCAGTAACACCACAAGAGCCAAAGACAAGGCATTGGATAAAAATCAAACCATATCCTTTACAGATGCACAACTACGAATGTAGTGAGTGTGGTCATGAAACAGATGATAATACAGAAAACTATTGTAGCGAATGCGGGGCAAAAATGGAAAGCGAGGGATAAATATGGCAACATATGAAATCACAGCAGAATTGAATCTGAAAAAGATTATTGCAGAATCAAGGGAAGTTGCACAAGCCTTAAATGAGTTTGCGGATAATCTTGAACGGATTGAAAAGAAGTATGCAAAGCCACAGGAAAGTGAGGCAGACAATGGGAATAACAATCAACATAACTGAGGGCATCAACGACTATGAATTTTATAATGTGCCGAAAAAAGTAGCAAAAGCAATAATTACACTTCTACATGAGTGTGAGAAGGAAGATAGCACTATTGTTTCAGCTATCAGTGAGAGGTAGAAGATGAAAATGACGATTGAAGAAAGTCTTGAATGGCTTATATCAAGAAAAGAACACTATGAAATGGATGATAATTGTCAAGAATTAGCGAAAGCCTTAGATATAGCTATAGATACCATGCGTAAGTATCAGAAGATAAGAGAAATAGCTTTTCCATTACAGTTTTGTTCAACAGACAAACTTGAGCATGAAGCTATTATGAAAATATGTGAGGTATTAGAAGATGGGAATAGTAATTGCACATAGGCGTTGTCCTAAATGTGGTTGTAAATGTTTTAGAAATATGAATAGGTGTTGGCATTGTGGATATAAGTTTAGACGAGGGGAATGAAAGATGGGAATGTCGATTGAGAAAGCAATAGAGATAATAAACCATTATTTAGATTATCCCAAAGAAGAAGTAAGAAAAGCCTTATTAGTAGCAATAGAAATCATGCGCAAGTATCAGAAGATAGTCGATATAGTTTCCTTGAATGATGAAGAATTTAAACAATGTGGGTTAAAGGAATTAAAGGAAATATTGGAGGTTATAGCTGATGGTAGGAATTAAAAACTTTGTAATGCCATATAATTGCTATGATTGTGACCTACACAATTATCATGAGTGTGATTTTACAGGAGAGTCAATAGAAGAGGATTATTGTTGGAACGGAGATAGCAGAGAAAAGCATTGTCCTCTTAGAGAAGTAGAAGCAATTCCAAAAGACCAATACGAAGCAAGATTAAAGGCTGATATGGTGGCTATGCTTACAGAGTTACAGTTGGAGATTGAGGAATTAGATACACCGAATAATGGTAGTGCCTATATGGATTGTTCAGAGATTATCCAACAGAAAATAGACAGTTTGAAAGGGGCAGACAATGACAGTAAAAGATCTTAAAGAGCAGTTAAACAATTATCCTGATAATTTGGAAGTAATACTCACAAATGATGATGTTTTTCTGCCAGGGTTATACAAGGCAACCGAAACAAGGCAAGAAGACGGATATTTGTATATTGATACGGATTTTGAAGAGAGGATTTAACATGAAGCATTAAATTTGTCCAGGAAGTCCGACTTCCGGTTAAAAAAAATAAAAAGCCCTTGGGAGCTATCTCTCAAGGGTATTATTTTTGTCCTATTAAGTTAATCAATCCATCCAGAGTATTCTAAAACTGTTATTTGATCGTCTGTTATAGTTTCCGGTGTTCCTGAGTTATACATGATTGCTGCAGCTATATCGTTTATTTGCCAGTCTTCGCAGCCTTGCCAGGTGTAAACCATGCCGGTGAACGTCTCAAGATAAACAATGTCATTTGTCCGGTCAATGTCCGTCACTATAAAAGTTTGTGGATATATTGAATCTTCGCCGCTTCTCTTGGCTTTTACTGTGGTGCTTGTCATAACTAAAATGCTGCTAAGTACTAACAATGCAAATATTATTCTTTTCATGGTGTTGGCCTCCTTAATAATTTAAAAAATCTCTCATTTGATTTGTTGTATATCCGGTAAGATCAGCAGTCTCTTCCTCAATCCGCCCGTTTTTCGTCCTATAGTAACTAATTGCAAAAATATGTCCGTTTTCTATAAACCAGGTCCCACAATGCAGATCAATCAATTTTGCTATTTGCTTATTTGTTAACTGTCTCATTGTTTGCCTCCAAAATTGCTAAATGCTTTTTAGCGGTCTTCAGTGTCATTGTCTTAGCATATGAATAATCATAGCTCCATTTATAACCATTTTTTGATGTGCTCATCAGGTATAAGCCCCATTTACCAGGAACGTCTGCGCCGGTTTGATGTATGACATATCCGTGACAGGTCTTTTCTAGTTCGTATTTTCTCATTTGTTGCCCTTCCTGCCGGTTTTAGGGTTGCCGGCGCCCTTTTCAATTAGTCCATCCTTACACAATACGGTATGCCGTAAATATCTCTTAAATCAGTGTTGAATGATCTGCAGTAGGCTTCTAGTTTTTCCTTTGTCTGTCTTATGTACTCCTTAACATATTGCATGTTGTCGATTTCGCTCTCTATCTCGAAAGCATTTCGGAGAAGCTCTTCCCGGTGGATCTTCAGCGATTCAATAATTTCATTTGCTGGAATCCTTTTTCCGTCCTTCAGTGCTTCAGTCTTGATGTATGCTAAATTGATTCTGTGGCTGTAGCCGTGGCGCTGGTATGTATAAATCTCTAAACAATAATCATTTTTGCTGCAAAAAACATTGTTTTCAGTTGCTTCCTTCAGGGCCTTTTCAAGTCTGCAATTATAAACTTTTCCGTCAAAGCTCTTAATGATCTGAGTTATTGTTGGAATATACTTTGTCGCTTCTCTGTAAGCTGTGGCGCGTTCCTGGGCTTCCTTGTTGGCTGCTTCTATATCTCCGTAAAATCTCATTTTGTCTCCATTCCTCCGGGAGTCTTTAGCTGCTCCCGGTCAGCTCGTTTTATGTCCTATTAGTAAGCTACTACAGCATATTTGTTATTGATTCTTTCAAGGATTTTGACGCCTTCAAAACCTAATGATTTATAATAATCGGCCTTATTCATGGCGCTTGTATAATCGTCTGCGAAGGGGTGCGCGTCCGGGCAATTGTCACACAGGAGAGCTTCTTCCTTTGTATAGCCGTCTGCGTTGCTTTTATAAAGCTCCATTGATGAAATATTGAAATATTTTGAGGTTGATTCAGGTTGTTCCATGATTCCGTGAAGTGTTAGCCCTGTTATCGGATCTTTATCTATAAAATAATAATCAACTTTTACTGGGGTGCCATTCTTGTAAATGTCGGCATAAATAGCATCATAGTGATAATGCCAGTCAATATTATTTTCTTTAAAAAGCTTTATCATGGCGCTCGCTGCGGTGTATGTGAATGTAAAAGTTAAGAAGTTCACCGGCTTTTCAACCTTTTCAATGATTCCAGCATCTAACCATGCGCGTGCTGTGACTTCTGATTTTTCAAGCGGCTGATATGCAAAACTTGCAGCAGTTCCGGCTTTTCTGTATTCCTGAAGATTGTTGTCTCTTGCGATCTGTTCAGCTTTTGCGGTATATACATAATTTGTTTTCATTTGTTTTTTCTCCTTTTCTTTTAAGTGGTCCGGGGCTTTTAAGTTGCCCCGGTTGATTGTTATTTATGCCAGTTATTAAATTTTTCGATTGCTTCGGCTCTTGTCTCTGCTATTATTTTGTCTTGGTAAAGGTCTTCGACTAAGATCCTACAAGATACCTGAGCAGGAAAATAATCGCTTGCGGGCCATTCATAATCTAAAATCAAACTTGCAAAGGCTCTTGACGCTATACATTCATTTTTTGGATTTAACATTTGTTTGTCCTCCTTGTTTTGTCCTATTAGGGTTATTTGGTAAAACCTTCCGCCGGTATCGGTCCGGTTGTGATTCTCTCCGGAAGGTGTGAAGGCTTTTAACCTTCAAGGGCTTTTTGCTGGTTCTCATATTGTTTGGATTCCCACATGTTGCGAAGGTCTTCCATGTTATAAACTTTTCCATTTCTCTTGTGGTATTCACCTTCGTGGAAGTACCAGGCCGCTTTTTTTGCTGAAAATCTAAAGTGTAATTCTTTTAGCTGATCCTTATATTCTTTTGTGTTACCTGTTACCCAGATCCAGAAACCAATCAGCTCAACTATGCAGCCGTTCATTTTTGTAAGTGTTCTAATCAGGTCGGCGAACTGTTCCGGTGTCTCGTCTGTTTCTTTTTCGTAAGTCTTGCCTTCATGATTCTTATGTACGTTCTTAAGTCTCTTAAATGCTTCCTGGTATTCTGAAAACATCTGTTTAAACTCTTCAGCGTTTCCGCCGTTGTCTGGGTGAAGATCCTTAGCTAACTTATGGAATGTTGCTTTAACCTCTTCAAGTGTTGTGCACTGTGCGAAATATCTTGTCATATCTTTGTCCTCCTATATGATTTATTTGGTTGGGTTGTTTGTTGTTTGGTTATCTTGTAAGTTAATAATAAAACGTAATGCACATTACGTCAATAAGCATATTTAACAAAATGCACATTACGGTTTTGTATATTTTGCATAATGTGCATTATGATTATATGGTGTTATATTATCTTTAGGCGGTAGCTTTTCCCCTGTTTTTATATAGAGGAGGCTATAATAAATGCTTTTATTTACTTATCAAGATATAATTCAGACTTGCTTATTATTAGTTGCTATCATTGGAATAATATTGAAGGTTAAGAAATAAAGACATTAAAAAACCGCCCCAAAGTTTGGCGACTCAGGCGGTTTTTTAATAAACTGTAACTGTTAACCAATAGGGGCGAAGCTATCGCCTCTTTGTAATAAAAATATATCATAATGTTAACAATTTTTCAATAAGGGGGTATTATATGCCAATAGATATAGAAAAAAGAAATAAGCGCCAATATGCTTGGGCCGTAGAAAATAAAGAGCGGCTTAATGTAATGCTAGACAAGGGAACCAGTGGAAGAATTGATAGTGTACTTACTGCCGGAGAAACAAGATCAAGCTTTATAAGGGAAGCAATAGAAAAAGAATTGTATTCTAGAGGATCAGAAAAGAAAATAGTAGTAGAAGATCCAGAGCTAAAAAATCAAAAATAAAAAACTTGTGGCATGAAGGGACAGAAAATGTATTATATTGATATTGTGAGAAAGTTAAAAAATCCCCCTACATTTTTTTAACTTTAGTTGATACCCTCAAAGGCTACACTTTAGAAAGCGGAACGGAAAGCAGCTAATAATATTTTATTAGTTGCTTTTTTGTTTGCACTGGTTCAGGTGCTTCCGTTGTTCAGGATCATCCGACCAGGAAAAGAGAAAAGAAGCAAAAGAGAAAAAAATTAATAATTGTATAAAAGAACTAAGGATATAAAACTATGGAAGTAAACAACAATATTAAAATTGATCCTGAAAAACTAAATAATAAAATTGCTGCTGATCTTCCAGAAGTAAAAAGAACACCAGATGGAAAAATAGATATAAAAGCCATTGCAATTGGTACAGATGAAAAAGGCCGTTACATTATACCGGATAATATATTTGATGCTTATTTAAAAGAATTGCCTCCGGGAACTGGTAACGCTTCAAAAACTTTTAGAGCTTACAACGGCGGCAAATTAGCACAGCTTGAAAATGATCCAGAAGAGGCTTCAAAGCGTGGAAAAGTTGGAGCACCAGCGAGTAACAAGACGCAAGCGACACGACGAAGTATTAAGGAAATACTTGAAGAATTAAGCAAAATGACAGTTACAGCGGAAGAAGCGGAAGAATACGGATTAAAAGAAGGTACAACGCTATTAGAGGCGGCGAACCTGGCACAGATCCGGCGAGCCATGAAGGGCGATACAAAAGCCGCCGAATATATTAGAGATACACTTGGAGAAAAACCCACAGATAAAATTGATGCTTCAGTAACAGCCCTAACACCTGAAGACAAGGAAATGTTAGAGCGAGTATCTAAAAGACTTCAGGAAGATCCGAAAGCATAACCCTAATAGGACATACCACAATATATTGTGTTTTGTTCAGGATCATATATAAAAGTGTTCGATTGAAATAGAGTATAAAATACTTGAAAGCTAGATGAATACTAGCGTTGAATGTATTTAAAAGTGTTCGATACTTATTCGCATAATTTAACATTTTGCGAAATAGTTTAAGACGATCAGTCGAAAGGTCAGAAGGTCAGAAGGTCAGAAGCCCAACGGCCCACAATATAAAACACGGATCATATATAGATGTATCTCTTTTTTATAGCGGTATATATAGCGGCGCTGCTGCAGATCTGCGGCGGTGGTGGGGCTACCCCTCCCCCATGCGCCCCAGTTGGCGAAATTTTTTTCGGGACTCCAAATGTCCACTACAAAATTTTTACCAAAAATGAAACTGTTAACACTTAATAATAGAGATAAACAAAATGGCTTTAAATCAGCTTATTCCGCAATTGAATAGAAGTAGTGTTCAACCTTGGAATAATAGTAATGCATTGACTATAAGAAAAGAGTTGGCGAATGTTCCGAGGATGGATGCTGAGTATGATTCATATTTAGATACATTGGTTAACTACAGTGCATTAAGCCCAGAAACATTGAGGATGTTGACTCAAATGGGAGTAAACAGACCTGAGACTGATGCAGTGCTTGGATATGGTGAAGATGATGCAAATGATGAATTAAACAGCATGATTTCGTTGTATAGGTATTATTTGGAGAATCTTGCCCCACAACGATAATCTTGGCATATTAAGTTTCCTTCAGGGCGTTTTGGTGTCAAAGCCAGGGCGCCTTTTAGCTTGTCATTTTTTGGTAAGCTCCTTTCGGATTGGGTTGGACAAGAGCGTGTCAAAGCGCTTTTGTCTATTAAAGTTTTGATGGAGCAAGGAACACTATTTCTTAAAAAATGGGTGGATGTGAACCTAGATGAAAACTACAGTGCTTGGAATAAGACTAAATGAATATCAGAGAGATAAGCTTAAAGGAATTGCGAAAGAGAACGGCGTTATTGAGGCTGAGCTTGTTCGTATTTTGTTAGATAGGCTTATTGAAGGAAAGATACAGATAAGAAACACTGCTGTTTTTGATGGTGCAGATATCAGTGGACTTGTAAAGCTGGCAGACAAAAAAGGAATCAGTGTTCAATTATTGATAGATGCAATTGTGGAGCAGTTGAATGAGTCTAGCGGAAATAAGAGATAAAGAAATAGAGTATTGTTCGCAGCATATTGTTTATTTTGTTGAGGAATATGGGCATATTGAGGATAGAAACAGCCCTGAGATAGTTGTTAAGTTCAATCTTTGGGATGAACAGAGACAGGCCCTTAAGGATATGCTGGCACATAAATGGACAATAATACTCAAAGCTAGACAGCTTGGTATTTCTTGGCTTGTATTGCATTATGCTTGTTGGCTGATGCTTACCCATACAGGAAGATCCATTATTGGACTTTCAAAATCAGAGACAGAGGCTAAAGAGCTTGTTCGTAGAATGGTGCTTATTCTTAGGAATATGAGGGCACTTGTCAGAGAAAAGACGGATAAGACAGGCTGGGATGGTGCTTGGTTTGATTGGAATGCCTTGTCGGTAACTATTCACTTTCCAGGTAAAAGCGATAGTACATTTCAGTGCTTTGCTTCTGGTGAGAATGCTGCAAGATCATTTACAGCGGACCTTATTATATTTGATGAATGGGCGTTTCAGCAATTTGATAGGTCAATTTGGACTGCTGCACTCCCGGTTGTAAATAGACCGCTTTCTGGTCAAGTAATAGGCGTTTCTACTATAGCAAGAGGCTCATTGTTTGAAGAGTTGTATACGACTCCAGACAATGGGTTTTTTAAGATATTTATTCCTTGGTATGCAGATCCTACACGTACACAGGAATGGTACGACAATACAATGAAGCTTTCAGGAAAAGCGGCTATGTGGGCTGAGTACCCAGCAACAGTAGAGGAAGCATTAGAAGTACCTGGTGGAAGATTTTTTGAAGAGGTTTCAGATAGTTCCATTCTGTCAGATACGAGGTTGACACAGAATATAGTCTGCTATGTGGCTATGGACTATGGACTGGATATGTTGGCAGCTTATTGGATTATTAGGGATGTATTTGGTAATTCTCAGATCATTCATGAAGAGCATGAGCCAAATTTGATTATAAGTGCTGCTGCCGACAGAATTTTAAGAGTCACACAGGAACTTATTGAAAGAGAAGAGATAACAAGGGTTGAAGATTATCTTGCACCGCCGGATTTATGGAATAGGTCACAAGAAACCGGTAAATCAAGGGCTATTTTGTTTGCTGAAGCCGGATTAAACCTTACAAAAGTAAACAATGATATGAAGGCTGGCTGTATGGCTATCAAGGAAAATACAGCGCATGGTGAAGGTCAGAAGTCAAAACTCACTATTTATAAGAATTGTGCGCCTAATCTTTTGAATAGCCTAAAGAAAATACAGCATGATGATAAAAAGCCTGACATATATGCTAAAGATCCCCATGATTTAACGCATTCTGTTGATGGACTTAGGTATTATTGCATCTTTTGGACGCATGGTGGAAAGGTTCAGAAAGAGAATAAACGTAAAAAATGGCGTAAAGATCAGTGGGAAGACTATAAAAACGCTAATCTGAAGGATAAACAATACCTAATTAGTATATGGGGAGAACCTTACTAATGTTCGAGAGGCTAAAAAGAATGATAAAAAAGAACATAGAAACACCTAAAGACGTATCAATGTGGGCTAAAAGGCTTGAATTTGCTAAAAATCAGTATAATAGCGAACTTAAGAACATGAAAACCTATGAAAAGTACTATGAAGGTACCAGGGATGTTCAGCCGGACGCTAATAGGGGTATTACACCAAGCAAAAAAGCCACAAATGTACGTAATATTGTGTATGAGCTGATTGAATCTCAGGTTGACTCTTCAATTCCTATGCCAAAGATTAGGGCCATTCACCCTGAAGATGATGAACTTGCCAAGAAAATGGAAAAATTTCTTGAAAACAAGGTAAAAACATGTGGTCTTACACTTGTAAATGATGCTCAGGAAAGAACAGTACCTATTATTGGTGGTGATTTCATGAGAGTTGAGTGGGATCAGAGAAGAGGTTTACATTCAGAAATTGGAGATTTAAAGATAACAGAGCTTCATCCTAAGAAAATAATTCCACAGGTCGGAGTTATTGATTTTGATGAAATGGATTACTTCTTTATTCAGGAACTAATGACAAAGAAAACTGTAAAAAGAGTTTATGGTGAGGATGTTTCTGATTGTGAGAATGATTATCCTGATATGACAGAGGACCTTGAAGGTGCTTCTACAAATGAAGATCTTGTAACTGTAAATACCGCATTCTACCGCAATGATGATGGTGGAGTCGGTATTTTTGTTTGGTGTGATTATGTAAAACTTCTTGATCTTGATGAATATGAGGCCAGATATCTTGATAGATGTGCTAAATGTGGCGCAGTTATGGTTAATGGTGTCTGTCCAGAATGTGGATCTAAGAAAGCCAAGAAATCTAAAGAGGATTATGAAGAACTGGTTGATGCTATTGAAGTCACTGTAACAGATGGTACAAAGCGTCAGATTCCGGCTGTAGATATTACTCAGGAGCCTATGATAGATGAAATGGGAAATCCTGTTCTTAATGAATTTGGACAGCCTCAGATGAAGGTGGAACATACTAAAAAGAAGATACCATATTATAGACCTAACATTTATCCGGTCGTTCTTAGAAAAAATATCACTGCTCAGAATAAATTTGTTGGTGGTAGTGACGTAGCTGTTGTAATAGATCAGCAAGATACTATTAAAAAGCTTGGAACAAAGATAAATGAAAAGTTGCTAAAAGGTGGCTCCTATATAACTCTTCCTGAAGGAATAGAAATAGAAAAAGATGGAGAAGAGCTAAATATTATCCGCTTAAGAAATCCAGCAGATAAATCTATGATAGATACGCTTACTCTTCAGCCTAATGTGCAGAACGACCAAAACTATTTGGAAATCAATTATTCCTGGGCGAAGTCCTCACTTGGAATTACAGATGCTTTCCAGGGTAAATATGATGCTTCTGCAAGATCTGGTACTGCTAAGCAGTATTCAATCAATCAGGCTGCCGGACGTTTGGATTCTAAGAGAACACTTAAAAATGAAGCTTATGCAAAGCTTTATGAGGTTATGTTTAAGTTTTGGCTGGCCTTTTCTGATAGTCCTTCTGAGATTACAAGTGTTAATTCTGAAGGAACTGCAGAACATGAGACACTTGATAGAAAAGAGTTTTTAAGGCTTGACAGTGCCGGTGAATTTTACTGGAATGATGAATTTATATTCGAGACTGATCCTACATCAACACTTATGCAGAATAGAGAAGCTATGTGGAATCAGACAGATATGAAATTACAGTCCGGTGCTTTTGGTCCTGTTGGTGATCTTGAAACAGCTAGAGCATATTGGACTATCATGAAGGCTAATGGTTATCCAAGTGCATCTGTTGTTTTGAATATTATAGAAGAAAGAATACAGAAACAACAGGAACAGGCTGCACAGATGGAAGCATTATCGGCTCAGCCTATGCCGGAGGAAGGAGGCTTGCAAGGTGAAATGCCCCTTATGTAATTCTGAAATGAGAATAAAAGCTACCGACTATGTTATGAATGAAGGAAAGCTTTTTACTAAGCAGATTCTTACATGTCGAAAAAAGGATTGTCCTAACAGTGGTAAAGATGTGAAGACAATCTACACACCTATGATAGTCTCTGAAGACGCTGAGGCTAAAGAAGAGGTTACTGCATCCGAATAGGGTGCTTTTTTTATACCTAAAATTCGCAGTGAATAGCGTAAAAATCCAAAAAAGAAAGGAATTGAATATGAAAGAAAAAGACCTTTTAGCTATGAATCTTCAGTTTTTTGCTGAAGGTGATGAAGCTGAGGCAGAAGGCGCAAACGAGACTGAAGCCGCCGATCAGTCACAGGAAACCGCTGAAGGTACTGAGACTGTTTCAAATGAAGGCGAACAGACTGAGGAAGCCGCCGAACCTCAAACACAGTCACCAGAAACCAACGCAGCGTTCGCAAATATGCGTAGACAGATGGAAGCAGCTAATAGAAGACTTGCTGACATTGATGCTATGTATGCGCAACAGTTCGGACAGTATACAAATCCTGAAACCGGACAGCCAATCAGGAGCGCAAAGGACTATATGGATGCTATGGCAGCCCAGCAGAGAGTACAGGCAAGGGAACAGCTTAAAGCAAACAATATTGATCCTTCCTTGATTGACAACATGATTGCTAATTCGCCAGCCGTAAGACAGGCAGAAGCAGCAACAGCAGAACTAAATGGAATAAGGGCACAACAGATGATTGAGGCAGACTATATAGAAGTTTTAAAGTTTGATCCTTCATTGTCAAGCAAAGAGGACATTTTAAATGATCCTTCTTATGTGAGTGTAGTTGATTATGTTCGTACACATCCTGGAATGAGATTTAGTGATGCTTATAAACTTGTAAACTTTGACAGGCTTTCAAATTCTAAGAGTGAAGCGGCTAAACAGTCAGCTATAAATCAGGTAAAAAGCAAGAATCACCTTGCGACAGGTGCCGCACTTAATGTTGGCACAGCTCCGGAGGATATTCCGGCTAATATGTTGGAAACCTTTAAAGAGAGATTTCCTGAAAAGAGTGATAAAGAATTGAAAGCCCTATACAACCAGGTGATTAAATCACAGAAAGGGTAAATTATGGCAGTTACAGTTAGAGATAATACAAAGAATGGCGATCAGTGGAATGAGTGGGCAACCATCCTTGATGCTAAGATTTATGATGCTGATGCACAGCAGAACAAGTATGATGACCTTGTAAAAGATATTGTAGTAGAAAAGAAGTCTAAGAGATGGGGCGAGAAGTCCACAGTAATGGGCGGTCTTGGAGATTACGATATCAAGGACGAAGGTCAGGACGCAGCAGAGGACAGCTACGCAGAGGGCTACGCAAAATTTATTGCGCACAATACCTTCTCAAAGAGCGTAGTTATCTCAAAGGAAATGAGAGACGATAATCAGTGGGATGAAGCAGAACAGAAGGTTGTTAATCTTGTTCAGGCTTCTAAGAGAACAAGAGCTAAGTTCGTTACTGCTGCACTTGCTGCTTCAATCGGATCAACAACTACAATGACTTTTGGTGGAAAATCAGGACTTGACATTGCTTGCGCTGATGCACTTGCACTTTTCAATTCTGCACATCCTCTTAAGAACGCTGGACAGGGCGTTACACAGGGTAATCATTTCTCAAATGTACTCGGCAGCAACACTGTTGTTCTTAACAAGGTTGCTAACGCTATGAGAAACTTCAAGGATGATCGTGGAGAGGTTCTTGGTTTCACAGCAGATACTATTATCTGCCCTGGTAATGATCCAGAGTATGAGGATTTCATTAAGAGAGTAATCGGATCTGACGGTGAAGTTGGTTCAAACAACAACGATATCAACACACAGAGAGGCCGCTGGAAACTCATTGTAAATCCTCTTTGGACACCTACAATCAGTGCAACCAATCATCCTCTTATTATCATGTCAAGCGAAGCTCTTAAGGAACTTCAGGGAACAAAGCTTTATAGCCGTACTCCACTTGATGTTGAGAACGAGGTTAAGGTTGAGTCCAGAAACATGGTATACAACGGATTTGAGAGATATTCTCTTGCATTCACAAACTGGCGCCATGTTGCACTTATCGGATCATCTGATGCTGATGCTCAGGCTCTTGCTTGATCTGTAAGAAATGTTTAGGGGCCGGATTAAATTCCGGCTCCTTTATTAATAGGAGAAAAGACATGTTAAAAGTTGGAGATAGGCTAACAGTTGATGGACAGCTCGTAGAAGTTACCTATGTAATGAATGAGAAGTCTTATGGTTATAAGCCTGTTAAGGAAGAAAAAACTGTTGAAACTGAGACAGAGGAAATAGCTCCCAAAAGGAGAAAAAGAAAGGTATAAAGCATGACTACCTGGTTTGATATAAAGTTTACAACTTTACAGAAAATGTTTTCCATTACAGGATCACAGAAAACTATTCCTAATGATTCTGCGACAATGGAATATGTTAATGCTATGCCACAGGCATGTAATGAGGCGCTTCAGCTTCTTTCTACTTCTGGAAAATTCATCATAAAGGAATACCAATATGTGAATTATCCTTTTGAGAACATGCTTGGTAAGGATATGTTTCTGACATACTCCATAGTAAATGATTATAAAATCTTTTCAGTTGATGGGGCTAAGGCATATTATTTTAAGATATTCGGTAAACCTACTTCCTGTAAGCTTTATGTCGGTGATAAAGAGGTTATAAACTTCTATCCTGAAGACAATACGATTGATTCTAAAGTCTTTACTACATTCAAGGGTAACATTACTTATCCTGCTTGGGGAGAAGATGAAGAGGAAAGCACCATTGTTAAGATTGTGATAGAGGCTAAAACCCCTGTTAATGTGACAAATATGTGCTTTTATGACTGCGAGTTTGAGTCTGATAATGACGTACCACAGTATGAAAAGTATATCAAGATAAAGATGGATGATGTTCTGTCAGACTTCTACCAGCTTGCACCGGCTGAGTTATATGATCTTGGCATGTCTGGTGATGATTATATTGTGGCTAATAAATATTTTCAGGAAGCAGACAAGACGCTTGTTATTCCTAGAAGTGAACAGGGAATATTTATTATTCACTATAGAGCATATCCACAGCAGATTACTTTAGAGACACCTGATGATGAAGAATTATCACTTGATCCGGAAGTCGCTGCATTACTTCCTTTATATATGGCTTCACAGCTATATAAAGATGATGATAACGCTATAGCTACAATTTACAGAAATGAATTTGAGGTAGGGCGTGACGCATTATCGCAAGGGGCATTGATACCTAAAAAAGAAAAATTTGTAACGTCTAGTGGGTGGGCATAATGGCTATTACATTTAATATTCCTTCAAGTCCAGCTAAACAAGTTTATCAAAGTGAGAATTTTCTTGGAGCAGATTTTACTTCTGAAGCTTCTACTGTAGATGATACTAAATCACCTAATGTAGAAAACATGATAAGATCTGTTCCAGGCAAAATCCGGAAAAGGATGGGCTATAAGCTGTTTGCTGATTATGGCGAATGTATCTATGGTGTTCACCATCTTTCAACAACAGATGTATGGCTTATTCATGCTGGTAATAAACTTTATAATTTGACAGCGCCAAAAGGTTCTAAGTGGATAGATCATGTGAACAACTATATTGTGGATCATGATACACCACCAAACAATATCCTTTTTCAGACTGGTGATGTAAGCATTACTCTTGTTTATACCGGAATGGCTGAGCATAGATCTGTTAGTTTTCAGCTTAATCAGAAATTGGTTATCCTTGATGGAACAAAGATAAGAGTATATGACGGAAGTACTGTTCAGCCTATAGAAGATATTGCTTATATTCCTACACTTACTATTGCTAAGGATTATACTGGTGGTGGTACGGATTATGAGCCGCTTAATCTTTTGCAACCAGCATTTATAGAACTGTTCTATGTTAAAAGCGATCAGGCCAGTGTTAAGACGTTTCAATTATCATTTGGCGATCTTGACTCTACAACAGTAAAAGCATGGCTTCTAGATAGTAATGGTAATTGGGTTGAAAAGACAGAAGGTACACATTTTAGTGTTAATAGATCAACAGGAGTTGTTACCTTTACCGCTGCGCCAGGGGCAAGTCCTATAACCGGTGAAGATAATGTAAAAATACAGGCTTATCGTACTGTTAGTGGTTATGCTGACAGAATAAACCATTGTACTATTGGTGCTATGTTCGGTGTTAATGGTGCTGGTGATAGGCTGTTTGTATCAGGTAATCCGGATCAGGGTGTTAATTCTGATGGTGACTTATATACCTTTATCAATTGTGACTGGTGGAGTCAGCAATATGATCCTACTTATTTTGCTGATGTGTGGTATTCAAAACTTGGTTCAGATACTTCCGCAATTATGGGATATTCAATCATAAACAACTACCTTGCAGCACATAAAGATAGTAATGAGCTTACACAGTCAATACTTATTCGTGAAGGCGATCTTGTAGATGATGAACCAGTATTCAAGTTAATAAATACTCTTCAGGGAGCCGGAGCTATTTCTAAGTATTGTTTTTCATACTTGGCAACAGAGCCGGTTTTTTTGACTCGATTAGGAATATTTGCTGTTACTGCACAGGATATAACCGGTGAAAAATATGCACAGGACAGAAGCTATTATCTTGAAGGAAAACTTTTGAAAGAGGACAACTTAGAGAATGCTATAGCTTATTCCTGGAAAGATTATTATATGTTGGCAATAAACGATCATTTATATATTCTTGATGGTTTGCAGCCAATACATACAGATAGATCTAGGCCATATGCTACTAGACAGTACGTAGGATTTTACTTTACAAATATTCCAGCTAATACAATCTTTGAAATCAATGGAGATTTATACTTTGGATCTTCTGATGGAAAAGTATTTAAGTGGTATACGGATGATAAAGCCTTGGATTCCTACAATGATAATGGTGAAGCAATAAGAGCCGTATGGGAAACAGCAGATATATCAGAAAAGTTATTTTATAAGAAGAAAACCTATAGATATGTAGCTTTAAGATGTATGCCAGAGATTGCTTCTTCTGTTCAGATATGGGCGCAGAAGGAAGGTCAATGGACAGAGCTTAAGGATGATAAGTCAACTCTTAAGTATTTCTCTTATGAAAACTTACAGTATTCCAAGTTGACATATTCCTGTAATAGAACTCAAAAAGTTACAGCTACAAAGATAAGGCTTAAGAAACTGGACCATGTGAGATTTAGATTTATAAATGATCTGTTGAATGAGCCTTTAGGCATAAATGATTTTGCTGTTGAATACACACAGGCCGGAAATGTTAGATAATGGAGGTATAAGATGGCTTTTGAAAAAATAAAGGATTCTGAGAGAACTGGAAAAGGTAATGTTGGACTTCCAGATACACCGGCGCTTACAACCTCAGAAATGCAAGAACAGATGGATTCACTACCAAATCTTGCACTTGATAAATTAAATGAACTTATTGACGCTTTGAATGTAGAAACAGCGGCAGTTAATATTGGGGCTTCTGTCCCTACAGGAATTAGCGCTCAACCTAACATACAGTCTATTTTAAATGCTATGGTACTAAATTTAGCGTTGAATACTCAGAGTAGACATACTCATGCTAATAAATCTGCATTGGATAGTATTACACAGGAAGCGCTTGATGATTATAACAGATTATCTATGCTGCTTACTGCAATACTTTCAGTAGAAACAACTATTACAAAAAATAATACTGCTGTTCCTACTTCCGGTGCAGTGGTGGATTTTGTAGATACTTATGATTTCAAAGCGAAAATATTAGCTACTGCTTATCCTGTAGGTTGCGTGTTTAGTACTACAGGGACAAGTCCAACAACATTATTTGGTGGAACATGGAACCTTGTAGATACAGACGATCAAGGAATTAAAAGATATGTTCGTACAGCTTAAGGAGGTACAAAATGTCTGATATTGCGATTAGCTCATTACCAACGATAACTACTGTAGGAGATAATTATTATATTCCAGTAGATGATGGTTCGACTTCTAGTAAAATAACAGTCAAAAAATTCAATGAAACAGGGGCAAGTTCAGCGGCACAGTCAGCGGCTGCAGCGGCTCAATCTGCTTCAGATGCAGATGATGCTAAGGTTGCTGCTGTTCAGGCTAAAAATGATACACAGGCACTTATTAGTTCTGCTCAGACTATTGTTTCTGATGCTCAGACATATGCAAATAGCGCTTCTAGTAGTGCTAATACAGCAACTACAGGAGCAAATACAGCTACAGCACAGGCAGCTATAGCAACACAGGCAGCTACACAGGCTGGTACTTATGCTCAGAACGTTGATAGTTTTGCTAAGACAGCTAAATCATGGGCTGTCGGAGGGACCGGCACAAGACAGCAAGAGGACACGGATAATTCGCAGTATTACTCACGGCAAGCTCATAACGCAGAAATAAATGCTTCTGCTAGTGAACAGGCGGCAGCTACTTCCGAAAGTAACGCAGCGACTTATGCTTCAAGCGCTGGTACTTCAGAGAATAATGCAAGTAGTTATAAGGACGCAGCAGCTAATAGCGCAGCAGCGGCAGCCGGATATGCTTCTAATGCAAACACTTCAAGAGGAATAGCGCAGAACTCAGCCAATGACGCAGCAAGCGCTAAAACAGATGCAGAACAGGCAGCCTTAGATGCACAGAACGCTTTAGCAAGTATAAATGCAATTATTGGCGATCCGCAATTTACAGTGGATTTCAACACTGGATTGTTAATGTATAACTCAAATACATTTACATTCCTGATAAACACAACAACAGGCAACTTAGAATGGGAGGTAGCTTAAAATGATTAGTGCCGGAAGAGTTTTACTTATGCCAAAAGGCGATTATGATCCTACCACTACTTATGAAATGCTTGATATTGTTTCATATAACGGAAGTTCATATATCGCAAAAAGCACAACAATAGGTAACTTGCCAACGAACACAACATATTGGCAGTTATCAGCATATGGGGGACAGGCCGCCAATCTTGCTGGAAACTTTGCACCACTTGAAACAACAGAGTATGCGTCAAGGGCATATGCGATTGATGATATCTTTGTTGACAAGGATAGCCAGTTAGTAATTGCGACAACGACAATTAATATTGGTGACGAAATAGAGATTGGCTCTAATTGTGATGCAACAACCATGGCTGAACTTTTAGATGCCATTGAAAATCGCTATGATGCGTTAGATCAGAGGAATAGAAAGTTAGTCGGAATTAACCCTATTACTATACAGACAGACCTTCATCTACTTGCTCCTGGTGAATATTTCAAGAAACTCACAAACTTTTATGTAACCAATGCTCCTACTGGAATAAATCAGGTTCCTGCCGCAATATTTAGACTGACAGTTGAAAGCGGCCTTGACGAAAGCGGTTCCTCGCTGCTTCTTACCTTAAGGACAATAGAGGGTGAAATCTATACACAGGCTTATGATGGTTCAGTATGGAGTGATTGGAGAAAGGCCGGTGACGTTGATAGTTCCGATCTTGGAACCGCCGCAGCAAAGGATAGTACCAATGAAGTAACAAGCGATAGCACAGACCTTGTAGAGTCAGGTGCAGTTTATACGGAAATTCAGACTTTAACGAACCAAGTTAAAGATATGAATAATGTGCTTGGAGCGAAGAACATCTTACCGGATAACTATAAAACACAAACATTAGGAAACACTGTTGAAATAACTGCATTAGGTGAAGGAGCTTTTAAAGTTAATGGAACAGCTAATGCCACTGGGAATTATCAAGTGTTACCTGCTTGGAACTATTCAACAAATGCTTTTAAAAAGTATGTGGGAAAAGAAGTTATTCTATCCGCAACTAATAGTGATATTGTGCCAGTAGGAGTATTCCTTGTTGATAGTAATAATTCAACACTTGTTAATCTAAATACGTGGGGAAATGAGAAGAAAACTGTTCTTGATGGAAGTGTAAAATATAGTGTTTATATACAGCTTACAAGCGGTACAACATATGACAATGTTATCGTTAGGCCTATGATCCGCCTTGCATCAATACAGGATGATACCTATGTTCCATACTCTATGACAAACCAAGAAATAACACCTTATGTGCAGGCTATATCAAATCCTAACCTCTTAGATAATCCTTGGTTTACTGTGAATCAGAGGGGAGAGAGTAGTTATACACAAGAGACATCTTATGCTTATACTGTAGATAGATGGCAAATGTACAACATGGCATTAAGTGTCTTGAGTGATGGAATAACATTGACACCGAACGCCTCAACACTTTGTGTTTTTTCTCAGTCTATTGAAAATTTTGATGAATTAATAGGAAAAACAGTGACCATTTCAGCTGTAATTAATGGTCAACTATACTCAGCAACCGGAATTTTTCCATCTAAGCCATCATCTGGTGAGAATAAAATTAGCGTTTCTTTTGGATTAAATAGATTACAATTAACGTTTAATGCTTCAAACAGTTATCCAAAATTTGAAATAGTAACTTACGATACAACAGCAATTTCTATCAAAGCCGTCAAACTTGAATTAGGCTCAGTATCAACTCTTGCAATGGACACAGCACCAAACTATGCAACAGAGTTGTTGAAATGTCAGAGGTATTTTAACGCTATAAAAACAAGTAGTAGCCAAAATGATTGGTTTGCAATAGGATTAGCAGTTAGTGGTTCTGCTGACTTTGTCTTGAACGTACCTCCAATGAGGACAGTACCTACAGTGACTTATAATAATTTGTCTGTTTCAGATGGAAGAGTTCCAGTAAAAGCAATAACTGCTGTTAGAACAATTCATGCTGACATCAATAATCAAGCAATACATTTTCCTGTAAATTATGACAATAGTTCGCCTTATTCTGAAAGTACATTACCAGTAGGATTACGGGGTGAAGCTGGCGGTAATTCATATATATATCTATCAGCAGACCTATAAGAAAGGAGTTCTATATTATGGAAGAAATCTTACAAGAAATAGAAGAACCTAAGTCAAGAGTATTTATACTCACAGACGATAACAACAGAATAACAAGGATTGAGGGAGAATACACACTCCCTCAAGACCTTACAAATTGGATTCAGATAGATGAGGGCTATGGCGATAAGTACAACCTAGCACAGACTCACTACCTCGAAAAAGGCTTAACAACAGATGATGGCATTTATCAGTATAAGTACGAAAACGAAGAAGTTGCAGAGCGTACAGAGGAAGAAATTGATGCTGATAGAAAAAGCAGGTAGCACAGTTCGTTATCAAAGAAGTAATCACAACAGAGGAATACAAGGAGATTACAGGTGAGGATTACGAATAAGACAGCTAAGTGGATTATTATAATTTATACAATCATAGTATCTGTGATTATCTTTTCTTTGCCTGTCGAAGCAACAGAGTTTCCTGAGTTGTCACAAGAGGCAAAAGAGAAATATATCACTAACCTCACAAATTGCATATCAAAAGAGCTTGAATTACAGACCACTCCTAAACTTTATTTTTACAGTTGTGAAGAGTGGCCTGTGATAGCCAGCTACTATGACGGACTAGATTACATTTATGTGAATATTGGTGCTATAACTTCTTATGAAGAGGCAGTAAAAACAATTGCGCATGAAATTCGCCATGATTACCAATATGAACACATGAATGATGATACAGACTATGGAAGAGCTGTAAAAGCAAATAAGCAAAATTATGTGTCCTACTATAATGATTTAGAGGCATATAACAATCAGTTCATAGAACAGGATGCAAAAGACTATGCTGACGGCTACACAAAGAAATATTTTAACTTAGTTCGTTAAAGGTTACATTTTTTTACGAAGCAAATCAATTCATTTTTGGGGGCTATCATTCAAAGTGGTAGCTCCTTTTTATTGGAGGCGTAGCATGAAAAACGGTCAAGTATTATCTATGGTTCTTGGAGTATTGGGAGCATTCTTTACAACATTATTTGGGGGTTGGGACACTGGGTTGGCTACACTAATAATATTTATGGCAATAGACTACATTACCGGATTGATCGTAGCTGGTGTATTTAAACAGAGTAGAAAATCAGAATCAGGAGCACTTGAAAGTAAAGCCGGTTGGAAAGGGTTATGCAGAAAATGTGTAACTCTTTTATTTGTTCTGATTGCATATCGGTTGGATCTTCTTATTGGTACAGCATATATACGTGATGCAGTTATCATAGCTTTTTGTGCTAATGAGCTGATATCTATTGTTGAGAATGCTGGTCTTATGGGTATTCCGTTACCGGCAGTTATTACAAAGGCAATTGAAGTGCTAAGGAGTAAGGCTGATTTTGAGGATGAAGCACATGAATGAAGTACAAGGAATTGATGTTAGTCATCATAATGGAGTTATTGATTGGAAAAAAGTAGCTGCAAGTGGTAAGAAATTCGCTGTTTTGAAATGCCAGTATGAAGCACAGAGTCATAGAAAAGATGATTGTTTTGAAACAAACTATAAAGGTTGCGAAGAAAATGGAATTGCCAGAGGTGTATATATTTATATTGCTAGGACTTCTATGGCTGATCCTGTTCAGGATGCTAAATCTCTTTTGGCACACCTTAATGGTCGCAAGCTTGAATATGGTATATGGCTTGACTTGGAAGATAAAACAGTGGATGTAAAAGGTAAAGCATACATAAGGGATCTTGCTTATCAGTATACAGATATCTTTATTAAAGCCGGATATTATGTTGGTATTTATTGTAATCGTGATTGGTACATAAGACTTATCCATGATAATCTGAAACGTGATTTTGATTTTTGGATAGCAAGATATCCAAAACATGATAAGGGTGTTTACAATGAGCATTCAACCTTGAAGCCCAGTGTGAATATGGCTGTTGCTTGGCAGTATTCAAGCAAAGGTTCCGTTCCTGGAATAAAAGGAAATGTAGACCTTGATGTAGATTATGATGGTATTGTAAGTCTTATGGCTTCTACGCCAATAAGAAAAACTAATGAAGAAATAGCAAAAGAAGTCATAGAAGGTAAGTGGGGAACAGGATTTACTAACCCTACAAGAAAAGAACTACTGACAAGGGCCGGATATGATTACAACGTAATACAAAAAATAGTTAATAATATGTTGATTAAATAAAGGAGGATATAAACATGGCTTTAGGAACAGCGTATATGACCGCAGATGGTGGAGGTAGTTCTAGTAAAAAGAAATTTGATATTGATGTATCAGGGATTAGAAACACTTTAACAAACCCTTCAAAGAGACTTCAACTTCAGACTCAGATGGATCTTCAGGGCTTTAATGGTGGATCTGGAAGTTACCCAGGGGCAAGTGGTTCAAGTTTATCTGGTTCAAGTGGTCGCTCTGGTGGTTCAGGTGGTTCAAGTTCAGGTGGTTCAGATTCTTATTCTGCTGAGTCTTATTCTGCGCCGGCTTTTGATTGGGCTGCTTATTATGCGGAGCTTCAGAGACAGGCACAGGAAAGAGCTAATGCAGCATATGAGCGTAATATGGAAAGAATAGCAAGTGCTTATAATTCTGCTTATGGTAGCCTTTCAGGAAATTATGATTCTACTGTTAATAGATTGAATGCTGCAAGAGATAAATCTATGAGTGATGTTAACGCAGATGCAGAAAACTCACTCAGAGAAGCATATATCAACAATATGCTTTCAAAGAAAAACCTTAATCAGAGACTTTCTGCTATGGGTTATAATGGCGGTGCTACAGAGTCTACAATGGCTAGTCTTAATAATAACTATGGCAATTCAAGAACAGGCATAAATCAGACACTTAATGATAATATTGCTAACCTTGATGCTACATATGGTGATAATCTTGCTTCAGCACTTCAGAGCTTCAATTCTGCTAAGGCTAATCTTGATCTTCAGAGAATGCAACTTGAAATGCAAGCTGAAAATGCTAGACAGAACGCAGAAGCAAGCTCAATGTCAGGTGCTATGAGTATTGATGGTTCTTATATGTCAGCGCTTCAGGCGGCACTTGCTAATCAGAGCAATTATACATACAACCAGTCACAGGCAACTAATGACTTCGTTGCTGGACAGGCTCAACAGGCCGCTAGTGCTTCAGAAGGTGCAAATTACTCTAAGTACTTAGCACAGGCACAGTTACAGGCTTCACAGGGAGCTAATGCAAATACAATTAGAAACACCTTGTTTAATGCGGTTTCTAATGGTGATCTTGATATCAATTCTCTTTATAACATTCTTGCACAGTTAAGGGCAGCTTAATAGCTGTCCTTTTCTATTGGGAGGCTTATAGATGGCTAAACAGTCAATGAAACAGCAGATATATCAATCAATAGCAAATAGTCAGGTACAAAAGGTAATGTCTCAGAAAAGAGATCAGGAGATTGCACAGTTACAAGCTGATTATGATGCTTGGGCTAAACAGCAAGCAGAAATACAGCAGTTACAGGCAGATTATGACGCATGGTTAAAAGAGAATAATCCTCAGCCTGTTCAGACTCAGCCAGTACAACAGGCTACTGTTAATGAGATTAAACAGCAGATACCTTCTATTGCTGATTATGATAAGACAGCAGATAATTTGCAGTACAGACAGGCCAAGAGGAATATCGCATTAAGAGATAAGCAGCGTGAGGACTACCAGCGTCAGCAGCAGATGGAACAGGAACTTGCTGATCCAAGATATGCTGAAAAAGAAAAGAAAAAGACAGAATTTAAGCAACTATCTAATCTTGCAGATTATCAGGCTGCTATGGATGCTCAGAAAAAGCAGACTCAAAACAACTATGATGATTTAGTGTCTACTGTTCAGAATATGGAAAAAGCTGATAAGTGGCTTGATCCGTCCTATAAGTTGTCTAAGGAAGAGGAAAAGGAAGCTAAGAAGGTTGCTGAGACTGAGCTTGCAAAACTGAAGGGCAGAAGTCTTACAGATGAAGAAAAGGCAAGAAAGCAGACTTTTGAGGACCTTAAGACCAAGACAAGCAATTTTAGATCTTTTGCTGTTGGTGCTGCTGATAAGGCATTGGATTACGGAAAGTTTATTTTACAGGGTGTGGCTGATACTCAGTCAAGACAATTAGCGGCTCAGAATGAAACGGCTCAGGCTATGGGTGTTAATACTGGTTTAACTAATGAAGAGTTAAGCGGTATTGATGAAGAGACAAAAGAAAACATTCAGAGGCTAAATGATAGTACTGCTGATATTGTCCAGAATGTTAAGACTCAAAGTCCTAGAGCATATGGTCGCGGTCAAATGTCTACACAGCTTGCAGCATACATGCTTACTAATCCGGCTTTTGATTCTTTGGGTACTGCTGTAAATGCTGGTAGAATAGGTTCTTTTGCTGCTAATCAGGTCGGACAAAATGCTCAGGATCTTGTACTAGAAGAATTACCAATGCTTCAAAAGGCTATGAATGATGGTGATATATCTGAGGAAGAGAGAAATGAGATTTTAAAGACCGCCGGCTATAATGCTGTTGGTAATCTTATTCCTGGTATTGCTATGGAAGGTGTTAATAGTGTTATTGCTAAAAGGGCGGCTGATGCTGCGTCCAATGAAGCATTCAGGCAGAATGTAAAGCAAGGCGCTGATTATCTTGAATACATCAATAAGAATGGTATCACTGGCCTTGAACCAAAGGCTAATGAAATTCCACAGATAGATCCTACCACTGCAGCTAATAATGATTTTACTAGGCTGATGAATGAATACAACAATACATTCAAGGATGATTCTGCCATGAGAAATATTTATAGCGAAGAGGATCTTGATGGTAGTCTTAACAAGCAACTTTCTGAGGCATTAGCAGATAATTCAAAGGCTTCTGTAAAAAAACCACAAATTGATAATATCAATGCTGCGCTTGATAAGGTGAATGCTGGAAGAACTACATATATTAAAGATTTTTATGAAGGCCCTAAACCAGTTTCTTTAGGTAATTCAGAACGTATAGAAATAGCTCCTGATACATATAACAGGGCATTGGATATTTACAATAAGGCAAAACAGGATGGCTCCTTTGGTCCTAGGCTCAGGCAGTATGTAAAACAGTTATATGAATCAAAGTATAAAGATCCGAAATATGGGCGAGTTATTTTAAATAACGTTTCTTTTAATGATGGTGATTATGTTGTTGAAATTGGTCACAGAGCTTTAAAAGAAGCTATTGATAAAGGACATTTATCACCAGAGAAAATTGCTACACTTGAAAAACTGGATGATCTTCTAGCAGATAGTGAGTTCATTGATAGCGGTTTACCCAAATATCATGGAACAACTAATAAGTCACAACTTGTAAGATATGATTATTTTGAAACACCTATAACAATTAATGGAAAGAATTATATAGTTGGATTTGATGTAGAAGTAAATAAAGGTGGTAATAGATATAAAACACATAAGGTAGTAAATGAAATAAACCTCATCCCTACTGAGGGACAAGGTTTAACTTCAAATATTACTGAGACCACCGCATCCAAGGGATTAACGGATGGAATTGGGGTAACACCCGATCGCATAACGGGGATCCCTACTCAGCAGTTAGAAAGATCTCTTTCTAACTCAAACATAGCAGATGCTATCTCAGAAGTCAATAAAAAATCTGTAAAGAATATTGACATGCCACAAGATGCTCAGGAAAAGATATTATCTGACTTTGAGCAGATTTATAACAGCATGGATGATATGAATGCTGCGGCTGAAGCTTCCGGAAACGCTAAGGCAATTGAGAAGTTTGAAAAACTGCAGCAGTCAGTATTTGAGTATGAGGACTCTGTCTGGAAGTCTGAAAGTCTGGATGATGTTAATAAAGCTAAGAAAAAAGCGGATGCAGCTAGACAGGCTTTTGTACGTGAAATGCAGAAGACAGATCCTAACTATAGGGCTAGTCTTACCGGCACTAAGCTTGGCAATGCTGAGTTTAGACGTACTTCAACAGCACCAACAGATAGCGCATTGTTGGATGAAATTGTTGATGATATGGTTAAACAGGATATGGATAATCCTAATCGTTTTGTTAAAGATGCAAACAAAACCGATATTCCTGTTAATGCTCCTGTTAGCGGTAATGGTGAACTTGAAATACACACTATACATGGTAGAAATGGTAGAGAGATTTACCAAGTTGTATCAAGGGAAGGAGATTTACTAACTCCGGTTGAGCCTGGAAAGACTTTCAACACAAGGGAAGAAGCAGAGAAAGCTATAGATCAGTACAGAACAATGGCTGAGTCTATAAGCAAACCTAAGAGCGACATTATCACATCTGAGCCTATCGAGCCAGGAAAGTATGAGATACCAGATACACCGGAGAACGCGCCTAAAGATGTTCCTCCTGTTGATGGTATGAAAGAACGCGGAACATCTAAACATATCCGTAATGATGGCACTCCAATGAGGATGGAAGGCGTATCGGACGAAGTAGTATCAGACTTTAAAGACAATCCAGATATGTATAAGGCGCTTAAAAACTCTGATACATTATCTAAGGCTGAGAAAATCTATAATGAGAGTTCAGATGCTTTAGTTGACTTTAGAGATATGGTTAGAAACCATGATCCCGCTGCCCTTCCATTAGGACACCAACTTGCTAAAGATTATTCTGCTGCCGGAAATCACGAAGCTGCTGCTCAGATTTATAGAGAAATGGGAGAACAGCTTACAAAAGCCGGTCAATTCTCACAAGCGGCAGCAATTAATATGATGAAGAATGATCCTCTTACCGCAAGAGCCTATTTTGAACGCGAATTAGATGCGTTAAATAAAGCCGGCGCTGACAAGTATGGTAAGAAGTGGAAAGATTTTGTGTTAACAGATGAAGAGCGAGCATTATTTGACAAAATCGCTCCTGGCGATTCTGAAGCCATTAAAAATGCAATAGATAAAATAGGCGTCAGAATTGAGAAAGAATATCCGGCTTCTGCATGGGAAAAGGTCCTTGAATTTAGAAGAGTAGCCATGTTATTTAACACTAGGACTATTGTTAGAAATACATTGGCTAACCCTCCTACAGCGGCACTGCGATATGTTTCTGATAGGATTGAAGCTCTAGGCCAATATGCAGCACACTTAATCGATCCGGACTTTGAGGTTACACAAGCAATTCGCGGAAGTAACCTAGAAACAAGAAAACTTGCAAAGGAGGTATATAATTCCAGCAAAGTTAAATCTTTGTTAGAAGGCGGAACAGGACGTTTATCTGAGATTCCTTCAGTTGGTGATTATGCCAAGTCGAAGCAGATGTTTAAAGGCGGATTTGTTTCTGACTGGGTTAACAAAATGACTAATGGTGGCGTTGAAAAGCTTAACGCAAAACTCGGTAAGGAGAACGCAAAGTCTTTACTTGAACTAACTAGAAGTTCTGCTTATAAAGCCCTTGAAGTTACTGATAACCCAATGGTCCGTGAAAACTTTATATCAAGACTTGGAAGTTACATACGCGCAAAAGGAATAAAAAATGCCGCAGACGTTCCAGACGAAGCTATATTGATGGCTTACGAAGAAGCAATGAAAGCTACTTATAAAGATAATAGCTTTATGGTTCAGGCTATTCGTAATTTTAAAAGCGGCATAGAAAGAACTGGAAACCATATTATTCCTGGTTTGGGTGATATGGCAAGTCAGGCTTTGATTCCTTACGTTCAGGCACCGGGAAATATTGCTGCAAGAACAATAGACTATAGCGGCATAGGTTTTGGTAAAGGTATCGCCAAGATTGTTAAAGGCGCTTCTGCAAATGATGTAAAGATGATATCTAAAGGCATTGAAGAAGCTTCTAAGGGAGCAACAGGATCGTTAATGGCAGCGCTTGGATATGCTCTTTATAAATCTGGTGTCATAACAGGTACTTATTCTAATGACAACGATCAAAAAGCCTTTGAGAAAAAGAATGGATTTAGAGAGTTTGCTTTTAGATATAAGGTAAATGGACAGACAAAATATGACACTATAGACTGGATGCAACCATTTGTTGATACAATTATGCCTGGCGTTTTGTTAGCTCAAGCAATAGAAAATTCTGATAAGTACGATTCAGATATTCTAAGATATTTTGGATTTGAAGGAACAAAACTAGGCAAAGTAACAGGCGTGGCAAAAGAAGGAGTAAAGAAGAATGTCAATTACTTCTTTGATTCAACGCCGCTTAAAAACCTTGGAGAACTGTTTAAAGGCAATTATGGTAAAGAAACAGATTTAGCTGGTAATTTATGGGAAAATACAGTTGAAGATTTTGCAAGTGCATTAGTCCCAGCCGGAGTAAACGCCGTTACAAAGTCTGTTGATCCAATACAAAGGCAAACATACGACCCTAGCAATGCGTTTGGAACTTTTGTAAATGGTGTTGCTGCAAAGTTACCTAAAGTATCTGAGGCTTTGCCAGTTAAGTATGATACCTGGGGGCAGCCAATGACTTATGGCAATAGCAAGGGTGAGGCTGCTTTTGCAAAGATGTTATATCCTGGCGAACACACAAGTGATAAGGCAGATGAAACAGATAAAGAGCTTAATCGCTTGTTTGAAACAACAGGTAGCAACGCAGTATTCCCTCAAGTCGCCCCAAGTAAAGTAAATGGTGAGAAAATCAATAATAAAGAAGTCTCTCAGTATCAACAGGACGTAGGTGTTCGTAACAAATTACTGGTAGATGGTTTTATTAATTCCAGTTATTATGATGCTTTAGAAGACACAGACAAGGCCGATAAAATCGCTAAATTATATGGTGTTTCAAAAGCTATTACGGAGCGCGATAAGTTTGGCAAGGAAGTGTCTGAAAATAGCGAATACAAAAAAGCTATTGAAGCATATGATGAAGCTGGTGGTGGAGAAAAGGGTGTAGATGCAGTAATTAACCATTATACAGCTAAAAAAATAACAGATGATGCCGGTATAAATGCAAATTCAAAGGTTGCTGAACAGGTCCAAGATGCCGTTGCAAATGGAAATATGCAAGAAGCACAGAAAATAGCAAAGAATGAAGGCCAAAAATTAGATATGTATGAGAAATATGGTCTTGATAACAATTCTACTTCTAAAAAGGTTTATGAAGACTATGGAGAAAGTGGATTGAAAGATCTTTCAGCTATGAAATCAAAAGGCTTGGGAGCAACAGCAACTTATGTTTATGAAAGCGCCAAAAAAGAAGTGAGTTCTTCCGAATTACCATCTATTGAAACTTTTGCTAGTACCTACAAAAAGATTGATAACTATGGTAATTCTAATGGCTCTGTAAATCAAAAAGAATTTCTTGCATATGCTAAGAAAAACAATCTTTCAGAAAGCGAAGCACAGAAACAAGCGCAACTATACGGAGATTGGAAACAAATTCCATATTTAAAGAAAGATGGATCCTGGGGATTCCATAAAGCTAAATAAAACAAAGCCTCTACTCAGAAATGGGTAGGGGCTTATTTTATTGTATTATGCACACAAAAGTGCACATGAAATTTAAAAAAGGCGCTAATCAAGGCACTTCCAACCTATTTGCTGAAGTGTTCGATTCTCGTCAGCAGCTTTATTATATTAAAGCCGGTAATCAAGGGAAATGTTATTCAAATCCGCTTGGTTACCGGCTTTTTTAGTTCTATTTATTGAAGCTGATTTTTTGATTTTAGAAGTGATTTTTAATAAAAAATGCACACAAGTGCACACGAAAGTGCACACGTTTTTTTATGCTTTCTTTTTCTTGTATTGTTCCTTGAAAGTATCTTCAATGTAGTTATTGGCTATCTGAGTATATTTCTTTCTATTAGAAGTAAGAGTATTGTCGTAAACCCTTTTCAATACAGTAGATTCATTCTTCCATCCACCGACTTCTTCAACATATTTCTGTGGTATTCCTATATCAGTTCTGAAACTTGCAGCATAATGTCTGAGACTGTGGAAGGAACATTTTAATCCTAATTTGTCTCTTAAGTGTTGGAAGTTGCTAGTGATCTGATTAGGATTAAGTCCAAAAACATAGCTTTCAGGATCTTCAGAAACAGGAAAAGTATCTATTATGAATTTTGGTAATTGCACACATCTGTTACTACCTGAAGTTTTGGGAAAATCCTTGTAAATAAAGCCTTCGTCAGTCTGTACAACATCAGCGTGAACATAAACAGTGCACATGTCCCTGGATATATCTTTTTGTTTGAGTGCTGCTATTTCTCCACGCCTTAAGCTACCAAAAGCGGCTACGCCGATAACGGGCTTCATTATATCGCTTGCGTTGTCCAGAAGCATTTTTACATCATCAACATCCGGTGAGACAACATTTGCTGGTTTAGGTTGGGGATATCTGAGCTTGAATTTTTTATCACATCCGGCATAATCCAAAGCTGACAATAAGAATGATATCCTTGTTTGTATTGTCTTCTTAGTTATAGATATGCTCCATTCGTTAATGATTGGCTGTATATCGGACGTTTTTATGTCATATACAGAAATATATGATATGGATTCAAAAAGCGGTAAAAAACGCTTATAATCGTATATCGTACGTGGTGAAAGAACCTTCTCTCTGTCTTTAATATAAAGCTTTAAAGCATTCTCAACAGTATAATTATTTTCTTCATCTTCTGCATTTAAAGTCCACTCTCTAGCTTTTAATTCAGATAGATCTCTGGCTTTTCTCCAATCATTACCACATTCTTTTGGATGTACAGTAAAAGACTTCCGGATCAGTTTCCCATTTATCTTTTTGTTGGCTTGTGTTCGCCATGCTCCGCTTGGGAGTTTGATTGCTTTTGCCATAATAGCACCTTTCTGATTATGAACTCATTATATTTAACAACATATCAATGTTTGTGGCAAAATCATTTATAATGCCTGCTTCGTAGCGATTAAGATATTCCTGGCACTCTGCTACAATCTGCTTCTCGTTCTTATCAATGATGGCTTTTATTAAAGATGCGTAAACGTTATTTTCTGTATGAAAAGGATGAAGCCATTCTCTCTTTACAGGAAACATTTTTAGATAATGCAATCCGTGGCGATTGTAGTCTTTGGTTGTAGATCTTGGTGGTAATGGAAAATACTGATTCTTTGGAGCACTCTTTGAAATATTTGAGCGAAGGGGAATAGCGAAATCATATCTTGAGCCCTTATATTTCAATCTGATAACCAGTGCTGAAGGCCTATCTGCCTTTTGAAGCATTTCAGGATCTTTGGAATATCCTTTCAATGCAGTCTTATCTATAGTTATTAGTCGCATATTTCCTCCAATACAAAAGGGAGACTACCGAAGTAATCTCCCCTACACATGAACGATATTCTACGCTATGCACCCCGTCGTCCACGGAAGCTAAACATACACGTCTGTTATATTCTAGCCGTAACAGTCGGCTTCTAAGAGAAGAATACCTTATTATTTCTGTTTTTTCAACAACATGATATGGTGTTAACACCAAGGGTATAAATACTATATGTTGCGTTTTTTGTTTTGTCTATCACAATTTTGTGAAACATGAGAGGGGAGCATTTATGCTTTTGCCAATGTAGACCTCCTTTATTTTAATTAAAAGGTAATTCTTCATCTATGTCGTCTGGAATAGTCATAAACGCATCAACTTTATTCCACGCTTGCAATATGTTGCTATTAAAAAAGACTGAATGACTTCCGCATATTGGGCAATAACGCGCATTAGAAGGCAATATAATATTACAATTAGAATTAGAACAAGCATTTATTAAACGCGTACCACAAATTTGGCAGAAATGACCTTCAATAGCAGTTTCTTCATTTCCGCATATAGGACATTTTAGTAACTTATTTTCCGTATTAACTGCTAGCATTGGATATTTCATGTTATCGCCATTACCCCATTCCATTTTGTGTCCGCATATAATACATATAGAGCTTTTTTGAATTGAACCATATCCACAAATGGGACACACTTTTTTATAAAAGAAATTGCTAAATATTTTAAGTATTCTGTCCGTGAATCCTAATTTAGCGTAATTAGCATAATCTAATTCTAAAAAAGAAAGTCTTGTAGCTGCTGCTAAATAAGATATTCCAAAAATAGAACAAATATTATCTAAAGACTGGTCTTTCAAATGTTTAATCATGCTTACTGGGACAAGTACATTCCTCGCGAAAGCATTGGCTTCATTTTCAAGAACTTTATATTCTTTAAAAGAAAGACTACTAAATTCATTTTTAGGGATTACAACTGTTTTTTCATATTTGGCCAGGTGCCCTAAATAAACATGCCCTATTTCATGCATTAGAGTAAAACGAACTCTTCCTTCAATGAGGGTATCATTATAATAGATAATACAATCATGGCCATCATAAAAAGTTATTGCGTCTTTGGTATGTAATTTTGCACATACTTCGTCAACTGTTATATCGTTTTGTCTTGCAACATTAGAATATGTCTCTAGATCTAAGCCTATTTCATGTATTATATCAATAGGATTTACCGGAAAAGAATTAATATTAAAGTCTTCAAGAAATTCACAGGCGCGCTTGCTGCAATAATAATAATCTGCATAAAAAGGAATGTTCATTAATTATTTTTCCGCTTATTATCTTTATACATTTTTATCATGTTTACTACAAAGCTTTGATCATCTTCCGACATGTCTTGCATTTCTCTAGCAGCGGATCTTATCAGAGAAGAAACTTCTGATGTTTCAGAACTTAGACCTTCAGTACCCATTAATTCACCCGCAGAAACATCAAAGATTTCTGCAAACTGCATAATTTTACTTTGAGGCAAATCTATGTCGCCTTTTTCTATTTTTGCAATAGAAGAACGATCAGTATAGTTTGCCTTTTTAGCTAATTCTTCTTGTGACCAACCATGCATAATGCGATATTTTTTTATGTTCTTATATAATTCAAGCATCTTTTCACCTCTAATTCATAATACAATTAATGTTTTTAATAATCAACAAAAACGTGCTTGACAATCAACACGTAATGTTGTAATTTATGATTAGTGAATTAAAATCACGCAAGGAGGAAGCAATGACTAACGGGAAAATGTTGAGAGATAAGATAGACTCTTTAGGTATTAGTATAACTTTTCTGGCCAATAAAATCGGTTGTTCGCGCGGACACGTGTATGACATTATAGGCGGAACAGAATGTACAGCATCCGAAATAATAAAGTTTTCAGAAGCATTGGGCCTTACTAAAAGAGAAAGAGACAATATTTTTTTGCAAAAAAGAGTGATTTAAAATCACATTTACAAAGAGGGAGGGGGACTATGAACGAACTAAAAACATTCAACTTTGATACTCAGACAGTATCAGCAAGGGAGTTACACGAACAACTCAACATTGAAACACCTTTTCACAAATGGTTTCCAAGAATGTGTGAGTACGGATTTACAGAAGGTACAGACTTTTGGACAAAAATGTCCGAAAGTACCGGAGGTAGACCAGCAACTGAATATGAAGTCTCAATCGACATGGCAAAAGAAATCTGCATGATCCAGAGAACACCGGAAGGCAAGAGAGTAAGAGAGTACCTTATCCAGCTTGAAAGAGCATGGAATACACCAGAGCTTGTAATGGCTAGAGGGCTTCAAGCGTCACAGAAGCTATTGGAAGAGAGCCAGCAGAAAATCAAACTGCTAACTGCAGAAAATGAGCGCATGAAGCCCAAGGAAATATTTGCAGATGCAGTAACAGCCTCAGATAGCTCGATTCTTGTAAGAGAGTTGGCAAAGATACTCAGACAGAATGGTGTGGAAATAGGTGAAAAGAGGCTATATAAATGGCTGCGTGATAATGGCTACATCATTAAAGGTACTACACAACCTACACAAAGGGCTATGGAAATGGGGCTGTTTGAGGTTATCGAAAGAACAACTCAGAGAGCAGATCTTCCACCAATAGTAACACGAACAACAAAAGTTACCGGCAAAGGACAGCAATACTTCATTAATAAGTTTTTATCTAAAGCATCATAAATATATAAAAATACCCACCGATTCAGCCTGGAAAACTTCATCAGTGGGCATTGTCTAAAAAAAAGACACGTCTATTATAGCGTGCCTGGAAAGAAGGTACAAGTGAAAAATAACCTAACAGATGAACAAGTAAAAGCCATCCTGAAGCTGGGGAACAGAGTTGTTTTGTTGTCCGGGGCTGTAGCCATCATAGGCTTAACAGGAATAAGCGGCCTTATTGCTGTAAGTATACTGGCGTTTTTCTACTTATTAATTACGAAAGCGTGATTTTATGAATGAAGATAATTTTAGAGCTTTAGTCCGAAAGTACATGGAATTACGCCATGTAAGACGATTAGAGGATTTAAGGCAACACACAACACTATCTACAGGAACATTTTCTAAGTACTGGAATAATCCGAGGCTGTTTCCTTTAGGGGAAGCGGCAGCAATTTTTAACTATTTGAAAATTCCATACGAGGAAAGAGGACAGGTTTTATTTAAAGCTTAAGGGAGCAAATGAGAGTATGAAAAAAAGTAAGGGGAAATATCTATGGATTATCAACGATATCTTTATATTTGCGTTGGTGTTATTAGTATGGGCCAGCGCAGTATTCCTAGCAAATTCAGAAGAAACAGAGCTAATTGAATATGAATACGTACCGACAAGAAAAGCCATTAACACAGAGCCTATTGAAAGTATGGATATAGAACACACTCACATGGATGATGTGCAGATGGATATTGTTGAGCTGTCTTATGAAGATGCACAACTTTTAATGAAGATAGCACAGGCCGAAGCCGGTAATCAGGGAACAGATGGAATGTGGCTTGTTATGTCGGTGGTTTACAACAGGGTAAACAATCCGGAATTTCCAGATAGTTACTATGATGTGATTTACCAGCCGTATCAATTCTATACAGATGGGATAGGTTTAACAGAGATTAGTCCTGAATGTCATGAAGCCCTGGCAAGGATTGAAAAAGGTGATATAGCACCGGAGATAGTAGCTTTTGAAAAGGTCACAAATAACAGCTTGGAAAAGTATTTCTGCAGTGCCTTTAATTATCGGGACCATCAATTTTATACAGCAAAGGAATGAAACATGAAACAGAAAATAACCATTACAAGAAAAGAAGCAGACAACAAAATAACTGCAGCATTTTATTCTGCTTGTAACGGAGATTATACGAAGTTGTTTGAATGGGAAGTAGTTAAGAAAGCAATTCTAAAAGAATTGTTTTCAGATAAAAAGGATCATGCCGTCACATGATCCTAAATGGTTGAGTTGAATGATCACCAGTCCTTCGCCTCAACCTCATTATAACAAATTTATAAGGAGGAAAAAAGTTATGGAAAATGACAAAGAATTACAAGCAGTAAAAGACAGATGTGGAATAAATCTGTTGTCTTACATTGTCAGATCTACTGTTGAACGTGGCTATGATGCTGTAACAGTTGATAGACTGAATGACATTTTACTGCTGACAGAAGGTAAGGTTATTGATCCTAAAACAATGAGAGAAATGGAGGTCATCTAATGACACTGTACGACTTACAAGGTCAGTTCCTAGCACTGTATGAACTGGCAACATCCGAAGATGATGAACAGGCTTTTTTAGATACTTTGGAAGCCCTGAAGGGTGAATTAGAAGTAAAGGCATCTGACTGTGTTCATGTAATCAAGCAACTTGAAATGGAAGAAATAGAGTGCGACAGGGCTATTGAAACATTTGAAGCTAAGAAAGAAATAAGATCCAGGAATATTAAGAAGATTAAAAATGCACTTATACAGGCTATGGATATTGCCGGAGTAAAAGAACTGTCAGCCGAAGATTATAAGCTAAAAATTGCTAATAATGGTGGCCTAAAGCCATTAAAGATTGATGGTGATGTACCTGATAACTTCCAGAAGATAGTTTATGAACCGGACAATAAAAAGATCAGAGAAGCACTTAACGAAGGTAAGAAATTAGATTTTGCTCACTTAGAAGATCGTGGAAGACATTTGAGTATTAAATAGGAGGATAAAAACATGGGTGTTCCAGTACTTGTAATTGGAAAATCAGGATCAGGAAAAAGCTCTAGCCTAAGAAACTGCATAGGGAATGACAATTATAACGTGATAAACGTTTTAGCTAAGCCTTTTCCATTTAAAGGAAAAATAAAAAGCGTTAATACAGATGATTACCAGCAAGTCATGAGGTGTCTTATACAATCTCAGGCCAAGAGCATTGTTATAGATGATGCTGGATATCTGATAACAAATATGTTTATGAACGGACATTCTAACGCCGGCGCCGGTAATGCAGTTTTTTCTTTTTATAACAAAATCGGAGATCATTTCTGGAATCTTATTGAGTTTATAAAGAAGTCTGTTCCTGAAGGAAAGATTGTTTATATATTCATGCACGAAGACACAGATGATTTTGGAAATATCAAACCCAAAACAATAGGAAAGTTGCTTGATGAAAAAGTCTGTATTGAAGGTATGTTCACCATTGTACTTAGGTGCGTTATTGAGAATGGTAAGCATCTATTTGTCACTCAAACAACAGAAAGGGATGTTGCTAAAACTCCTATAGGAATGTTTGAGGACTTGAAAATAGATAATGATTTGGCTTTGGTAGACAAGGCAATCAGAGAATATTACGAGATACCGGACGTTGTAGTGCCGGAAAAGAAGGAGGAAAAGAAATGATTGGACAGTTCAAAGATTACGACAAGACACAGGCTTATGAAGACTATCAGACACTTCCAAAGGGTGGCTATGTTGTAAAGATTATGGGTGTATCTCAGGAGACAAACAGCAACGGAGCTTATCTTAAGATTGGCTGTGATATTGCTGAAGGTGAGTACAAGGATTTCTACTCAGAGTCTTACAGAAATGATAAAAGAGAAAATAAAAAGTGGGGCTGCAATTTCCTGTTAAGTCTTCCAAAGGATGATGGATCTGAAAAAGATGGATGGACCAAGAGAAGCTTTAAGACCTTTACAGAAGCCCTTGAAGAGTCTAACGAAGGTTATCACTTTGACTGGGACGAAGAGAAGTTTAAAGGAAAGCTTATCGGTGGACTGTTTAACGAACAGGACTACAGCAAGGCTGATGGATCAATTGGAACAGCTACCAGAATGAAGCGTGTTTGTTCTGTTCAGAAGATCAGAGAGGGTAATTATAAACTTCCTGATGATGAAAAGATTACACCTACAAATAATGCAAGTGTTGGAACTGATTTTATGAGTATTCCTGATGGCATTGACGAGGAATTACCTTTTAAATGATCCGGTATAGTTGGGGGACTTTATGCAGCCATTTGATGAAAAAGAAATGCTTGAATCTATGGTTATCTGTGTAGATACCAGAGAACAACCTACTGCTAGAAGTAAAAAAAGATATGAGTCTTTTGGGGCACCTTATGAACGTAGAACATTGTCCTACGGAGATTATACCTATAATGCAAAACTTCCTAGCGGTAAATGGCTGTTTAACGAGAATGAGACAATAAGCGGCTTTGCTACTTGTGAAAGAAAAATGAGTCTTGATGAACTGGCAAGCTGCTTGACTCATTCAAGAGATAGGTTTGAGCGAGAATTTAAAAGAGCTAAGGACCATAACGCCAGGATATTTTTACTGATAGAAAATGCTACTTGGGAGAACTTGTTAAACGGAAAATACAGAAGCAAGTTTAACCCTAAAGCTTTTTTCGCTTCATTGTGTGCTTGGCTTGTTAGATATGATCTGCAGCTTGTTTTCTGTAAAGAAGAAACTTCAGGCCAGATTATAAAGGAACTTCTGTACAGGGATTTAAAAGAACGCATAGAGCGTGGTGAGTTTGATGAATGTTGAAGATATAAAAAACCAATATTCAATGAAAGAAATTCTTGATAGGTGTGGTATTCAGGTAGACAGACACGGCTTTTGTAATTGCCCTTTGCATAAAGGTGATCGAACTGCATCAATGAAAGTATATGAAAAAGACTTTTATTGTTTTGGATGTGGTAAAGGTGGAGACTTTATTACTTTTGTAAAGCTATATCAAGGTCTTAATTTTCAGGAAGCATGTGAGTGGATATCCGGCGAAACACTAACAAGAAAAACAAAAAGACAGTTGGCAGTTGCCCAGATCAAGAGAAGAGAAAAGGAGAATGCTTTAAAGCGTACTAAAGAGGAATTAAAACAAGTGAATGATTCTTTTAGCGGTTTATGGCATTCTCTTTTAACTTCTGAGCCATTTAGTGACGAATGGACAGAAAACTATAACAAGTGGCAATTGCTATGTTACAAACAAGAACAACTATTAACAGAGTTGGGGGTTATATGACACAAGAAACAATAGAAGTAATGTCGAAAGACCAATTACTTAGCAAAGAAACCCTGATTGAGATATTTGAGGAAGAGTCTGAAGCTGATAAGCAACTTTTACTAATTGCCATGACTGACAGGGCAAAAGAGCTTAAGTGTGTACAGGCTGTTAAATCATTTATAAAGGCTTTTACTGATGACGTTAAGGCAGCTTCAAAATCAGACAGACATATGAATAATCAGACTGATTTTGGATATGTGAATGGTGAGCTTAACTGTGGTAACTGGATTGCGGATAACAATGGTATAAGGGTACTTACTATTTTTGGTGAGAAATTAGCATGTTATCATCCGATACTTCCGGTTGAACGTCTGTACAACATAGAGACTAAGACAGAAAAAATCACATTAGCATATCTAAGGGACAAGGACTGGAAGGAGATAACAGTCGATAAAGGGCTGATTGCAAGTTCTTCTAAGATTGTTAAACTTGCAGACTATGGTGTAGCGGTGACTTCTGAAACAGCTAAATCATTGGTGCAGTACTTATGTGATATAGAGAACATGAATCCTATAAAGCTTAAGAACAGTACTAGCAAATTTGGTTGGCATGGAAAAGACTTTATACCTTATGACAAGAGTGTTGTTTTTGATGATGAATCCAGATTTAAAGATTTAGCTAGTTCCTTGAATGAGCGTGGCAGCTTTGAGATTTGGCTAGAGCTGACAAGGAAGATACGCAAAAACACTAAACACTACGAACCACAAGTATATTTAGCGGCCTCTTTTGCCAGTGTCCTAGTAAGTAGGCTTAATATGCTTCCTTTTATCGTCAATCTGTGGGGGAGTACTGGAAAAGGTAAAACAGTAGCGCTTATGTTGGCTGCATCTGTTTGGGCTGATCCAGGAGAAAACAAGTATATCACTGACAGCTATGCAACACAGAATGCTTTTGAGATAAGGCTGGATATATTAAATCATCTGCCACTTCTTATGGATGATCTATCAAAGGTCAGGGATAAGCTCAACGACAACTTTACAGACTTGATATATCTTCTCTGTTCAGGAAAAGGAAAAGACAGAAGTAATGTCGATTTAGGGCTGAACAAGGTTAAAACATGGAGTAATACCATTCTTTCAAACATGGAAAGGCCGCTTGCTACAGACACCATGAAGGGCGGCGCCATCAATAGAATACTGGATTTTGAAATGCAAGATGGTTACATATTTGAAAATGGTAATGCTGTTGTAGAGGTCCTTAAAGACAACTATGGTTTTGCCGGAGTTAAGTTTATTGACATAGTAAAAGAACTTCCTATAGAAGTACTTAACAACATTAGGAAAGACTTTGAGCAGAAGATCAAGGAAGAGGCCAAGAAACAGAACTCAGAGAAGGAAGAAAAGCAGATACTTCCAATGTCTTTACTTCTGACAGCGGATAAGATAGCCACTGATTATATTTTTGAGGATGGCATTTATTTGGATCTTCCTACAATGGTGAGCCAGCTTAAGGATGTGAATGAAGTATCTGAGGGACAAAGGGCTTATAACGCCATCATGGACTATAAGGAAATGTACGCCGGAAGATTTAGCGCTGAAAATGAGTTTAAAGCTGAGTCCTGGGGATTTGAAAAGGATGGTTTTTTAAATATTATTCCCACAGTCCTTAAGGATATAGCAGCAAAAGAGAACTTTTCTGTTAAGGCTTTTTGCTCCTGGGCAAAATCAAAAGATATTTTAAAAGCTAACAATTCTAAAAATCAAAATGTTGTAGGTGTAAATGGAAAAACAAAAAGATTTTATACTATCAAAACAGATTATACACCTGAAAGCAGCATGAATACTGGGGATGATGGCTTTGAAGATGCTATACAAGAAGAGTTACCTTTTAATTGATTTACACCTTTACACCTTTTACAAGCCAAAATATAAGACCTATATAAGAGATATGTTTTTTTAGAACTCAAAAAATAGTATAACCCTACGTGTGTATACAAAATAAGTGTAAAAAGTGTAAAAGGTGTAAAACATCAGATAATATCAAGCGTTTCGCTCATTCATAAAGTGTAAATCAGGTGTAAATAGGTGTAAAAAAAGGGGGATTTTATGGAAACAGAAGTATTCAAACAAAAAGTATACGGCCCATATTCTGACGCCTGGAAGATCCTTAAGCTAATACAATTCGCCGGACAATCCAAGGATGATGATGAAAAGTGGCAGATGTATATGAAAGAAATAGATAAATTCGATAAGAAATATCCAGACAATAGATTCAAAGACACTCTTGTGAAGATGCTTATTGATGCTGGGGATGATATAGCAAAGATGAATGGGGGACAGACAGATGCAATACAGAAGACCTAAAAAGAAAAGCCCATATTATGTAGAGCCGGAGTTATTTGATAATGTGGTTACTTTCTGTAGGTGTTATCCGGTTTGGGTGAAAGAACTGCAAACACTTCCAGATTCCAGCAAGGCTATAACATACGATCAGGATAAAGTGCAGACTTCAGGAGGCTATAACTCTACTGAAGCATTAGCAATAAAAAGGGTTGAGCTAGAGCATAAAGTTGATCTGATACGAACAACAGCAATGATTAGCAGTCCGGATTTGTGGGAGTGGATTATAAAAGGCACTACAGAAAAAGGCGTGACTATAAATGATCTTATTGCCCAGGGAATGCCATGTAATAAAAACCATTACGCAAAAATAAAGGCGTATTTCTATTATCTGCTTAGTAGGAGGATTTGAGGATGTTGACAAACAAAGAAAGATTAAGAGCCTTAATTGGCAATTTGAAAAATTGGAGCTGGGACGTTGAGCCTTAATACAGAATCGAGAAAGAAGATGCTGAGGCGTTGTTAGAGCATTTTCAACAGGAGGATAAAAAGGATGCCGAAGATATGTCTTGAATGTAAATATGGCGTTGTTGGGAAATATCAAAAAGTTTATAAGGGGCGTCCTATTGGTTGTGATAGTCCTGGAACGTATTGTTCACAAAATGGGGAAGGTCCATGCGGTATGTTTGAACCGAAGGAGGATAAAAATGAAGTGCGGTCACAGTGATTGTTTTACATGTCCTTTCCCTGATTGTATCGGTGAACCTTCTGCACCTAAATCAAAAAGCGGTAGAAAACCTTTATCACCAGAGGAAAGAGCTGAACGAAGGCGGCTTTATTGTAGAGAATATTACAAAAACAATCCAGATAAGTTTCATGAAAGATACATGAAAAAGTCTGAAGGTACAGTAAAAAAACGCTATAAGGATTACAAGAAAAGAAAAATGTCTAATTATGGTTATTTATTATCATTAGATCAGGAAGCACTAGGACATTACTTATGCAGCATTATGGATGAAAAAACAGAAGCTTCTTGTTCAGGGTGTCCAATGCTAGACAGGTGCGGTAAGAATCATAATGGATGGATTGATTGGTTAGGAGAACTACACAATGATGTCCTTTAGAGAGGTTATGAAATGTTATATATGAGAACAACTATGGATGCCTTAGAACTGCCTATAGCAGTCGCAGAAAGCCCTACAGAGCTTGCAAGAATGCTAGGAACTAAACAAAGTGTAGTATCAAGCAGCATATCGCATAAGCGTAAAGGCTGGTATAGAGTGCCAGAGTCACAAGAAACAGACTGGTACCCTGATAATGATGGTGGCTTATGGAGGTTTAACAAAGATGGATGTGTGGAGTACAAAGATTGATGATAGACACTGACATGAACAAAATACTAATAATCTTTGGATTTATCGCCCTGTTGGGGTGGATAACTATATTGATGGAGGATAAGTGATGGCAAAAATATACATGGCAGTCAGGCATTATCCAGATAGACGCAGGCCTTGTTTGGTGCTAGAGATCGGTAATCAAGGACTTGTAATTGCTACTTTCAGAAATGAGCGAATGGCAAAGGCATGGAAAAAGGCTTTAAATTGCGGTGTTGCGATTGCTTTTGAGAACAAAGATATTGATACACTTGATGATTTGATGGAAGGGGAATAAATGGGTAGATACGACGAAAAATGCGCTTATGATGCTATTCAAGATAAGATGGCAGAGTACAGAGACCAGCAGAAAGAAGCAATGAGAAGTGCTTGTGAGAATTGCGATAGTCATACAACGAAAGGTTGTTTATACTATGACGAAGAACAGGAAACTTTTGACTATGAGGAATGTTTCAGAGACACAGGAGGTTGGGAATGAATAGAGAAGAAGCAATTTATTTTGCAAACTGCCTTAAAAATAACTATACCGTTGATCTTAATGATATGGAAGCGTTTTGTGATATGGCGATCAAGGCACTTGAGCAAGAGCCAACTACTAAGAATGATTTAGGAGTTGATTGTATATCAAGAGCAGATGCAATTCAGGCTATGCAAGATACAGCCAAGAAGCTAACAAATGAAGATACAATAAACGGCTTATGCGGAGCAGTAGCAATATTGTTTGATTTTCCCTCAGTAACACCACAAGAGCCAAGAAAAGGCGAATGGCTTAGAATGTCTGATTTATCAGAACAAGAGGACGATAGATATAAATGTTCTCGTTGTGGGAATGTTGTACATCATAAGAACAAAATAGATTTATATACTTTCAATAGTTGGTGTGGAAGATGCGGAAGTGATAATGGTATACATATACATTGTGAGGTAGAAGAATGACAAGAGAAGAAGCCGTTGCAGTATTAAAAGCATTTATGGAAAATCCGTTATTTGGTGATACGCATAAAGCCGCTTTTAATATAGCGATACATGATATTAAAGCCTATCACAAATGGAATTTGAATGAATTGGTCTTAACTCAAAAAGAAAATGAGCAAGAGCCTATTCTTGACAAGATAGATGAAATAATCACAGATGCCCTTGATAAGAGTACAGACCAAAAGGAAAGTCAAACACTTAGATGGGTATTAGATAAGATAAGCGAGGTAATGTAATGGAGTTGACAGAGCAGGAACTTAATAATGAAGTCTGGAAAGATATAAAAGGCTATGAGGGATTGTACCAAGTCAGCAATATGGGAAGAGTGAAAAGTGTTGCAAGAACAGTTACTTGGAAAAATCAGAGTGTAAAAAGATATAAGGAACGAATAATGAAAACACGGCAGAAACAAGGTTATGTTTCTGTTTGCCTTTTTAAAGATGATATACGCCGGGATTTCAAGGTTCATAGATTAGTTGCAGAAGCATTTATATCTAACCCTAACAATCTTCCGTTTATAAATCATATTGATGAAAACAAACTGAACAATAAAGTTGAGAACTTGGAATGGTGTAGCCGTGAATATAACAACAACTATGGACAAAGAAATGGAAAGATAAGCATGACTCAAAAGAAGAATAGGCTTCTAAAAATGGTAAGTGAACATTCAATATCATTAGATGGAAATAAGTATATTTCTATACCGATACTTCAAAAGTTAATCGAAGATGTATATAACTTTTACGGATGATTACTATATCGACAAATACAAGGCAGAAAGTGAGGAATACAATGGCTGACATAGAATTAGTAATTAAGATACCAGAAAAAGTGTATAAAGCAATATGCGACAAAAATGCGTTAGGTTGCGATATTGGTGACATCAAAAATATTATTCGTAATGGTACACCACTTCCAAAAGTACATGGAAAGTTGTTTGATGAAAATGAGATAAAGAAAGAAGCTATAAGGTGTGAGTGGAGTAGAGCCATGTATGATAAACTTGACCACACACTATCTTATATGAAACCAATCATAGAAGCAGATAAGTAGAACAATTAAATGTTTACAAATGAAAGGTGACTAAAAAAGAATGATTGAATTATATCCTACCAAATGCAATATATGCGGAGGGAAAGTAGAATATACATCAAATGCAAAAATTTATGGAAGACAATACGGAAGTGGTTATTGTTATCTATGTAAAGAATGTGGAGCGTTTGTTGGTACTCATAAACCAAGACCTAGACAGGCAATGGGAATATTAGCTGATGCTAAAATGCGAGATTTAAGAATGCAATGCCATGAGTTATTTGACTCAATATGGAGAAATAACAAACATCCAGTAGCAAAAAGACGTAAAACTTATGCTTGGTTGGCAGAGAAATTAGATATACCTGTATATGAATGTCATTTTGGATATATGGATAGAGATATGTTGAATAAAGCATTAAATATATTAAAAGCAGATAAGGAGCAGGAATGAGCAAATATTCTGTTGAAGATACAGACAATCCAAAACTCAAAGTGCTTATAGAGGAAATGGCATATCTTGAATGGATTAACAGAGCTTTAAAACAACAGGTACAGATAAATGAGAATAGGCTTGCAGAAATTGATAAAGAGCTAGTTAAGGAGCAGGAAGATGGGAATAACAATCAACATAACTGAGGGCATCAACGACTATGAATTTTATAATGTGCCGAAAAAAGTAGCAAAAGCAATAATTACACTTCTACATGAGTGTGAGAAGGAAGATAGCACTATTGTTT
>Ga0326511_10000064_pt1 | contig 79372 bp, 69 predicted proteins | sample 0_2496_0518_D_FD_203701 | JGI IMG/M metagenome (GOLD analysis project Ga0326511, IMG submission 203701) | Bovine rumen microbial communities from UC Davis, California, United States - 0_2496_0518 | ecosystem: Host-associated > Mammals > Digestive system > Stomach > Rumen | place: USA...
GGTTACGCGCGGGCGGCACGCACACGACCGGCAACACGAAAGGCCGTGGACGAATGAGAGCGATTCATTCGTCCACGGCCTTTCGTGTATCGGCTCCGCCAACGTATCGGCGGCACCGTTCAGGTCCTACCCTGGCTTCCTATTCGTCTTCCACCAGGGTGTCTCTTACCGGAGCGTCGTCCACCAGCGCGTTGGCGATGGCCGCGATGCCCTCGCCCCTGCCGGTGAAGCCCATGTGGTCGGTGGTGGTGGCGGTCACGGAAACCGGGCATCCCGCGATATCGGACAATACGGTTGCCGCTTCGGCGCGACGCGGGCCGATCTTCGGTCTGTTGCCGATGATCGCGACGGATGCCGAACACGGCACGAATCCGTGGGAACGCAGATAATCGATGGTGTCGCGCAGCATGTCGGCGCCATGCATGCCCGCGCCGCACGAATCCTTCCCCACACCGAACAGCGAACCGATATCGCCCAGACCGGACGCGGCAAGGAACGCGTCGATCAGCGCGTGCACCGCCACGTCACCGTCCGAATCGCCTTCGATGGCAACGCTCCCATCATCCCAACGCAATCCGGCGAGCCACAGCTCACGCGCCGTCGCCGGGCCATCACCATCGCAACCGCCGTCGCCGCTGTCAACGCTCACAAAACGATGGGCATCGAAGCCCTGGCCTATACGCATCCCCATATTCACCGCCTCCAATCCGACCGACGAATCCAATCGAGGAATCCGCCGGAAAACAAAAGAAGGAAGCGCCTTCGGCGACTTCCTTCCCTCTTCGCGCCACGTCCACGGCACCCTACGGCACCGTGGACGCGCGGCTCACTTCTTCTTCGACTTCTTCGAAGCCTCCACGCGGGCCAAAGTGTCCTTAGCGGCCTCCTCCGGCTCCTTGGTGTGGTGCTTCTCGTCGCCCGGCTGAGCGGGCTGGTAACCCAAATTCACGTCGAGCAGGCGCTGGGCCTCGTCCTCTTCGATCTTCTCACTCAGCGCGATCTCCGAGGTGAGGATGGAACGGGCCTTGGTGAGCATGCGCTTCTCGCCCGCGGACAGGCCGTGCTCGTCCACGTCGCGCTGCGCCAGATCACGCACCACTTCGGCGATGTTGTTCACGTCGCCGGTCGCGATCTTCTCGACGTTCAGCTTATAGCGTCGGGACCAGTTCATTTCCTTCTCGATGATCGGGGTGCGAAGGATCTCGAACACCTTGGCCACCTCGTTGGCGTCGACGATGTCACGCACGCCGACCTTCTTGGCATTATCCACCGGAACATTGATAACCAGACCGTCGGAGGAAAGCACCGACAGCTCCAGATATTCGCGGGTCACCCCTCGTACCGTCCGCTCGGTGATGGCCTCAACCCTTGCCGCGCCGTGACGCGGATAGACGACCATATCGCCGACCTTGTATCCCATGAAACCTCCGATTGAGCTTGAGCGGACACACAAAAAACCTGAACGAGTATGCCATAGCCGCTGGACTTGCGAAAAAGTTCGGAAAAATTGCACTACGACGCGCCAAATGTTCCATTTTCAAGCGTTCACGCCGTACACTAATGAACATGAGCACTAATACGAACATCAATGACGATATCGTTGCCGTCCCGGTTAACCAGGGCGACCTTGATCAGGTAAGCAACACTGCTTTCTACAACCCTCACGCCATTCTGGGCGGTCACCTCGCCGAAGGCGAGAATGCCAAGTACACCACGGTCCGCGTTTTGCGCCCGTTTGCGAAGACGGTCACCATCGTCACGCAGGCCGGCGAATACGCGGCAACGCACGAGTTCAACGGAGTTTTCGTCGCGGTCATCCCCTCCACCGTCAACGAGGACGGCGGGTATTCCGTGCCGGACTACCGTGTGAAGGTCGCGTACGACGGCGTTCCCGAAACCGTTCAGGACGATCCGTACCGTTATCTGCCGACCGTCGGCGAAATGGACATGTACCTGTTCGGCGAGGGCCGCCACGAACGTCTGTGGGATGCCTTGGGTGCGCATGTACGTGAATATGAGGATCCGATGGGCGGCGTGGACGGCACACCGGGCGAGAAGGTCACCGGCGTCTCCTTCGCCGTATGGGCGCCGAACGCGCACGCGGTGCGTGTGATCGGCAGCTTCAACGGCTGGAATGGCCGCTGCCACGCAATGCGCGCGCTCGGCTCCTCCGGCGTGTGGGAGCTGTTCGTCCCGGGCGCCAAGGCCGGCGACGTGTACAAATACCAGATCCTCAACGCCAATTGGGAGTGGATCGACAAGGCCGACCCCATGGAGCGTTCCCACGAGATTCCGCCGGCGACCGGATCGATCGTGGTGGATTCCAAGCATGAGTGGCATGACGAAGAGTGGATGGCCCGCCGCGCCGCCACCGATCCGCACAACGGCCCTGTCGCGATCTACGAGCTCAACGCGCTGAGCTGGCGCAAGGACGTGAACAACTACCGCGAACTCGCCGACAAGCTCGTGCCCTACGTGCAGAAGATGGGCTTCACCCACGTCGAGTTCATGCCGCTGGCCGAATACCCGTTCACCGGCTCCTGGGGCTATCAGGTCACCGGCTATTACGCGGTCGATTCCCGACTGGGCGGTCCGGACGACTTCAAATACTTGGTCGAGAAGCTGCATGAAGCCGGCATCGGCGTCATCATGGACTGGGTCCCCGCGCACTTCCCGAAGGATGATTTCGCTCTCGGCCGATTCGACGGCACCCCGCTGTACGAGGATCCGGACCCGACCCGCGGCGAACACCCGGACTGGGGCACGTACATCTTCAACTTCGGCAGGCACGAGGTGCGCAACTTCCTCGTCGCCGACGCCGGCTTCTGGCTGGACGAATACCACATGGACGGCCTGCGCGTCGACGCCGTGAGCTCCATGCTCTACCTCGACTACAGCCGCAAGCCCGGCCAGTGGCATCCGAACATCTACGGCGGCCGTGAGAATCTGGAGGCCATCGACTTCCTCAAGGAAGCCAACGCCACCGCGTACAAGAACAACCCCGGCATCATGATGATCGCCGAGGAATCCACCGCCTACCCGGGCATCACCGCTCCGACCGACGCTGGCGGCGTGGGATTCGGCCTCAAGTGGAACATGGGCTGGATGCACGATACGCTCCAGTACCTGCATGAGACGCCGATCAACCGCAAGTGGCATCACGACGAGATCACCTTCTCCATGGTGTATGCCTACTCCGAGCGTTACGTGCTGCCGATCAGCCATGACGAGGTCGTGTACGGCAAGGGTTCGCTGTTCGGCAAGATGCCGGGCGACAACTGGCAGAAGTACGCCGGCGTGCGCGCCCTGTTCGCCTACCAGTGGGCACACCCGGGCAAGAAACTCACCTTCATGGGCAACGAGCTCGCGCAGTGGGGCGAATGGGATCACGACAACTCCATCGACTGGGATTGCCTGAACTGGCAGGAGCACATGGGCGTGCAGCGTCTCGTGGCCGACCTGAACAAGCTGTATAAGGAAACACCGGCCATCTGGAGCCAAGACTTCACCCCCGACGGTTTCCAATGGCTCACCAGCGACGACGCCGACCACAACACCCTGAGCTTCGTGCGCATCGGCACGAAGGGCGAGGAATGCGTCGTGGTGGTGAACTTCTCCGGCGAGGCATGGTCCGACTATCAGGTCGCACTCCCCCACGGCGGACGTTGGAAGGAAGTACTCACCACGGATTCCACCGTGTACGGCGGTTCCGGCATTTCGAACGGCACGTTCGAAGCGGACGCGGGCGAATACCATTCCCGCCCCGCTTCCGCACGAATCACCGTCCCTGCGCTCGCTGCGGTATTCTTGAAGCCGGAAAACTGATATATCCAGCTGAAAGGCAGCTAACGAAATGCTCAACTCAACAGCACAACAGCAGGCTCAGTCCCGCACCGTGCTGGTCGTCGAAGATGAACCGACGCTGGCCACAGCCATCGCCCAGCGCATCACCGCCGAAGGTTGGTCCGCACGCGTTGCCGGAGACGGGGCAAGCGCCGTTCAGGCGGCGGCTCAGCTGAGACCGGATTTGGTCATCATGGACATCATGCTGCCGGTAATGGACGGTCTTGAAGCCACGAAGCGTATCGTGGCCGACCGTCCGGTGCCGGTGCTCATCCTCACCGCACGCGATGACGAGGCCGATAAGGTCATCGGCCTCGGTGCGGGAGCCGACGACTATATGACCAAGCCGTTCTCCATGCGCGAACTCATCGCCCGCTGCAAGGCGCTGCTCAGGCGCGTGGACCGGGCGAAGGTCATCGCCAAGAACGCGGAGAACGAGAAGATCCTCGATTTCGGTTCCCTGATCATCGATCCGGCGCAGCGCACCGTCGTCCTTAACGGCAACGATGTCCATCTGACGCCCACCGAATTCGATTTGCTGGCGACCCTCGCCCGCAAGCCGAAGTCGGTGCTCACCCGCGAAAAGCTCCTCGAGGAGGTGTGGGATTGGGTGGATGCCTCCGGCACCCGTACCGTGGACAGCCATGTCAAGGCGTTGCGACACAAGCTCGGTCCTGGCATGATTCGCACGGTGCACGGCGTAGGATATGCCTTTGAGCCGCCATCCGACGGTGAATAAGGCTTCTACCCAAGGTTGTTAATGACTATCAAGCAGCGTAAACCGCGCTTCCAGGGCGCACGTCGTACCGGCGTGCGCCCTATCTTGTTCCTTCGCTCCCTCAAAATGGAACTCAGCGCCCTGATCGTGATCGCCACGGCGATCGCGTTCCTGGTGTGCTGGATCCTGCTCAAGCTCGATCTGAGCTGGTGGATCGCCATGCCCCTTACACTGGTGGTGGCATTGAGCTTCACCTATACGTTCTCCCGCGGTCTGACCGCACGCCTACGTCAATTGCGTGACGTTGCCGAGGCCATGGCGAACGGCGACTACAGCGTGCGCGTGCCGATCGACGATTCCAGCCACGACGAGGTGGAGCAGTTGGCGCGGTCGTTCAACGAGATGGCCGCCGAACTGCAGCATGCGGACAAGATGCGCATGGACATGATCGCCAACGTGAGTCATGAGCTGCGCACACCTGTTTCCGCCCTGCAGGCACAGGTGGAGAACATGGCGGACGGTGTCACCGAGCCGACACCGGCGAATCTGGAAAGCATTCTCAACCAGACGCACCGGCTAAGCGATCTGATCGCGTTCCTGCTGGATCTGAGCCGCATGGAAGCCGGAGCCGCCAGCCTGGATATCGAAAGGTTCAACTTCGCCGAGTTTCTTGACGACACCATCGAACCGCTGGAGATCGCCGACGGTGGGCATGCGCATATCATCGAAATGAACGTTCCCGACGACATCATGATCGAAGGGGACCAGGATCGTCTGCGCCAGCTGTTCACCAATATCATCGGCAACGCGTTGAAGCACTCCCCCGACGGCACGAATGTGCTGGTGGAGGCGCATGAGGATATTCCGCATGGCACTGTGGTGACCAACGTGGTGAACTTCGGCTCGCAGATCTCACCGGATTCACGCTCCGATATCTTCCGCCGATTCGTCCGCGCCAAAACCGGCCCAGGCACGGAGTCCGGCGGTACTGGACTAGGCCTGTCCATCGCACGGTGGGCCGCACAATTGCATGGGGGCACCGTTCAGGTGGTGGACGATTCCCGAGGTGCCAATTTTGAGATAGTGCTGCCCAAATACCATATTGTGGGGTAACATATGCTCTTGGGAAGAGTAGTACGAGAAGGCAATTGAGGGCATCCGCAATCACATCACGTAATCATATCCTGTCACAAGTGCGTCTTCGGTAGGGACAACGGCGTCCCTACCTTCTTTTTATCCGTTATATTTTCTTGTTGTATTCGTGGCCAACCGTCGAAAACCGATTCCCGCCGTTTCCTTGTCGTGCCGCTTGTTCATCGTTTTCCGTCCCGGTCTTTTTTCGCTTATTTCCTACGTCCTGCAGCTGGCATGTTAACCGGCTAGAACCGAACTGCAACATGAGCATACGGTTAACAGCAACAAAAAAGGCCTCCCGAGGGAGACCTTTCATGCTATGGCGATTGCCACGTAGATTCCTCGACGCTGAATCGTGTCAAATCGACATCTCCCATAGCGTCGACCATCAACGGCAACGCATCATGAGACAGATCGTGCAACGCATCCACGGCGGTACGGATGGCGGCGACATTACCACCGTACTGCGGCATGCCGCTCATCATACGCCAGACGGGGTTGCTGGTATTGGCATAGGCGATGCCGACATGCCTATCAAGATTCCTGACCGTACTGTCAAGATTGGCGATAGACCACTCGTCAGTGAGATTCACGCCGCTCAGCGAAGACACGCTCTCGGCCGCCGTCTTGACCTCTTTAGCTACAACGGCCGCGGAAACCGCGAAATATACGCCCAGCAGGATGATGGCGGACAGGATAACCGCCATGATGAGCAGTACCGCTTCGCGGACACGACGCCGTATGCGATGCCTTCGATGACGAGCGCTCTCCCTTGATTCGGGGACATCATTTGATTCGTTCAACCCGCCGCGAGCAACGCCACCGGTACCGGTTTCCCGGTATCGCCAGACAGCTCTTCCATACTCAATTCTTCGATCTCTGCCACTCTTCGATCTCTGCCACGCCGCCACTGTACCAGCAAGGGTATCTTCTCTTTCTCTCAGGCATCACCAACCCATAGAGTGAAAGCCATGCATATACTGTTCGTCTGCACCGGCAATATCTCCCGCTCGCCCATGGCCGAGATTCTCGCCCCTCATATCTTCAACGAACCAAGCCTGGAATTCTCCTCCGCAGGTACACACGGGCTTCATGACTATGCCATCTCGTGGAAAGCCGAGCGTCTGCTGCAGCGCAACCATATCAGCCAGATGACCGTCGACGCGTTCCGTTCAAGACGGTTGACCGCCGCCATCGCCGCGGCGGTGGCCTGAATTCCTGCAAGCAGGCGTACGCCCAGTCACGCACGCTTCGCAACGCACAACGGCCAGCACTGTAACATTCGTTCAGGTATGACGAGTCCCCGCTCCAAAAGAAACGGGGACTCGATCAGTTTGGAATCACTTGTCACGACAAGTCGTCAGGCATATGGCGCGCATTCGTGCCATCACTTGCCACGCCTGTGCGAACGGCGGCGCTTCCTGTCTTTCTTGCTGTCTTCCTTGCCGTACTCGCCCTTGTAGTACGAACCGTAGTAGTAATAGTTGCCGTATCCACGGTTGCGCTTCTCGTCGGCAAGGTTGAACACGTAGCCGAGCAGTGGCACGTCGAGATCGCGAAGTTCGTTGACGGCGCCACGCAACGCGCTCTTATAGGTCGTTCCACGTGCGGAGATCATGACCACGCCGTTGCCCATCTGGCCGAATACGGCGGCATCGTTCGCCACGGACATGGGCGTGGTGTCGATGATCACATAGTCATACTGCTGCACGGCCTGATGCACCAGTTCGTGCATGATGCGGGAGTTGAGCAGCACGGAGGCGTTCTGAATACGCGGACCGGCGGGCATGATATGCAGGTTCGGCTTCCAGTAACGCTGCACCACGTCCTTGACGCTGGCCTGATTGCTCAGCACATGAGCAAGACCGACGCCACCTTCGAGACCAAGACGCTTGGCCACGGACGGGTGGCGCAGATCGGCGTCGATGAGCAGCACGGATGCGCCGTTCTCCGCGAGCGCGGCCGCAAGATTGCATGACACGGTGGTTTTGCCTTCGGACGGCATGGACGAGGTGATTACGATCAGGCGGCCCTTGTCGCCGTCTTTGGAGGTGACGAACGACAGGTTGGTGCGCATGCGGCGGAATTCCTCGGCGATGGGGCTGTCCGGCTTGGTAACGATAACCGGCTTGGTGACGTTAAGCACTTCGTCCTTGGGAATAATGCCGGCGATGCTGCCGTTGGGGTCGATGGACTGCAGGTCCATGAGGTCCTGCAGCTTGCGGGCCAGCAGGTCGCGTACAAGTGCCGCGAAGATGCCCAGTACGATGCCGGCGACAACAGCCACGGCGATGTTGAGCTTGGTGTTCGGCGAGCTTTGGGAGGTGGGTGTCTTGGCTTTCTGTACCACGGACAGTTTCACCATGGACTTCTTGCCGGAGGCGTACAGCTCGGAGGAGACCACTCTGGAAAGGGATTGCGACACTTCGTTCGCCAGCTGCGCGGACTGTTCCGGGCTGGTGGCTTCAACGGAGACGTTGAGCATGTAAGTGTCGGTGGGGTTGGTGGCGGTCACCATGGCGGCAAGATCGTCGGTGGTGATGGAGTTGTCGTTCAGTTCGTCGATCACCGGTTGGAGCACGGCCTCGGTTTTGACCAGATCCGGGTAGCTCTTGAGCTGGGTGGCGATGTAGGTGCCGGCTGTGCTCTGGCTGCTCACGCTGCTGTCGAGCGCGTCGGCGGTGGTGTTGTTGTAGCTGGCGAACAGCTGGGCCGTTGCCGTGTATTTCTTCTGCGCGGTCAGCGTGTATGCGGTTACGCCGACGACCACGAGAACGAACACCAGAATCGCTGTGAACATGTGCTTGCCGACGATGCGGATCAGATCCATCAGGGTCATGCCTTCGTCTGCATCCGATTCTGATCGTTCCGCGAGAACCACATTCTGCGGGTTTGCATCGATACGGTTCTCCGGGATAAGAATGCTGTTTTGTTGGGCTTTGTCTTCAGCCACGCTTCTCTCCTGTCTGACTGTCTCAATCATTCGCAGTTTACGGCCACGGGGGGGGATTATTTTCAGCAAAACCGGTTTTGCATCAACACTTTCATAAGCGCTCACCGCAAGCGTTTACGCTTGTGTGTTCGGGGGTTCAGACGGTGAAGCGCAGGTATGCGCGGTCGTCGAAGGAGTCGAGCCCTGGTTCGAAGCCTTTGGTCGTGGGGAAACGGCTGATGAGATGCGGGTCGCTGGCTTTGAGTTCCGCGAGCGCCCTTTCGGATTGGTCAAGCGTGGGTTCGAGGAAGGGGTAGCCGTCGCTGGCGAGCACTATGTCGTCGCCGGGGGCGATCATGACGGTGAACACGGGGGTGGTGCTGGCCGGAATATGGATGGCGATCGGCTATGTGGGCGCCGGTCTGTTGAACTGCGTCACCATCATCGGTATTCCGTTCGGCATTCAATCGTTCAAGATGGCCAAATTAGCGCTATGGTCGTTCGGCTCGCAAATCCGCAGCTTGTAAATCACTTCAGATCACTTCGCCCAGCATAGACGGCCATCGACTGCCGTCTTGCATATAAGTATCGAGGAGCTGCGGTCCGAACAGGCCGTGACCACTGCACCCTCAGCAACGAAACACGTCTCATTTCGCTTATGTCAGCCCCAGAGCGGCAAGGCTCAAAAAACTGAACAGTCGCATTACCTGCCCAAATGATTGCTAATGTCAGCCGCCTTGTGGACAGGTTAAAGAATATTTGCGATAGCGGCTTCTCTAACTGTACGTTCTAGAAGAAGACATCCGTACCCCGTCAAATACGGTTACTCACGCAACTTGCTTGCCGCGAAGATAAACAATGGCAGCGCGGCGAACGCGTAGTTCTCACACTGGATATACAGGTACACGATCAGGACAAGCCAGCAGATAACAGTCTTGCTCCAAACACCATGCTCGGCAGCTGCAGTATCGAAGACACGCGTCATGGAAACTATGGAAGCGATGACCAGCAGAACCAGGCCGATCAATCCGTATTCGGCGACGACGCTGGTATACGCACACATCGTCCATACAGTGTCCGCATTCATGCCGGCCGCAAATCCTGTTGCCGCGCCGCCGTTCATGCCAAGACCATTTAGTAGCTGCTCGGCCTTGGATGCGCCAGCCCACACGGCGTTAATGATGTTGCCCGCGCCATAACCGGTAAGCAGGGTCCATGGATGGGTAAGCAGGCCGCAGAGCGGATCGAGACTTTGGTAGATTCTCGCAAAGAACGAACCGTCTCCCTGCGCGCCGTTTTCGGCAATGGAAGTCAGCCTGGAGTCGGCAAGCACGCCCATCAGTCCAAGCAGGCATGCCCCGGTAAACTGCGCCATGCCACGCAGCCGTTGCTTCCGATCATGCCACGTGTTGTGCACGATGATGGCGATCAGCAGCGCCACAACGGAGTCGATGACGATTCTGGTGCCGGCCTGCATCAGCATCGCGCCGATCGCGTAGACGACGATGAGGTCACGCAGCCGTTTGGCATAGATGCTGTCGCGACCTCGCATCAGCCACATGAGGGGCAGCAGTATGCCGAACAGGTGCATGCCGATATAGCTGGGTTCCGCGAACAGGAATTGCGGCCGACCGCCGCCCCACACCGAACTATCGGTGATGTACTGGCGGTACATGAGATACGAGAAATAGTTGACGAGCGGCTCGAACCGCAGATGGATGGAGAACCATTGCACGACGCCCACGGCGAAGGAGCACCAGTAGGCCGCGATAAGCAGCCGGATCGGCATGTTCCAGGGGATGCGTTTGATATGGAAGGCGATGACAAGCGCGCCCAACGTGGCGAGCATGCCAAACAGCCCGGTGAGGCTCATGAATGCAGCGTTGAAATGAATGCCGAAGCGCAGCCACCCGGGAATGGACAGGATGATGCAGGCGACCGGCAGCAGGAACATAGGCAGATACTTCACGGCTACGATATGCAGCTGCCGCCAGTTGCACAGGCAGTAGACGGCGAATAGCGCGGGACTGATCGGCGACCAGAACGGCGCGTACAGGCCGAGCGTGGTGCCGTCCACCGGGAGAAGCGCGATGCCCAGCAACAGCCAGATGACGTTCCGATCCTGCGTTGCCAGGAATCGCAGCATTGGGCGATAGGAAACGGCGTGCTCTGCCGATTGCCTGCCGCTCGCTTGCGCCCGTGCAGCGGCATCATCAATTGCGACGCCAGCCTTGGCCTTGGCAGCCACTTCGCATTCACTATTGTTCGGTCGAATCACACGCGCCCCTTTCCGCAACCAACCCTACTCGACATTGCACTATATGCACCCATTGATTTCACTGCACAACGGATGATATTGCCACAACGATTCACGGCTTCAAATGTTCATTCGAACATTAATAGAACACAGAATATCATAAAAAGACAACACGCTTAATGTTATCTTTTTTCAACCGCCTGGCACTTGCCGTAAACCCAGCCATGACAACGATTCACAAAACCACAGTACACAAAAAGTTCATTTTTCAACCATTTCACCTTCTATATGCGTGGTAGCATCAATAGCGAACACAGCAAGCGTTCACCCCACACAATACAAACCAGTCATACATAATGTTCATTTGCAACTACAAACGAACATGCATAATGCACATTATGCGCGGCTCATAGAAAGGCATTACCCATGGCAAACGAGAAAACCGTCATCACCGTGAATCTCGACATGTTCGACAAGGACGCCGACGCCAAAACAGCCGAAGCCAACAAGGTGGCGAAAAACCTAGGCATCAGCGATGAAGCACTCGCCAAGGTAGAGAATTTCAAGCAGGAGCTCACCGATCATGACGCTTGGGATCTGCCGTTCATGGGCTATGTGAACGAGGACGGCTACGGATACGCCTACGTGCCGGACGCGGCCATCACCATGCATCCGTATTGGGACGCCCACAAGGAGTTCATGAATCTGCCGGATGACGTGCAGACCGCATTCGCCATCCGCATGCTGTTCACCCACCGCCCCGTCGACCGTTACGGCGCCGACATGTTCCTGCATTACCACCGCGGATTCACCGTCAACTTCATTGGCGAAGGCGCCAACAAATACTGATCGCCTCAAGCACCGGTTGCTTAAGCTCAAGCCGGCAGCGGCAAGGGCGCCGTCTGCCGGCTTTCCGAACTCCCTGAAATCCCAAGCAACCCCGTAGCGCATTTGATTGGCGGCACCTTGGATCCGCACCGTTCTTATTACCCAGCCGAGTCGTACCCCGATCGTCCAGGCAAACCAGCATACTTCGAGCAGCCCGCTCTAGAACAGACCTCCTGCATGCAGGTACAGGAACAGCACGGTCTGCAGTACAACGAGCACGGGCAACCCCCACGCGAAATACCAGTCCCTGGTCTTGTGGTTGAATAGCCGCATGGCAATAATGCCGCCGAGGGCACCGCCCATGAACGACAGCCCCATCAGCCATGATTCCGGCACCCGGCTCCGGCTGCCTCCACCTGGTCGGCTGGCCCCCGCTCTCCCACCGCGGTTCCGGGGCGTATCGCCGTTGGCGAGCGCGATTCTCTTATCGGCGACGAACACCAGCAAGGTGACGCAGTTCATCGTGAGCAGATAGATTCCAAGGCCCCGCAGCACAGCGGGGTTGAAGGCGTGGAACACGCTGGTCCCGTTGAACGACACGAGGCCGCATCTCCACGCGCATACCATGCCCCACGCCACGAGTCCCACCGCCGTTTCGAACCACCAGGCGACGTTATGTTTGTTGACGTTCCGCTCCCACAGAATCAGGCCCAGCAGCATGCCGACCGAGCCGCCGGCGAGCGCGAGCAGCGGCATGAGCATGGTGAGAACGCGTGCGGCCGGCGAATCGGCGGGTTGACGGCTGTTGCCGCGAATGTTGCGGGTGCGGGTATTGCGGTGGCGGCTATCAGGGGCTTGTGTGGTGCGATGGGTGACGGCGAGCGCCAAGAACGCTACTAGGTTGATGACGATCAGGTATGCGAGGAAATGGGTCATGATGGTTGTTGTTGGCTGGGTGGATGACGGAACGACTGATGCCGAATCGGACATGCGGAGGCTGATCCGGTAGATAGAGCAGACGGCAACCTGCCATTATTCATCGACCAAACGTCCGCTTTCTCTCAGGCTTGCGGCAAATTGTTCTTCCGTGATTTCTTCCGTCACCAGCCTGGAAATGAGTTTATATAGAGTATTTCGTTCTGGCTCTGGATCATCATCGATATCCAAATCAATTCTTTCCATTTTCAGGATGGCCAAAGATATGGCCATTGCAGTGCGCTTGTTGCCATCAGCGAAATAGTGATTTTTGGCTAGGTGAAAGGTGAGATGAGCCACCTGCCGGAACAGATCATCGAATCGTTCTTTCGGCGATTGCCCGAATACCAGCAGGAAAGTTGAATCAACAACGCTGCTTACGGAACCGATGTCGATGGTTCTTTCCACGGTAAATCCGCCGATGTCGGCAAGTTGTTTCCTGTGTACCTGAACGATTGCCTGTGCCATTGCCTCAGCGAGGTCATCGGACTGAAAGACGAGTGGCGGCGCTTGGATATGCCACCACTCGTTAGTGTATCGCTCAGGCATTGCGCAGAATCCTGAAGGTGTTCCGCCACTTTGCATTTACTTCATCCAAACTGGATGCAAGAGTGTTTTTGGGGAAAGTCAGGCCATCATCGGATGCGAGAATGTCGTCGTTGGTGATTTCAACGCTTTCCCCCTCCCTGTAAACGTTCTTCCAAGCGGAGTTTTTTCGATGGGAGAACCCCACAAGATCGAATGCCGTAAGAAAACCGTATTTCCTTGCCGTCCTGTCAACAACGGATAAAGTCCGTTCATCTTTTGCGGCTTCGCCCTCGGACTTTGAAATCCTGTTGCGCCCATACTTTTGGAAAGTGTAATAAACGTCCTTCTCGACTGGGCCGTAGGACCAAGCCTCGATCTTGTCTTCGAACAACGGCTTTCCGGTTTCGCGCAGGGATTCAACCTGCGCGAAATAAACGAGCTTGTTCAGCACAAGATTCGTGATGTCAATATCAGGGCCATGGCGAAGAATGAAAGCATTCGCTATTTGCAACGATTTCATGGCTCCTCCTTTTACTCCGGAAACTCCCGCATCTAAGTATACGGGAGTTAATTTCGGAAGAATTTATTTTACTGTCTCTCCCCGCAGAGCGCAAGGCGTCGCTCGTTTCCAGGGATTTTAGCGCCGCTCGCTTCGATACCGGAGCCACCATATGACTTCAAAACCGAATCAGAGGAACCGGAGTGCACGTATCGGTTCGCAGACCGCGCCTGTTAAGCCGCTATATATGGCATTCCGCCGCCATGAATGGTCTCAACATAACACCCTAAATGCACGAAAACCGTCTCCCAATAACCAGGAAACGGCTTTTGCGAACTGAACAACGCTCAGCTTTATCGCATTAAAAATTTAGTCACACATATCAGTAATGCCAACTCAGCGTGTCTCAATAGGATCCCCGAATAATCCAATTTTTGTACCTATAGCCGCTCTCAAAACCCTGGACTATCAAAGCGCTGGCACATATACTTAAAGCATGAGTGACGATATTATGCTTAATGACCTGCTCCACCTCACCGATGAGGAAATTCGCAGGACGAAGATTCGCTGCTGCACGGATTATAACGGGTACAATCCTGCCGAGGAGTTCAATCGAAACCCCGACAAGTTCAATACCGCATGGATCCTGGCCCGTAAGAAGAACGAAGACGGGAGGGACGCGGAGCACCTGCACAAGGGATGGAACGTGATTGGTCTGGCCCGTCTTCCGATTGACAAGGATCTTTGGGTGCTCACCTGCATCAAGCGCATCAGCAACACGCTCGACCTCCCGGAGGAAGACAATGAAGCAGAACATTACGTCGGCTACGAAGGCGAGGAGCTGCCAGAATACCGCAAATTCTGCGGCCGAGTCATCGTGCGATATCACAAGAGCCAGGGAGAGGCGCAGCCCATATACCTTGCGGAGAACCTGCTGGATGAGCTTCCCGTAGAGAAAATTCTGCCGCCCAAAGGACTCTCTGCGGTGACGCAACTGCCATAGGTTCACGTCAGCCGCCGTGGCCTGACTGATGTGAACTGGCTTTTATGGTTCCTGAAGCGTTACTCTGCTCATTTATGGCAGATTCCGCGGTCTGCTAAACCATCGTTATGCGTTACCCGAAGATCCGAAGATGCAGGAACACAACCATCTTCGCGGAGAGAAGGGTTACTCCCTCTTCTCAAGAAAACTCTCTGGTAATTGTTCACATGCGCTTACAGCGTTTCCTCTTCACCCTTATTGATCAATGTTCGGTACTCGTCAATCAGCGTATCCACAATTTTGGGAATGTCCGTCCACGGCGCATAATCCCCGCTAGAAGGTCTGTTGTCTCGTATCAGACGATGTCGCTCATTCATATGCTTCTGCGCATTTTTAGCTGCCGCGGCATACTTCCCAGCTATCGATTCCTGACAAATATGCTTAGGATTATTTCGATTTCGACTCATGTCAATCAGCCCAAGGTTTTTCGCAAGCTTCTCGCATTCCGAAGTCTCGGTGTATGACAGAGGACATGACTGCTTGTGGTCAATCAACCATACGTCAAAACATGGATTGGAGATGATTACTTCAACGCCACTTCGATATCCTTTATCTACGGCCGCGCGTAGTTTGTCACCATTTTTGCCGAAATCGTCCACGTCCGTTACCGCCCACACTACAGCGAATGGATCATACGACTCTTTCTTCGCATCCTTCTTATCCTCGCGCAACAGCCTTGTCGCGTCATCCACAAGAGTCTTTGGATCGACTCCTTCTGCCTCCACACGAACCGGATCACGCACCTCGCCGCTTTTAATCCGAAGATTCCTTACATAGTCTCCGAACAAATGCCGTCTGACATATTGGAAGTATTCCACTTCTGTGACAATGCCACCACTGTAGATGAGGAACCGCTTGCTCCTTGGCTTTGATTTCCCCCCGGTGCCCGGCATTTGGCCTACGTACCATTACTCCCCCTCAGAGGTCATTCGCGTATTCCGCTTTGTCTAATGTACGATCAGAGAAACTGCATATCAGCGTTAAGCTTCTTTTTCAGCGTCTTTGGCATTAGCGAAATAATCCTTCACAGTCGCATACAGATTCGGCTGCGCAAGACCACCATATACGCCATGACGGTAGTTCTTCCCATAATTCTCCTTGGAGTTTGGGCTCCAATCCATCAGCCAATTCAGCGTGGATTCACCCGTATTGGGATCCTTCTTCACAATCCATATCTGGTCTCGATCCAGCAACCGATCATCAGCGCCAGACGCACTCATCAACGTCTCATTATGCGTGGTAAAAATCAGCTGCGAATTGTTGGGATTCGTTGCCGGATCCCTATACAGCCTGATGATTTCAGAGAATAGACTCGTACTGATGCTGACGTCCGGCTCATCAAGCAATGTGATTGAGGGCCGCTCCAATGAATCAAGCACCCAGTCAAGTAGCAGCATCACGTTTTTGGTACCTTGCGATTCCCACTGTTCTGAAAGCTGGCGGATAACGCCTTTTCCTTGATGGCTGAACAGTACGCGGGGCATAAAGTACTTAGGGGAAGACGATGCGCTGGAATCGCCTAATGCCTCATCAACTGTTGGGACCGAACTGCCCGACACCCCGCTTTCCTCCAGCTTTCGCAGTTCTTCCAGCAGTTCTTCCGGAACGTCTTTTTCCTCGAAATCGACATCGGTTATACCGAGATCGGCCACTCTGATCAGTTTCGACAGTAACAATGCCCGGCCTGGATTCTTGCGGATTCGGTGTACAAAAACCCCGAAGGAATTATCGAAATCCACGGCGGGATAGCACTGGATACTGTTTGCAATAATGTTGTATGCAGGTATCACACTTGTAATGTTCAGTGCGGCCGCGGCCGAGAGAAGAAGCGCGTTCTCCCGAACAAGGTGAGCGATTTTCCCTATGCTGGGGAATTGAGCGCCAATCTTAGTCTTCTTTCCGATTTCACGTTCGAACACTACAGTGCGCCGATTGGTTGCAGACCGAAACATCCACAGCACTTCCTCCAGCACCTTGTGGGTATCGATACGGAACCAGTATTGGTAACGGTTCCCATCTTTGGCGATGAATTCAATATAGAACGTAGACGGTTGCTTTGCGCTTTCACGGTCCAACAGAAAAGGCTGCGTATTGATGCCCTCGCGAAGAGCAAAACTATTGCGTACGAAATTGGAGAAAAAATTCATGCATTTGAGCAGGTTCGACTTGCCCGCTGCATTATCGCCATAGATGACGGCAACGGGGGAAATCCGACTCCATGCCCCCTGCTCTTCTTGTGTGCCGTGCCGACCTTTGCGAAGCATGGTAAATTCCTGCTCGCTTTTGAAACTCAAGCAATTTTCAACAGTGAAGTTGAGCAGCATTCATTCCGCTCCTTGGCTTTCCGATTTTTCTCTACTGTCACGATATGATACATGAAACTCAGCAAATCTCAATCTTCGATGCTCTTTTTAGACTTTATTGCAAAAATTTTGCTTAAAGCTATACAAATGCATGGCTACATCACCGTGCATGCCACGGAGACCGTGGCTAATCAAACGGCAGATAGTCAATTCGCAGAGGCATTGTATCCCAAGAATCATCAGAGCTCCGACGCTCTCGGGCATAGCTCTGCCCCTCAGTTTCCAACCGCTTTTTAGCGAATGAAAACCGCACGCAGGACGCAGCCATGTCCTCTTACGTCAGCGTCAGAATCCGAAAGTGCGCAAAATCTCGGATCTATATCCCAAATCCCCTAATCCACAAAAAGAGATATAGTTATTTCATGCCATCAGGTGAAGAAATACAGCGTAAAGGTGAAGAAGGCGCTCATCGAGCTAAAAGATGGCTCGAACGCACATTAAGAGCAAAAGTACAATGGGTCAACCCCGATCCGACCGCCGTTAAAAAATTAACCTATAAATGGCCAGGCAATAGCAACACCTTCTCCTTTGATTTAGGTGGATCATTCATTGGGCAAGGCGACGATGACAGCAAAACCCGCGAAGGAGAAAATTTCTTCGCAGAGGTTAAGAACTACTCCAGTGCCAGTGACCAATTGTCCATGTTCACTGATTTTTTGGCAAAATGCTACGTAGCCAGAAAAGATAATCCGAAATTCACTGACATTTTTCTATGGATTACCTGGTCCCCATTCGGGGTTACAAAATGGAGCCAGTTGCATTCACCAGAAGAAATTAAAGAAGCAATCCTAAACAAGAGAAATCAGTTGAGATCTCTGAATATTTCAGATATTCAAGAAGCAGAGGAGACTCTTTCTCAAGAGAAAGAATTTCTCAATGGTCTATCCAACGACATATGGATTCTAGTTCTTTCAAAAGAGCAAGAAGATTTCCTAACTATTTCAAAAGATGAAATGAGAGTAATAGCACAATATCGTACGGGAAAAGAAGGATGATGATGTCCTATGATGCACAACGATGAAATCGAAACAATTCAATCCATAAAAGATAAGACACGGTATTACATCGAACAGTGCAGTCCAGAATCGAATATCCGATATACTGACTATTTCAATCATACTTTTATTCCAGACATGGTCATCAACTGGAATAAACAAGAAAGATATTTATATATACGAACAACTCCAGATATTAATTGGATATTTGAGGATGCAAAACTATTAGACATTTTCCATCCGATTATTCTCACAATCGAAGATTTTAATGAAATTACCGATAAAAGTATTCCTGAACTTCAGGGCAAGCCCATCAGCTCCCTCATCAGCAACACCATGACTTTAAGAATGCTTACAGAACAAAATCGGGAACAAGCTATTTATAAAATAGTCAACCGCCCAATACCCCAGTATGGGCGCGGACTTTTTACAAAACCCTTGGCAACAAAGACAACACAAGATTTTATCGATGGAGCCAACGCTGCAGAATCTCTTGATGGGAATCAAGTAGCACACTCATTGCAAACGATGCACCACGTTATGTCCAACGACGGAAGAAATCAGATTGATTCGTTTTATCAAGCATTATGGTGCGGACATGGTGGGGCAATAGCTAACTATCCTTCACCCGCCTTATTGGGAAACGAGCTCAATGACGAAGGATGGGACTATCTTCTTTCTCACTCAGACGAAAATACGCAGTGGTCATCTATACCCGCAAAACTCACGCTTCCACAAACGTCTCAGCTGAATGCACAAAAACACCCCTACAACTTCAATTCCTTGATTGCAGGAAAAGCAAACACAGTTGCTGTTAAGGCAGCGAAGGTTGTTCGAACACCACCATCTTTATTCTCCGAGTCAGCGCATATTCCTTTTTGGCACTGGACCATTGACGAAAACCATCTAATTGCTACAAATGGAACGACACAAATTATATTCTCAGACTCGACCGAAGATATCAAAAAGATGTATGAGTCCGAAGATATCGCAATGCATGAAGGGCTGAATGTTGACACCTTTATCCATAGAGTGGCTGGATTAAAAATCCAGCGAGTTCAAATAGACAACCGCGACAGCGTAACTGTTTATAATATCCCGGACTCTAAAATTCAAAAAAGCAACACACTGCGAATGTTTGGAAAGAATGCTCGAGTCATATCCTGTGAAGTGCAAATTCCAATTTCAAAGAAGGAAAAGAACATCAAATTTGATTATACAAATGGAATTGCGAATGTTCAACGAGGTATCTGCGATCTTCAAGCTTTTGCACAGACGATTATTCCCGCTATGGTTGATTTAAAAGAATCAGAATATGATTCCTTGTCTCATCTTTTCATGGAAGAAGCTCAAGGAGCTCTTTTCTAACATCCCTGTTAACACTTCAGAAGGAGACATAGATGCAGCAAGGGGTTAAAACGCTCGGCGATGAATGGAATCTAGACCAACCAACTGCAAAGCTCTTCGAGGAACGATTAAAAACAGTAACCCCGACTCCCCTAGCCTGGGTTGTCATCAATCGATTCGAAAGAAAGGAATGCGACAACAAGCACGATAAGGCGGAATATACCCAGACCACGCATTGTGCGCTCATCGACAATGAGAGCGATTCCGTCGCCAAAGCCCTGCACAATTTCAGCATCCCTGGACTAGGCAAATTTGACCTGCGTGTATCAGAGCGAAGCATGACCGGCTATGAACCCTGCTATGGCCTTCGATCAGAGAAAGCTCCATTCTACGGCTTCTTCACGCAAGTGCGCGATGCTCTAGGAAGCACAACGCCGGAAGTGGACATCTTGCCATCTTTCCTTTGGTTTTGGGATGCGTACAGGGTAAAAGATGAGTGGAAATACACTGACACGACCGGGAAAGAGTTACCACTACTCCGCTTTACGCTGGACGTTCCCGAAGACGATGAGGCAAATTGGAAGCTCGAGGCCAGAGCGCTGGAATTGCGTACTTTTCTGTACTACTGTGATAAAGAATTGCTGTTATACACGGATGACACCTATGCTGGTCTTCCTTGTAATGATGATGCCCGGCAGGAGAACAGCAGAGACTGGTGTTCATATACTTTTATGAAGGAACCTGAAAACCCTTTGCGGAAAAGCGTAATAGCGCTATTCGGGAAATACATAATCCATGGCGCGAAGAACACTCAATTCCCGCGATTTCTTGAAGATGAAGCAACAACAGAGTATCCGAGTTTCATCATTGGGCTAGCCTCAGACGGCAATCCTATTCTCGCAAGCTGCGATCCATCTCAGCTTTCTGGATACCCTAGCTCCAGTCCAAATCATCCAAACAAGCTTGAGCGAGTTTGTTTCAAGCCAGAAGTGTTGCAGAGATACTCAGCCAATCCAGACAAGTATCAGGTATCGGACCGCTCCGTTGCCTGCGTGATTAATGGAAGAGGCCTGTGGCAACTTGACATCGATATAAACTCTGAAGGGCTTGTCGAAGCGTACCTAGGAGATCTCAGCAGTTTGCCTCGTGAGGAATTGCAGTATTGGGAATCGTTTAATATCATCCCATCCGGCAATCCGAACCCCAATAGAGTATTGCGAGATTACTTCAACATACCCTCGGATTTCAGTGATGCGCCCGTTTTCGAACTTATGCTCTCCTTCAAGAAAGCCTCCGAAAACGTCAAAGAGCAGCTAGGCGTAAGTATCTGGAAAGAGCCGGATAGCCACACTCTCAAAAAGATCAACACGCTTGCAGTGCCAACAGTGGACAGCACTGAAGCATTCAACAATGCGATGTTGGCTTTGACAAAAGCACTTGCAGACACCTTGGACGGGAAGCAGTTACGTAAGCTCTCAGGAATCGTCGATGACAAAATTGGATCCATACAATTAGCAATCTCGTTTTTCCAATCACAAGGAGCCGACACATCACCCTTCGAATACCTGAAATATGTGCAGAATTTCCGTTCTGGAGGAGGTGCAGCGCATCGTCCTAATGGGAAAGGCGATGCGTCAAAAAGACTTCACAGACTGTTAGGAGATTGCACATCCACCGATTGGAAAGAACGGTTTGTTTACGTCTGCAATCGGCTTACCGATGGATTTAACTCGCTCGCAGCCTGGCAGATCCAAGACGCGGATAGTCAGGGAGAAAAAGAGACCTCTGATGGAAAGATCTCTGACTGATAGGTACAGACGCCAGTCAGGCAGCATCCGAGAAAGTCTCTTCAGATTTGATTGACCCGGAATGCCGTCAAACTGGTTCCCTCCAGCGTCCGGCGGCGTTCCTTGGATAGTCCGGGGACTTCATCTTGTGCCTTCCGCTCCCGTTTCGCGTCGTTCCGCCTCGTGTCGCATCGCGTCGTATCGTTCGGCCACGCGCAACCTGTAGGTGGCCTGCCTGCCGCTCGCGGGTCTCGCTAGGCGTTCCACCAGCCCGAAGTCAACTAGGGTGCTGATCGCCCGTTCCGCGGCACGTGGTCCGAGATTCAGCGCGTGCAGCAGATTGCCGCGTGATTCGGTGAACACCTGTGCGTCCTTGTTTTCCTTCGTCTTCTCATAGAACCTCGGAGCAACCCCCATGCGGCACGGGTCTAGGCTGACCATCGCCATGTGCTGTAACACCAGCCTGCTTTGCGGACTCAGCCTTCTGTTGTCGTGCCTGGCGTACGCGCCGACGTATTCGGCCATCTTGTACAGTTCGCTGCCCATGTGCTACCGCCCGCGTACCGTTGATCGTTGGCTGATCGCCGTTCGCGCCCGGACGTGCGAGGGGCGTTTCCCGCCTGCTGTGGTGCTCATTGCTGCACGTTTCTTCCCCGCGGGACGGTTCAGATATGGAACGCCCGCGCTAATGGTTGTGTGGCGATCGGTGATGTTCCCCGGCGTTTTCCGCAGGCGGGCGGGCGGTGCTAGGGCAGCTCCATGCATCTGCCTGTTGCGTTCCCCTGCGGGGAACCGTGGCGGCAGCAGCCACGCGCACGCTGCCATGGCGTGCGTTCCGCCTACAGAATACACCACGACACGCACATGGACACGACACAATGCACGTCGTCGGGCAATGCTGCGTATCGGCTATGGCGAAGCGCCTGGAACGACGGTCTCAGCGGCCGTGGTGTCAGATCAGTGACACTCGATTTTTCAACCGCGCGCTTGTATTCTCTTGAAGTAACTTGTATTGCTTTGTATTGCTTTAGTATTATTTTTGTATTAGGGGCGTCAGTTTCTGACGGGCATCAGCGTAAGAAAGTATCGGGCGTTTATGCAGAAACTGTCGGGCGTCAGCGTCAGAAAGTGATGCCAGCACCCGTCAGAAACTGTTGGATGCTACTGCAGCGGAACCACGGACACGTTTCCAACATCCGTCAGAAAGTGTCGGCCGTTACGGCACTCACCATCAGTCCTTGGGCAGGTATGGCCGTTTGCCCGTGTACGGGTCTATGCCGTGACTGTATGCCGCGCAGAACGCCGCCATAATATCCTGCAACGATTCATATGGCATATACCAGTCCCCAAGTTTCTTACCGTTTTTGGATTCCCAGTCCGACGCCCATTTCCTGTAGTCTTTCGCCAACACATTGGCATATGCGTCGCGTAGTTTGCGGGCTTCGCCTTCCGCTGATTGTCTGCCGTACAGTTCCTGCTGTGTGGCCCAGTATGCGCAGGCGTTCTCCACCCACTCGCTGAATGTGGCACACAAACCCAAATCGCACTCGCCCACGTTCCTGAGCAATCCCAGCAGCTCGGTGGAGACGTGCCGCCAGTAGTCCGCCATCTTCTCGCGTATTACCTGACGTTCTGCGTCGCTGCGGACCAGTTCTTCATGCAGGGCAGGCGGCACCATGAGCAGCCCGCAGGCGTCGGCAGTTCCCTGCTCCCTGCCCATTATGGCGGCGTACCTGTCTAGCAGCCCACGCACGGCGTCAACGGTGATCGCCTGCCCGTGGGCCCGCAGTAGCTCTATATCGCGCACATACACGTAATCGAACGCCTTACGGAACGCACACACCACATCGAACTGCGTGTACTGATCATCCCAGTAACCGTACAGTTCGGCTATTCCGCTGTCCTCGCTCCTAGGCCTAAGAACCTGTTGTAGCTCGATCACATCGGCCTCAGTCAGCAGGCCCATGCGTCCGGCACCGTCCACGTAATGCCTGAACGCGCGTTTAAACTCGGGCGTTATCTTCGTCATCTCACATCTCCTCTTTCAATAGCTCTCGCATGGTCTCCCGCTGCATGGCGGTGGGCAGCAGCTCAAACGCTTGGCCCGTCTCCAGCCCGTCAATGACGCTTACTCGGGTCTTCAGCGGCATACAAGCCAACAGCGCGGCCAGCTGCCCCAGCCAACTCCCTCGCGGGGACTTCCTACGGCCCGTCCGCCAGCGGTCCGCGTCGACCCCTCCAGCGTCCAGCACGGCCTCGACCATGGACGGGACGGCACTCGCGACGGCGTGGAGACGTTGCGTCACAAAATTGAGAAATTGAAGTCGGAGAAACTCGCTAAAGCGGAGGTCACAGAAAAGACCCAAGTGCCAATCTGGCCAACGGCATGTTTTTAGATGCGCGCACCATGCTCGGGGACGCCGAGGCGCCAATCATCCATTCGGGCCGAGGACGCCATTACCAGCGGCCGGAATGAATCCGCATCTACAGCGGCAACAACCTAGCACGCTCGATGAGCGCGAAGATCCACAACCCGAAGGTAACGCGGCCACGGAGAATTTCTTCGGACGTTAAAGCAGGACCTCTTACATAGGATGAGTTTCACGGACATCGGCGTGGAAGGGTTCATCGGCATGATGGACAGTACATGACCCAGTACTGGGACAAACGCATCAGGACAGATTCGGCATGAGTACTATGGCCCGGAGCAGACCACTGGAGCTTGCAGCATGATTAGTGGCGACAGAAATCAACGGCAACGTTATTGCAGCCCCGCCGCTGATTCCACTACCCATTAGCCGAAGACTTCAATCTCAGAAACAGCACTCCCCCATCGCGGTCATTCCAGCTCCATATAATTTCACGCGAGAGAACAAAGCCGGAGGGGAGAACCATGAACGAGAGCATCCAGAGCACGAACGTCAGCAGTGCACACTGCAGACACGCCGCACCGGCGCATTCCGGGAACACGAAAAGCAAGGGGCGGAACTCCAGCATCGAACTGCTGCGCATCATCGCGATGTTCATGATCCTCATGCACCACTTCGTCGTTCACAACGGCTACGACGTGCTGAAACTCCCCCTGGGGCCGGAGCGGATCTTCCTCCAGCTCGTGATGCAAGGCGGCGGCAAGGTGGGCGTAGTTATCTTCTTCTCCATCTCCGCATGGTTCTTCCTCGACAGGGAGCAGACCATCAAATCCAACCTGAAACGCGTGTGGATCATGGAACGCGAGCTGCTGTTCTGGAGCCTCGCACTCGTGGCGTTCTATCTCGTGTTCGACCGAGCCGATCTCAGTATGAAACTCATGGTGAAAAGCGCCATGCCATTGAGCATGGGCCTGTGGTGGTACGCCACCGCCTACGCCATATTCCTGGCGCTGCTCCCCTTCCTTTCCAAGGGACTGAAGGCGCTCGGCCGCGAATACCACCTGACGCTGGCCGCGACCGTACTGGTCATCTGGGGATTGACCAGCTTCATTCCGGGAGCGCAGTCGCTGACAGACAATGTTTTCGGCTTCATCTACGTGTTCATCCTCATTTCCGCCTACAAGTGGCATATGATGCCATTCACCACTAAGCAGGTCTGGCTGATGACCGGCATCGGGCTTGGTTTCTTCCTTCTCTATACCGCCGCGTCCGCAACGCTGTCCCTGCTGGGGCACGACATGGGAATCTTCATCACCGGCAGTTGGAAACTGCCCGTCATCATGGTGGGCTTCGGCGTGTTCCTATTGTTCGACCGCGTCACCTTCCATAGCCGCGTCATTAACCGGATCGCGCAATCCGCGTTCGCCGTATACCTGATCACCGACTACGCGGCCTCCGAGAAACTACTCTGGGTCAAGTTGTTCAATCTGCAGAACCTGTACCAGCAGCCGCTGGCGATTCTGCAGATTCTCGGCATCCTGCTGGCAATCTACGCCACATGCACCCTGATCGACTTCATCCGCCAGGCATTGTTCGCAGCCACTATCGACCGGCGTCGCGGGCGCTGGTTCGACCTGCTGTGGGACAAGGTGCCCAACCGGATTCACGATCACTTGCATACGCCGATAATCGACTCATCCAGTACTCAAGCCCGCTGAAAGCGATAGATAACCATTCATTAGCTGGTAATCCGCACTACCGTCTAGGTGCCGGTCGCGCGGATTACCCGTATACAGGCCATTACAGGAACATTAAAGAACGAACGTAGCCGAACCACCCACTGGGAATCGACTCTTGTTAGTTCTTCTGATTCGGCACCAACATGATCTCGCCGTCGGCTATGCCCTTGAGGTGCTGCCCGTAGGGGCTCTTGTCGTAGCGTTCCGCAGACTCCATGAGCTGCTCGCACGTGATCCAGCCGTTCTCGTAGGCGATCTCCTCCACGATCACGATGGGCAGGCCCTGTGCGCGCTGTACGGCGCGCACCCCACCCCATCAACGAGCTCTCCCCGACGCAAGCACACAAACTCATGGAAGGGCAAAACGTGTCAGGTTCGACACAAACCACACTGCCCTCAGCCCTAACTTTGCTTGGATTCTGCGCCCCTGACAGGATACAGCGCAACATTCTGAGCAATTAACTCATTGCTCATCACCTTGCCGAAATCAGTCCATGGCCACACTGCAAAAGGTGAGGCATCGTCAGATCCATAGTCTTGAGAAATAATTTCCTTAACTATGCTCCGGGGACCATCGCCCCGCTCAAGCCGATCCTGGTCTGCGTCATCAGTGAGATAAAGTTCATAACGACGCCTGCCCTCATGAATCTCCCTGCGCCACCTTGCAAACGGGATTTCATAGCCTGTGTGTGTGATTGAATTATCAATCAAATCCTGCGGATCCGAATAGCCTAGTCCGAAAACATGCGTGTAAACCCTATCCAGCCCACATTTCTTAAACGCATGGTTGAATGCATTGTCGAATGTCGGATAAGTCCGTGGAATCTCAATGAACTGGATCCCCGCAGCAAGTAGACTGAGAGCAGATCAACTCACGATTTCACGTTTCATTTGTGTCTTGGTAAGCATACCCAATCTTCCTTTCCTAAGCAAAGCCATCGCTGCAGAGCCATAGACGTTATCATAAGACACTGCTCTCAGACTCAAAGGAAACGTTTCAGCCAATCAGGAAGATTGGAACTCCCAACAGACCAAGAATCTTGTTCCTCTTCATCTTCCTCCCAAGTATTCTCTTTACCATCAAAGAATTTCTGACGATGACATTTGACTTTTGTAACCTCGTCTCCTTCCAATCGATACTCATTCCAATAGTGGTTATGCTTTCCCCATCCACTCCAGCTCCGGGTTCGATAAATTAATACCATTTTAATCCTTCTCGTCGAGAAATATTCATTTAAGTTTATACTAAAGATTTTGAGCAGAAAAGAATTATTCCAGCCAACTCTTCATTCTTCTCTATCCCCAGAATCATTATTCTCAAAAGACTTATCGACCTCTGCATGGTCAGTGGAATTCGATCGAAGCCCAGTAATTCCCTGAAGGCAGAAAAATGAAACACCGACCAAGAGTCCTCCAGCTATCAGTCCAACGAGAAGATTCTGAGTACAGCCAGTCTTTTCCCCAATAGAAATACCCTTCTCAAGCCCTTGTCTGTAGAGCAAATCGCAAAATGCATTTGGCCCGCCCGCCGCCTTTGCTCTTTGCTTTAAAACGTTATACGCCATCAATCCAGGATTTATCATCCTATCTCCTTACCTTGTTGGTATTCAGCATCCTAACCCGTTTTTAAACGTCTACAAAAAGTGGGCCTGTATGCGTTAAAATGTCCGCATAGGGAGAGCAACCATGACAAAGATCCGTAGCAAAATCCAATTTAATCCACAGAGACTAGAAGATGCACGCAAAGCATCAGGCAAAAAACGTAGTTATCGCAGCATCGCAGAAGAAATCGATGTCAATGAAAGAACGATTCGCAAAAGTTGCAAGGATGGATTAATCACTCCAGAACTGTTAGACAAGCTTGCACGGGCCCTTAACGTTGACACCGCATATCTAATGGGCGAGTTTGATTTATTCTATGACCAACTCAATGATGAGGAAATACGGAGAAAATATAAAGAAATATTCTTAAATCCCACGCACCACCCTTACTCGCAACATTTACCTGACGAGGTCGACTACGACAACTTAATCGCGAGTTTACTTAAAATGTACAGCATTCATCCTGACTGCTATTTTGATATGACAAGCGCAGCAAAACTTGTTTTCAAGGAACGTCTTCATTCATCAATCTATCGAGTGCTACACTCTTATTTCCCTGATTGTTCCCCCTTTGGCTATTTCCATATGATAGGAATGCCAAAACCAACTCTAGACGATATCCTTGAAATGTTAGCAGACCCAGAAGAGGAGATTGGCTAATGAGATAGGTACTTTATTTTAAATGAGTCCAAATAATAAACACATGAGCATATTTAAAGGAAAGATGGCATGAGTTCAAAAGTAATTCGATACGATAATATTATTCCCTTAGAGACACGCCAAAGCATTGCAAAAAGATACCATAGAGTCACTCGAGCGATAAATCAAGAATTCTGGAATTCCACCAGTGAAACGGCACATAGTCTCTACGTCGGTTCTTACGGAAGGAATACAGCAATAGATACAAGCGATATAGATATACTCGTCGAAATCCCGGAAGACGAATATAATCGATATTCGTCTGTTAAGGGAAATGGACAGTCTCGACTTCTGCAGGCAGTAAAGAACGCGATTCAAAATACATATTCAAGAAGTGATGTTAGAGCGGATGGTCAAGTCATTAAAATCGCTTTTTCTGATGGAATGAAATTCGAAGTGTTGCCTGCATTCCCACAGGAAAACTGGAGCGGCAGTATTTTATACAAATATCCGGATAGCAATATGGGCGGGAATTGGAAGACAACTGATCCTAGGTCTGAGCAAAGGGCAATCCGAGAGAAGAATAATTCATCTAACGGTTTGCTGTGCGCGACATGTAGGCACATAAGGATGATCAGGGATACTTCCTATTCAAGCTACCATTTGTCCGGAATATTAATAGATTCATTTGTATATGAGGCAATAAAAGATTGGAGTTTTACACATGAAAATGTTGATTCTTCAATCCAGCAGAAAACTTATGAACAGAACTTGCTTGACTATTATAATCAGATTTCTTTTAACGGCCTATTGCCACCAACCTTGGCCGCTCCTGGAAGCAGGATGGGGCTTGATACCTCAAAAGACTGGAACATTCTCGGTAAAATTCTTAATAAAATGGCATAAGGCAATATAAAATGAATGATACAAACTATAAAAATCAATTAAAAAATCAGATAAAGGACGCTTACGGAAAAGTCACCTATACGTATACCGCACATCACAAATTAGCCGACCGGCTTGAAAATAAAAACAGGCATGTAAAGAACATACAGATTGCATTGACAGCATTTTCATCATGCGGATTCTTTGCACTCACTGTAACAAATAAAATTGCATTAGCATGGTTAAGCGGAATCTTTTCCGTATTGTCGTTATTCCTGAATATTTATACAAAAGAATATAAAATTCAGGATGAAATAAATCAGCATAGAAACGCAGCAAACGCACTATGGGACATTAGAGAAAGTTATGTTTCTTTGCTAACCGACTATGAGATACTTGAAAATGATGACATACGACATCAGAGAGATTCCCTATGCAAGAAAGTGTCAGAAGTCAATAATAATTATCCAGCAACTGATAGCAAAAGTTACAGAGCGGCACAGAAAGCTTTAAAAAAGGATGAAGAACAAACTTTTAAGGAAGGTGAGGTTGATTCCATTTTGCCTAACGGAATTGGATAAGAGATTGGCGAATAAAAATCAATCCAAAAATGATTCCTAGATAATGCCTAAGAGTACATAATTCCCCGACATTATTCGCAGCATTCCACGTCATCAATACCGATCAGAGTATTATTCCGGTCTCGTTTCGACGTGAGCAAGAGATTACGTATCCTATACGTTGTTCTTATTCCCGAATCACGATGCAGCTCATACTACCTTCGATAACGTCCGGATTTCTGCGCACTTTGGGTTTTGCCCTTCGTCGAGATGTTGAAGCGGGCATGGCCCGTGTCCCGTATACGATTTTCAGTCGCCAAACCAATAAAACCGCGAGTGCAAAGACAGAACGGGGACCATGCCCGACAACACCATCATATAAATCGACCAGAACCTGCTCGAAACTAAACTCGACAGGCTCGTCACCGAGAAAATAACCCGGATCCTCAACGCGATGCCCGACGCGGAAGCGGACGAGATCGCCGGAGCTGCCCGATACGAGCGCATCAATGACCGCAAGGCGTTCCGCGCCGGCCATTACGAGCGCAGACCCGCCGCGAAAGCAGGCCAGCTCGAACTCGGGATGCCCAAGCTCAAGGGCGCGGTCTTCGAGTCCGCGGTCATCGAACGCTACCGGCGCAGGGAGCAGAGCGTCGAGGAGTCCCTGATCGACATGTACCTGGCCGGCGTGTCCGCCCGGCGTGTGGATGACACCGGCCAGCTGCCGTGTGTATTTCGTCAAATCGAGGTGGACGCTTTCAGCACTTAATCTGAACACCTTCGGCGTTCAACTTGAACGCCGTCGGCGGCTGGTTCTTTGTCGTTTGTCTGGTTGGCTTATTTCATGAGAGAGTGTCTGTTCCGGTAGGATTCGCCATGGAAGCGGATGATCCTGCCATGATGGACGATGCGGTCGATGACCGCGGCGGCCATGTCCCCGTCTCCGAACACATCGCCCCATCTGCTGAACTCGAGGTTCGAGGTGAAGATGACGCTGCGGGTCTCGTAGCTGTCCGCGATGACCTGGAACAAGAGCCTGGCCCCGTCGATGTCGATGGGCAGGTAGCCGAGCTCGTCGATGATGACCAGCCCGGCCTTGCCGATCGTTTTGAGCTCGGTGTCCAGCCTGTTCTCGTCCTTGGCCTTTCTCAGTCGCATGATCAGGCTCGAGGCGGTGAAGAACCTGACGGGAATCATGCGTTGGCAGGCGAGCACGCCGATCGCGATGGCCAGGTGGGTCTTGCCGCAGCCCACGTCGCCGTAAAGTACGAGGTCCTCGGCCCGTTCGACGAATTCCAGGCTTTCCAGCTGCTCGCGTCCCCAGTCGGCGGGGAACGAGGCCATGCTCCAGTCGTAGCCGTCAAGCGTCTTGTTCTGGGGGAATCCGGCCTGTCTGAACAGCCGCCGCCGTTTGGATTCGGCCCGGCTGGCGTTCTCGGCCTCGAACAGGTTGGCGAGAAAGCCGAGCTGGCCCGGGGTTGCGTTCTCGATGGACTTCCCGAGCACGCTGTGCGTCAACGGCAGGTTGCGCGCCAAGGCCATGACCTGTTCGGGTGTGGCTTTGTCGACCACTCTGCCACCGCGCTTGCGCGGTTGGTCGTCGTGTGTGCTCATGCCTGTCCCTCCATGTATTTGTCGTAGTGTTTCAGATCCCGGCCGCCCGAGGAGCCCTTGCCCTCGAGGACGCGTCGGGCGCATGTGGCGATTGCGGCCCGGTCGATGGTCCGTCCGGCGTCGATGATGGTCCCCACCGCTTTGACGGTGGCGGCGAACCCGCATTCGGTGGCCACGACGCGGATGTCATCGAGCAGGTTGGCCCGCGCGCGTCCGTCCATGCGGTCGAGCAGGGAACGCACGGCATCGGGGAAATCGTTCCTGATCGGGCTTTCGCCCCATATGCGCGGCTTGCGCGCGATGATCGCGAGCAGGCTCGACGGGTCCACCTGGGTCCTCGCCGATTTTCCCCACACGCGTTCCAACGTGACGATGTGCCCGCCATCAGGATCGCGAAGCTCGATTTCGAAGACGCGCACCCCGGCCTGCAAACGCATCGAGCGCCATTTCGGGCCGGCCAGATACCGGTTCGCGTCGATGACGACGGAGCCGGTCTTGTCGGCCTTCACGCTCCTCCAGTCGCACGGGTCGAAGCGGACGCCGGGCAAGGGCAGCATGTGGTCCTTCTCCGCTTCGAACAGCTCCCGCACCGGGACGCCATGCCGGTAGTGGTCCGATCCGGCGATGCGTTCGCACGCGTCGAGCCATACGCGGGTCAGCGCCTGGAAGCTCTCGGCCGACGGCATCGGCACCATCAGGTTGCGCCTCACGAAGCCGACCGCGTTCTCCACGCTGCCCTTCTCATGACCGGAATACGGGTTGCAGAATCGGGGTTCGAACCCGTAGTGCGCGCAGAACAGGGAGAACAGACGTGTCTGGGTGACCGTGCCGTCGGCGTTGCGGTGGCCCACGCCGGTGGCGTTGTCGAACACCACCACCCTGGGCGTCATGCCCGTCCTATCGAATACCTCCAGCAGTCCCCGGCACACGCATTCCGCGGTCTCGCCCGGCAATGCCGCCACCCAACGCATGTTCGAATACGGGAACGACACCGCCAGGAAATGCACGACCCGTTCCACACCCGCGACCACGGCCCTGGCCTGGCCGAAATCGACCTGCGCGCTTCCCGGCGCCCACTCCAACTCGGCGAAGCCGTCCGACTCCATGCGATGCTCCCGCCCCAGCGCTTGACCCAGCGCTGCACCGACGAATACGAGCCCGTGAACCCGCACTCCGCCACGAGCCGCTCGTACACGCGCGTCGCGGTGTGGCGCTGCTTGACGGGCATGCGCAGATCCGCGGCCGGCCACCCGTCCACGACGGCCGAATACCCCGCGTCGACCAGCGACCTGCCCGCATGCCCCGAGCCAAGGGGCTTGGGAGAGTAATCCCCGTGGTTGGCGTACTTGACCACGGTCGTGCGCGATACGCCGAGTTTCCGCGATATCTCCCTGTGGCTCAAGCCCTGGCGGTCGAGCTGCCTGATACGCTGTCGGACACACACCGGTGTCGTCATTTCCTTTCCTCCCGAGAACCATCAGTTTGGTTGACAGGCACTCGGGAATCTACCAAGGAACCGGACGATGCCGGTGTTCTCATTCCACCGGCGCCATCACCGCCGACACCGTCCAAATTGAACGCTCAGGGTGTTCAGGAACAAGTGCCGACAGTGAACACCTTCATTCGATCACACACAACTCGTCCAGCCATGCGCGGACGGCGGCGCGCAGTTCGTCCAGCGATCCGAAAGAGCGGTCGCACATCACGCCGGCCAGCGCCATGGTCGCGTGCCATGCCGTGTTCTCCGCGGACGGCTTGTCCTTCGGCCTGCGCACGCGCCCCGGTATCACCGCGGCGGAATGATGCTCGGCCATGGAACGGTACGCGTCGTCGAGCACGACCTCGCCTTCGCGCGGATGGCTGACCACTCCGGTCCTGAGGCTGTCGCACGCCAGCCGCGGTGTGGAGCCTCCGAACCATTCGTGCATCGCGACGTGGCACCGCGGCCACGCGTTCTGGCCCATGTCGGGCGTCGGCTCCACGGACGCGTACCGGCCGATCGGCGGCACGCCGACGAACAGGTACGCCCTGGACCCGTCGCCCGTGACCGGGTCGACGATCCGTATGGTCTTGCCGGCCCGGTCGACCTCGATGGCCCGTCCGGCCCTGTGCTCGACCCCACTCGTCACACCGGTCCTCGCCGCATACGCGGCGTGCTGCTTGCGGAAACGGTCGCAACCCATGCGCGGTCTGCCGGCGCTGGCGCATTCATCGGCGTACTCGCCATGCAGGATGCGCAGCGTCACGCCGACGCGGGCGAGCTCGCGGTGAATCCCGGCCCAGTCGGGCTGTTCGTACACGCTTTCCCGTTCGCCCCTTGCCGGGGAACGGCATCGAATACACCTCGTCGTCAGGATTCGCGGCCACGTCCGGATAGGCGATTCCCGCGGCGGCCGGGGCGGACGGCACCTCGGCCACGCTCTGTCTCGCGATTCCCGGAGATCTGGCTATCGCCCTGCCGGACAGGTTCTGGTCGTTCAGGCGGGGTATCGCCTTGGCCTTGGTTTTCCTTGCCATGTTGGCAGCTTCCTTTCACCACACGTGCCTCGCATGGTGAAAGGAGCCTGACAAGCGGTGGCCTCGATACGCAATAACGATGGCATTGAACTGCAATAATCGTCAAAAAGTGCGATTGGCCTTCTCCTGCAATAACGATGGCCTCAAAACAAGCAATATTCAAAAACTGCGTTTTATCTATGAGACGGGGGCCGATTATGTCTCCGGGGGGTGTGAGAATCGCCTGTGCAGACAATAGCGGAATTGCCTTTTTATAGGGGGTGCTTATCACGTTTGTGTACGGGTATGCATACCATGATCAAAGGCTGTTCTGCCGGGGTGCTAGAGAGAGAAGGACGGGACTCGCATGCCGACCACAGGTCGATCGATTACAAAAAGAGCCGATAACGGCCGTCATGAAATTTAGGAACTTAGCGGAACAGGAAGCGAAATGAGTGGTTCCAAACGAGTCGAGTGGATCGACGTAGCCAAGGGTGTCGGCATCGTACTGGTCAGTTTCGGACACATCAGGAACGGTGACGGCGAAAGCGTGTGGCTGCCCGCATTGGACGCGCCCATCGACGCGATATACCTGTTCCATATGCCCTTGTTCTTCCTACTGGGGGGGCTCACGTTCAGTAGGAGGGGCGGGTTCATGGCGTTCCTGGCGCGCAAGGCCAAGACGTTGCTGGTGCCGTATTACGTGTTCTCCCTGTACTTCCTCGCGAAACCGTTTGCGATACTGCTCATACCAGCCATGCGCGCGGCCTTCCAGACGAGCCACGACTACGGTATTGCGCACCAGTTCCTCGACGTGCTCGTCATGGGCAACGGACTGTGGTTCCTCATGGCGTTCTTCGTGGGCGAATGCCTGATGTACGGGCTGACCAGCCTGACTGATGACGGGCGCGTGCTTGCCGCTATTGGAATGGCATTCGTCATCCTGTCGACATTCGTCTCGTCCCAGACCGGATGGCCTGCACTACCCTTCCAGATTGTGGCCGGAGTCAAGGCAGCTGGCTATATGTGCGTCGGATACGTGCTGAAGGAATGGCTCAAAGCCATTCCGCGCGGAAGAGCGGGCGTATCGTCAGCTTGCGCGGCCATAGTGTTCCTGACGTTGGCGGTACCGGTCGTGGCCGGAATCGTACCGGATGGTCCGGCGCTGCTGACCGCATCGGTCGCGGCGGCATTCCTTGGCACGTTCGCCGTCATCTGGCTGTGCATCGCGGTGTGGTCATGCCGGATGCTGGCCCATATCGGCCGCTACAGCCTCGTCTATTACGCGCTGAACGCATTGACACTCAACATCGTGAAGATCGGGCTTTTCCGCGTCATCGGCATTGACGTGGCGTCCACACCGTGGTTTTCACAGCTTCTCGCGGGCCTCGCAGCCACCGCCCTTACGCTCGTGCTGCTGACCCTCGCGAACCTTTTCATACAACGCTGGATGTGGTGGGCCATAGGCAAAAAACGCCCATAAACCCGGGTATGGGGCTGCGGACATTTTCTTGGAGTTAATCACGCAGCCAATTCATGGCTCAGCCGGTATTGCACCGGGCTCATCCAACCAAGCGATTGCTTGATGCGATCGTGGTCGTACCAGTGGATGCACTCGTCGATCAACGCGAGCACCTCCCCACAGGTGCGCTCCTCCCACCGCTCGGGATAGACGGACCCGGCCCTCATCCCGCTGGAGAAGCCCTCCGCGGCCGCCTTCTCCAGCATGGTGTCGGCGAGCTGCGCGCTGGGGCCGTATCCGGCTATGCAGGCGACTATCTTGCCATCGTGGCGGTCGATCACCGACGAGAGATACGCCTTGCCGTCCGCCGTCTTGATCTCGGTGATGTCTGTCAGTCGCTTCTCGTTGGGACGTTTGGCGGTGAAGTCCCAGGCAATCAGGTTCCCACGGGAGCGGGAGTCGTCTCGCCCCCGTGGGAATCGTACCTGCGACGTCCAGGAACATGCGCCATGAGCCCGTCCTCGGCCATGATCCGTCCGGTCACCTTCTCCGAGACACCGGTTCTGAGCTCGGCCTTGATCCCGCGGTACCCGTAACAACCCTTGGACGCGGCGAACGCATCGGCCACCTCCCGCATCAACGCGTTCTCCAACTCCAATTCCTCGACCCTGCGGCGCAGCGCCTCCACGTCACCGTCATCGCCAGGGGAGTCGTCACCCGCGGCCTCGACAGCGCCCCGCCGTCCTGCGCGTCGTTCCCGTTCCTGGGCGGCAACGCGGCCATGCCGCCCTCGCGATACGCCTTGACCCAATGAGCCACGGCGCCCACGCTCACGCCGAGCTGCCGGGAGGCTTGCTTCTGCCGCATGCCGCCCAATACCAGTTCGATCGCCTTCTGCCTGGTTTCCAGAGGGATGATGGGGCTCCTTATATGCCCAGCATAACGGGGATCCTTCGCCAGCCAGCGTTCCAGGCACTGCCTGGCCGGATAACCGAGATGTTCGACCACTTCGGCGGTCGTCATTGATGTCGTGAGATAGAGTTCCACCGCCCGCTTGCGTTCCTTGGGACTGAACACAACCAAATCCTTTCGTTCGGTCTCCAAGAAAATGTCCGCAGCCCCCACCCGAATCGGTTTTTGCGGATTGTGCCCGCCGGCTCCCTTATCTATGGGATGAGTATCGACATCGCTTATATTTCGTATTGCTTCCCTTGTACTTCTGGAGCTCCCCCAACACCAGAAAAAACTGCCATTGTTTAACGAAAACTTACTATTATACCTTGTCTTCTATCAGTATGCACCCTTATGAGTGATGACTGCACCGACTGTGCGGAAAAGCAGCACTATGTCTCCCAACACAGACCAGCTTTGCACGTAGCTGACATCCAAAGACTCCGACTCCTCCTTACTCAGGTTGGATCTGCCTGACACCTGCCATGGTCCAGTGATGCCGGGCTTGACCAGCATACGGGTAGCGTATGTTTGGTTGTATTGCGCCACTTCCTCGGGCAGCGGCGGGCGCGGGCCCACCACGCTCATGTCGCCCTTCAACACGTTCAAAAACTGCGGGAACTCGTCGATGGAGAACTTGCGGATAAACTTGCCCACCTTGGTGACTCGCGGATCGTCCTTCATCTTGAAAATGAAACGACCCTTCTGCCCAGTCTCCGCAGCCAGCTCAGCCTTCATCTTGTCGGCATTCACCACCATGGAACGGAACTTAATCATCTTGAACGGCTTGCCACGGCGGCCCACACGGGTCTGCGTATAGAAGATCGGCCCGCCATCGGTCACTTTGATGGCAATGGCCACCGGAACAGTGATGATGGCCGTACCCACCAATGCGAGCAGCGAGACCACAACGTCGAACACACGCTTCTGCAGCATCACAGCCGGCGAATACTGCGGCAGGCAGATGGTCATCACCGTAGCGCCATGAATCACACGCACATTCGTCTCATGGCCGCTCGCATCAGCGGCAGAGGTAACCAGCGCAATCTCCAGGTTCATGGATTCAAGACTCAACGCAAACGTATTGAAATTGTCGGAGAACCGCTGCAGCACATCCGTCACCATCACGGTTTGTGCGCCCATGGCCACAGCACGTTCGGCCAGATCGCCGCCATACGCCAGCACGGGAATCTCCTTACCACCAATCCGGCGAATCTCCTGCATAAACCCCTCGGGTGCGCTGGCAGCCTCAATATGCCCGGTCTGCGCATTCAAGCCAATCGGGCACACCGCCACCGTGCGGTAATTCAACTGCTGCTTCTGGCTCAGAAAACGCAACGCATGCTCAATGCCCTCGCACGAGCCAACAACCACCGTGGCATACGAGTAGGCGCCCTTCTCACGGCCGAACAGCACCAGGCGGCGAATCACAAACCGCTCAGCCATGGTGATCAGCAGCGCGCACACCATGATCAGCGCCGTGGAAAGCAGGGAAACATACGAGTTGAGAATAAAATCGACCGCGCACACCATAATGCCGGCGAGCACCGCGCCCTTGAACAGCAGCAGGTTCAGCTGGTAGCCGTCACCCATCACATGCCGGTGATACACGCCCACGCTGTGCATGCACAGCGCCCAAATCAGCGCGCACACAATCACATACACGGCCAGATTGATATGGAAATGGAAACGAGCGGAATACAACGCCGCCTCATTGCGCGCCATAAGCACAATCACCGAAGCGAGCACAAACGCGGCCATATCGCAAACAGTCAATGCCGCATTGACGAAGAGCCTCCAATACGCAACATTCACCAGCTGCTGCCATGATGTGTCTCTCAGTGCGGTGCTATTGGCTTGCGTCATGTCTTCTTTCTCCTACCGCCCCCCCCCAAGCGCATAGGGGGGGGGGACTTTCAATTTATCGAACGCTCAGTACATTACAAGCGTGCTTTCAGTAAATTTACCCATATTTTTGAGCTCAGCATATGCGTGTCTTACTGCTACGCACGTTTTGCAGCGTTTCCATGTCATTTTCGATATGATTTTCTCCGCATTTCAACACATTTCCAACGAAAACACACACTTTTCATCAACAAATGTTGATGGTGCGGCGAGCGTTAACGGGGGGGCAACGGGACCGCACGGTAGTTCGCCAAGCACCACACGCCTGCAGGCTTTGCACTTCGTTATGCGCTCAAACCCCGAGCAACCCGGCCACCAACAGTCAACGGTGGGAATAGTATGGCAAAGGCTTGTATGGGAAACAGCATGGGCAAAGCTAAGCATGCTTACATGGCGGCGGCCCGGCACCGAGCTCGGGATCAGACCGCAAAAGACGAAGCCACGCATGGACTGTAGGTAGATGGAGCAGGGTTATGAAGAAGAACAAAAGTTTGATTAGTCATTCCGCCAAGGAGTCAGGCAAGGATTCCGCCAAGGCTTCCACAGGTTCCACAGGCGCTTCGATGGCACGGGCACTGACCCGCGAGGAATCATACGTGAACGGCAAACTGACCCGCCCCGCATTGGTGTCCATCTCGATCCTGACGTTCATCACATTCGTCGGCAACTTCACGCAGCTGCAGCTCAGCTCCGCACTGCCCACCATCGTGGCCGACTTCCACATTTCCGTAACCACCGGCCAATGGCTCACATCCGTGTTCCAGCTGGTCATGGGCGTGATGGTGCCGCTCACCGCGTTCCTGACGCGACGCTTCTCCACACGCCAGATCGTAATCTGCTCCATGGTGGTGTTCACACTCGGTTCGGCACTGGCCTGGCTTGGCCCCACATTCGTACTGGTGCTGCTGGGCCGTTTGCTCGAAGCAGTGGGCACCGGCGTGATGTGGCCGGTACTGCAGATCACCGTGTTCTCCATCTACCCGCTGTCACGCCGTGGCGTGGCGATGGGCACCGTGGGCATGGCGATGAGCGTGGCTCCGGCGCTTGGCCCGACCATCGGCGGCTGGCAGACCGACATGACCGGCTGGCGCTCCATCTTCCTTACGCTCACGGTGATCGGCGTGGCCTCGGTGCTGCTGGCCGTATGCTTCCTGCATAATTTCGGCGAATCTGACCGCACGGCGCATGCGGACTTCTTCTCCGTGGTGCTGTCGATATTCGGCTTCGGAGGGCTGATGTTCGGCTTCACCAACATCGAGGCGTATCCGTTTACGAACCCGATGGTGTGGTGCGCAATGCTGATTGGAGTGCTGGGCATCATATGGTTTGTGGCCCGCCAGTTCATCGCACCATGCGAACCGGGTTCCAACGTGATGAAGCGACTGGTCGCACGCTCCCCCAAGGTGGAAGTGCCGCTGCTTGACCTGCATGTGCTGCGCAACAAAAGCTTTACAGTGGGCACGATAACGGCAGCGTTGGCGTTCTTCGCGTTTAGCTCGATCATGGTGATCATTCCGCTCTACATTCAAAACGACCGCGGCTATTCAGCCATGATGAGCGGCCTGATCATGCTTCCAGGCGCGATCGGCCAGTGCATCGCACAGTTTGGTGGCGGGCGTGCGCTCGACCGTTTCGGCGCACGCCCCGTGGCATTGGTCGGCACCACGATTCTGCTGCTCGGCACACTCGGCATGAGCCTGATCGGGCCTCACACATGGATCTGGTGGGTGTCGATCTGCCAGTTCACACGCCAGATTGGCATGGGATTCGTGCTGATGCCGGTAACTACATGGTCATTGAACTGTCTCGCCTCACATGAGGTTGCCGCAGGATCGGCGGTAACGAACACGGTACGCCAGATCGCGGGTGCCATGGGTGCGCCGATTCTGGTGATCGTCATGGAATCAATCGCCGCGACACGTACCGCCGCGTTGGGTGGCGGGCATGCGGCTGCGATTGCGGGCAGTATTTTCGGCGTGCAGTCGGTGCTGCGCCTCAGCACGCTGATCGTGGCGGTGATGCTGGTGATCGTGTTCCTCGGTGTGCGCGGCGAGGGCGCCGGTTCGGCACGTGACCTGGCGCGCAGGACCGTCGCCAAGCTGCACAAATGATGTGGCTTGGGACTGTAGCTGCTGCTACGCAGCGATAACTGTGACTGCGTGACAACAACTGTGACCAATGGGACATATTCTGTCACTCCAGTCACAGTTGCTGTCACTTTTACCTCGTGTTGTTGTCGCTGCAGTCGCAGTAAACGGATATACCCATGATGGGCCTGTAGCAGTGCAGGTTCATCGTCCATCGTTCACCGTTCAGCAGGCGGTGGGACGGCGGCGAGCGCCAATCCTCCCACCACGCTCCCCCGCGCCCCACGTATCGCTTCGGCGCACCGGCGCATGGTTGTCCCTGTGGTCACAATGTCGTCCAGGATCAGCACTTTCTTGCCCGCTATAAGCCCCGGGTCGTTCACCTCCAACTGCCCGTCGAGTCGGGCTGCCCTGCCGAGTGCGCTGTGGGTTTCCACGGCTTTGCCCTGTATGTGCCGTGTTCGTAGCGCGTTCACGGCACAGGCTTCCACTCCGGCGGCTGCCAGCTCTGCGGCTGTGGCTTTCGCGAGCGGCCAGAGGTGTCTGCGCCCGCGTGTGCGCATGGATTTGGGTGATGATGGTGCGGGTACGACCAGTATTTGTGTTTGACTGCCTGTTTGGCATTCCGTCTGTGGCATGGGCTGTGACAGAGTCTGTGGCTTGGTCTGTAGTGTTTCGATGATGCCGCTGCCGGCTACCAGTTGCCGGCATATTTGGCTGAATGCCTTGTCGCATTCCGTGTCGCCGTGGTCTTTCCATGAGAGGATTGCCCGGCGTACGTGGCCTTGGTAGGTGCCTGCCGCGTATATCATCGCGCAGGCCGGTTGTTGGATTGCCGCCGATGGTATGCCGTTCAGTGCGTTTGGCGCGGTGGCTGCGCCCGGCGTGCCGTCTGATGCGCCGCTTGGTGTGCCGTTGAGTGGCAAGACCGTATGTCTGCGGAATAGCGACTGGCAGTCGCTGCATAATATTTCGTCCGGCTTGTCGCAGCCTGCGCATCCTCTGGGCAGGATGAGCCCCAGCATGCCCCGCCAGAATGTTTGGGGCGCTGATTGAAGCGTGCCGTTCACGCAATACGCTCCAGCATCGCGTCGATGAACTGCACCGTGTCGCCTGGGTTGTTCACCGCAACTCCCATGGCACCCGCCTGTACGGCCGGGTAGTCGTTGCCGTCCTCGTTCATGCGGTCGCCTACGAATATCATCCGTTCCACCGGGAAGTCGTTCAGTCTGGCGAGTTCGCGCACCGCGAATCCTTTGTCGATGCCCTGCTGCGAAACGTCGATACTGGTGTAGCCTCCGGCGTGCACTTTCAAATCCGGCAGGTCAGCGGCCACCGCTTCGGCCAGGCGGCGTTTCAACGAACCATCCGGGTCGAACGCCTGTTTCGCCTCCAACGGGGCCTGCTGGCCGAGCACCGACAATGTGATCTGCGATCCCCTGTTCTCGATGCGCTCACCCCATACATGGCCTGGCCACAGGCCCATTTCGCGGGCGCGGCGCTCCAGACTCGCCGAAGCTCGTGCGCACTGGTCCGCAGTCAGATCATGGCTGAACACGCGCGTCCATTCGCCGTTCAGCCAACGGTAGTAGCGGGTGCCGCTGGTGGGCATGAGATGCATGTTGCTCTTGCATGCCTGCGGGGCGAGCACGTCGATGATCTGGCTGACGACCAGCTCCCAACGCCCTCCGGTGATCACCGCCACGTCGATGTGGTTGGTGAGTTCGCTGAACCGGTCGGCCACGTCGGGAAGCATGGGTTTACGGGAGTTGGCGAGGGTGTTGTCGAGGTCGAAGCCGATGAGGTGTGTTCGCTTGGCTAGGGTGTCGTAGTCCAAACGGTCCCATTTCAGGATCATGTCCACTCTCCTTCGCCGTGTTGTGTTCACGCGGATATGCGCATGTGAATGCTCTGTATCCTACCCTAATGCCATTGGCATGTCATACAGTGGAGGCATGGCTGAAGCTCCATGGAATACTCGCGTTTACCGTAATCGTCACGGCCGTGGCACCCGTACGCCGATGTTCGGCGTACGGGTGCCGAGGTATCGCACGCGCTCCGGAATGTTCGACGATCTGCTGGCCGCGCATATCCGCCGGCTGAACAATGCGTGGCCTGAGCTGATCAAACCGATCCAGTTCGCCGTTGAGGATGTGCCGCCGTCCGACCCGGTGCCGTGGGAGATGGAACCCAATGTGATGTCCCGCTTGTTCCCCGCGGCGCATGGCATGCCCGCCCGCATCGTGCTGTACCGTATGCCGTTGCAGTCCAGGGCGCGTAACCGTGATGACCTGCAGTGGGCGATTCGTGATGAGCTGGTGGTGCGTGTGGGCGAATTGTATGGGCGCAGGCCCGAGGAGATCGACCCCGACTACCAGTGGTGATGATATGCGAAGGCCGGACGGTTGATTACCGTCCGGCCTTAACCATGCCGTATGCCGTATTACCGATTGTTCAGTGCACCAGCGAGGGATCGTTGGTTGAGGTGATCTGAGCCACGCGCACGCCGAGCTTGGACGGTCCGACCGTGGAGACGCCGGCGATTCCCCTGCCCGCCAACGCGCTGGAGGTCAGGCGCAGACCCCACGCCACGTCGCCGTTCTTGCAGGTGACCATGGCGGCCACGCCTTTACCGCCCATGGTGACGGCGCTGTTGGCCTTGATGTTCACATCCTTGCTCTTCCCCATCGAACCGTCATCGTTCATGAACGTGACGGTGGCGGTGGTGTCGGATGTGGATGTGTTGGCGAGGGTCAGGGACGCATCGTAGCCGTCGGGCAATGCCACTGCGGAACGTTTCGCCGGCGTGACCGCAGGCAGCAGCGCGAAATCCTCCTGACCGCTGGAACCGCCGAGCGTCGCCTTGGCAGCTGCGGTGAATGGCTCGTCACTGTCCAACTGGATGCCGTTCGCCCCCTTGGGCGCACTGCCGAGATCGATGACGCTGACCTGCTGGCCCTTCACCTCATGGCTGTCCAAGGAGATGAGCCCATTGTCACTCACCCAGGAGGCTTTGATCGTGGTGTTCTTCGCGCTGTACAGGTACAGGGTGATCTTGTCGCCCGGCCGGACCGAGGGAATCAGATTCGACGTGTTTGCGGCATTGGCTGGCATGGCGATATCGGAACCCTTCGGGGTCAGACCGTCCATGACGAGCACGCGCACATTCGCCGCGACCGCGGTGGACTCGCTCGTCACCTTCACATACAGGCCGTCCTGGCCGTTCGCAGCCGCGGAAAGATCCATGCTGGAATGCGCCCCGCCGCTCACGGTGATGTTGCTCGACGTGGCCAATTCCGCCCTACCGGCGTTCTTCGTGCCATACACTTCCACGTTCACCACGGTCGCCTTGGACGAGGGGTTCGCGAGCACGAGCTGCTGGCTGGTGCCGGTGCCGGTGGATGGCAGCAGGAAGGACTGTTTGATGGCAGGCACCATGCAGGTGGAGGCGGAAATGCCGCGCAGGTCGCCTTCGGTGGCCTTCGAGGCGAGGATGCCGGCTTGGCCGGACTTGGCGTCGGCCTTCAACAGGTTGGCATCGAACAGGCGCTGGTATTCGTTGTTATCACGGTAGGTCATGCCGTTGTCGCTGTCCGTGGTGTTCGGACCGGACAGGTTGGCGGTCTGGGCGCCGACAATCTCGAACGGGATGACGGATGCCGCATGCACGGTGCCAAACGCCGCATAGCTGGTGGAGGAGTTGATGTCGCCGTCGGAGGCACGATAGTCGTTATCGCCCCAATCGGCGGAGTCGGGCAGTTGCATGCGTTCGCCGCAATACGATTCCAGCCGTTCCTGGACCACACGATGCGACGTGGCCGAGCTGCCGGTCGCCGGATCGACCAGCCATGCGGGGATATCGGCGCCGCCGAGAGCCGCCAACGCGCCCATCAGAATCACCGAGGTGACGGTGGCCGAAACGACGCGCAGAACACGTACGGAAGTCGAATTCGATGTCATGCTTCCTCCTGGGGCTGCTGATCACGCTTGCGTGGAATGGCGACGAGCACGTACAGCAGAAATACGACGGTAAGTACCACCAGCCATGTGATGCGCCACATGTTGCGTTTCGCGGCATCCTGTTCGCTGAGTTTGACCGTCATGCCCTTGCAGTCGGCCGCGGTGAGACGGTAGTACGTGCCGCTCTCATTGGACACGACGGTCTGCGTGCCCTCCGACGCGGTGAGATTGGTGGCCAGCTGTTCGCTGCCGCTGCCGCCGTGCACGACGAACACGCCGCAGAAGCCGAGCTTGGCGAGCGAGGCGAGCGCTTCCGAATCGCTGTTCGACAGCAGTCGGGCCGCAAGCTCGCCGATCTTGTTGTCGGTATCGTCATGGCCACCCGAAGCGACCGTGGCACGCCATGCCGGTGAACTGTCGATAAGGTCGCCGCGCGACGTGCGCATGATGCTGTAGGAGACGTCGGTGCGTGAATCCGCATACAACGCGAGCACACGCTGGCTGTGGTCGCTTTGCACGGCGTCGGCGGCGACCATGGGCATGCCATCGCCGCTCACCGTGACCTGGCCTTTACCGTTGCGTTCGAATGCGAAACCGGACCATACCACGATGCTCGCGGTCAATATAAGAACAAGCAGCAGACGTCCGACAACCACGAAACGACGTAGAATGATCGCCTTCCTGCCCTCCTGGGTCTGCACCTGCTGGGTCGCTCCCTTGGAGACGCGCAGGGCTTTGAACTTGCGTACCGCACCTCCGGCCATCAGACACACGCACGACATCAGGCCGAGCATGGCCAGTGTCAGGCCGGGAAGCACGGAGCCGGCAATCGCACCGGTCGTACCGAACGCGATGACCACATGGGCGGAAACCACGGCGAGGGCTCCACCGGTGAGCATCACGACCCACATCATGCGCGAAACACGCAATGCGAATGGCAGCATCAGCGAAACGATTGCGAGCGCCAGCGCCACGATGAGCGCGACGAGGATGCCCATGCTGTAGCCGCCGTCCATCAGGTCGTCGAGCGGATTGTAGATGTCGATGCCGAACGCGCGGTCCACCACTCCGGACAGGTTGAGCGAATCCGGTGAGCCGTTCACGTCGACGGAGGGGACGTTCATGTCGCCGAAGATCTGCCGCCATGCGCCGTGACGTGCGAGACGTGCGGCGTGCACCAGCGTGGGCGCGCACAGGAATGCGGCCGGGATGGGCATGAGCAGCAGCATGGCACGGTGGCGTGGAACGAACAGCAGGAACACGAGGAAAGTGACGATAAGCGGCAGTAGCAGTTGCGGTTCGGCGGCGACGACCGGCATGAAGCACAATGATGCGGCGGCCGCGGCTTGCACGGATGCGCGCGGGCGTACCTGATCCTCGGTGTGGTAGAGACCGACCGCGCGGAACACGAACGCGAATGCGGCGGGCAGGAAGATCATCACGGTGAGCATCGGCAGGTTCGCCGTGGCGTACAGGCCCATGGCGAGGCCGAACGCGCACCACAGCAGGCCGCTGGCGATGCGCACGGTGTCGGAGCGGGTGAAGATGCCGGCCAACGCCCAGAACGAGAGGGCGCTCAGCGGGGCCGCGAGGAAGAACAGCAGACCGGTGGCTGCGGCGACGTTGCCCAAGGTGAACAGGGATGTCGCCAACAGCACCCACAGCCAGGGGGCGGGCGGCATGGAGACGCCGCCTCCGATGTTCCACACCCATTGCGTGCTGGCGGCTTCGGCGAGCTGGCCGAACGTGGCTCCGGTAGGCAGCAGTTGGTTGGAATACAACGATCCGCCGGAGAACAGCGCGCGCAGGACGGGCCAATATATTACGGCCACGGCCACGAATGCGACAGCCGCCATGGCGAGCGCTGCGGACCAACGTTTCACGGCCCTGATGCGCAAGTGCGAGCGGACGAGCGGACTGAGCAGGGTGACGTTGCGCTGCCCGTCCAAGGCGTTTCTGCGGTCATGCCATTGGGCAAGCTGGGTGCGCGTCGCGGTGATCATGTTCAGCTGCGCGTGCGGAACCTTCGACTGGCGGGCGACCATGGCGCGCGCTTGGATGCCGGAAGTGACGGAGGTCAGTGCATGCCATGGCATGCACAGTTCGCACCATGCCTCATACGGCTGCTTTTTCACCAGTCGGGCGAGCGTTTTGAAGAACGCGGCGAATAGGGAGAAGATCCAGATCAGCGGCCAGCGTAGGCGCGCAATGTCGGTGTATTGATAGCGCTGCTCCGCCACAAGCACGCTCATGGACGGCTTCACGGGGAGTTCTTCGTCCACTTCCTCGCCGTTGCGGGTGCGCACCCCCTCGTAGCGGGCGCGGCGATGCGCGATGCGAGCCTGCGGAACCACGAGCACGCGGCCTCCGCTGCGGCTGACGCGGCGGCAGAAGTCGATGGACTCGGCGTAGGTGGTGAACCATCCATTGATGCCGCCCATGCTGCGCAGGGTCATCAGCGGCAGCAATGCGCCGGCGAGGGAGACACTGAACACGTCGGCGCGGGAATCGTACTGTTCCTGATCCGGTTCGCCGTCCACTACGAGCGAGACGACGCCATGCTTGTTCGCGTATGCGCCGACATCATGGAGGTTCTCCCCCTCCCAGTCAAGCTGTTTGGCACCCAGCAGGGACGCGCCGGGGGTGTTGCGCTGCGCTTCGAGCAGCACTTCGAGGCAGTTGGCGTTCGCCGGGCGGGAATCGTCGTGCAGCAGCCACAAGCTTTTCACCTCATCGCCGAGACGCGCCTTGCCGATCGCACGCTGCACCGCGTCGCCGAAGGAGCGTGCGCCGCGCGTGTTCACGACCTGCACGCTGACGGTCTGTGCCTGGGGCACGTATTCCAACGGTTCCGACGATGTCGTCACCACGTCGAATGACGTTTCCACCGGGTGCATGGTCTGCCCGCTGCAGTCGGCAACCACGATGACACCTGGCAGCACGGTCTGTTCCAGGACCGCAGCCAGTGTATCGGGCAGGAATCGGATATCATCCTCGCAGGTGACCACCGCAGTCACCGTTTCGGACACGAACTGGCAGTGGGAATACGGACGTGCGGCCAGCGCGTCGGACAGTACCTGCCGTACGCCGCCGTCAAGAATCCGTTGAAGATCTTGTGTCAAATCTGCTCCTTGCGCATCTTCTTGTACTTGCGACGTTCACGTTCGCTCATGCCGCCCCAGATGCCGAATCGTTCATCGTGCTCGATGGCCCAGTTCAGGCATTGTTCACGCACCTCGCATTGTGCACACACGCGTTTCGCGTCACGGGTGGAACCGCCCTTCTCGGGGAAGAACGCTTCGGGATCGGTCTGCGAGCACAACGCCTTGTTCTGCCAGGTGACATCACCGTCCGGCAGGAACAGCCCCCACAGCCCGCCGGTTGGCTCCTCATCGGAATCGTTGGCGATGCCCCACATACGCGCATCCTCCTTGCCCGCCCTTTTGACCTTGTCAACAACAGATAGATTACACACTTCGGGCTTCGTTTTTGTCAAGTTCAAGACATGTCATTACCACATGTTCGCACGGGATGTGCTATATAAAGGAAGCTTTCCATGTTGCGCGCATTTTTCAAGAAGGTGTGAGGAAACAACGCTTGCAGACCCCTTTTCAACTCCATGCCGTACAATCAAAACGTTTTGCCCCATACAGGAAGGTTCGCAAGCGTGAACGAGCAACGATCCGGTGCCGACATTCCCAGCAAGTCCGATGTGCCCAACGTGGGCGGCTGGAGGGATAGAGCGCCGCATCACAGCATGGCATTCCGCATGCATCACCGAGTGCGCAATACCGTTATATATGTGCTGGTAGCGACGCTGGTCTTCGTGGGAACCGCGGCGGCCGCCACATTCTTGGATATCAACAGCACCATCGAAAACGGCGAGGTAAGGATCATCCCGCAGAAGGGGCAGAAGGAAGCCGAACTCGTCGATCCGAACGCAGGCAAGTCCATCGAGCTTCTGGTGCTCGGCCAAGACACCCGTGACGGCGCCGACAATGCGGCCATCGGCGGCGGCGGCGACACCAGCGAAGGCTCCCATCAAGCGGATACCACCATGGTGGTGCAGATCTCCGCAGACCGCAGCTACATCAATCTCGTCTCCATTCCGCGAGACTCCCTGGTCGACGCGCCGAGCTGCGAAACCAGCAAAGGCACGATGAGCGCCCAGTACAACGTGATGTTCAACTCGGTTTTCGCCAACGGCTACACCACCGGTGACGATCTGGCATCCGCGGCGAGCTGCACGGTGAACGCGGTCAACTCGCTGACCGGCCTGAACATCCAGAACTTCATCGTGGTGGACTTCAACGGTTTGAAGGATATGATCAACGCCATCGGCGGTGTGAAAATCTGCATCCCCTCCGACGTGAAGGACCCCTACACCGGACTCAATCTTGCGAAGGGCCTGCACCAGCTTGACGGCCTGAGCGCCACCCAGTACGCGCGAACCCGCTACAGCATGGGCGACGGCTCCGACGTACAGCGCACCACCCGCCAGCAGTACCTCATCAAGCAGCTGCTGCAGCAGGCACTCGACAAGAACATCTTCACCCATACGAGCGAGCTCTACCAGCTGGCGAAGTCCGCGCTCAAATCATTGAACATCTCGCATGGCCTCGCCGACACAGCCACGCTCGCAGGTCTGGCCATGAGCCTGAAGAACCTGAACGTGTCCCACGTGTATACGCGCACGCTCCCCGTGGTAACGGCGCCGAACGACCCCAACCGCGTGGTGTGGGATTCGAGCGCCGACCAGTTGTGGGCCAAGATGAGGGAAGGCAAACCGTTCATCGAGGAGACGCAGCAGAGCACCGACAACGGCAACCAGGATTCCTCGAACAACGACGCGAACCAGCAGGATTCCGCCGATCAGAACAACGCGCAACAGACCCCGCAGAACAACGCGCAACAGACCCCGCAGAACAACGCGCAACAGACCCCGCAGAACACGAAGGTCGCCGAAGGCGTGGAGAAGACCCCGGACGGCAGGTACATCGATACCGACACCGGCGGTGTGATCGATACGGAAACCGGAGCCGTCCAGGACGCCAACACCAGTCAAGTCCTCGGCATTTCCGAGGCGTATCTCAACAATGTGGTGTGCCCGGTGCAATAGCGGAACGCGCCGGAATCAACGATCGCACAAGGCGACGCGGGGCGATCCCGGCGTCGCCTTGTGCCGGAAATGAGGAAAAACCTCGTTTAGGCACCCGTTCATACGGCATTATGTGCAACAGTGGCATAGATTTTGGTATTGCTCAGGAGGCGACATGGCACAGGACAATGAGGGACAGCGTCCACAGGGCACTCCGCCCAGCTTCATTCCCGCAGGCTCACGTCGTCGCGGCACCGCCTCCGCCGCACCCGCATCCCCGGCATCCCCGGCAGCATCAGCTGCCTCATCAGCGGCACCCGCCGCACAGGCAGCTCCCGCATCCCCCTCCGTATCTCCTTCGATGGCCCCCTCGCCGGCATCCTTGCCGGCTTCCACCGCTTCCGCTTCCGACACCGCATCGCCGATCCCGCCAAGTTTCACCCCCCCGGTCCGTCGACGTACGGAACCCACCCGGGCCGCGTCCCCGGCGGCACGCTCCACCGCTAGCCACGCTGACCGGTTCCCCACGGGCTCCTCCCCCATCAGCCGTGGCACGTCCGTCCAGACCGCAAAACCGACGGCCCCATCCGTCCCCCCGGCATCGGACCGGGTTGCAAACCAGAATCCAAACGGAGCTGCAGCACCCATGAGTTTCGCTCCCTCATCGTCCCGATCGGCAAGAACCTCACGCGGCACCAACGGCACTTCCCCACGCGTGTCCCGTCCCGCGGCGCAGCCTGCGCCGTATCGCGGTTCGACACGTCCGCAAAGCGCCTCCCCCATGCCTCCAAGCAGACCGAACGGCCCGGCCTCCGCCGCCATGCCGCGCAGGCGCCGTGGCCCCAAGCGCATCATCACCCTTGCGGTGCTCGTGCTGCTGGGCGCACTGGCCCTCGCCGTGTTCGGCGGATGGAACTGGGTGAACGGCCGTCTGAACAAGGAGAACGACTGGCTAACCAGCAAATCCAACGGTCCGGCCACATCATGGCTTATCCTCGGCTCCGACGAACGTGACGGCACCGTGGGCGGCACCGCCGACGACACCCCCGGTTTCAGAACCGACACCATCCTCGTGCTCACCAAGCCGAAGTCCGGACCGAGCTCGCTCATCTCCATCCCGCGAGACTCCCTGGTGCAGGTCAACGGCCAGTATATGAAGATCAACGCCGCCGCGGAGCTTGGCAGCAACAAGTCCCTGGTGGAATCCGTCGAATCGATCACCGGACAGAAGATCAACCACATCGCCAAGATCAAATTCGGTGGCCTGCAAAGCGTAGTGAATGCCATCGGCGGCGTCAACCTGTGCTACGACCAGACGGTGAGCGACCCGTATTCCGGGCTCGACTGGCAGGCGGGCTGCCATACCGTCGACGGCGGTACCGCGCTGGCGTTCTCCCGTATGCGTTACGCGGACGCGAACGGCGATTTCGGTCGTGCGCAGCGCCAGCGTCAGGTGATCGGCGCGATCATGTCCAAGGCCATGTCCAAGGAAACACTGTCCAGCCCGGCGAAGGTGATGAAAGCCGCGGATGCGGCGCTTGCCGCGATCACCGTGGACAACAAGACCTCCCCCCTGACGTTGGCGCAGATGGCGTTCGCATTCAAGGCCGCCACCGGGGACGATGGCATCAGCGGCAGCGTGTACTGGACGGATCCGGGCTATATGGTCGACGGCATCGGTTCGTCGGTACTGCTCGACGATACGCGCAACACTGACCTGTTCAGCCAGCTGGCCGCCGGCACCCACGCCGCAGGCAAGGTGGGCACTCTGGCCGAAGGCTGACAGGATCACGTTTTTCGCTTCCCGATGCGCTCCCCGCAAACTGATTTCAGGGCGGCTCGTCTTCCAAGATGGTCGCCCTTATTGTCGTTGCCGATGTTCCTCCGATTTGTGTTCTCCTGATTTGTACTCCCCTGTTCTGCGCGTCTTGCGCCGTCCTGTGTACGGCCGCGCATGCGCGTTGCCACGCGTTCGAAATTGCGTATGAGCGAAAAGCGATGTTGGAGGAATCGTGAATGATCGGTGGAGTGTCGACCACATGCCCCGTACGGCTTGACCGCCGTTCGCGCTTCACCGCACACTGGGTGCATGCGACGACAAGGACGAACGGAACGACAGACGGGTCAGGCGGGGCCAACGCGGCGGACAGAACGTCTGACGATGCTGGTCATGGTGGCGCCGATGACGGGCCAGCTCATGCTGATCGCCATGATGGTGGCATTCCGGCAGTGGATGTTCGCCGCGATGATGGTTCCCTCGATGTTGGGATGCATGGCTTCGCTGGCGTTGGCGCGGTTGCAGCGTTCCGATGGCATGGACGGGAACACGGACGATCCCGAGGGTTTCCCCCGCCATGCCGTGCCGTCGGGAGGTTCGTCCGCCGCGGATTTTGGTGGCGCTGATGATGCGGCGGTGTTGCAACGTCTTGCGAGCGTGGATCTGGAAACGCTGCTGGAGTTGCGGCGTGAAACCGATCCCCTGCCGTGGCGGACCGTGGCCCGGCAATGGTTGTTGCCGTTTTCGATGAGTGTGCCGGTCGGTATGGCGCAGCATGATGCGGTGAGGCTTGATCTGAGCCGTCAGGGGCCGCATGCCTTGGTGGCCGGGACCACGGGCTCGGGCAAGTCCGTGCTGTTGCAAAGCTGGTGTCTGGCGATGGCGGTGCGTAATCCTCCCGACCGTCTCCAATTCGTGTTCCTTGATTTCAAGGGCGGGACGGCGTTCCGCCCGCTCGAACGGCTGCCGCATTGCGTAGGCAATGTGTGCGATCTTGATCTGCAGCATGCCGTCCGCGCCCTGCATGCGTTGGATGTCGAGCTGAAGCGCAGGGAGCGGCTGGTGGCCGAACGGCGGGCGCATGATGTCGCCGCGTTGCGTTCGGCCCCGCCCAGGCTGGTGGTCGTCGTCGATGAGTTCCATGCGTTGCGCGAACAGCTTCCCGATGTGGTGAACCGTATCGTGCGTATCGCCTCATTGGGCCGTTCGCTCGGCATGCATGTGATCGCGTGCACGCAGCATCCAGTCGGTCAGGTCTCTTCAGAGATGAAGGCGAATATGACGTTGGGATTGTGTCTGCGCGTGCGGGACGCCATGCAGTCGGTGGAGATTCTCGGTTCCGGCAGGGCCGCGGGGATTCCGCCGTCGTTGCCGGGCGTGGTGTATTGCAATGACGGCGAAGGCGTGGAGGCATGGCGTTGCGCCGCGGCGAGGGACATCACGCGCATGGTCGACGCGGTGGGGTTGGCCGCGCGATACCACGGAACCGTGCCACCGCCCGCCCTGTTCTCCGTTCCGCTGCCCCGCACAGTGGCGAGACTGCCGGCGCTTCCCGCTTCCAGCGACATTTCCCGCGGCATCCCCTTCGCCTTGGCCGATGACGGTGTGACGCTGCACACCGCCATACTGCCATTGGATCACGGCAACATCGGTGTCATCGGACCGCAAGGCCGGGGCAAGACCACGCTGCTTGGTCAGATCGCCGGCCAGATCGCCGGCCGGTTGTGCGACGATGCCTCCGACGCGGTTACGGTGCGTTGGACGCGGCGCGGCGCGATTGGATATGAGACGCATACGCTTTCCGGTTGGTGCGACGAGGACGCTGACATGGCCGATGCCGGCGCTGGCACCGGTTCCAATGGCGGTCCCGGTTCCAACGGTGATTCCGGTTCCAACAACGTCCACGGCTCCGGTTCCGCCCATGCCCACGCCGGCATGCCGCAGGCATCGCCGCGGCTCGTATGGCTGGTGGATGACGCTGATCCGCTGTTCGACCCGTTCTGCGCCGATCCGCTCGGAGTGCAATTGCGCGAGGCACTGGCCGATCACGGCACACTCGTCGTGTTCGCCGTGGAGTCCAGCCGCCATGTGCGCATCCCCGAGCAATGCGCGGTGCGCGTGGTGTTCCCCACCGCCGACAAGGCCACCGACCAGATGAACGGCATACCCGCCGCCCTATGGTTGTCATTCGACGCGGAAAGCCTGACTTTGCCGGGCCGAGCGGTGTTTATCGACCGTGCTCGGGTGGTGCCGGTACAATGCCCATTTGGAGACAGTTCGTGAAACTTCGCCAATCTCTTCGAGAAAAACTCTTGAAAAACTTGGTGGAACGTGCTTATCTGTTACAGGAAAGATTGTTTTGGACATTCCATTTGGGAGGAAATAATGAGCAGCGCTTTTGATTGGCGAGCCAAGGCCGCATGCCGCGACAAGGATCCCGAGTTGTTCTTCCCCGTCGGCAACACCGGCGCTGCGTATCAGCAAATCGAAGAGGCCAAGGCCGTGTGCCGCACCTGCAAGGTGATCGACGCCTGCCTGAAGTGCGCACTCGACACGAACCAGGATTACGGCGTGTGGGGTGGCCTGAGCGAGGACGAACGTCGTCAGCTCAAGCGTAAGGCGATGCGTCTGCGTCGTTCGCAGGCCATGCAAATGCAGATCTGATATCTGCATCATCTAAGACGTTCGGTTCTTGTTGATGCTCGCCGAACGAGAGGGGCGGAAAGCGTAAGCTTTCCGTCCCTTCTATTTGCCTGAACCGTACGGCGTGCGGGTCACAGCTGGGATTGGGCCGCGCGGAGCGTCATGTCCAGCACCACCCTGGTACCGCCCTCGCGGCGGGCCTGCCAGTGCACGCTGCCGCCGAAATCGTTGGTCACGAAGGTGTTGATGATCTGCGTGCCCAGACCGGAACCGGACGAACGCGCCATGCCGCCATGCGCCTCGGAGTCAAGGCCTACGCCGTCATCCTCCACCACGACGTTGAGGTTCGCGCCGGAACGCCCCACGGAAACCGTGATATGGCCGTCCGTACGCCCCTCGAAGCCATGCTCCACGCAGTTGGTGATCAGCTCGGTGAGCACCAGGGAGAGCGGCGTGGCGTCCTGCGCGGGCATCATGCCGAACTTGCCGAGGAAGCTGATGTCGATGTGCTGGTCGCGCATGGTGGCCAGGTCGACCGTCATCCTCAACAGCTTGGAGATCACCTTGTCGAAGTCGACGACCTCGTCGGCGGTCTGGCTCAGCCCCTCGTGCACCATGGCGATGGTCTGCACGCGGCGCTGCGCCTCCTTGAGCTCGTTCTTCACCTCTTCGGACTTGGTCTTGCGAGCCTGCAGACGCAGCAGCGCGGACACGGCCTGCAGGTTGTTCTTCACACGATGGTGAATCTCGGAGATCGTGGCGTCCTTGGTCTGCAACTCCTTCTCGCGGCGGCGCAGCTCGGTGACGTCGCGGCACAGCACGATCGCGCCCATGCGGCCGTTCTCGTCGTACAGCGGCAGGGAGCGCAGGGAGACGGCGGAATGGTTGGTGCAGATCTCCGAATCGACGGCGGCCTTGCCGCTGAGCACGAGCGGCAGCTGGTCGTCGACCGGGTCGTCGGTGTGCAGCAGGTTCACGCCGAGCTCGCTCAGATAGTGGCCCCGCATGGTGGCGAGCAGCCCGATCCTGCGGAAACAGCTGATGGCGTTCGGCGAGGCGTAGCGCACGATGCCGTCCACGGTGAGGATGATGAACCCGTCCGACATGCGGGCGATGTGGCGCTGGCTCATCACCGCGTCAGTGTACGGGAACTGCCCTCGCGGGATCATCTTGAACAGCTGCTTGCCGGAGTTGATGCTCTCGGTCTCATAGCGGCCGTTCGATTCGCGCGTGGTCATGTTCGTCTCGCGCACCACCAGGCCCAGCGTCTTGCCATGGGCGCGCACGGGCGCGTACACGGTGCAGACGTTGACCTTGCCGAAGTCGCGCATCACCGGGGATCGGTAGACGCCCTCGGATTCCATGGCCGCGTCGAGTTCCGCAGTCATATCCTCGGGCACGATCTTGCCGACGATGTCGTCGGCGCGCAGGGTCACCATGGTGGACGGACGGCACTGTTCGGCCACGACGTATTGTCCTTCGCCATTCTTGATGAGCAACAGCAGGTCCGCGAAACTGAGATCGGCGACCACCTGCCAGTCGGCTACCAAGTGGTGCATCCATTCACGATCTCTGTCATCGAAGTCCGGACGCGTTGCGAGTATTTGAGAGAAATCGGCCATGCGACCATAATACGCACGCCCCGCGCGTTGACACGGTGATATTGACGTCATGTCACTTGACTTTCCACTAACCTACGGTATCGTAGGTTACGGTTGCGTAACCAACCTGGGAGGATCGACCATGTCAGAACGCGAAGAGTCCGAAATCGAACGCAAGCAGGCCGCGGTGACGGACGCGCACGAACAGGCCATCAGATCGAAGGCCGACGGCGCACGCGCACGCGCACGCCTCAAAGCGGAGAAAATCCGTCTGAAGGCCGAGGCGAAAGCGGCGCATACCATCGCCAAGGGCGAAATCAAAGCCGCCAAAATCGAAGGCATCGAACTGCCCGAACTGGAAAAGAAAAACAAGAAGCCACGCAAGATCCGCTACGACGTGCACGGCAGACCGAAGCCCGCGATGCGCGGATGGATCCACGCCGTGGCCGCCCCGCTCTCCCTCGCGGCCGGCATCGTGCTCATCTGCCTGGCCAAGCAGCCCGGCCTCAAATGGGCCTGCGCCGTGTTCATGGTCAGCTCCCTCATCCTCTTCACCAATTCCGCGGCCTACCATCTGGGCGACTGGAACCCGAAGGTCACCGACATGCTGCGTCGCATCGACCATGTGAACATCTTCCTGCTCATCGCCGGCACCTACACGCCCGTGTCGTTCGCCCTGCAACCGTTCTGGCGCAACCTGGTCATCATCTCCATGTGGGTGTGCACCGCCATCGCCATCATCATCCACGGCGTCTGGATCAACGCGCCGCGCTGGCTGTACACCCTGGTGTATGTCATCTTCGGCATCTACGGGCTCGCCTACATGGCCCTGTTCTGGACCTCGCCCGTGGCGGGACCGGCGGTGACGATCCTCATCATCGCGGGCGGCGTCTGCTATATCACCGGAGCCATCGTCTACGCGCGGCGCAAGCCCGATCCATGGCCGCGCGTGTTCGGCTTCCACGAGATCTTCCACTGCGGCACCGTCGCCGGGTACGCGTGCCACATGGTCGCCATCTACATGGTGATCGTCAACATGTGGACCATGGTCCCCTGATCGACGCACATCGGAACCGCGACGGAACCACATACCCGTGCATATATGAGTGGAGGCGCCACCCCGTCAATGGGGTGGCGCCTCCACTCATATATCCCTTGAATCGCGGCCCGTAGCAGCCGTCTCATAACGGCCGGCAGGCGGCTTACGCGCGGATTCAGCTCAGCGGCTTGGAATCCTTGATGGTCACGGAGATCTCGCGGCCATTGGGGGCCTGATAGGTGACGGTGTCGCCGACCTTCGCGCCGTAGATCGCGGCGCCGATCGGGGACTCCGGGCTGATGATGGCCTGATCGGTGGCGATGGCGAGATCATGCGATCCCAGCACGAACACCTTCTCGCGGCCGTTCATGTCGAGCGTGACCAGGGAGCCGTCACCGACCTTGCCGGCGGGCGGCGCGGTGAGGATCTTGGCGTGACGCAGCTTGAACGTCAGCTCCTCGATACGGCCCTGATTGACGCGCTGGGCTTCGCGTGCGGCATGGTAGCCGCCGTTCTCGCTCAGATCGCCTTCGGCGCGCGCGGCGGAAACCTTGGCGATGATCTCGTCGCGGTACTCCCCCTCACGCCACTTCAGCTCCTCCTGCATCTTGTCGTAAGCCTCCTGCGTAAGCAGGAAAACCTGATCCTCTTGTATCATATCGACTCCTTCATTGTTCGCAGAAAGCGCCGGGACCCTAACACCCGACGCTTCCGACGTATATCAGTGATATCAGTGTTGAATGGTGATCAGCGCGTGGAAATGATATCGACCACGAACACCAGAGTGTCGCCGCCACCGATGCCGGCCTGCGGGACGCCACGGCTGCCATAGCCGTACTCCGGCGGGATGGAGACCACGAGACGGGAACCGACGTTGTGGCCCGGCACCGTCTGATCCCAGCCCTTGATGACCTGCCCCACGCCGATGCCGAAGCTGGCCGGCTGGTGACGGTCGAAGCTGGAGTCGAACGGCTCCTCCTTACCCCACACCACGCCGTGATAGTTCACGGTGACGGTGTCGCCGCGACGCACCATCGGGCCATCGCCTTCGATGAGCTCCACGGCCTTCAGGCCCTTCGGGGCTTCCTCGGTGGGGAATTCAATCTTCGGACGGGCCCCGAACTCGCTGTTCACCTTGGGCATCTGATCTGCCATGTCACAAAACCTCCTGTTTGGGCAATGCGCTCTAGATTAGCACCATCGCACGCTTTTGGGCATCTTCGCGGCAAAACCGCCGCATTCCGAACACTTCGCGCAGGCGCGACGGCATAGGAAAGCGGCCGGGCACAGGTGCTCAGCCGCCGAAGCCTCTCGATATCCGCCTATATCCGCCGGTATTTGCCCGCGCCTGCCGGCATTTACCGGTACAGTGCGCCGAACATCATCACCATGGCGATCAGGCCGAACACCGCGAGTGCAATCTGCACGGCCAGCAGTCCGAAGGCGAGCGGCTTCCTCGTGCGCAGTTTGGGGGCGAGCACCTGCCCCAGCAGGAACGCCAGGAAGCCGAACACCGCGTAGTTCAATGCGACGGCCAGCACATCGCCGTTGGCCAGCACCACACCGTTGAGCGGCTGGCCGATGGAGTTCATCATCGAGGTCATCACCAGCAGGCCCCACACACCGTAGCCGATGAATCCGACGACGCCGTAGACCAGCGGCCTGAACCGTGCCTTCATGCGCAGGGTGAAGGATTCCGCGCACCATAGCAGCGCGAACCCGACCACGTACGTGAACACGACGGCGACTGCCAGCGTCACGCACATCCACGGCACCAAGGCGACGCCGCCGCCCAGCATCGACAGGTAGAAACCGGAGCAGGAGATGGCTCCGACCGCCAGCACCGTGCCGATGATGATGGCCTGCGTCGGCATGACCGGCAGTCCGTCGTTCGTGGTCTTCTCTACGTCGTTCGGGTTGGACGGCATATGCGCTCCTCACATCGTCTCATGCATGTCGTGGAGCACCTTACCTGCCGTATGTTTCGCTTGTTTTGCCATGCCATGCGCCATGCCCTGTTTCGCGCCGTGTTCCATGCCGTGTGAACGGGGATATGGGAAAGGCCCGCCGTCGCCAGCGGGCCTTTCCCGTGTTCGGTGCCTCCAGCGGGACTCGAACCCGCAAGCCGAAGCGACTGATTTTAAGTCAGCTGCGTATACCAATTTCGCCATGGAGGCATGCCGGCCGGGTCATCACGCCCCTCGTGCGAGGAGTGGCGCCGGTCGACGCTTCTTGTATGCTAGCACGCCGTTCAGGCGGCAAGCAGCCTACGGCCGTAATCCAGCACGAGACCATCGAGCAGACCATGCTCGCTGGCCACGAACGAGTCAATCGGCTCGCCGTGATCGGCTTCGGCGGCCGCGCTGACGCGCGACAGCACACGGTTCCACACCACGGCGCCGCCGCCCACCACGTCGATGCGGCCGGGGTGGATGGTCTTGTATTCGGCGCGTTCGGCGCGTGTCATGTTCAGGAACCGGTCGTCCACCTTGTAGGCCTCCTCCACGGGCAGACGGTAGCCGTCCACCAGGGAGTGGTCGTATTCCTTCAGTCCCATGGCCAGCGCGGTCATGGTGGTGACGGTGCCGGAGACGCCGATGATGGTGCGTGCACGGCCCGCGGGCACGGTGCGGAAAGCCTCGTCGATATGCTCGTCGATGTCCTTGTACGCCTCCTCGATCTGTTCGGCGGTGGGCGGGTCGTTCTTCAGATGGCGTTCGGTCATGCGCACGGATCCGATGTTCATGGAGTACGCCGCCTGCACCTGGGTGGCGGGCGCGTTCACGCCGTCGCCGCCGATGACGAGCTCGGTGGAGCCGCCGCCCAGATCGACCACCAGGTACGGGGGTTTCAGGTCGTTCCTGGGCACGACGCTGGTTGCGCCCAGGAAGCTCAGGTCGGCCTCCTCAGTACCGGGGATGACTTCGGGGCGCACACCGAGAATCTCCTCGATGCCGTCCTCGAACTCCTCACGGTTGGCGGCGTCGCGCGTGGCGGACGTGGCGACGAAGCGCAGGCCGTCGACGGGATGCTCCTTGAGGATGCCTGCGAATTCGCGTGCGGCGGCGTAGGCGCGTTCCAGCGCCTCATCCGCGAAGCGATGCGTCTTGTCGACATCCTGACCGAGGCGGATCACCTTCAACTGGCGTGGCACGATTTCCGTCATGCCGTTCTCGTCGACTCGCGCCACCTTGAGTCGGATGGAATTCGTTCCGCAGTCGATACCTGCCACGGTTACCGATTTCATCATCGTTTCTTATCCCTTCCCTTATCCCTATGCCGGTTCCTGTCGCCCCCCCGACGTTCGTGCGGGGACTCGTCTCGTTTCGCTGTCGCTAGTCGCGGGTCTCGTCCGCGGACGGCCATGCCACGCTGCAACGGCAGACGGCGGGATCGAATTCGCTTTTGACGCGTTCGAGCACCATGTCGCCGATCGGGTTCACGCCGGGCCCCATCACCAGGGACTGCGCGATCAGGGCGTGCAGGCACTTGACGCGCACGGGCATGCCACCCGCCGATGTGCCCTCGATGTGTTCCTCGCTGTCGCCCAGACGCGTGGCGATGGCGTGGCGGAATTCGAGGTACAGCCTGTGCGCACGCTCGTACGCGGCCTTGACGTCATCATCCTCGGCGACCATCTCGCCGTAGTCGCGCATGGAGCCTTCGGCTTCGACATGCGACGCGGCCTTGACCGCCTCGGGGCTGGTCAGATAGCAGGTCGTGGGGAACGGCACTCCCCCGGGCAGCAACGGCCTGGTCACCACGGCGAGCGGACGGCCGCACACGCAGCGCGCGCCCACGGCCACCATGCCACGGGGGTACCTGCCCAACTGCTCCTGCACGATGGCGATGTCTCGTTCCGCAGGCTGCTGCGCGAGAAACTGCTCTGCCAATGCGTCGGGTTCGATCTGGCTCACTGTTGCCCTTCCTGTGTCGTTGTTCGTTCGTTGTGCGTTTGCTATGCGTTCGATGCGTTCCCACCGTCACGGCCGCCCATGCGTCATGCTGCGTGGCGGACGGTGAGGTTGCGCTACTTGTTGTCGGATTGGTCGGATTCCTTGAAGGCGTAGGACAGTTCGCTGTACCATGGCAGCTTCTGTTCCGTCGATTCCTTGCTCTTCGAGGATTCGGCGTCGGATTCCTTGCCCGTCACCGCCTCCGGGTTCATCACGTGCACGGACTGTTCGCCGGGGAACACGAAGCCGAGCCGTTCGCGCGCCTGGGCTGCGACGTAGGATTCGTCGTCCCAGCGGGCGATGTCGTTCTCGAGTTCCTGCTTCTGCGCGATGAGCGCCGCCTCCTGACGTTTCAGGTTGTTGAGGTGCGCGAGATCGTTCGCGTAGGCGTTGAAGGTGGATACCAGTTGGATGGCCGCGACCAGCACGATGAACAGGGAGACGAAGAAGGCGATCGGTCCGCCGGAGCGCGATGCCTTGCTCTTCTGAGCGTTGCCTTCGCCTTTCCCGGTCTTCACGGTTCTGCCGGTGGTCTTCGCGGCGCCACCGGACGCGCTGCGCTTCCGAATGCTCATGGCTTCCAACCTACCCGTCGCATTCGACTACACCGGGCGGCTTGCGGCCCGTGAACGCCCGCTATCCCATCCGCGAAAACCACGCCGGGACCCGTCGGCATCCGCGTCGCCGCACCCATTCCAAGCAATGCGAAAGGGTGGGACGTTCCTAGGAACATCCCACCCTCAAGCGAATGAATCAGATCACGCTAAGCGCGCGAATCGACTCACTTGGCGATGTACTTCTTGCAGGCCTTGAAAGCGCTGTAGCCGGCGTACTGAGCGGTGGAGCCGAGCTCCTCCTCGATCTCGAGCAGGCGGTTGTACTTGGCGATACGCTCGCCACGAGCCGGGGCACCGGTCTTGATCTGGCGGGTGTTCTTGGCGACAGCCAGGTCGGAGATGGTGGTGTCCGGGGTCTCGCCGGAACGGTGGGAAACCATGGAGGTGTAGCCGTTGGCGGTGGCCAGCTCGATGGCGTCCAGGGTCTCGGTGACGGTGCCGATCTGGTTCAGCTTGACCAGCAGGGAGTTGGCGGCACCCATCTCGATGGCCTTGGCCAGACGCTTCGGGTTGGTGACCAGGAGGTCATCGCCGACGAACTGCAGACGATCGCCGAGCTTGGCGGTGATGTCGGCCCAATCCTGCCAGCCTTCTTCCTGGAACGGATCCTCGATGGAGACGATCGGGTACTCGTTGATCAGGTTCTCGTAGAAGTCGAGCATGTAGCCGGCCTCGCGGTCGTCACCCTCGAAGTGGTACTTGCCGGTCTGCTTGTTGTAGAACTCGGAGGAAGCAACGTCCAGAGAGATGCCGATCTGCTTGCCCGGCTCGTAGCCAGCGGCGGAGATGGCGTCCATGATGTAGTTCAGGGAGTCCTTGTTGGACTTCATCTTCGGAGCGAAGCCGCCCTCGTCACCCAGACCGGTGGCCAGGCCTTCCTTCTTCAGGACGTTCTTCAGGGTGTGGTAGACCTCGACGCCGGCGCGCAGAGCCTCGGAGTAGGAGTCGAAGCCGTACGGGGAGATCATGTACTCCTGGATGTCGGTGGCGAAGTCAGCGTGGGCGCCACCGTTCATGATGTTCATGTTCGGGACCGGCAGGATGTGGCCGTTGGTGCCGCCGATGTAGCGGTACAGCGGCATGCCGGCGGACTCGGCGGAGGCGTACAGGGCGGCCAGGGAGACGCCGAGGATGGCGTTGGCGCCGAGACGGCCCTTGTTCGGGGTGCCGTCGAGCTCGATCATCAGATCGTCGAGAGCGCGCTGGTCGGCGGCATCCATGCCGATGACCTTCGGAGCGATCTCCTCGTTCACTGCCTTGACAGCGTCGAGCACGCCCTTGCCCTGGTAGACGGACTTGTCACCATCGCGGCGCTCCCAAGCCTCAGCCTCACCAGTGGAAGCACCGGACGGAACCAGACCCAGGCCCTGAGCACCGTCTTCGGTATCAAGCACGACCTCGACGGTCGGGTTGCCACGGGAATCAAGAATCTGACGCGCGTACACGCTTTCAATTGCTGCCACAACTACTCCTTTAAACGCTAGGTTGTGATGTCAATGCCAAGAATAATGGGATTGATGGACGAAACACGCCTTCACCGGAGGGCGTGTTAACGGCGCGGCTTGGGCGTCCACGCCAGGTCGTCGAGCAGCTGGTTGAGCCAGAGCATGATCTGATCGCCGCTCATGGGCTGCGAGCCGAGCGAACCCGCGAACGGGGCGGGGACGATGAGCTGATGGGTGACCGGCCGGTACTGGAAGCCGCGGTAGATCCTCGACATGCGCATGCGCACCGATTCGGCGGGGTCGATGCGCCCGATGCGCACGCGGTTCGACTGGGCGAGGATCTCGCTGATGCCCATCCTGCGCGCCTTGAACTTGAGGCGGGCCACGTCGAAGAGGGTGTCGAACTGTTCCGGCGGCTTGCCGTAGCGGTCGGCCAGCTCCTCGCGCAGCGCGGCCAGATCGTCCTCGGTGCGGGCGGCTGCGAGCTTGCGGTACGCCTCCAGACGCAGCTTGTCGGAATCGATGTAATCCACCGGGATCGATGCCTCGACCGGCAGGTCCACCGACACGGCCATCGGCTCGGCGGCCTTGTCCGGTTCCTTGTACGCTTCGACGGCCTCGGAGACCATGCGCACGTACAGGTCGAAGCCGACGCCCTCGATGTGGCCGGACTGCTGGTCGCCGAGCAGGTTGCCGGTGCCGCGCAGCTCGAGGTCCTTCATCGCCACGTCGAAGCCGGAGCCGAGCGCCGTGTTCTGCGCGATGGTGGCCAAACGGTCGTGCGACTGCTGGGTCATGGGCTTGGACGGGTCGTACAGGAAGTAGGCGTAGGCGCGTTCGCGGCCACGACCCACGCGGCCGCGCAGCTGGTGCAGCTGGCTTAAGCCGAACCGGTCGGCATGGTCGACGATCAGCGTGTTCGCGTTCGAGATATCAAGGCCAGTTTCGATGATCGTGGTGCACACCAGCACGTCGATGTCCCTGTGCCAGAAGTCGCGAATCACCTGGTCGAGCTGCTTCTCACCCATCTTGCCATGCGCGATGCCGACGTGGCTTTCGGGCACGAGCTGGTGGATCTTGTCCGCCACGGCGGCGATGTCCTCCACGCGGTTGTGCACGTAGAACACCTGCCCGCCGCGCAGCAGTTCGCGCCGCACCGCGGCGGTGACCTGCGCGTCCTCGTACGCGCCCACGTAGGTGAGCACGGGCAGTCGGTCCTCCGGGGGCGTGGCCAGCGTGGACATCTCGCGGATGCCCGTGACCGCCATCTCCAGCGTGCGCGGGATGGGCGTGGCCGACAGGCTCAGCACGTCGACGTTCGTGCGCAGCGCCTTGAGCGTCTCCTTGTGTTCCACGCCGAAACGCTGCTCCTCGTCGATGATGACCAGGCCGAGATCTTTGAACTTGATCTTCGGGCTGAGCAGCTTGTGCGTGCCGATCACCACGTCCACGGTGCCTTCGGCGAGCCCTTCGGTGGTCTCCTTGATCTCCTTGGGCTTCTGGAAGCGGCTCATCGCGGCCACGTTGACGGGGAATCCCTCATAGCGTTCGGCGAACGTCTCGTAATGCTGCTGAACCAGCAGCGTGGTGGGCACGAGCACGGCGACCTGCTTGCCGTCCTGCACCGCCTTGAACGCGGCTCGCACGGCGATCTCGGTTTTGCCGAAGCCGACGTCGCCGCAGATCAGGCGGTCCATGGGCCGTGGCTTCTCCATGTCGGCCTTCACGTCGTCGATGGTGGTGAGCTGGTCGGCGGTCTCCTGGTACGGGAACGCGTCCTCAAGCTCCTTCTGCCACGGGGTGTCCGGGCTGAACGCGAAGCCGGGCGTGCGCTGGCGGGCCGAATACAGTTTCACCAGGTCGTCGGCGATCTCGCGCACATGCTTGCGCGCCTTGGCCTTGGTCGCGGCCCAGTCGGAGCCGCCGAGCTTGTTGAGCTTGGGGGTTTCGGCGCCGATGTACTTGCTCACCAGGTCGAGCTGGTCGGTGGGAATGAACAGTTTGTCCGGCGGGGCGCCGCGCTTGCTCGGCGCGTATTCGATGACCAGGTATTCGCGTGTGGACGCGTTCGCGCCGGTGCCGACGGCGCGCTGGCGCATCTCCACGAAACGGCCGATGCCGTGCTGCTCGTGCACCACGTAGTCGCCGGTCTTGAGCTCCATCAGGTCGATGGCCTTGCGGCGGCGTTTCGGGGTTTTGGCGCGTGCGGCGGCGCTGGTGCGACCGGTCAGGTCGCGTTCGGCGAGCAGCGCGACCTTCGCCTCCGTGTCGACGAAACCGTCGACGGCGGCGGAACGGATGGTGTCGAAGCTCGCGATACCCGTCTCATTGATGGCGCGTTTGAGCCTTGCGAGCGTGCCTTGCGCGGCTGCGGTGACGGTGACCGAGTAGCCTTCGTCGATCAATCCTTCGATGCCTGCCGCGGCCTTGCCTTCGTCACCGCGGTATTCGCCGGGCGCTTCGGCGGCGAGGCGCACGCGGCCCGTGCGGGAGGTGTCCACGTTGAAATCGGTCAGTTCGATGACGTCGTGGTCGGAATAGCCCAGTGAGCTCATGACCTCGTCGAAGTCGAGGAAACTGGCCTCGTCGAAGCTGATGGGAGCGCCGCCATGGCCGGATGCGGCCACATGCCAGCTGGCCGCGAGGAACTCGTTCGCGGTTTTCATCAGGTCGGCGGCGGCCCTGCGTAGCTTCTCCGGGTCGCTGAGCAGGATGACGGCGTGCGGGTCGATCATGCCGGCCACGGGTTCCATGTCGTCGACGAGCGCCGGCATGAGCGATTCCATGCCTTCGACGGGGATGGCGTTGGCGATGGATTCGAGCATGTCCTCCGCGTTGGGGATGGAGCCGATCAGGCTTCTCGCACGCGTGCGCACCGCGTCGGTGAGCTGCAGTTCGCGGCAGGGCGTGGCCCAAATGGTGTCGACGCCATCGCCGTACGTGCGCTGGTCGGAGGCGTGGAACTCCCTGATCTCGTCGATCTCGTCGCCGAAGAACTCGATGCGCACCGGGTGCGGATAGGTCGGCGGGAACACGTCGAGGATGCCGCCGCGCACCGCGAACTCGCCGCGGTTCATGACCAGTTCGACGCGCGTGTACGCGTTGCGCACCAATCGTTCCACGGCCTCGTCGAGCGCAAGCTCCTCGCCTTTGGCGAACACGAGCGGCTCCACTTCGCCGAGCCCGGCCACCACGGGCTGGATCAGCGAGCGCACGGGCATTACGAGGATGCGGATCGGGCCGAACATGGGGCTGCCGGGTTCGGGGTGCTTGAGTCTGCGGAATACGGCCATGCGGTTCGCGACGGTGTCGGCGCGGGGGCTGAGACGTTCGTGCGGCAGGGTCTCCCAAGCTTCGAGCTGGGCGATGTCGACGGAGTCGCCCGCGTACCAGGAGCGTAGCGCGTCGACGGTTTCCTCGGCTTCACGGCTGGAGGATACGACGTAGACGACTTGGCGGACGTTGCGGTTCGTGGCGATGGCGGATGCGAGCGCGGGTCGGATGCCTGCGGGTGCACCGACGATGAGCGAGACGTCGATGTCGTCGGATGCGGGTTCAGCTTCGCCGTTCGCGATCTTGGCGAAGGTTTCGTCGTCTCTGAGGCTTTCCAGCAGTCCGGCCAGGCTGGCATGCATCGGGTCGGCTGGCCTGCTTCCCGGCTGCGCGTGCGCGTCAGCGGCCATTGAACTTCTCCTGGGTTTTGGCGAGTCCGTGGAAGATGATCTCCTCGGCGGCGTCGGCGCCGTCGGCGAGGAAGTCGGGCAGTTGCTTGCGCTGGTCGGGGCCGAATCCGCCCAGAACCCAGTTCACGGTGTTGTCGTGCGCGTTGGCGCCGCGCTTGGCATGACCCACGCCCATGCGCACGCGGGAGTATTTCGGGGTGCCGAGCGAGCGGTCGATGGATTTGATGCCGTTGTGGCCTCCGGCGGAGCCGCCGGCTTTGACCTTGATGCGGCCGAAGTCGAGGTCCATGTCGTCGTGGATGACGATGACATGGTCGGGTTCGATCTGGTAGTAGGAGCAGATCGAGGCGACGGCGTTGCCCGATTCGTTCATGTAGGTGAGCGGCTTGGCGAGGAAGAACTTCTGGTTGCGCCCGTCGAGGTTCATCATGCCCTTGCCGAGCAGCGCGAGCCCCTTATGGTCGGAGAGGTTGACCGACCAGCGTTCGGCCAGCGCATCGGCCGTCATGAATCCCATGTTGTGACGGGTGCCTTCGTATTTGCCGCCGGGGTTGCCCAGACCTGCGATCAGCCAGAAATCGGACGCCATGTTCCCACCTTTGCCGTTGTCTTGTGTCTTGTCTTGTATGCGTGGTCTTCGTATGCGCGGCGGCGTGCCCGGCGTCTCGCCGGGTGTGCCGCGCCTTGCGCCGGGCGTGCATGGTGCCCATGCCGGCCGGCGTCTTTCCAAATGCCTTATTGTACCGCCGAGCGCGACGCGCCTACAGGTCGAGGTACCAGTAGCTCATGTCGCGCATGGTGCCGGTGGAGTCGGTGGCCGCGGCCGGCATCAGGCCGAACTGGGTGAATCCGAAGCGGCGCATCAGGGCGATGGATCCGGCGTTGTCGGCGAAGATGATGCCGCATGCCTTGCGCATGTGGCGTTGGCGCGCCTCGTCGAGCAGCGACGAGAGCGTGAACGTGCCCACTCCCCTGCCGCGCCATCCGGGTGCGATGTAGTAGGCCAGGTCGGTGACGCCGTCGTAGCCGGCCCTGTCGTAGAACACGGACAGTGCGCTGAAGCCGACGACCTCGCGGTTTCCGTCGTCGCCGTCCGCTTCGGTGACGAACACCGCGTACGGCTCCCGGTGGGATTCGAGCCATGCGCGCCGCTGTTCGACGGTGCGCGGTGTGGTGTCGGCGGATGATCCGCCTTCGATCACCGCCGCGTTGTAGATGTCGGTGAGCGCCTGGACGTCCGCCTCCGTGGCGGGTCTGTACGTGTATGCCATGCCGTTTCCTCGTTTCCTCTCGTTGGTTCCGTACGCCTTGTTCGGCCAGCCGATCCGTCTGCCCCGCCGTTCCGGCCCCGAACCGTCATCATTGTCGCGCATGTGGAAGGGCCGGGGCGGAAACGTCTCACCCTATCGGTGAAATCGCCCCGCCCCGGCCCTTGCTATCAGCCGTTCCCGGCTTGTAGGCCGCGCGTCACTTGCTCAGTTCGACGGCCTTGTTCAGCGCGTCCTGCAGCTTCTTCTGCGCGTCGCCGTATGCGGACCAGTCGCCGTTCTTCATGGCGGTCTGGCCGTCCTGCATGGCCTTGGACGCGTCGTTGAGCGCCTGCTGCAGTTCCGGACTGCGCTGCGCGCCCGACATCGAACCGGAATCCGACTTGCCGGACGTGCCGGTACCGCCGGACGAGTCCGTGGCGTCCTTGCCGGATGTGCCGGACGAGTCGGTCTTGGCCTGCGTGTTGCCCGAAGCGTGATCGGCGTCACCGGCGTTCGCGCCGGAATCGCCGCCGAACACCTGGTCGAGCGCCTCGTCCAGCGTGTCGGCGAACCCGACCTGATCGCCGAACGCGACGAGCACCTTCTTGAGCAGCGGGAACGACGTGGCGCCGGAGGATTTCACGTACACCGGCTGCACGTACACCAGACCGCCGCCCAGAGGCAGGGTCAACAGGTTGCCGCGCACCACGTTGGTGGAACCGGATTGCAGCAGGTTGAGCTCCTTGGAGACGTCGGCGTCGGCGTTGAAGTTGTTCTGCGCCTGGCCGGGGCCCGGCACGTTCGAATCCTTCGGCAGCTCCTGCAATCGTATGGTGCCGTAGTTCGGGCCGATCTTGCCCGCCGTCGAACCGGCGTCGGAATCCACCGACAGGAAGCCGGTGAGGATCTCACGCGTGGACGTGCCCGCGGGGATGTACGAGGAGGTCAGCGAGAACACCGGCTCCTTCGTGCCGCCCGTCTGCAGGGTCAGGTAGTAGGGCGGCTGCAGGATGTCCTCGGACTGTGCCTGCTTCGATTCGGTCGGGTCGACCGGCGTCTGCCAGAAATCCTCGCCCGAATAGTACTGGCTGGCGGAGGTCACATGATATTGGGCGAGCAGTTCGCGCTGCACCTTGAACAGGCTCTCCGGGTAGCGCAGGTGGCTCATCAGGTCGCCGGAGATCTCGGACAGCTGGTGGTACTGGCCGGGGAAGATCTTCTCCCACGCCTTGATCACCGGGTCCGTGTTGTCCCACACGTACAGGTCGACGGAACCGTCATACGCGTCGACGGTCGCCTTGACGGAGTTGCGGATGTAGTTCGCCTTCTGCGTGCCCAGTCCCTTGACCGTGCTGGAGGTCACGGTGGTGGAATCCTGGGTGGCGGAGCCGAGTTCGGCCATCTGCGAGTACGGGTAGGCGTCGGAGGTGGTGTAGCCGTCCACGATCCACTTGACGCGGCCATCCACCACGGCCGGGTACACGCGCCCGTCCAACGTGAGATAGGGCGCAACCTTGGCGACACGTTCGCGCGGCGAACGGTCGTAGAGGATCTGGGACTGGGAGGTCACGCGGTCGGAGAACAGGATCTGGTCGGAGCCGAAACGGATCGCGTACAGCAGCCTGGAGAACAGGTTGCCCACGGAGGGGCCGCCGTTGCCCTTGAACGTGGTGCTCGCGCCCTGGGAACCGGTCGGATAGTCGAACTCCCAGGAGTCGGTGCCTTCCGGGGCGCCGACGATGGAGTATTCACTCATGTTCGGCGAGAAGTAGATGCGCGGCTCATAATGTTCTGATTCGGTGAGCTTGCCCTGGGTGGGGATGCCGGATTCGAAGAAGCGCGGCTGGCCGTCCGACGTCACCTGGCTGCCGTAGGCCGCCACGACGCCGTAGCCGTGCGTGTACACGGTGTGGTCGTTCACCCAGTTGCGGTTGTCGTTGCCGTCGAGGTTGAGCTCGCGGGCCGCGATCACCGTGTCCTGGCTGGTGCCATCGATGTTGTATTTGTCGACGGTGAGCGAGTCGGCGAACGTGTAGTACTGCTTGGACTGCTGCAGCTGCTTGAAGGTCGGGGACACGACCTGCGGGTCGAGCAGTCGGATCTGCGCGGTGCTTTCGCTTTCCGAGCGCAATGCTCCCTGCTTGCCCGTGGTGGTGGCCTTGTACTGCTCGGTCTTGAGCTTGCCCAGGCCGTAGGCGGCGCGGGTGGCGTCGATGTTGCGCTGGATGTACGTGGATTCCATCTCCTGGGCGTTCGGGTTCACGCGGAAACGCTGCAGCAGGGCCGGCCATGCGATGGTCAGCACCATGGAGACGATGACGGTGACGGCGATGGCGATCAGCGGCGTGCGCCACGCCTTCAACGCGGTGGAGGCGCGCACGCCGATCGGGGCGCTGCCCTCAAGGGCGTGCGAGCGCATGAGCCATACGCCCAGCACCACGCCGAGCACGGCGATCAGCACGGCCATGATGAACGTGACGGGGATGGTGGCGTTGACGGTGGTGTAGGTCGCGCCGGTGATGCGCGAGCCTTCGGCGGTGAGGGTGGAGAACACGCCGAGCGCGATCTGCGCGGCCCAGCCGAACATGTTGAGCATCAGCCAGATGGCGATCTGCCTGCGGGCGCGTTTGGTGATGGCGAACAGACCGCGGCCGTTCACCGGCATGGTGATGCGGATGCCGCCCATCATCCCATGGGTCGCGACGGAGAACACCAGACCGACGAGCAGCAGGGTGGACAATGCGGAGGCCATGAGTTTCAGGCCGGGCAGGATGAACACGTAGAAGCCGTTGTCGATGCCGAACTGCGGGTCCTTGACGCCGAAGGGCTGGGCGTTGAACATGAGCAGGACCTGGGACCAGTCGAGGTTGAAGCGGGCGCCGAACACCACGCCGACCACGGCGGAGACCGCCACGGCCACGCGGCGGGCGTGCTTGGAGCTGACCGATTGCTTGATCTCGACCACATTGTCGTTCACGCGGATGCTGGAGCCGTCCGCCGCGGCGGGGCGGGCGCGGATCGCGAGCCATGCAGCGATAAAGCCCACGACGGCGGTCACCAGCGCGTACGCGGCCCACAGGCCGACCTTCACGCCGAGCTGCGTCCACACGACCGACTGGAAGCCGAGCTGGCCGTACCACATGAGGTCGGTGATGAACTGCGAGAGCCCGAAGAACAGGCCCACGATGATGGCGAGCGCGAGCACCACGCCGATGAGGATCTTCGTGCCGCGGCCGGTCGACTGCGACGGCTTGCGCGTGATGCGCGGCGCACCGGGCCTTCCGGCGCCGGGGCGGGGGGTGTTGGGACGGGGGGACGCGCCTGAGCCGGCGTCGTCGCCGTCCGTTTCGATGTTGACGACGATCGGGTCGTCGTCGGGATTCTTGCGGCCACGGTTCGGATTGCGCGGATCGAAATCCGGATCGAACATGCCGAACATATCAAAGAAGGACATGCCACCAAGAGTACAGATAGGTGCCGAGTGCGACCGTTGTTCGCTGGGGACTGAATTTCCGCCGTGCGCGAAGCCGCCGACCTGGCAGGCCGCCCCTTCCCCGCCGTTCCCATGGCCGTTCCCCTCACGGGTATCCTCCTCATGGGTATCCTCCTCATGGGTATCCTCCTCATGGGTATCCTCGAAGGAGAAGGAACGAAGGGCAGGAGCACCCATGACCATCATCTCCACCGCACGCAGCCGCAGGAGGGAGCGCATATTGCGCGCCGTCGCTGTCATCGCCGTCATCGCGATGATCGCCACGCTGGCAGGATTGGGAATGCTGTGGATGAGAATACGGGATACCAACGGTTCCGGAGGCATCCCCGCTTCGGGCACAAGATCCAGGACGACCACCCTTGCCGGAGACCTGTCCAAATCCTCGGCCCCGGCACCCGACATGACGCCCGCCAGCAGGGTGCGCCGCGCCGTCGCCGCGATGAGCATGGAGGAACGCGTCGGCCAGCTCGTCATGGCCTCGCTTTCCGCCGGCACGGACCCCTCCAGTCTTGAGGACGCGATCCGCAACCGGCATGTGGGATCGGTGCTCATCATCGGCAACTGGACCAACGGCACCGCGGGCGTGCGGCAGGCCACCGACGCGCTGCAATCGTATGCGCCCGCGAACAACAAGCTCCTCATGACCACCGATCAGGAAGGCGGCCAGGTGCAGCATCTCACGGGAGCCGGGTTCTCCACCATGCCCAGCGCCACCCAGCAGGGGGGGATGGGCGCCGACCAGCTGCGCCAATCCGCGGCCGTATGGGGTGGGCAACTCGCCCAGGCCGGCATCAACGTCGACCTCGCCCCCGTGGTCGACACCGTCACCGTGCCCCGCGCATCGAACGCCCCGATCGGCGCACTGGACCGTGACTTCGGCCTCGACGCGGCGGGCAACGCCTCGCACGCCACCGCCTTCATCCAAGGCATGCGCGACGCCGGCGTGCAAACCTCCATCAAACACTATCCCGGCCTCGGTTCCGTGACCGGCAACACCGACTTCACCGCGGACGGCATCCTCGACACCACCACCATGCTCGACGGCGACACCATCAACGCGTTCGGCACGGTCATCACCGACGCGCAACCGGGCATGGTGATGATGGCATTGGCCACCTATCAGGCCATCGACCCGAGCACCCCGGCCGCATTCTCCCCGACGATCATCGACGGCTACCTGCGGGCCAGGCAGGGCTATCAGGGCGTGGTGACGTCCGACTCGCTCTCCGCGGCGGCATTGGGCGGCTTCCAGCCAAGCGAATTGGGTGTGAGGCTGGTCGAGGCCGGCGGCGACCTCGCCTGCATCGGCGCACCCGACTACGTCATGCCGATCCTCGACGGGCTGAACGCCAAGGCCGCCTCCGACGAGGCGTTCGCGGCCAAGGTGACGCGCAGCGCGGAACGCGTCCTCACGCTCAAATACCAGATGGGCCTCGCCGGCTGAGCCGCACGGACGCACGCAATACACGCCGCACGGCACACGGCACACGACCAGCCACGGAGAACAACGGAGAACACGCCCGCGCATCACACGAATGACGGCCGGCCGCCCCAACACGGGACGACCGGCCGTCAACGTCTCACAACCGAAAACCGCTACCCGCGGTACAGGCCATGCTTGCTGATGTACTGCACCACGCCATCCGGCACCAGATACCACACCGGCTCGCCGGCCTTCGCGCGGCGACGCACATCCGTCGAACTGATCGCCAACGCCGGAATCTCCAACGTATCGACCTTGCCCTCCGGCAGCTTCACACCCTCGGGCGAGGAATACCCCGGCCGCGTGACCGCCACGAAATGCGCCAGATTCCACATGCGATCGGCATCCTTCCACTGCATGATCTCCGCCACCGCATCCGCGCCGGTGATGAAGAACAGTTCCGCATCCGGATGCTGCGCCCGCAGATCACGCAACGTATCAACCGTGTACGTGATGCCCGGACGGTCGATATCCACACGCGACACCGTGAACTTCGGATTCGATGCCGTGGCGATCACCGTCATCAGATACCGGTCCTCTGCGTTCGTCACATGCTTGTCCAGCTTGAACACCGGGCGGCCCGTCGGCACGAACACCACCTCGTCGAGGTCGTACACCCACGCCACCTCGGATGCGGCCACCAAATGCCCGTTATGAATCGGATCGAACGTGCCGCCCATGATGCCGATACGCGGGCGCACATGCCAATTGCCACGCGCGGAACGCCACGCATTGCCCGACGTGACCACGGAAACGGCGGGCTTGCCGGCGACCGGGCCATCCGACAGGTCGGCCATACGGCGCTCGTCAGGTGCCATCGTCATGCACGCTCCCCCTGCTGCGCCTCACGATCCTGATCGTCACGCTCGCGTTCGATCTCCTCGGCGGTCGGACTGCCGTCCTTCGGGTCGATCTTGCCCATGTCCTCATCCCATTCGTCCTGCACCACACGACGGATCTCCGCGAACGTGGGCAGCGGGAAGTCAGGCTGGTACAGGCGGCGTACCTCGGCCACATGCTCGGTGATGCGGATCAGCGTGTCGGTCATGTCATCCACGTCGCCCGCACGTTCGAACGCGGTGAACTTGGCGATGTACTCCTCCATGAGTTCCATGTGACGGCGCACCGTTTCGAACTGTTCGTCGTCCACGTCGACCACGCCCTCGCCGTCCTCCTCGGGCCAGCCGATGAGCACTGCGTCGGCGTATTCGAGCGAGGCCCGCTGCGGGGCGGTGGCGATGCCGTCCTCGATCTGCACCAGGAACACGTACCGGACGATGCTCAGGCGTTCCGACGCGATCTTCATGACGCACCGGGGGTTGCTGAAGTTCATGTCGGGGCGCAGCTCCTCGACCGGCGTGCTCATGCCGTCGTTCGGCAGGCCGGCCGCGACGCTGGGCTTCGCACCCATCTGCCCGCCGTCCTCACCGGCATCGGCACCGTTCCTCATGTTCGCTTCATTCGCTTCGCTCATGCGCGTACCTGTCCTTGTCCGTATCCGATCCATTTCGTGGTGGTCATTTCGGTCAATCCCATCGGTCCCCTCGCATGCATCTTCTGCGTGGAGATGCCGAGCTCGGCGCCGAAACCGAAGACGCCGCCGTCGGTGAAGCGCGTGGAGGCGTTCACCATCACCACCGCGGAGTCGACGCGTGCGGTGAACTCCTCGATGGCCGCGTAATCCTCGGAGATGATCGACTCGGTATGGCCCGTGGAATGCCTGTTGATGTGCCCGATCGCCTCGTCAAGCGAATCGACGACCTTGACGCCCATGGTCAAGGCGAGGTATTCGGTGTCCCAATCCTCATCGGTGGCGTGCACGAGCAGCTGCGGGTCGTGCCCGGGCATGGCGTCGATGATCGCGTAGGCGCGTTCGTCCGCATGTAATTCCACGCCGGCGTCCATCAGCGCCTTGGCGGCGAGCGGCAGGAACTCCCCGGCGACATCGCGGTGCACGATCAGCTTCTCGGCGGCGTTGCACACGCCGATGCGCTGCGTCTTGGCGTTGATGATGATCGGGATGGCCTTGGCCGGGTCGCCCGCGCGATCCATGTAGATGTGCACGTTGCCCGCTCCCGTTTCGATGACCGGCACCTTCGAGTTGGCGACGACCGCCTGGATCAGGCCGCGACCGCCGCGGGGCACCAGCAGGTCGACGTGCCCACGCGCCTGCATCATGGCCGTCGCGCCGTCACGTCCGAAATCGTCGACGGACTGCACCAGCGCGCCATCGAACCCCTGCGCACGCAACGCCCCGCCGATCACGTCGAGCGTGGCGGCATTGGTGCGTTCGGCGGCATGACCGCCACGCAGCATGGCCGCATTGCCTGACTTCAGGCACAGGCTCGCCACATCCACCGTGACGTTCGGACGCGCCTCGTAGATCATGCCGATCACGCCGATCGGCACGCGCGTCTGCGTCAATCGCATGCCGTTGGGCAGCGAATAGCCGCGCACGATCTCACCGACCGGATCGGGCAGGGAGGCGACATGGCGCACGCCGTCGGCGGCGGCACGCACACGCTCCTCATCGAATTTCAGCCTGTCGAGCTTACCCTCGTCCATGCCGCCTTCGCGCGACCTGCGCATATCGACGGCGTTGGCTTCGGCGATGACGCCGGCATTGGCGTCAAGCGCGTCAGCGATGGCGAACAGCAGCGCGTTCTTCGTGTCGGTGGTGGCGCGGGCGAGAACGGACTGCGCCTTGGCCGCGGCGTCGGCACGGGCGCACACCCGTTCGAAAATCTCTTGGAATTCCATGCGCCCCAGCCTACCCCATACCGCCCGCAAAACCGAAGCCGCGTCAAAACCACGGGGTGACACACGGGGATGGATCCACGACCGAGGCCGGTGCTGATACGGACGGAACGCGGGGTACCCGCCGGCCGCTTGCGGGGCGCATCCACGAAACGGACCGCGGAAGCGCCCGCGACGAGTGCGGGAACACACGAAGGAACCTACACGGAAACACACGCAGGAACACGGCAGCCGCCGCCCCCACGGCGCCCCTATGGAAATGGACACCGCCCGCCCACTGCCTACGGTTGCCGGTAAACTAACGCCTGTTGAACCTCAACGTCAAAGATTCTTAACCGTAAGGATTATTGTGACCACGTTCCATTCCACGCGAAACACCACCGATTCACTCACCTCCAAGCAGGCCATTCGCCTCGGACTCGCCGACGACGGCGGTCTGTTCGTCTCCGACCAGCTCGGCGAAACCAAGGTCGCCATCGACAACCTCGCCGGCATGTCCTATCAGGCCATCGCCCAGCGCGTGCTCGGCGCACTGCTGCCCGACTTCACCGACAAGGAACTCGCGCAGTGCATCGCCGAAGCATACGGCGACCAGTGGCTCGACGAGAAGATCACCCCCGTCAAGCCGCTCGGCGACGACTTCGTCATGGAACTCTTCAACGGCCCGACCTCCGCATTCAAGGACGTCGCCCTCCAGATCCTCCCCCGCTTCATGGCCCGCACCACCCCCGCCGACGGCGACCCGGACGAGAAGATCATGATCGTCACCGCCACCTCCGGCGACACCGGCAAGGCCGCACTCGCCGGCTTCGCGGACGCGGCAGGCACCGGCATCACCGTCTTCTACCCGGAAGGCAAGGTCAGCCAGGTGCAGGAACTGCAGATGACCACCCAGGCCGGCTCCAACGTGAACGTGTGCGCGGTCAAGGGCAACTTCGACGACGCCCAGTCCGCTGTCAAGCGCATCTTCGGCGACAAGGAACTCGCCGAACGACTCGCCGGCGACGCGCACGTGGTGCTGTCCTCCGCGAACTCCATCAACGTGGGTCGTCTGGTGCCGCAGGTCGTCTACTACTTCTCCGCCTACGCGCAGTTGCTCGAAAAGCAGGTCATCAACGTGGGCGACGAAGTCGAATTCGTCGTGCCGACCGGCAACTTCGGCGACATCCTCGCCGGCTACTACGCCAAACTGCTCGGCCTGCCCGTCAAGCACCTGATCGTCGCCTCCGACAAGAACAACGTACTGTTCGACTTCCTGACCACCGGCACCTACAACCGCCAGCGCCCGTTCTTCCAGACCATCAGCCCGTCGATGGACATCCTCGTCTCCTCCAACCTGGAACGCATGCTGTACTACCTGTCCGACAAGGACGCGCGACTCATCTCCATGCTCATGAACGACCTCAAGCAGTGGGGCGCGTACGAGGTTCCGGGCAGCCTGCTCGCCAAGATCCGCCAGATCTTCGGCACCGGCTGGGCCGACGAGAACCAGGTGCGCGAGATGATCGCCGACTGCTGGAACAAGAACCATTACGTGATCGACCCGCACACCGCATGCGGCTACTTCGTCATGCAGCAGATGCCGCGCGACCCGCTGACCCCGCGCGTGCTGCTCGCCACCGCCAGCCCGTACAAGTTCCCGCGCGTGGTGAATGAGTCCCTGGGCCTCGACGCCACCGGCACCGACTTCGCATGCATGGACGTGCTCGCCGAGGCCACCGGCACCACCGCCCCAGCCGCCCTGCGTGGACTGGAGCACGCCGACGTGCGCTTCAGCAACGTGGTGGAGGTCGACGGCATGTCCGGCTTCGTGGAGAATGCGGCCAAGGCGCTGTGACCACACTTCCGTGACCGTACTTCCGGTCATTTCGACCGGCTTTCCGGCTTTCCGGCTTTCCGACGAGCGAACGGCGGAAAGCCGGAAACCCGCAGGTTCTACAAAACCTGCATCCCCAAAATCTGCAGAATCGAAGACCCCCGATCGCATCACACATGGCGCTCGCAGCCATGACGCGGCCGGGGGTCTTCCCGCTGTCCCGTCTTCCCGACCGGTTCGCCGACTGGTTTCCCAGCCGTCCTCCCTACCGTTTCGCTGACCGGTTCCCTACCGCTTCGTCTCCCGTTTCGCCGAGCGCGATACGCATCGCCGAAAATTCATCTCCCCGTAACATCACATGCGGTTTCGCCGTTTTCGTCCGCTACTATACGGAACGCGGAGGCGAAAGCAGTATGATGAAACCCTTGAACGGCACCATGACCGACGGCACCGACGAACGCGGAACACGCATCGACATCGACGGCAACAGCAGCAGCACCAGCACACTTGGAAACGGCACCGGCAAAGCACCGAAGGACCGGCTCATCACCCGCGATGTGGCGCTGGTCATGCTGGCCACCTTCTTCTTCATGTCAAGCAACATGATCGTCACGCCGATCGTGGCGGGCTATGGGGAATCCCTCGGCGCCACCGGCATGATGATGGGCGCAATCGCCGGTGTGATGAGCTTCGTATCGCTGTTTTGCCGCCCCATCGCAGGCAACCTGTCGGATCTGGTGAGCAAGCGTCTGCTCGTGGCGACCGGCACGCTGCTGTACATCACGGCCGGCATCATGTACTGTCTCGCGAACTCCACCGGCATGCTCATCGCGGCGCGCGTGGTCAACGGTCTCGGATTCGCCTGCGGTTCGGTATGTCTGGCGACATGGGTGTCACTGCTGCTGCCGATCCGGCATATGGGCGCGGGCATGGGCCTGTACGGCATCGTGAACGCACTGGCCATCGCCGTCGGACCGGCGCTCGGCATCCGTCTGCACCAACTGATCGGCTACCATCTGACCTTCGTGTCGTCGCTGGCGATGAACATCTGCACGCTGATCGTCGTGTTGCTGGTGCGCAACGGCGGCAAACCGGCGCGGAAAAGCGCCCACGGCGACTCCGGCACGCATCGTCCGATCGGCAAGCACATGCGGCACCGTCTGCGCTTGCGGAATCTGGTGGAGCCGCGCGCGATTCCGCTTGTCATCGTGTTCATGATGTTCGCCATCCCCTACTACGCGAATCAGTCGTTCCTTGTCGATTACATCGGCGCGCGGCACCTCGCGGCGTCATCCGACCTGTTCTTTGTGTTCTACGCGGTGGCGCTGCTCATCATGCGACTCACACTCAAGGACCTGTTCGACAGCAAGGGATTCCGCTTCTGGCTGATCGTGGCCTCAATCGCGATGTTGGCATGCCTGGCGTTCCTCGGCGGCATGACGAACGACTGGTATCTGCTCGGCGCCGGCATCGGCATGGCGGGAAGCTACGGTCTGATGAGCTCGGTGACGCAGGCGCAGGCCGTGGTGATCGCGGGGCGCGAGCGCAGCGGACTGGCGAACAGCACCTACTATATGGGCATCGATTTGGGTATGGCGCTGGGACCGGTGCTGGCGGGCGTGTGCTACGGCCATCTGCCGATCGCATGGTTCTACCCCGTGTTCATGGTGGTGGTTCCGATCGCGTGGGTGATTTACCTGTGGTTCGCGCATATGATTCACGGGCGGCGGTAGGTTCTGCGGAATTTGCGGGTTCTGTTCTGCGGGTTCTGCGGAATTTGCGAAATCTGCGGAGTTTGCTGAGCGGACGGATGACGGCGCGACTCCGGATCGGTGGGTACCATCGTTCCCCATGACGAGGAAGAAGACACGAACATCAGGCAACCCAGCGAATCCGACCAATCTCAATCCGGTGGTGGCGGATTTACTTAGGAAACGTGGCGGCGCAAGCGGGTTCCCGCAGGTTCGCGGGCGCGTCGGATCGGCGATGCCGTTCAAGGCGACCGGCCACAAGGGCGGCATCAGCAGGCAGGGTTCCAAGCGCGGCTGACCGCGGGCGGGACGGAATGCCGGAATGACCAAAACCATAACGATGAGGAGCGCATCATGTTGATTCGACATGCCACGATGAATGATCTGACCGCCATTGCAACGGTCGAGGCCGCATGTTTCCCCGCCGCGGAAGCCGCGGGCGCCGACGCGCTGCGCAACCGTCTCGCGGTGTATCCGGACTGCTTCTGGCTGATGATCGATGATGGGCGGAACGGTGACGTCATTCCCGCCGATGCCGCTAATGCGACCGATGTAACCGATTGTGGTTCCGCCGATGCCGCCGACCGTACCCATGACGGGCGTCTGGTCGCGTTCATCAACGGATTCGTGACCGACTCCCCCGATCTGACAGACGCCATGTATGACGATGCCGGCCTGCATGAGCCGGACGGTGCGTGGCAGATGATCTTCGGCGTGGATACCGCGCCCGCATACCGGCATCACGGTTATGCGAGCACGCTGATGCGGCGCGTGATCGACGATGCGCGTGCCGCCGGACATGCCGGACTGGTGTTGACCTGCAAGGATCGGCTCATCGGCTTCTACGCCCGCTTCGGATATCAGGATGAAGGCGTATCCGAGTCCACCCACGGCAATGTCGTCTGGCATCAGATGCGCCTATGCTTCTGACCCGACGTCTCTCCCGTTTCCTTCCCTAATGTTTCCTCCCCTCCTGGCTCAATCCCCTCCACCCATCCACGGAATCGGACAGAATAAGCCCAATTTTGCATGAAAGGGAACGAGGGCTTGCTTATTCCCCTAAATTCGCGGTGGAAATGGAAGTTCATGCATGCAGGCGGGACGAAAACCTCCGTGGAACCACCTATCCGGCTTATATATGGCAGATTTGAAGGGTTGATTTTTGCTAAGTGACTTATATATGGCACCCAAATCGCGATATACCAAGTACAAGCCATGGAATTGCAACGCTTGTACTTGGCATATCGCAGCAGACATGCCATATATAAGCCACTTAGTATTTCCCGACCCGGGAATCTGCCATATATAAGCGAGTTAGCACAAGTCAGCCGTTCAGACGCCTCCTTAAACCTGCTCCGGCCTCAGTCGGCTCCGTGCTAGCCTCTCCCGGCACCGATTAACAGGCGCCAACCTGCCAGCAGGCATGCCGAACTGCGATGGAAGGAT
>Ga0326511_10000065_pt1 | contig 77837 bp, 55 predicted proteins | sample 0_2496_0518_D_FD_203701 | JGI IMG/M metagenome (GOLD analysis project Ga0326511, IMG submission 203701) | Bovine rumen microbial communities from UC Davis, California, United States - 0_2496_0518 | ecosystem: Host-associated > Mammals > Digestive system > Stomach > Rumen | place: USA...
GCGCAGGACGATAGAATCACAATCAAAAATCTATTGTCCAGCACGAAGTGCGTTACTCCCTGCCTACAAAGTAGGCATAACTCCCTTTTTAACTTCCTCTTTAACTTCCTTTTCTTCGTTCTTCTGTTGTTATTCGCTGCTTGTTCGGAAGACAGTCCTTCTGAGCAGGAGGTGCAGACCCCTAATGCCTCTTTACGAATGGTGAGCGCAAAACGGGCACCATTGGGTGGTGACGATGATGGCGACATCAAGGTATTCCTGACAAACGGCACTGACAAAGCGGAGGGAATGTTCAAATACAACGAAACCATCTGGAATACACAGCTGAAGCTGAAATCAGGCACGAAAACATACCACGTCTATGGCTTTACACCTGCCATCGACGGACTGACAGCGAATCTGACCAGCTTTACCGCTAACTCTGGCGTGCTGAGCATTCAGGGACTGGACGTGATGACCAACCGTGACTACTGTGTGATTACAGGTGTCAAAAGGGTTGAGAATCAATCCGATATGACCTCGGCCGTACCTGGACAAATGTCGTTTGAATATGCCAGTAGCCGGATGAACTACATCAACCTGTGGTTTGACCACCTCTTCGGACGAATCACCTTCAAAATGAAGATAGGAACGGACTACAGTGCCCTGCGCACCATCAAAGTCAAACGAATGCAGCTGCAGGTGGCTAACTACAAAAAGGTGAATGTGGTTGCAACACTGACAGACGGACGCGGTATCGACCAATTGACCTATGAGCCTGTTGCCACTTCAGACAACACAACGATGACGATCTGGGATTCCGAAACATCCCCAATAACACTGACAACATCACCCGTAGAAGTAGCCAGCGCACAGATTGCCACATTCACAGGACTGATCAACAATCTGCAGCTATATACCGAATATGATGTGTATGACGAAGAGGGAAAATTTATAGAACCCCGAACGGCAACCAATCAGTTGAAGACGGTATTGAAGGATATCACACGAGGACAAGAGCGAGTACTCAACATCACGGTGGATCCGTCGTACCTCTATATCCTGTCGGATAACGACTCGAAGAATCCGTTTATCATAGAATAAGAAAGCCCACCCCCTGCCCCTCCCAAAGGGAGGGGAGATAGAAAGTTACTTTAGAATGTTGAAATAAAAATGATAATAAAAACGATCATAGAATCTATCAAAGCCCTTAGGCTTTCCCCTCTCCCCTCCCTTCGGGAGGGGTTGGGGGTAGGCTTTTTCCTCTTTGCCATTACTTCGCAGGCCCAAATTATCATTGGTGGTGATGTGTATGGTGGTGGTAATGAAGGCGACACAGGCGGCAAGACGACTGTCAATATCTATGCCGGCGACCTTAGCAACGTCTATGGCGGTGCCCGTCAGGCTGACGTCAAAGGAAGTGCCTTCCTGCATATCGACGGTGAGCATGCCTCCAACTATATTGTTATTGATAAGGCTTACGGTGGTAATGATATCGCAGGAACGATAGGCGCGTCAAGTGCTATTCCCACAGAACTGACGGAAGTAGGTACTGAAGCAAAGAAGAATCAAATCGACAATACTTGGAATGCTTTTGTGCGCATCTCTACCAAGACGGTAACGACTGGCACGGGCGATGATGCCGTAACAACAGAAGACCCAAATGCACAAAAGATATACATCGGACAGCTCTTCGGAGGTAGCAATGGTGACTATACGGTCAAGAATCCCAGTGTAAGTGAGTCTGGTAAGTGGGAAATATGGACAAAGGATGCTACTCCGGTGAAGGTCTATGAGGATGCTGCCCAACCTCAGTTGCCTGACATTGGCAAGACCTATCTTGAGATTTTGGGCGGTTCCATCGTTTATGCGTACGGTGGCGGAAACAATGCTACGATAACGAACAGAACGGTTATCGCTCTGAATAATCCAAGTGAAGTCGTCAACAGTATCATTGACACAAAAAATCCAAATGCCAATACTGATCCACTGAAGGGAACTGTCGGTGAATTGCTGACCAACGACCGCTTTGAGAACAGAATGGGCATCAACACCTCCTTCTCCTACCCCAGCAGTGATGAATACCAGATAGGTCGTTTCTTTGGCGGCAACAACAAGGCGGATATGGCTATCCGGCCGCGATGGAATCTGCAAAAAGGTAAGATCCGTAACCTCTATGGTGGTGGTAATGAGGGACGTATGACGAGTCCTGAAGGTTTGCTCATGCAGATTGAAGGTGCAGGAATGGTAGTTGACAACGTCTATGGAGGTTGTCGTAAGGCTGACGTAAAACCTTTGTACAACAACGATGACTCAAATCCTGTACCATATTCCCTAGTACAACTGCCTGATGAGGATAATCCTAACAACATCCCTGCCGGCTACGCAGCTCGTGTCAGAGTATTGGCTGGTCATGTCAACAACGTCTATGGTGGTAACGATATCTCTGGTAACGTCTATGCTGGTAATACCGTAGGTATTCGTACCCACATCTACGGTGATGTCTATGGTGGTGGTAATGGTTCATACGCTTATACGGACAATCCGCTGTTGAAAGACGATCCTAAATGGAGTGACTTCTACTACAATCCTGATGAAGTGCTTGCTGCAGCAGGTATCACTGTCGGTGATGATAAACTTAAATCTGTCACAGCCCTCAACTTGATACGTCCTAATGCTGAAAAGGTGTCTATCCTTGTCAGAGGTGATAGTGAAGAGCATCCTGTCATCGTAGATGGTGGTCTTTATGTGGGTGGTAACAGTGCTTCTCTGCGACAGAATGTTCCAGGTATTCCTGCCGCTGACCAGACACACATCAAGATTGGTTCATACGCCATCATCGACAAAGTGTTCCTCGGCAACAACGGATATAACATGATCCGATATAACGAAGCGGAGGATGCCTCTGGTCATAATGAAGGCGTGCTGCGCACAATGAAGAAGCAACTCAAAGAAGTAGATTCAGAAAAATATCCAGGGGAAACCAGTACCTTCAGTTCCATGGATTTGAAGGACAAGGACGTCTTCGCCACATACATGGAAGGCTGTGCCATGAGGGTGAAATCAACCGTATTGTTCGAGAGCAGGGCTAACGGTGATGCCGCCGATTACATCCCCTACTCTACCCAGTTTGGTTCGTTCTTCTGCGGTGGTAACGTAGGTAGTATGATTACTGAGGGTAAGACAAAGATCAACTTCAGCGATAAAGTGATTGTGTATAACAAGGTGGTAGGTGGATGTAACGAAGCGTTAGTACCTATTACTGAGTATAATGCTCTCTATGAAGGTGGTATCAACGGTAACCCTGACCCTGCACCAGCAGGCTCAGCAGATGATGCCATTGGTGACAAATTGGAGCTGAACTTCGCTGGTTTGAGGATACAGCCTAAACGTTGGAAGGTGCAAAGAGATAGTAACTACGACATCGTGAAAGACGATAAAGGTAATGTTATATACGAACTCGATGAAAATGGCAACAAGATATTGGAATGGAACACCATCAGCTCATCTACTGGTAAAGATGTTGAACCTAAAACTACAGGTGGTTCAACCACCAGTACCGATGAGGATTTAGACCGTCGATTTGATGGTGGTAACATCTACGGTGGATGCTATACCAGCGGTTTTGTAAACGGTAATGTCGTCATCAATATCAACAGCAATATCGTTGAACGCGAAAAACTCTTCGATAAAGTGGAAGAGGATGAAACGGGTGAGGATAAACTCTATGGTAACGATGAATATCACATCACCCAACGGAATACTGGCGTACTCCTTTCGGAACAAGGTATGGACGTATTGGGTAAGGCACTCAACGTGTTTGGTGGAGGTTTTGGTGAGGAAACTGAAATCTGGGGTTCCGTCACCATTAACCTGAATCGCGGTTATATGTTCCAGATATTCGGAGGTAGCGAGCAAGGTGCTATCGGTAAGGGAGTCTATAATGAAGGAACTGGAAAGATAGATTACAAAACCTATGACCCAAGATACAGCACTTACATCAACCTGAAAGGCCCGATTGCTGGTGTGTCAAGGCATGACAATATGACTGAGGATATCGCAGAATGTGAGTTCATCTATGGTGGTGGGTTCTTAGGTCCTGTGGTTGGTAACTGTATCATCAACCTGGGCAACGGACGTATCTTCAACAGCTTTGCCGGCTCATGTAATGCCGATATTCTTGGACATACAGAAACTTATGTAGGCACCAATGGCTTCCCCTACGTTCGCGACTACATTTATGGTGGTAACGACCTCGGTGGACGAATCCTGAATAGGGCTAACTTCGACAGTCGTCTTCGCAACGATGCCGTACGCTCGAAGGTGTATAACAATGATATGCTCAATGCTTCTGCCTATACGGAGTATGTGCAAGGACACGTAGAAAAAATATTCGGTGGTGCCTACGGTGTGTATGACTACAAGGACCCACATTATGGAAAATACTTCTACGCAACAGGTGGCGAAGGTACGACACCTGAAAACGAAGGTCATGCACGTCCTGGCTATCACAAACCTTTCTTAGACAATGCATTTATCAACTTCCGTCCTACCGACAGCAACAATAAACTCAATACCGTCAAGCAAATTTATGGTGCCGGTCAGGGATATCTCGGCGAGGAGGAAGAAAACCTCATGCAGAACAGGAGCTATATCCTCGTTGATGTGCCCCAGACGATGACCACCTATCAAGGTACGGAAATCTTCGGTGCTGGTGAGAGTGGCGGCGTAGGTATGGGCGTTGCCCCTGCTACGGCTGCAGAACCTACCACAGCACACAAGGCCTCTGCCATCATCGACCTGCTCAGCGGACACTTCAAGGCTGTCTATGGTGGTAGCTATCAGGAGGGTGTAACACGACGCACTGTTGTCAACGTGCCAGAAGGTTCTACCTTCCGTGGAGAGGCTATCTTCGGTGGTGCTTACGGTTTGTATAACGAATATCCCTGCGACGTCTATGAGTCGAATGTAAACTGGAACAGTAGCGATGCCCTCGTAGGCGGTTACCGTTCTGGTCTCTATGGCGGCAATAACAACTGCCGTCGTACACTATACGGTCACGTAAACATCAATGCTCCTGTCTATTACGATAAGGCAAACGAATATTATGCTACAGTATATGGAGCTGGCTACGGTAAAGATACCTGGTCACAATATACTGAGGTGAACCTGAACAACACCGCACGAGCATATGAGGTATATGGCGGTGGCCAGTTAGGTCGTGTGATGAATAAGAATTCTGCTACAGCATGGGCAACAGAGGCAAATGCTGCAGCTACTACAGCATACAATACAGCGCGCACAGAATGGGAGGCTTTATCTTCTGCAGAGCAAGCCACCACGCCTAAGCCACAAGCACCAAAGGCCATTGACCTTTCTCTGGGCGAGGACTATACCGATACAGGTCTCGACAATGACTTGGCTGAAGCCAGAGACGGCAAGAAATACAACACCAATGTGATTATCAATCAAGGCGCCGACGTCTGCGGATATATGTATAACGGTAGCCGTAGTGGTGCTTACGCATACGGTGGTGGTCTTGGTGACGCGAACACACCGAATACTGGCGACGTGCATGGAACAACCTACATCGCCCTACTGGGTGGTACAGTAACAAAAGACCTCTATGCCGCAGGAACAGTAGGTTCTGTCAACAACAAATACAATGTAGCGAATGACGACTTCGACCAGCCATTCATCGCTTCTGCCAATGCCTATATCGAAGGTGGTACGGCACGTAACGTCTATGGCGGCGGTTGGCGAGGAAGTGTAGGCTACCATCAAGGAGCCATCAGTGCCTCTACGGCCAACGACATTCTTGGTGAAACACACGTTGTCATTGGTAAGACCGATGGTACGAGTTTCCTCAATGGTCTTCCTGCTATCGAGCGTAATGCATACGGTGGTGGAGAGGGTGGTGCCGTATTTGGTACCGCGAATATCACACTCAACAATGGATATATCGGTTATCGACACTTCAACAGCGTACCCACCACAGATACCGACCTCGAATATATTCAAGTAGGCTCTGATTACTATCAGGAGAAACTGCACGACGAGACCTGGACGGGCGACGGCACCAACCGGCTGTATGACAGTGGTTGTATCTTCGGTGGTGGCTATATCGACAACAGTAGTGTGGATGTCACCTATGTAAAGATGTATGGCGGACACGTCCGCAATTCCCTCTTCGGAGGTGGTGAGATTGCTGCCATTGGTCGTGGTGTCATCAATGCTACAGGTCAGGACAACAGCGTCCGTACCTTGGTAGGTATCTATAAGGCAGGTAAGGCAAATGTAGAACTCATTGAAGGCAATGTACATCGTAATGTCTTCGGTGGCGGTCGTGGCTATAACAACCTTGGTGAAGGTGGTACACTCTACTCCGACGGTTACGTATTCGGACAGACAGAAGTACGCATTCACGGTGGTACGATAGGTACTGTGAAAGAGCTGGCACGCGAGAACGGTAACGTCTTCGGTGGTGGTGATATCGGTTATGTATATAGTGCCTACGAGGAAAACGGTAAGCTCTATGTCGGCATCAAGGATGGCAAACGCTACGACAACGTGTGGGAAGGCTACTATTATGCTTACAAGAAGGGAAATGAGCCATACGAACCATCATCACCACCTGAAACTCCACTTGCAACTGACGAGAACTGGGTCGTGGACGAAGGACAATATGTGCTGACCGAGGACTGTAAGGTGCTTGTTGAGCCTTATTGTAAGGTGACATCTCCTGTCAACATCAATGGTCATAGCTATGCCGTTGGTCAATATGTAACTACTGAAGACCTCCATACCTTGGGCAACAAGAACAGCGACGATCGCTGGAACAGCTTGGATCTTACAGGTATCACCATCTTCAACGCTGTATTCGCTGGTGGTAACACTTCTTCAGGTTCTTCTACCGTCTATGCGAACACCACGACGGTATTCGGAAATGCTACGGCATCTATCCACGACGTCTATCACCGCGACCTGATTACACTGGGTACAGGACATACGGGTGGTCTGTACGGCGACGGTAACCTCACATTTGTCGATGGCTATCGTGGACTGAACATCACCAACTATGGTACTGACTATTATAGCCTGTCTCCTGAAATCACCATTGAACAATATAATAATCTCCCTGCGCGTGAGGCCGATTACTATCAGCTGAAGTATAAGTGTATCAAACAGTGTACGGATAAAGACGGCACCACCTACTATCCGGCAGGCGGCGAACACACGAAGGCTTCTACTTTGACCATCGACGACCTGCTGACGGTGTTTGAAGGTATCAAGGACGGTGATGTCGATCTTCTTCTTACGAATCCGACAACGGGCGAGAAATATCCCAATTCTGCTTATTGGCAGGAGAACGGTGTCGTTCCTGTCTATGCAGGACGTCCGATGAACACCCTGCAGCGTGCAGACTTCTGCGGTGTATTTGGCAGCCGTATGGTGATGCAGGGCGCACAGGACCGTGTGCCTGAGATTGTCGATCACACCAACTACACCATCAACCGTGTGCGTGAGGTATCACTCAACCAGAAGCAGTCTGTCATTCCAGCTGACCAATCCGACGAGAGCAAGAAGGTTCATGGCAACTACTTCGGTATTTACAGTATCGTGAACTACTTAGGCGCACTCACCAGTGACGTATTCTTCCTGCCTGATAAGGATATCCGTGTCACTGACAATGCCTCCAATTCTGACTACAAGAGTGCTTCAAAGGCATATAATAACGGTAGTACTCCAGTTGATTCTAAGGCATACGGCACAGCGACATACTATGACTGGAAGGCAGGCTTCGTCAATGACCGTAAGCGCAACAATGGTACCAGTAAGAACAAGGTGGCGCTGGCATCAGGTGTCTATCTGGAGTTGACGACAGAAAAGAGTACAGGTGACGACCTGTATGAGAAAGACTGGGGTTACATCACGGGTGTTATCGAGCTTGACCTCATCAACGTGCAACCGGGTATGGGTGGTGGTTTCGTCTATGCCAAGAACGTACACAAGATAGGTTCGTATACAAAGTATAGCCACAACACACTGACAAAGCTGAATGCTGATGCCGTTACACGACGCGACTTCACGTTCAATGGTGCTGAGGTGGAATGGGAGACAACTGGTAACTTCATCCACAGTACGCAGACGATTATCGACGACTGCTACAACGTCAGCGGAAAATATAAAGAAGGAGATGCCGTTCCTGCCCACTATTGGTTCATCAAGGGTTCGGTATATGTCTATGACCAGTATATCTCTGCCTATACGGGTGCACCAAACGCATACAGCGAAACGGTAGATATTCCGTTGACCATCACCGCTGCTTCTCATGGCACGATGAAGTTGCTCAACGTGATGCCAAACAAGTATGCTTATTATTCTACTCCTGAAACTTCAGGAACTCCTGGCACAAAAATTGGCAATGAACAGAAGATTATCATCAACGAAAAGGAGTATTACCTGAACGATCCTATCAACTACTGGGATTGGTACTTACTGACAGCTTCAGAGAAGGCTCTGTTTGTGGATGAAACCTACGTCACCATAGCTGACTGCAAATATAACAGTAGCGATACAGACATCATCCCTGCCGGTACGGTGATGCTGCCTTCTGAATATGAAGCTCTGAAGACTGTTCACCCACAAGTTTACCACGTAGAGAAGCAGGAAATGGTGGACTTCGACTTTGTATATCGCTCTTCGAACAACATGAGCCACGATACGGGCTACATGCTGACATATAAGGTGAACAACCCAACAGATTGGAATACATGGTACACCATGTTTGAGAGCGCTACTGCAGAAAAGAACCAAACGGGCGGTACTGGTTATGAAGACGGTCCTACCTATCATCTGAAGAACAACAGTCCAGGTGTCCTCGGACAGCGTGAGTATGTGGTGAGCAACCTTATCGCTGAGAATATCTACAACACCTACCAGACGATGAAGTCGCATCATTCTTCTGCCATTCCAGATGGACAGGCAGATTTCGAAAAGGCATATATCGTCACCAAGGAATATACCAGTGATGTTGAACACTTGAATGTCGGTAGTACAGTATCTTATACACAGGCTGCTTCCATGGCTGGCTACGTGGCTCCAGCTTATATCAGTACGAGCACCATACAGCTCAGCAGAACAGAGTACATCTATGTAGGCAACCGTATGACAGAGGAAGAGAAGAATGCATACAAAACCGCTTATCCTTCGTTGGCTGCAACAATCGAGTCGGATGTTGTTCCTGCATACTACTGTACGAAGGATGGCCTTTATGGTGGTAACTACTATGAGGCTAACAAGAACTATCGTGGATTGGAGGTATGGAGTTCGATGTCTAAGACAGACCGCGAGAAATTCGAATTCAACTACGATGCACTCGACCTGCTCATCGACCCACGTTACAGTAAGAATGAAAGTGGTCAATACATATATCCTGAGGGAAAGAAATACCAGTATGACTCTGCCACAGGAACGAAAGAGGCTGCTGAAGCCAATCCTGCGGGCTACTCTCTGGTGAAACCTGTCAACTACAGTGCTACCTATAATGGCAACGAAACCTCTACACATAATGGTATAACCCTTGAGCATAATAAGCAATATACACGTGAACAATACGAAAGTCTGCCTAACGAAAAGCGTCACTATACGCCTATCAACGTAAAGGAGGCTGGCAATGTATATGTTGTCAAGCAAGCTTTCCAAGTGGGTAACTCACCATACGCTGTAGGAACAATCATCTCATCAAACACGTATAGCAGCTTGGGCGACACTGATAAGGAGAATTTTATCACTACATTGACATTCACTGATGCTCATGTGAACAATACCTACTTCTACTGCCGCGAAGGATATAAGGTTGGTGAAAACCAGGAAGGTGTAGCCGTAACGGGTGTGACAGGTATCGGTGCTGCACCTAGTGGTCCATACGCTGTAGGCGCCAATGTTCCTGTGGGAGTCGTTATCGATGAAACCAATTACGGCGCATTACCAAACTGGCAGACCGACTTCACCATCCACGGTATCTCTCCAACAGAGACAAGTACGCTCTATGTATCACGTAGCTCTGACATCTTCGACCTCTCGAAGGAGAAGATTATCACCGTCATCTATCAGTATGACTATGAGGAGAGTGATGCTACGGGTGCTCACGTTACACCAGTCAGCGAGCGCCATGTGGTGAATATCCACGTCGTGTTCAAGAGTGGTATTCCTTACGTTGAGGAAATCAAGGCTCCACAGATTGTGCTGCCTGGTACCTTCATTGGTGTCCGTGAACCACATGTAACACCAGGTGCTTACGAAGTAACGGGTGGTGGATGGAAGCTCTTCGAGAAACAGTCGGATGCAGAGAGCCATATCAATGGTATTGAATACACGCCTACTGCCGACCCACTCTATTGGTATCAGAATGGTTACTATCTGGCTTACTACGCCAAGACCTATCTTGGTGAGACCTACTCCAACCACGTACAGGTGAGTGTGGCCAACTACCACGACCTGAAGAAGGTAATGGAAGATAAGGAACATCACTATTACGTTGACAACAGTCAAGTAAAGCGTAACAGTAAGATATATATCAATGATGCAACAGATGGTGTTAATCAGTTGAAGAATTTCTTCGACCTGAGTCTGCTTAACAATTCATCTGAGGGTGTAACCGATGGTGTGGTTACTGCCGATGGACCATTGAAAGGCAATTCCTTACTCGATGAACACGTCAAGGCGGCACAGAACCTGGAATTCATCATGCATACGAACATCACCGTGCCAAGTGGTTCACCCACTTGGACCCCAATCGGCGATGCCACCAACTGCTTCGCAGGTAACTTCCACGGTGACGGATACCACATCGATGGTCTCGACCACTCACTGTTCGGTCACCTCTGTGGTAATGTCTATAACCTCGGTGTGACAGGTTCATTCACCTCAGCAGGTATTGCCGATACAGGCGACGGCTATGTAGAGAACTGCTGGATTAATACCGCAGGAACGCCAGATGGAAGCGTCAGGGCTGTCTTTGGTAATCCGAGTGATAATAGTGGCTATCAAATTGTCAACTGCTACTATCCAGAGGGTCTCGCATACAACACTACCGACAACGGACGAGGTATCGCCAGACCAATGCCGGCGAGAGCCTTCTACAACGGAACGGTAGCCTACGACCTGAACGGCTTCTATCTGTACAAGCGTTACAACGACCAAAAAGTATCCAGCGGTGCTGAATACAAGTATTACACCATCAAAGACGATGGTACGTTGTCGGCTCCTCAGACAGAATATTATGGCGCCAATGCCAATTACTGTTCATCAGGTGTGACGAATGCCTATTTGTATGGTGGCTACGTTGAAGACCGCTATGGCGATGGTGACTATCGTTATGCCGACGGTGTGATACCTGAGAGTGTTGATGAACGTGAATATGCTGATACGGAAGGTAAGCTCCACTTCTACCCCATCTGGCCAGACGATTATCTCTACTTCGGACAGATGTTGACATACGGGTGGAACGACCAGCGACCTCACGAGGACGTACCTTCAAGCATCATGAAGAACAGCGGTCGTCTGTTTACTACCGACGAGAGCAACCGCGTATATCGTGCGCCAGCTTACTATCAGTCGAAAGTCATGGATGTGGCTCACTTCAACCCAACCGTAAACCTCGTGGCATACTCGAAGCCGAAGAGTGCAAGCGACAAGGACCTGAATCCTGCCTATCCGAATATGACGGCTATTGACTTCGCCGGCCATAACGATAACACATGGACCCTCGGCAGAACGTCCAGCAGTTCACCCGCTGTCGTAGATAAGTTCTACCAGCCGCTGCTCGATGATGACGGCCTTATCAGCATCACCAACCGTGATGAGACTCCGAACCTGTTGGTTTATGCGCCTGCTGAGGCTTCCACAGAGGGTTATGCCAACAAGCAGACCTACGACGTGCTGACAGCCTACTTCACAGAGCCGGCATACGAAGATTACTACGATCCCACCGATAAGCCATCGATATATCGCTGCGTGAATGTTGCAAATACAGGAACCGTCTTCGGCCATCTGGTACAAAGTAACAAGAAGGCTACCAACGACCACCTGCTGGTTGACAAGAAAGATTTCAACTGTCCGATCAGCTACCAGTTTGCAAATGGAATGCGTATGTGGTATCAACGTACGCCTGACCTCTACGTAAGCCTCAACAAGGGCTGGGAAACTGTCAGCCTGCCATTCACCGCAGAATTGGTATCTACACAGGACAAGGGTGAGATTACCCACTTCTACAGTGGCAGCACCACGACCAGCAGCGGTGCTAAGATCGGTCACGAATACTGGCTGCGCGAATACAAGGGCATCGGTACTGCACCCAGTGGTTCACCCGCTGGTGTCATCGCCGCTACCTTCAACTATCCTGAGGCTGATGGTAATAAAAAGGATGTTGACAACACCTTCCTGTGGGATTACTACTACAGTAAGAATACACGGCAGGATGCCAACACGGATATCTACCAGCAATACTACGAGAATTCTCGCGAATATAACGCTTATCCGTTGCTGGCAACAGCGGAGCCATATATCATTGGCTTCCCAAGTAAGACATACTACGAGTTCGACCTCAGTGGTGAGTTTGTGGCAAGGAATACAGCTACACCTGCTCCTGATCAGCTCACGAAACAAATCATCAGCTTCGTATCTAAACCAGCGATTACGATTGGTATCAGCGACGATGAGTTGAAAGCATCGGTTGTTGATGGATATACATTCCTGCCGAACTATATGACTAAGACCGTTAACGGTTACCTGATGAACAGCGAAGGCAACAGTTTCGACATCACACCAACAGGTGGCAGCCCAACTGTACCGTTCCGTCCGTACTTCATCGCAGGTGCACAAACACAAGCGGCACCAGCTAAGAATGCGGCACGCTCCATCATCTTCACAAGCAACGAGACAGCCTTCTCGTTCGAGTACGACAATGACCCAACAGAGGGTCAGATTGGAGATGGTTCGCTTCTCATCAGCGCTCTTCGTCATAAGATTACCGTTACCTCGTCACTGCTCCGTGAAGCAGATGTACGCATCGTTAACACAAGCGGTATAACAGTAGCAAACTTCACCATCCAGCCTGGCGAGACAATCGACACGAATATCGGTGCAGCCGGTGTCTATGTCGTCCGTGCCGACGGTGGTCGCATCCAAAAGAAATTCGCAATTAAATAAAAATATGAATACCACATACAGATATACGAATCGATTAACACAGCAGATAATAACAATATCTCGCCTCACTATAGCCCTCCTATTGCTCCTGACATTAGGAAGCGGAAAGGCGTGGGGACAAGAAGGTGTTTGGTATATAGCAAATGATAAAGGTCTTGAATCTGAAACAACTTTTAACTATAATACTAGTACAACGGAACAAAGATTCTATATTGTGCCAGCAAAAGATCCGATACTGGGTGATAAAAGAGACGCTTACTATTCTGAAAACTATAACACTTCGGACGGAGATCCTGAAAAGCCATATCTGACCACATATAGGACCAATCAGGATGTTAACTCTGCATGGGTTTTCAAATCTGCTGGTGAAAGCAAGTATTTCCTCATCCACGTCTTAACTGGTAAATATGCCGTCTATCATACAACCCCTGATTGTACCTCAAAATCACACCGAAAGGTTATTCACTTAGAGGCACTTCCAAATCCAGAAAACGTTGATATTGCAAAATTCTATATTGAAAATGGAACAACAACATATACTTTCCGTCCTCAAAGTTTAAGCTCTGGTAATAGATACTTCAACCCATCTAATGGCAATATGGAACTATATCATGCTAATGGTGGAGATTGTAACAACGCAGGCTTGATTGGCGTCTTTAGTGATGCTACTAATAGAGGATCTAAATGGCATATTGAAGAAGCTCAACTCACCGCCCCCACCATCAGCAATGTAGATGATAATAACATAGTAACGGTTACTGATGCCAATGGCTTACCTGATGGATATAATATCCGCTACACAACTGATGGTTCTACCCCCACTGCCAGCAGTCCTATCTTGGAAGGCAAAAGTTATATGGTAACATCGTCAGTCACTTTGAAAGCTGTCGTGGAGCGTTATGGTATTGTGCTTACAGAAGTGGCAGAGAAAGCTGTTGCTCCAGCACCATGTGCCACACCAGTCATCACCTTCGACTACACCACCTCGAATGTCTCCATCAGTTGTACAACTCCGAGCAGCACCATATATTATACAACCGATGGCAGCACTCCTACAACTTCGAGCACAGCATATAGCGCTCCGTTCTCTGTTGATGGTCCTACTACGGTAAAGGCATTTGCTACTCATACTACAAAAGACCCCTCTGCTGTAGCTGAACTTGCTATTACCCAAGTAGCAACACCTACAATACAAGACAATGGCAGCAACGCCATATCCATCACTACGACCACGCCAGGTGCGACTATCTACTACACTACTGATGGTAGCACTCCAACCACAGCAAGCACAGTATATAGTAGCCCATTAACGGATAATGTCAGCAATGTAACCATCAAGGCTATTGCTGTCAAGGGGAATATGATTACCTCTGCAGTTGGTAGTGGTTTGGTGATGTTGCAATGTGCTACACCTGTCATCACAAGAGACGGCATGACATTCACCCTTTCATGCGATAAGCCCTCAGATGCTGCTCTATATTATTCTTTGGGAGGCGGTACTGAGACATTATACAGTGGACCAGTTGCTTTTACCTCTGACCAACTCCCAATGACAGTGACTGCAGTGTCCAGACATAGCGACTATACAGAGTCTGAGGAAGCCTCTATGGAACTAAAAAATGGTTCAGGAACCCCTGAAGACCCTTACATGATTTATGGTTCCACAGATTTCACCAACTTCGTAACGAATGTCAACAATGGAACAACTGCATCTGCCAGCTATAAACTGGGGGCAGATGTCTCTGCCAGCGGCACTAATGCTATCACTGCAGCATTTTCCGGTACCTTTGATGGTGACGGTTATACCATCAGTGGTCTTGGACATGCGTTGTTCAACACCATCAATGGTGGTGTGGTAAAGAACGTCATCATGGACAACGTTTCTATAAGCGGAAATAGCAATGGTAACGCCGGAGCTATCTGCTGCGAGGCTACAGGCGACACCCGCATCTATAACTGTGGTGTACTGGCTTCAAGCAGCACCGTGACAAAAGATGAGGACGGTTATGATAAGATAACACTTTGTAGCAGTAGTATTAGCGGCACTAATTATGCTGGAAGTATCGTTGGACTGCTTGATGGTTCTGCTCGTGTTATCAACTGTTTCAGTTATGCAAATGTTTCCGGAGGTACTGTCGGTGGTATTGTAGGCTATAATAACGTAGCTACCACAGCCACTGACCTCAATACAATGGTAATGAACTGTATGTTCTACGGCGAAGTCAGTGGTTCTTCAATTGCTCCTATTTATAATGGTGAGATTATCACCAACGATGGCGATGCCAATGGTGTAAACAACTTCAACTACTTCCGTCTCGAATCCTCATATATTGAGAATACCACTATAACCAAGGTTTATAACTGTGCCCTTGGTGCAGAGACACGTTTCCTGCAGCGGTTCGAGTTCTTTCGTCATCTGCTGAATAGCAACCGCGAACTGGCTGCATGGTGGGCTACGGGTAGTACGGATAACAAGGACGAGATGATGAAGTGGGTAATGGAGCCTTCTCAGATAGGATCTTCTACTCCATACCCTGTACTGAAGGCTCCTGACTACTACCCTTCTGTGGTAAACATCGATGCTGAAAACGCACCCCTTGCTACAGAGCGCAACAAGGGTGGAAAGTTAGGTACTCTTTCTGTAACGATACAATCCGGCAACGGAGAATATTTCAATGCCCCGTCAGGTGCCACGATCACAAAAAATAGCCTTACGCTCAACATCACAGATAAAGATTTTGATCACTTCAACTTCAACTATTACAAGGTGCAACTGCCTTACTATAACGAAGTGGGTAAGGGTAACTATACTGAGAATCGTGTAGTAACGGGTTGGAAGATAACTTCTATTACTGGCGGTACACCTGGCACCTTCAGCACCAGTACAGCTGATGCACCAAGCTATAACTTTGCCGACCGTAATTGTACAAATAAGGACCTCTATAGCACTTCTCATCGCGTCTTTAATCAAGGTGCGTATTGGGACGTACCAGAAGGCGTAACATCCATCACCATTGAGCCATATTGGGGAAAGGCGGTTTTTCTGGCTGACGCATATTGGGATGTGACATATAAGAATAGCAGTACGGATGCAATGGCTACTGCCCTCAATGTTGAAACTATTGGTGGTGGTCAACGCTACGGAAATGGTGAAACATTTAACAGCCAGACCGTTTACACCGACATTGGCAGTGCTATCGCAACCAAGGCACTTTATGAAAATATCAGTGATGCTACGTATAGCGCCCGCAGCGTTTATGATTATGCAGTGGTGCTTGTGGGCAATTATCACCATTATGGTACTATAGCAGGAGGAGGCAAGCCCTATACGCTAACCTCTGTTGACATGGACGGCGACAATGAACCTGACTATTCTTTAATGCTTCGTTTTAATGGTCGTACAGTTTTCCATCCCGTAAGATACGATTTCCTGAATATTTTAGGTCTCGGTATGGCACAGAAGACTACTGGCGGTACAGGATCATATAATTTGGGTATTATTCAGCCCAAATATTGGTTCGAAACCACCAACACATCACTTTTCCATGTGACCCAGTTTGAATATGACCGCAGCGATCGTGGTGAAGTTCCCTATATTGTACAGGGTGGTGTGATGGAGCAGTGGGTGAGTGGACAAAACAATGGTGCTGCTAACAAAACCACCTATTTCCATGTGGGCGGCAACGTGTGGTTCAAGGAGTTCCACCGCGGTACCCATCAGGATAAGAACCTTCAGTCCAAGCACCCGCCTGTATCCGTTACTGGTGGTGACTACGACGAATTCTACCTTACAGGCCTCTATACTGCAAATGTTACCAGTTTTGCAGACAATGCAGAGTGCTATATCAATGGTGGTCGCTTTGGCGTTGTCGCAGGGGCTGCGATGGAGGGCATCGGCAAAGCTAATGGCGCAGACGATACAGGTAACATCACTTGGCAAGTGCAGAATGCCGACATCAAGGAATTCTTCGCAGGTGGCATCAATGCTGACAAACCTGTCACAGGCAATCTCAGCACCACGATAACTGGTGGAAAGATTGACCTCTTCTGCGGCGGGCCTAAGTTCGGTGACATGAGCACAGGCAAGATTGTCACCACCAATGCAACTGACTGCATTTTTGGAACCTTCTTCGGTGCTGGCTATGGTGGTAATTCATACAGCCGCCAGGCACCGAGAAACCATAACAATATCATAAACTTCCCGCACAACGATAAAGATGCTGGCAATCATCAATCTTGGAACGATTGGTTGGATGATTATTACAAACAATCCTATAATGCCACATACGGTGGCGTTTCCACCCAATTCAGCTATCAGTTCCTGCCCATGTCTGGAAATGTTGACAACTGTGCACGTATTTTTGTGGAATATGTGAAGTTCTCGTTGGCTACCTGCCGCAATGTCACCTCAACACTGACGGGATGTCAAATCACGGGCAATTTCTATGGTGGCGGCAGTTTGGGTAAAGTGGATGGTCCCGTGACTTCCACGCTGACGAACTGTGAGGTGCAGGGCAATGTCTTTGGAGCTGGTTTCTCAGCATCTATGCCTTCTGTTGAGGTGGATAACATTGGATTTTCTACGGAACCTTATTACTATACGGATCTTGGTACCTATCGTATTGGTGTGAAGAGTGGCACCGTAACCTATGAATGGCAGCATGGTAGCGCAATCGGAATTGATAAAGATAATCACATCCTTTACACTACAGAAAATCTGGATGGTCTTGGTGCCGTTACAGGTAAGGCTACTTTGACCATCAACGGTACAACCACTGTTGCGCATAGTGTCTATGGCGGTGGTGAGGAATCTGGTGTTGGAGGAAACACGACTGTCAACGTTACCAGCGGAACGATTGGTACAGAAGGTCAGGGCGGTGTCGAATATGGCAACGTCTATGGCGGCGGAAAAGGAAAGGCAAAGAATCAAACGGCTGGATATGTGAAAGGAAATACTGAGGTGAATATCAGTCAGGCCTCAAATGACAAGCCCACCGTTATCTACCATAACGTATATGGTGGTGGTGCATACGGCTCAGTAGGTGACTTTACCTACGATGCCACAACGGGAATGCCTGCTGCATTGAATACTGCAGAGACTGGTAAGACCAAGGTTACCATTACTGGTGGTACGATTGGCTCGAATGGTCAAGAGAATGGTATGGTGTTTGGTTCGTCACGTGGTGATGTGGCTACACCAGAAGGCACTCCTGCCGTTGACCCCAACGACTATTTGGCATGGGTATATAACACGCAAGTGAATATTGGTACAGAGAATGCTACTACAGGTCCTACCATCAAAGGTTCTGTCTATGGCAGTGGTGAGAATGGTCATACTTTCAACAATACGGAACTCAATATCTATAGCGGTATTATTGGTATTACAACTGGTGCTACCATTACAGATAATAATGGTACCCCAGATGACACATCTGACGACATCGAGTATTCTGGTGCCAGCTATCCCTATCGTGGCAACGTCTATGGTGGTGGTTGTGGTACGGATATGTATGATTCTAATAGCGATGGAATAAAAGACAAGTATAACCCGCTGGCTGGTATTGTACAGGGTACTACCACCATAAATATCACTGGTGGACAGGTTGTCCACAATGTCTATGGCGCTGGCGCTATGGGTTCTGTGGGCGGTGGTGCTGAAGCCACAAGCGGAAAGACTACCATTAACATTACTGGTGGTCGTATCGGTTATGATGGCGACGGAAATGGTCACGTGTTTGGCGCTGCCCGCGGTGAGTTTGGCATTAGTACGGCTACGTCAGGTCTCGCTAACGTCAAGGAGACAGAAGTGAACATCAATTATGCGACGACACCTGCAGCTGATGATGATGAAAAAACAAAACAGCTCATCGCCGGCTCTGTATTTGGCGGTGGTGAAGCAGGTACGGTCAAAGGCAGTGTAACTGTCAAAATGACTGGTGGTCTGATTTTGAAGGATATTTATGGCGGTGGCGCCTTGGCTGATACCCAGACCAGCAACTGGGATGCTACTACTGGTAACTGGGCTACAGGCAAGACTTCTGCAAGTGCCACAACGACCGTTCGCCTGACAGGAGGCAATATCCTTGGCGAAGCCTACGGCGGTGGACTGGGAGAAACAGGCAAACCTGCTTATGTCTATGGTGATGTGCTGTTAGACTTGAACGGCACGACGACATCGGGCGAAACAGTCACAGTCATCGCTGAAAGTGCAAGAGGATGTGCTGTCAACGAAGTCTTTGGCTGCAATAATGCTGCCGGTACGCCTATGGGCAATGTACTGGTGCATGTCTATGCTACCCAGAATAAGGAAAAGACACAGATTGCAAACACTGAAGGCGATACTCCAGTGACGGATGCTAAAGTCTTAGGCACCTACGACGTGAAAGCTGTCTATGGCGGTGGAAACTTGGCTGCCTACGAACCTGCTGGTGGCAAGAATACCACTTATTCAACCAAGGTCATCATCGATGGTTGCGGACTGACGAGTATCAAACAGGTGTATGGTGGTGGTAATGCAGCATCAACACCAGCGACCAACGTTACCGTCAATGGTACTTTCGAAATTGAAGAGTTGTTTGGTGGCGGTAATGGTAAGGACGATCTGCCTGACGGAAGACCAAACCCTGGTGCTAATGTAGGATATAAGAACTATACGATTTACGAGAAAGATGGAGACAACTGGGTCATGAAGGATGATCCAAGTTATGACACGAAAGAAGAACGAACCGCAGAAGGCAGTAGTATCATCTATGGCTCTGGACAGGCTTCCGTAAATGTCTTTGGTGGTAAGATTCATCGTGTCTTTGGTGGTTCAAACACCAAGGGTAATGTGCGCAAGACTGCTGTCACATTGCTGGAAGAAAACGGAGGTTGTGAGTTCTGTGTAGATGAGGCCTACGGTGGTGGTAAGAGTGCTCCTATGGATGCCGAGGCTAAGCTGCTCATGGCTTGTATCCCAGGACTGCAGGCTGCCTATGGTGGTGCAGAGGCTGCTGCTATTAAGGGTAATGTCACGTTGAATATCACCAACGGTACTTTCGACCGTGTGTTTGGTGGTAATAACCTCAGTGGTACAATTGATGGTTCCATCACTGTGAACATCGAGGAGGTAGGCTGTCGTCCTATCAAGATTGGTGAGCTCTATGGTGGTGGTAACCAGGCAGGTTACTCCGTCTATGGCTACGACAGCGATGGCAAGCCCATTGAAACAGGCACCACCCCACTCTACAAAGACCCACAGGTCAATGCTATGTCGTTTACCAGTATCGGCAACATCTTCGGTGGTGGCTATGGTAGCGGTGCAACCATGGTTGGTAATCCAACAGTGAACGTCAATGTGGCCTACGGCGATTATTACAACGATGACAAGTCTATTGTCGGTGAGAACGTAAAGATTGATACCTATCCGATACCATCACATGCCAAGGGTAAGATTGGAGCCATCAACAATGTCTTCGGTGGTGGCAATGCGGCCAAGGTCATCGGTAACACAACTGTCAACATCGGTAAACTGTCAGATGTCTATATTGTGAAAAATATTACCACTGGATCTTCTGTATCGGGCTATTATACTCGAGACAGTCAAGGTGAATATCATGAAGCTTCAGGTACTGCCTCGGCAGACGTTACCTACTACGAGAAGAAACCTGTTATCGGTGCCGACATCCGAGGCAATGTATATGGCGGTGGTAACAAGGCCGAGGTGACGGGTGACACCAATGTGAATATCGGCCGAAAAGTTGAATCAGAACCCTAACACAAATAAAAAGGCATCTTCGGATGCCTTTTTTATTTTACCACACTTTCATTGTATCTATCGAAATATCCCACCAATTTCTTTGCTATATGATGGAAAATGGTTACTTTTGCACGGAAATATAGAAAGAAGATGTCAAGCAACGTTACAGAACAACAGTTTAAAGACGTGATGACGGAATGTCGCACGCTGTTTGAAAAGAAATTGCACGACTATGGTGCATCGTGGCGCATTCTTCGTCCGTCGTCGCTGACCGACCAACTGTTTATCAAGGCAAAGCGCATTCGTTCATTAGAAATCAAGAAGGAATCGCTGGTGGGCGAAGGCATCCGTCCGGAGTTCATCGCGCTGATCAACTACGGCATCGTAGGACTGATACAGTTGGAGCGCGGCTATGTCGATAAGGTGGATATGTCGGCAAAAGAGGCGATGGCACTCTACGACCAGCATGCCCGCGAGGCGCTGGAGCTGATGCTGAAGAAGAACCACGACTACGACGAGGCGTGGCGCTCGATGCGTGTGAGTTCTTATACCGACTTCATCCTGACGAAGATTCAGCGTGTGAAGGAGATTGAGGACCTGGCTGGCGAGACACTCGTGAGCGAGGGCATCGACTCCAACTACATGGATATCATCAACTATTCGGTGTTTGGAGCAATCAAACTCGGGGAATGAACGCGTGAAAAAAGTATTGGTTAACATCTGTCGATTCGTCTTAGCGGTAACGCTGATTTTCTCAGGGTACGTGAAAGCTGTGGACCCATCGGGTACGCAGTACAAGATAGAAGACTACATGGAGGCGGTGGGACTGGCCGGACTCCTACCCGACTGGCTGACGATGACGATTTCGGTAGGTCTGTGCGCATTGGAGTTCTGTCTGGGTATCTTCCTGCTGTTTGCTATACAGCGCCGTGTATCGTCGCGGATTGCGACAGGACTGATGGCTGTCATGACGCTCATCACGCTGTGGCTGGCAATATGGAACCCCATCTCTGATTGCGGATGCTTTGGTGATGCAATCAAGCTGACCAACTGGGAAACGCTCTGCAAGAATGCTGTTTTGCTGGCTTGTGCCATCGTGGTGGTGAGAAATCCGCTGCTGATGATGCGGTTTATCTCAAGGACCAACCAGTGGATTGTCATCAACTTCACGGTGGTATTCATCCTCCTGACAAGCCTGTGGAGCCTGTACGACCTGCCGCAGTTCGACTTCCGCCCCTATCACATCGGAGCCGACATCAAAAAGGGCATGGAGATTCCCGAAGGGGAAAAGCAGCCACAGTTTGAAACCACATTCATCCTGGAGAAGAACGGCGAACAGAAAGAGTTCACGCTGAACGACTATCCCGACTCCACATGGACGTTCATCGACTCAAAGACCGTGCAGACGGAAGAGGGCTACACACCACCTATCCACGACTTCTCGCTGACAGAGCTGGAGACGGGCGATGACATCACGGAAGAAGTGCTGACGGATACAGGATACACGTTCCTGTTGGTGGCACCTTACTTGGAGAAAGCCGACGACTCCTGTTTCGGAGAAATCGACCAGATATACGAATACGCCGAAGACAACGGACTGCCGTTCTACTGTGTGACAGCAAGTTCCGACAAGAGCATCAACAAATGGCGCGACCTGACGGGTGCGGAATATCCTTTCTGCCGAGCCGACGGGACGACGCTGAAGACAATCATCCGAAGCAATCCTGGACTGGTGCTGCTGAAAAAAGGAACTGTCATCCGGAAATGGAGCCACCACTTCCTGCCCGACTTACAGACAGAAGGCGTACGGGCATTGCAGATGCCGGAAGACTCGGTGCCAGGAAAGATTCTGCGCATCATACTGTGGTTTATCCTGCCGCTCCTCGTTCTGACGATAGCAGACAGATTATGGATGTGGACACGATTTGTAAAGAAGAAAAGGCCTGAAAAGGAGGGAGTTCAAGGAGTTCAAGAAAACAATTATATAAATTCTGTTTAATAAATTAAAAGGTAATGAGAAAGAAAATTGTAGCAGGAAATTGGAAAATGAACATGAACCTGCAAGAAGGAATCGCTCTGGCAAAAGAGCTGAACGAAATGCTTGTCAACGACCGCCCCAACTGTGAGGTTGTCATCTGCACACCTTTCATCCACTTGGCATCTGTAGCCCAGTTGGTTGATGAAAGTGTCATCAAGGTAGGTGCTGAAAACTGTGCCGACAAAGAAAAAGGTGCGTTCACAGGAGAGGTTAGCGCAGAGATGGTGAAATCAACGGGTGCACAGTATGTGATCCTTGGTCACTCTGAGCGTCGTGCTTACCAGAAAGAAACCTACGAAATGCTGGAAGAGAAAGTGAAGTTGGCCATCAAGAACGGTCTGAAGGTTATCTTCTGCGTAGGAGAAGTTCTGGAAGAGCGTGAAGCCAACATTCAGAACAAATGTGTGAAAGCCGCAATGGATGGTAGCGTGATGAACCTTAGTGAAGAAGAGTTCCGCAACATCACCATCGCCTACGAACCCGTATGGGCAATCGGTACAGGTAAGACGGCTACCGCAGAGCAGGCTCAGGAGATGCATGCTTTCATCCGTAGCGTCATCGCTGAGAAATACGGACAGGCTGTTGCCGACGACACCACGATCCTCTATGGCGGAAGCTGTAATGCAAAGAATGCAGCAGAGCTGTTTGCCAACCCAGACATCGACGGTGGACTGATTGGCGGTGCTTCATTGAAAGCTGCCGACTTCAAGTGCATTATCGATGCAAGAGGATAAAGAATAAATAACTAAAAACCTCACGATTATGAAACAATTCGTTGCTATCTTGTCATTCGTTTTCATAGGACTGACAGGCGCTCATGCGCAAACCTTTCTGGAAGATATCCAGAAGCAGGAAGCAGGTCAAGGAACGATTACCATCAAGGAGAGTTCCGACATCGACGACCTTGTAAACGGCAAGACTCCCATTAACGTGGCTCCGCCCAAAGAAAACAAGGTGCAGACACAGGCCAAGGTGGAAGTGCCCCACAAGGACAATGTTTCCAAGGACAAAGACAATGTTACCAAGGAAAAAGACAATGCTTCCAAGGAAAAGGACGATGCTGTCAAAAACAATGAGACGAAGGATAAGCGTATCGTCAAGAAAAAGGTTGAGGAACCAACCGAGACCGACGAGAACGCTCCTACCATCGCCCGCAAGAAAATCGTCAAGGGTGGCAAGAAAGTCAACGGCTTCCGTGTACAGGTATGTACGGGAGATAATACTCGTGAGGGAAAACAGAAAGCACAGACAGCAGGACAGCGGGTAAAAGCCAAATACCCCAGCCTGCCTGTCTATGTGCATTTCGTCACCCCACGCTGGATCTGCCAGGTAGGGAATTTCAGCGATCGGAAAGATGCAGAAAAAGTACTTAGTGGCATTAGGGGTATGGGCTATACGGGTGCTTGCATCGTGGCAGGAAAAATTACGGTTAGCAATTAATTATGCATTGAATAGATGAATCCGGAAATTGAATTCCGCGAAGGACTCGATGAACTCGCGGCACATTATAAAAGCATTCTCCAACTCATCGGAGAAGACACAGAGCGCGAAGGACTGCTCAAAACACCGATGCGTGTGGCAAAAGCCATGCAGATTCTTACTCGCGGCTATACACAAGACCCGCACAAGGTGTTGACCGATGCCCTCTTTGAAGAGAAATACAATCAGATGGTCATCGTCAAGGACATTGATTTCTTCTCCATGTGCGAGCACCACATGATTCCGTTTTACGGGAAGGCTCATATTGCCTACATCCCCAACGGCTACATCACAGGTCTGAGCAAGATCGCACGAGTAGTAGATATCTACAGCCATCGCCTGCAGGTGCAGGAACGCCTGACCCAACAAATCAAGGACTGTATTCAGCAGACCCTGAAACCGCTGGGTGTCATGGTGGTTATCGAAGCCAAACACATGTGTATGCAGATGCGAGGTGTAGAGAAGCAAAACGCCATCACCACAACCAGTGACTTCAGCGGTGCTTTCAATCAAGCTAAGACACGCGAAGAGTTCATGAACCTGTTGCGTGGCGAATCAAAGAGAATATAATGAAACAAAATAAATAAAACAATGAAAACAATCAAGTACTACATGCTGTTGGCTGTGTGTTTGTTGGCAACAGGCATGTTTACATCCTGCGACAGCAGTGATGATCCTGTCGTAGAAGCTAGAGCACTAACTGATTCCGAAAAGGTGCTTTACAAACAAGCCATCCAGGGCAATTATTCTGGTTATCTTGTCTATTTGCAGCCAGATGACATCAACGGCACACAGGTGGAAAAGAGTCTTCCTGCATCATGGAATGTAAACACAGAAACCATGCAATTGACGGTTTCCAACTTCCCGCTGAAAGCCATCGCCGACGTGACGCGTCATTTGGACTTGAAGGCTTTATTGGAACAGGCAGATCCCGTCAACATGACTGCAAAGGTGGAACTGGTAGATCCTGAATACACACAGTACATTGAACAGGGATTATATCGCTATTTCATGACGCCTGCAAACATGGAGTTCACTGTTGACGGCAAGAACGTAACCATCAACTTCTTGGTGGCCATGAACTATAATGGCACACGCTATGAGAGTATTGCAACGGTTTATGACAAAGCCTTTACGATGCCCGTCCTGATTCGTGACGTTCAGGTCAACTATAACAACTACAACATCGATGAACTGATGTATCTCACCAACAGCTACACTCCGCTGACAAAGGAGAGCGATCAGTAAGCCTATGAAGTTTATTTCTTGGAATGTCAACGGACTGCGGGCTTGTGCAGGAAAAGGCTTTGAGGATACGTTTAGAAACCTTGATGCCGACTTCTTCTGTCTGCAGGAAACAAAGATGCAGGCAGGACAACTTGACCTGCAGTTTCCTGGCTATGAGTCCTATTGGAACTATGCCGACAAGAAGGGCTACTCAGGCACAGCCATCTACACCAGACACAAGCCGCTGAACGTTACCTACGGCATGGGAATCGATGAGCACGACCACGAAGGGCGCATCGTCACGTTAGAGATGGATGATTTCTTCCTCGTCTGCGTCTATGTACCCAACTCACAAGATGGTTTGAAACGCCTCGACTACCGTATGAAGTGGGAAGACGATTTCCGTGCGTATCTGCTCCAGTTAGATGCTGTGAAACCCGTTATTGTCTGTGGCGACCTGAATGTTGCCCACGAAGAGATAGACCTGAAGAATCCGAAGACCAATCGTAAGAATGCCGGCTTCACCGATGAGGAACGTGAGAAGTTTACTATCCTGCTCAACAGTGGTTTTACCGATACCTTCCGTACGCTCTATCCAGACCAGGTGACGTATTCATGGTGGTCATACCGTTTCCAGGCCAGACAGAAGAACGCAGGGTGGCGCATCGACTACTTCGTTATCTCCAACCGATTAAGGGAATGCTTGGCTGATGCCAAAATCCACACGGAAATCCTGGGCAGCGACCATTGTCCCATAGAACTCCTTTTAAAGGAGTAAGGAGTAAGAAGTAACATTCCCATCAGTTCCCATCCATTCCCATCCATTCCCATCAACTCCCATCAACTCCCATCCAAATGTCCCCTCAAACAAAACTCCTTCTATTGCTGACAACAGCCCTTATCGCGGTTGTGGCATACGCGCTGTGTCCCTACCAACTGGGAACGGAGTCGTATGAAGTGAAGAAAATCAGTTTGAAGGCATTGGAAACGAAGCCGAAGGTAGATTCTGTCCAGATAAAGAAGGAGGCAGCGGAAAAGAAAAAGAAGCAGAAGCAAGTACCTGATACCTGTAAACAGACCTTCCTGTTTATCGGCGACTCTATGTTGGAGGGGTTGACACACCGCTTCGACGACTATGCCGGCTTCAACGGACATACGCTGCATACGGTCATCTGGTACAGCTCCAGCTCAGAGAAATGGGGAACGACAAAGACATTGGAGCATTATATTGCCCAATACAAACCGACATTTATTGTCGTCTGCCTGTGCAGCAACGAACTCTTTGTGCGCGATTTGGACAAACGCGACCAGTATATCCAGTCGATTGTCAAGAAGATTGGCAACATCCCGTTTGTATGGATCAGTCCTCCCAACTGGAAAGAAGATACGGGTATCAACGAACTGATTGTGAAGCATGTGGGTAAAGACCGTTATTTCGACAGCACACATCTTACGTTAGCACGCAAGAAAGACCACGCCCACCCTACGCCCAAGGCAGCAGCTGAGTGGTTCGATTTAGTGGCTAAATGGATGATGAGCAAGGAAACAGACCACCCCATCATCATGAAGGTGCCCGATAAGGACTATAAAGCTGCAAGCGTAGATATCCTGCAGCCAGACAGTCCTGGGTATTAACCCCCACCCCACAGACCCCACAAGACCCCACCCCATCCCCTCCCAAGGGAGGGGCTACCAGAAACCCCATCAAGCCCATCAAAACCCATTAACCCCAACGGCAGACAATGTTGAATATCCTCAACCATCTTTCCGCAACTATCAATCTCCCCTCCCTTTGGGAGGGGCTGGGGGTGGGGTCTTCCCTATCATCCATCAACCTCCACTCCCTTTGGGAGGGGCTGGGGGTGGGGTCTTCCCTATCATCCATCAACCTCCACTCCCTTTGGGAGGCAGCGGGGATGGGCTTTATCACGCAAGACAAAGCATGGTCGTTATGTACGATGCCGTTTTTGGTAGCGTTCATCGTGTTCTTCGCTATATACCTCCTGCTGTGTCGTACACGGCGAACGGTAATGATGGGGTATGTCATCGCGTTCAGCTTGTTCTTCGCGTATAAAGCCAACGGCCTCCTGATGATTCTGCTGCCTGCTACGGCTGTTATCACCTGGTGGCTGACGAAGAAGATGAATGCCTATGAGGGCTGGAAACGCAAACTGTGGCTGACAACAATTATCCTGTTAACACTTACACCTCTTTTATATTATAAATACGCCAACTTCCTGCTGACAACCATCAACGCTATTTTTGCCGGCAACTTCGCCCTGCTGGATATATTCCTGCCCATCGGCATCTCGTTTTATACCTTCCAAGCCATCAGCTACAGCGTCGATGTCTATAAGAGGAAGTTCACGATGGAGACCAGTCTGTTGGAATACTGCTTCTACCTGACGTTCTTTCCGCTCCTCATGGCTGGCCCCATCACAAGAGCTGAGGTGCTGATACCGCAGCTGAAAGAAGAACCCTGCAAAGACAAGGAACTGGTGTATGGCGGCTTGTGGCTCATCATTGTGGGCTTACTGAAGAAAGCTCTCATCGCCGACTACATCGCACAATACAACAATTGGATTTTTGACGACCCCACGACCTACAGCGGTTTCGAGAACCTCATGGGTGTCTTCGGCTATACGCTGCAGATATACTGCGACTTCTCCGGCTACAGCGATATGAGCATCGGTCTGGCTGCCGTGATGGGATTCCAACTGAAAGAAAACTTCAACTTCCCTTATCAGTCGCTCAACATGACAGAGTTTTGGCGCCGCTGGCACATCGCCTTATCCACTTGGTTCCGCGACTATGTGTATATTCCGTTGGGCGGTAACAGGAAGGGTAAGTTCCGTACCTATCTGAACAGTATGATTACGATGCTGGTATCTGGATTATGGCATGGGGCTTCGTGGATGTTTGTCTTGTGGGGAGCCATTCATGGTGTCGGTCTCGTTATTCACAAAGCCTGCAAGTCCTGGCTCGACCGCATCCCCAACACCATCCCTGTTCGATTCATTGCGTGGCTCATCACCTTTTCATACGTCGCCTTCGCATGGATATTCTTCCGTGCGCCCAGCCTCGACAATGCGTATGCCGTCATCAACCAGATAGGCACCGATTTCAGTTGGGACTACCTCGTTCCGTTTATCAAGGCTCGCCCCATGTGGTCGGTATTCGTCTTCTTAGGACTCTGGTTGCACACCATCCGCAGCCATGATTACAAATGGATGCAGCATCTGTTCGTCAAGGCTCCATGGATTGTCAAACTGATCATCTTCCTGATTGTCATGCAGTTGGTCATCAACTTCCGACAAGACAACGTACAGCCGTTTATCTATGCACAATTCTAAAGCCTACCCCCACCCCTCCCAAAGCGAGGGAGTTAGAAGAGAACGGGAGAAAGAGGGAAAGAAAACGGAGAGAACGGGAGAAAGAGGGAAAGAGAATAGGGATTCCCCAAATGAGGAAAACTAACCTCGCTCCCACGCTCCCACGCTTCCACGCTCCCTTAAAAAATCCTTCGCTCCCACGCTTCCACGCTCCCTTATATAGAAATTCCCCATAAACCCATTAACCCCATAAACCCCAACATCACATGAAAAAAAGAATCGCAACTTTATTACTCCTCGTTTTCGCCTGCATTTGGACTGTTCAGGCCAAAGAGTATAACTGGATCAAAGCCAATGACGACAGATACGTCTATGTGGGACGCATCAGCTTTGCTCGTCCAGAAGCCCCTACATGGGATTATCCTGGTGCACAGATTCATTGTGTCTTCACAGGTACATCTGCCCGTATGCTGACAAAAGCCAACAGCGGCTATTTTATGATATCCCTCGACAACCAAGAACCGTTCAAAGTGGAGTCAACGCCTACCGACTCGCTCGTGCTGATTGCCGAGAACCTGACAGATAAGTCCCACCGTCTGACCATCACCTATTGCATGGAAGGACTGTTGCGCCATCCTGTGTTCTACGGTCTCTATCTCGATCCAGAAGCAACCTTAGGCCAACGACCGAAGTTGCCCACACGCAAGATTGAGTTCATTGGCAACTCCATCACCTGTGCCTATGGTATCGAGGGTGACGGCAGCGAGAAAAAGTTCTCCTACAGTCAGCAAAACATCTATTACGGCTATGCCGCCCGTACCGCTCGTGCGCTGAATGCCCAATACCAGCTCGTGTCGCGTTCAGGCATCGGCGTCTATCGCAACAGCAACGGCAATATCAACGGCGACAGATCGGTGATGCCTGTCTATTATCCATACACCTTATTTAAAAAGAGTGGTGAGCTATGGGACTTCAACCGTTACCAGCCGGATGTGGTGTGCATCAACCTCGGCACCAACGACACTACCCTACCCAAGTATCGTACCGATTTGCTGACGAAAGCATTCTGCCAGTTCCTTCGCGATGTACGCAGCCACTATCCCAATGCCAAGATTGTACTGCTGACAGGCACGATGCTGAAGGCTGGCAGTCAGCGTTTGGCAGACTTAAAACAGGCTGAAGACGATGCAATGGCCGATGCCAAACGACGTGGCGACAACGAAGTCTATCGCTTCGACTTCACCCCTGCCGACGGCTCTCTGGGCTATGGCACCCACAAGCATCCTTCTATGCGACAGCACGAACAGATGGCTGACGAACTCACCTCTTTCCTCCAGCGCTTGATGAATTGGTGAGGTCTATTTTGTATGGATACTACAAAAAAATAAAAAATAGACTGACAGACTGACAGGAACACTGTGTATCAATGAGTTACAGTCTTTCAAGACTGACAGAGACTGACAGGAGACTGACAGGAATTTTCTTTACAAACAGCCTCGTTTCAATCCCGTAAAACACTGATAGTTAAACGTTTGAGTTGTTTTTGGCTTCTGTCGCATCACATTTGCATAGTTTTCAAAAAACAATCCATTTTCACTTAGTTGAGCATCACGCAAAACTAAAATGAAATTCTCTAGAGAATTTTTTGTAAAAGGGCTGCTCTTGCAACAAATTCTCTAGAGAATTTTGTCTGAAAGGTCCCCTTTTACCCCCTAAGAGCATTCATTCACCTGTCGGTCTATTCTTCGTCTTCACCCGCTTCTTGAAATCCTTGGTGAAGAGGAAGGTGAGATGCTCTAAAGGGATCAGCGACATATTGTCACGCCCCACATTCGTGAGGCTTTCACCCAAATCGATTATGAGACGGTTCTGGTAAAGGGCAACGTTTTGAGGAACCTTCGACATATCAATATAATCGTGTTCGCCCACCTGAGCGAAATGTTCGACAAGTTCTTCGAAAACAATGCGGTAGTCATCGTCGTAGGTTCCCCATAGACGGCTTTGGTTGAAGATGTCTTTCTGGGTAATCACCTTGTCGTTTTTCATGTCGTAGGTGAAATACTGCCGTTTCGACGACAGCACCCTACCCTCTCCGTTTCGTTCCTGCTTGTAGGCATAGAGCGTGAGCCATTCGTCTGGAGCATACCACAGCAGCTTCAGCGTGCAGTCGATATAATAACGGTGTTCATCGGAAAAGTCGGGCATCGAGTCGGCAGGCAGTCCTTTCGTCCGCGTAAACAGGTTTAATGCCGGCAGGAACTTGTCGCCTTCCTCATCGAAAAAGAACTGGGTGAGGTAATGTTGCAGAGACAGCATCGTGTTGTTGCCGATATGCTCAGGCCAGTCCATCTTCAGTTTGACAACATACACACTGGTGCCGTTGCGAAACAGGGCACTCTCATCGACGTTACGCACCAGACTCTCTGGCGTAACGGTCTGAGCGGTGATACCTAGGGCGTAGCACCACACAAAGCAACAAATCCAGATGAAGACCTTTTTCATGAACTATTGCTCTATTTTCTCCACTTTCGGAGCAGCTGTCTTTGGAACCTCAACGGGGGTTACAGGAACGATTTCCTCAGCAGGAGCAGAGGTTGGATCGGCACTTTCGAGGATTTCACCACCTACGTCGCCGTCAGGAGCCGACTTCTTTTCGTCCTTCTTCTCGCTCTTGTCTTCCTCTACCGTCACATCCTTCTGCAGCGGCGCATCAGGAAAAAGATAGTCGCCCAACACATCCAGATTGTCGTATTCAGGATTACTCGTTTGTGCCTCGTTGTTATCATCATAAACAACCTGCTTCTTGCCCTTTGCACCGCAATGAGCAAGCGTCAGCAAAATGATGACAACAAATAGGCCACCAGCTATTTTAGCCAACGTACTATGCCAAAAACCATTCCATTTCATGTTTTATGCTTTTAGTTCTGTCGGCAAAGTTAGTATAATTCGAAGATAATACAAAGAAAAAGATAGAAAAACTAAGTTTTCCTTTTGCTTTTCAGTCGTTTATTCGTAACTTTGCAGCATTATTGATAGTATCCAACAAACTGAAAATGACTAAAACAAGCTAACGAAAATGAAAACAAAAATATGCTTCATCGTCGCCATTTTATGCCTCAGCATCACAACGACTGCAACGAACTACTATGCCGCACCTGGTGCAACGGGTGACGGTAAATCAATCAACACACCTGGCGACATCAACACACTCGCATCAAAGACCATCGCTGGCGGCGACTCACTCTTCCTGTTGGATGGTGTCTATTATATCACAGCAACGGTCGATGTCAAGTCGGCAGCAGGAACAGCCGACAAGATGACATACGTTGGGGCCTATCCTGGCGCACACCCTGTTATCGACGGCTATAAGATGGCCTACAACAACGGGGGACAGTCCAACTGCTTCCGAACCCGTGTAAGCTATGTACACATCTACGGCATCGAGGCCCGTTATGCTGGATTCAAAGGTTTCTATATCTGCGGCAGCTATAACAGAATCGAGAACTGCGTGGCTCACGACTGTGTTGATACGGGTATTCAGATGAAAGACGCCGTAGGATGTACCATCATCAACTGCGATTCCTACAACAACTTCGACTATGAGCTGGGAGGAACATCAAATCCTGACTTTGGCGGCAATGCCGACGGCTTCTGCGACAAGCAGTTTACGGGCGAGGGCAACACCTATATCAATTGTCGTTCATGGAACAACTCTGATGACGGATGGGACCTCTATAAGCGTGTCACCAATTCCACCATCGTCTTCATCAACTGCATCACCTTCGCCAACTCACCAGAATACTACGATTTTACGGGCAATCCCCGTCTGGAAACAGACAAAGCGTGGTTTGACAGTGTAGAAGGTAAGACGATGACTACGTCAAAAGGGCACGCCGACACGTGGTATCGTACACATTATTATAATAACGGCAACAAGAACGGTTTCAAGATTGGTGGTGCAGGCGTAGCAACAGACGTGACGATGTATCGCTGTCTGGCTATTGCCAATACGGTAAAGGGATTTGACCAGAACTACACGCAGGGTCATGTAAAACTATACAACTGCTCTGCCTACGACAACAAGAACAATTACCATTTCGGCTCTGCCCAGATGAGCAGCCTCGACATCCGCAACTGCATCAGCCATTATTCTCACGAGGCAAGCTCCGATCCGAAGAATGAATGGTGGAAAGACATCATCACCACGAACAACTACACCCACAGCAGCAACAGCTGGGATATGGACGGAATGACGCCTGTGACTGCCGACTTTGTCAGCCTTGAGCCTGCTTCCTGTATTGCTGGACGCGACGCAGAAGGATTCTTCAACGTACCCACCATGTGTTTGGCAGAAGGCAGCAAATTCATTGACCGAGGCGAAGTCCTTGCCGGCTATACCGATTATATCGGCAGCAAACCAGACCTCGGATGGAAAGAATATGAAGAGATGCCAACGGAAATCGTCAATATCGATGCCGACAACAAGTCTGTCAAGGGTATGCGCCGTTTGAACATCTATTCACAGAACGGTGCGATGGTGGGAATGGTTGCTGACGGCAATATTGCTGGTTTGGGACTCAAAAGCGGGGTCTATATCGTACAGGACTTCGATACCAATAAGAGTGTAAAGGTCATTATTAAATAAATTTATTCTAAAAACATGAAAAAGGTTATTATTTCTATGCTGATGCTGGTAACGGTTGTTGCCGCTCACGCACAAGGTATTAGTGAAGAATATGCTGCTGAAGTTCGCAAAGCGCTCCAGTTGCAGCATACCACAGAGACATTGGTTGAGACGATGCGCCTGCAAATGCAGCAGCTGGTTGATAACGGAACAATGACAGTTGAAGGAGTAAATGGCTTTTGCCAGGAGATGGGTGATATTATGTATCCTGCATTAGAAAAGAGAATAACTGATTTGTACTACCAGAACTTATCACTCGATGAGTTAAGACAGATGAATGCATACCTTTCATCACCTGTAGGACAGAAGGGAATCAAATTAGCTCCACTGTTTGCGGCAGAAGGGGCAAAGGTTGCACAGTCTCCAGAAATTCAGGGAAAGATTATGACCATCATGAGTAAATACATCAAGAAATGACACGTATCATTCACTTGGTGGAAACTACATCGACGAATCAATTCCTGAAAGAAAACGCATCTCATTTATCCTCCTGCCAGGAGAAAACATTCACAGCCTCATCAGAGGAAAGCATAACGGTCGTCGTTGCCGACTATCAGACCGCAGGAAAGGGACAGGGCACAAACACGTGGGAAAGTGAAAAGGGGAAGAACCTCTTATTCTCCATCCTTGTACACCCCACCACGTTGCCCATTGAGCGACAGTATATCCTATCAGAGGCAGCAGCGCTGAGTTATAAAGAGGTGTTAGACGCCTATACGGAAGACATCAGCGTGAAATGGCCCAACGATATCTACTGGCAAGACCGTAAGGTCAGCGGAACACTTATCGAAACCTCCCTGTCGAAAGGGGTCTTCAAGGACTTCATCATCGGAACAGGCATCAACGTCAACCAAATGGAATTTCGCAGCGATGCGCCTAATCCTGTATCGCTCTGCCAGATTACAGGGCGAGAGATTCCGTTGGAAGAAGTGCAGGATCGTGTGGTAGAAAAGTTTGAGGAATACTACCAAATGGTGATTGAAGGCGCATACGAAACCATCAGCAAGCGCTATCATGAAGCGCTCTACAGGAAAGAAGGACTCTTCCCTTATCGCGACAGGAATGGTGAGTTTACTGCATCTATCGACCACGTAAAGGACAATGGTCATCTGGTGCTCAAAGACACTGACGGCAACGCACGAGAATATGCGTTTAAAGAAGTACAATTTGTAATGCGTAATGCGTAAACAATAAACAATAAACAATAAAATGGCAAGATTTAAAAGAATACTATTAAAGTTGAGCGGTGAGAGCCTGATGGGTAATCAAGGCTACGGCATCGACGCTGAAAGGCTGAGCGACTATGCCAGCCAGATCAAAGAAGTACACGATATGGGTGTACAAATCGGTATCGTCATCGGTGGCGGCAATATCTTCCGTGGACTCAGTGGTTCACAGAAGGGCTTCGATCGCGTAAAAGGCGACCAGATGGGTATGTGCGCAACGGTAATCAACTCTTTGGCACTGAGTAGTGCATTAGGGGCCATTGGCGTAAAGAACAAGGTGTTGACAGCCATCCGTATGGAACCCATTGGCGAGTTCTATACCAAATGGAAGGCTATTGAGGCGATGGAAGCAGGCAACGTATGCATCTTCTCCGCAGGAACAGGCTCACCCTACTTCACCACCGATACAGGTTCATCCCTTCGCGGCATCGAGATTGAAGCAGACGTGATGTTAAAAGGTACGCGCGTAGATGGTATCTATACGGCCGATCCAGAGAAAGACCCTACAGCCACGAAGTTTGACGAGATTACATACGACGAAATCTATACACGCGGTTTGAAGGTGATGGATCTTACGGCAACGACCATGTGCAAGGAAAACGGATTGCCGATTTACGTCTTCAACATGGATGTAAAGGGCAACCTGAAGCGTGTGATGGACGGGGAACCCATTGGAACACTCGTGAAATAGTGAACATAGAAAGAAACAGCTACATTTCATTATTATAAACATCTAAATTTATTATTATGAAGAAAGTATTTTTCAGTTTTGTCATCGTGGTAGCAGGACTGCTCGTGACATCGTGTGGTAACAAGGCAGCAAATGGTGCAAGTGAAACCGACAGTACAGCAACAGAACAGGCTGCAGGTAGCAAGGAACTCAAGGCAGAGGAGAAAGGCCCCGGCATCGTGGTTACAGAACAGTTTACCTTTGACGTGCCAGAAGGATGGGAAGTAGAGAACTTAGTTGAGTCGGGCTATGCGAAGATTGCTCTTAGACAGCCGTCAGATCAGGCTATTGCTGTGGAAATCAAGGATGGCAAGGCTGCGGATGACCACAAAGACTGGAAGCAATTAGACGATAAGACCATTGGTGATAAGACTTATATAGAAAGAGAAGATGTTTCTTTCCGCTATTTGGTGACCCAACTGGATGACAGCCACTATCTGTCTATATTTGGATACCATATGGAATCTGGTGATCCTGTTTTGACTAAGGTTATTGAGTCAATAAAACTAAAATAGTCTATTCCTCAAAATCAACGTATTCCCCTTCGTCGTCAGGAATGATTTGCTGTTTCGCCTGTTCAGGTGTACGACGATCATAGATTACATTTCCGTCAGCATTACGATGAGACTTTTTCGTCTTTTGCTGGCGGAATTGTTTTGTTGCTTTACGAACCTTCCAATAGAACAGGAGCAACATCCAAAGGATGGCAACAAGACCGACGATGAAAACAAAAAGAATGAATTTAAGCAGGAACATGATTATTTCTTGTTTCTGAAATCAATGATGATAGACAGAAGCACATACCATGCAATGATAATGGCTATGCCGCTGAAGCTGAAAAACAGGAGCAAAGGAATACAACTCAACACAAAGATGTATTTCACCTCATTGCCCTTCCATCCCCATTGTTTGAACTTCAGCGCGAACATCGGTATCTCACTGACCAACAGCCAGCAGCTCACACAGATGCCAGCCATCAAGACAAGTACCATCCAAGACCAGTTGTCGAGCCATTTCTCCCCACCGACAATCAACGCACCCCAGAACAGAGCATTTGCTGGAGTAGGCAATCCGATAAACGATGTCGTCTGACGCTCATCCAGATTGAATTTCGCTAGACGCAAGGCTGAGAAAGCTGCCATCACAAATGCGAAGAATGGCAGATAATCGCGCATCGGCTCCAAGAAAGCCGGATATTCCAAGCGTCCTAATAAGGAGAAGACGATCGTGGACGGTGCTACACCGAAGGTTACTACATCCGCCAACGAATCCAACTCCTTACCAATCGGTGAGCTGACACCTAACAAACGGGCACTCATGCCGTCAAAGAAGTCGAATACGGCTCCCACTACAATCCACAACAATGCCATTTGCATGTTGCTGCAGAAAGCAAAATAAGTTGCAATACAGCCTGATATCAGGTTGCAGCAAGTAATGGTGTTGGGTATATTGACTAAGCCCCCTAAGTTAGGGGGTTGGGGGTCTGAACATGCTTTGTTCATACTATTTTGTTTTGTTTAATTCAGTTTGGCTATTACCGTCTGATCACCAGTGGTACTCTGTCCCATCTTGACACATACCTCTGAGTCAACAGGCAGATAGACATCCACACGTGATCCAAACTTGATGAATCCCAAATGTTCGTCGATATAGCAGTCTTCACCTTCCTTGGCATAGGTAACGATGCGACGCGCTACGGCTCCAGCTATCTGACGACAAAGGATATCCGTTCCCTCTGGGGTGGTAATCAGCACGTCGGCATGTTCATTCTCTTCACTCGCCTTCGGAAGCCAAGCCTTGTGGTAGTTGCCGTTTTGATGATGCACCAGTTTTACCTTACCATCTACTGGGAACCAGTTGGCGTGCACATTCCACAGACTCATAAAGATACTGATCATCAGTCGTTTATCGTGGAAATATTTGTTTTCTTCCACTTCCTCGATGACCACGATCCTACCATCGGCAGGAGCAACCACAAGTTTCTCCGTATCTTCATCAGGATAGTAACGGATCGGACAACGGAAGAAATTCACGACAATTCCGTAAACCACACCAAAGACAACTACAAAACTCCAAAATGGGATTTTCGTCTCTAAACAATACCATAAAATCAGTGCCACCAAAACAATAGCGATGGCACCATATAGCAAAGTATTAGTTCCTTCACGATGAAGTCTGATTTTCTTCAGTTTCTTTATTCTCTTTCCCATGAGTGGTCTAATAGTGTTTTACCGATTGCAAAGGTACAAAATAATTCTTAACAACAAAAAAATAATATCAAATTTATTTTGTTTTGTCCTCGTTTTATACTACCTTTACCGCTCAAAATACAAAAAATGGAAGATTTCATACACTTACACGTACATACATACTATTCTATCCTCGACGGCCAGTCACCTATTAAAGCTTTGGTAGAAAAGGCTATAGCCGATGGTCAGCGGGGTTTGGCTATCACCGATCATGGTGTCATGTTTGGCATCAAAGAATTTTCCGATATCGTCAGCAGCACCAACAAGAAACTGAAGAAAGAAGGCAAAGAACCCTTCAAACCCATCTTCGGTTGTGAAATGTATGTGGCTCGCAATGGCGACAAGATGCGGAAAAAAGACAAGACCGATATTGGCGGCAACCACCTTATTGTATTAGCAAAGAACAAAACGGGCTATCACAACCTGGTGAAACTCGTCAGCCGTTCGTGGGTGGATGGCTTCTATATGCGTCCACGTACCGATCATGCCGACTTGGAGAAATACCATGAGGGGCTGATTATCTGTTCTGCCTGCATCGCTGGTGAGGTTCCCAATAAGATTATCGACGACGATATTGAGGGAGCACGACAAACCATTGAGTGGTACCAACGGGTATTTGGCGACGACTATTATCTGGAGTTGCAGCGCCATGAGGTGACAGACCCCACCATCCGTGCCAATCGCGAAACCTTCCCGTTGCAGCAGAAAGCCAACAAGGTGCTGATAGAACTGGCCCGCGAATACGGCATTAAGCTGGTCTGTACCAACGACAGCCATTTTGTCAATAAAGAGAATGCTGAGGCTCACGACCACTTGCTGTGTCTGGCTACAGGCAAAGAACTCGATGACCCGTCGCGTATGCTCTACTCCAAGCAGGAATGGTTCAAGACTAAGCAGGAGATGAACGATATCTTCTCTGATGTACCTGAAGCCCTTTCCAACACATTGGAGATTCTCGATAAGGTGGAAACTTACAGCATCGACAGCGATCCCATCATGCCTTTCTTCCCCATTCCTGAATCATTTGGAACCGAAGAGCAGTGGAGACAGAAATTCTCACAGGAAGACCTGTTCAAGGAGTTTACCAGCGATGAGAATGGTGAAAACCAACTGCCTCGCGAGGAAGGAGAGAAGAAAATCAACCATCTGGGTGGGTACGAGAAACTGTATCGCATCAAGTTCGAGGCCGACTATTTGACAGAACTCGCCTATCAGGGAGCCAGGAAATTATACGGTGAACCGTTAGGTAAAGAAGTCGATGACCGCATCCGCTTCGAGTTGCACATCATGAAGACGATGGGTTTCCCTGGTTACTTCCTCATCGTGTCAGACTTCATCAAAGCTGCCAGAGAAGAACTGGGGGTTATGGTAGGACCTGGTCGTGGCTCCGCAGCAGGATCAGTAGTAGCCTACTGCTTGGGCATCACAAAGATAGACCCGTTGAAATATGACCTGCTGTTTGAGCGTTTCCTGAACCCAGACCGTATCTCACTTCCTGATATCGATACCGACTTTGACGACGACGGACGTGGACGCGTACTGCAATGGGTGATGGATAAATACGGACACGAGAACTGTGCCCACATCATCACGTATGCAACGATGGCCACAAAAAACTCCATCAAGGATGTGGCTCGCGTAGAAAAACTGCCGTTGGATGTATCGAATGCATTGTGTAAGGCCATTCCTGACCGTCTGCCTGACGGCATGAAGATGAACTTGACCAATGCCATCAAGTGCACACCAGAGCTGCAGGATGCAGAGGTTTCAGAAGACCCTCGCGAACGTAACACCATTAAATATGCAAAGATGTTGGAGGGAACCGTACGCGGAACAGGTATCCACGCTTGTGGATTCATCATCTGCCGAGACCCTATCAGCGAGTGGGTTCCTGTGTCAACGGCCGAAGACCCTGACTTCAAGGGCGTAAAGGTACCCGTCACCCAGTATGACGGTCACGTGATTGAGTCAACGGGCCTCATCAAGATGGACTTCTTAGGACTGAAGACACTGTCGGAGTTGAAGGAAGCGGTTGCCAACGTGAAGATTTCATACGGCATAGATGTTGATCTGGACAACATACCCATCGATGACGAGCTTACCTATCAACTCTATCAGAAAGGGCAAACCATTGGCACCTTCCAGTTTGAATCGCCTGGTATGCAAAAATACCTCCGCGAGTTGCACCCCACAGTGTTCGAAGACCTCATTGCGATGAATGCGCTGTATCGTCCAGGACCTATGGACTACATTCCAGACTTCATCAAACGTAAGCACGACCCCTCACTCGTACAGTATGACATCCCCTGTATGGAGAAATATCTGAAAGACACCTATGGAATCACCGTCTATCAGGAGCAAGTGATGTTGCTCTCACGCCAGCTGGCTGATTTCACACGAGGTGAGAGTGATGCCTTGCGTAAGGCGATGGGTAAGAAGAAGAAAGATATTGTTGATGCCATGAAGCCCAAATTCATCGAGGGTGGAAAGCACAACGGACACGACCCAAAGATTCTGGAGAAGATATGGGCCGACTGGGAGAAATTTGCATCCTACGCCTTCAACAAGTCGCATGCCACCTGTTATTCGTGGGTAGCCTACCAGACGGCATACATGAAAGCACACTACCCTGCAGAATATATGGCTGCCATCATGAGCCGACGGAAAGACCAGATCACGGAAATCACCAAGCTCATGGATGAATGCCGCTCACTGGGTATTGAGACATTGGGACCCGATGTCAACGAGAGTCGTATCAAGTTCACTGCCAACAAACATGGCGGCATCCGTTTCGGACTCGCTGGCATCAAAGGCATGGGTGAAGGACCTGCCAACGCCATCATCAGCGAACGTGAGAAGAATGGCCTCTATAAAGACATCTACGACTTCATGGAGCGCGTTGATATGACGAATGTCAACCGCAAGGCGATGGAAAGCCTCGCCTACAGTGGCGGTTTCGACAGCTTCGGCATCATGCGCGAACAATATTTCGCCGCTGACAGCAAAGGCGTTCCCTTCTTAGATACACTCATGCGCTACGGACAACTGTTCCAGGCAGAAAAAATGGAAGCACAGACCTCCCTCTTTGGCGGCAGCAATGAAGTAGCCATATCACGGCCTGTACCTCCCAAAGCAGCAAAATGGGCAACCATCGAAAAACTGAACAAGGAACGCGAACTGGTGGGTATCTATCTCTCTGCCCATCCACTTGACGAATACGGCGTCATCCTCAACAAGATGTGCAACACAAAGTGCAAGGAAATCCACCGTGAGGCTGACAAAAAAGCTTTGGCAAAACGTGAAGAGATTACCTTTGGCGGCATCGTCACTTCCGTTATGGAACGTTTCTCACAGAAAACGAGCAAACCATTTGGTATTGTCACCATCGAAGACTTCGACGGCAGTGGTGAGATAGCTCTCTTTGGCGACGACTGGGCGAAATGGAGCGGTATCATCAAGAACAACAATTCCATCTTTATCACAGCCAAGTGTGCGCCGCGCTTCCGCGACTCCAATGTTTACGAAATGAAGATTCAGAATGTGGAATTCCTGTACGACGTCAAGGAAAAACGATTACAGAGCCTCACCATCTCCATACCGATGGAAGATATCGATGAAACACTCGTAAACGAATTGTCAAGTGTACTGGAAGGAAATCCTGGGACAACCCAGTTCTTTCTTAATCTCCGCACCGCTGACAACAACCACCTGCTGTTGCGTAGCCACATCAAAGGCATCAATGTCGATCATCATATCATCCAGTTTATAGAAAGCCATTCCATGATGGAGTATTCGATTAATTAAAAGTCTCAAATTTCGGGAGTAAAAGTGGTAGAAGTGCCTTGAGCATAGCGAAAAAATTCGCTTCGCTCATGGGAGTTAAAATGGACAATAGATTTTGAAACATGCGAAACTTTCGTCCTGCGCGTAGCGCATAACTCCCTAAGCCAAAGGCTTATAACTTCCTTTTTAACTCCAAATTTAACTTCAGAAACTAAAATTAAAAGTAATTATTAACCCTATAAAACAAACAGAAATGGAAGTACAAATCACAAGTGAGAATTTCGAGAGTTTGAAAAGTGGCTCACTGCCATTGGTCGTTGATTTTTGGGCACCCTGGTGCGGTCCCTGCCGTATGGTAGGTCCTATCATCGAAGAACTGGCTGCCGCCTATGACGGAAAAGTTGTCATCGGCAAATGCAATGTCGATGAAGAAGAGGAATTGGCAGCCAAGTTTGGCATCATGTCCATTCCTTCTATCCTGTTCTTCAAAGACGGCCAGCAGGTTGACAAGCACGTTGGTGCTGCCACCAAGAATCTTCTGGAAGACAAAATCAAGGCGTTGCTTTAAGCAATGCCTTGATTTTTTATATTCATGCCATACAGCTCCCCCTCCGGCTCCCCCTAAAGGGAGAGGGTATTGTCGTTAGCTTGGGCAGGGGGTAGGCTCTTTTTCCTCCCCCTTTCAGGGGGGATTAGAGGGGGGCTGAAGGGGTTTGGGGTAGGCTTTACAGCATAATCGGTCCTTGACCCATGCACGAGGTTGTACCCAGTGCAGTCAACGCGGCAGTAGCAGCTGCTATCAGCATACGGAGGATAGCCTCCCAAAGTCCTTTCTTTTTCATGGTATTGAAGCCCCCCTTAATCCCCCTGAAGGGTGGACCTGACATTCGAGGCGTGGGTCTGTAGGTTAAACAAAGGTTAGATAGGATGGCCCACCTCCAACTCCTCCCAAAGGGAGGAGGGTTTTACCACTTTGTGGGTTAGTATTTCTCTTGAATTCACTTTCGAGCTGCTTTCCCCTAACCCTCCTTCGGAGGCTTTTCTCCCCTCCCTTTGGGAGGGGTTGGGGTGGGCTTTTTGTTCGATTTTTTCAGCATTGTTCGCCAGATGTGCCGTTTTGCGTTTCAAGAGCTATGCTTTTGCGCGCTAAAAGGTAAGCTTTTGGAGTGCGAAAGGGCACCTTTTGAACTGCGGCTGTTATCATCTCATGGTGCAAAGGTACGAATACGGTTTTGACCCCACAAGCATTTTTCAAATTATCGGGGGTAAAATCGGGTTTTTGAAATGCGCGCCACGCGTGTAATTAACTTATATATAGGTATTTACAAGGAAATTTTAGCGTTTCTTATTTACATCTTATTTACATGTCGTAAAATCCAAAATGGATGTTAGGAGCCACTCTTTATACCTTATACATAGAGAGATAAGGAAGCAATGGATATGTAAAGATAAATACAATGAATGTTACAGGTATATGTCTCTGTCGCTGCCACACTGCCACGCAGCCACGCAGTCCCATCTTGCGATTTTAGTTTTGCAGTATGGCGAGTCCCATTATCTATATTATATATTATAATATTATTATAATATATAATATAAAATATATACTTATAATTTATAACTTTCAAGAAGCGGTGTTCATTACATTTGAAAAAAGTAAATGGGACAGCGTGGCTGCGTGGCTGCGTGGCTGCGTTGACGCTCAAAGATATACCAGTGGACTGTCCTTTGGCAGTCATTAAAACAATGAGTTTGAATAACCGCAAGCCTTGTGGAAGTATTTTTTTGTCGTAATTACTTTTACTTCTACGAAAAAGTTGTATATTTGCAGAAACTATTGAATAACGCCTATGAACTACCCTTTGATATCTGAATATTTTGAGGTAATTAAGACGATTGAGATGTAACATTTTCAAATTTTGCATACTATATAGGTAGAAAGGAAACAAAAAATCGTACCTTTGCAATTGATATGGCAAAAAGAAGAGAAATAAGAAACAGTACAGCAGAGTTCCTGATCTTTCAAATTGAGGGAAAGAGTCAGGGCATTGAGGTGTTTTATAAAGATAAAACCGTTTGGTGTACGCAGAAAGCAATGGGTATGTTGTTTGACTTCTCAACGGACAATGTGGGACTTCATTTGAAGAACATATTTGCAAGTGGTGAGATAGTAAAGGATTCAGTTACCGAGAAAATCTCGGCAACTGCTTCGGATGGAAAAAACTATATGATGAGTATGCCATTCGTGGTCTCAATGAATTTAAGAACTCTTTAAAGGGATAAGCTGCGATGGAGAAGGAGAATAAGATTATACTCTATAAAGATGATGAGGGAAAGCTGAGCGTAAACACTCGCTTTGCCGATGAGGATGTGTGGTTGACACAGGCTCAACTGGTGGAGATTTACCAGTCGAGTAAGTCGAATATCAGTGAGCACCTAAAGCACATATTTGCAGATAAAGAATTAGATGAAAAAGTGGTTGTTCGGAAATTCCGAACTACCACTCAGCATGGCGCTATAGAAGGGAAAATGCAATCTCATGACGTTCTGCATTATAATCTCGATGTCATCATAGCCCTTGGTTATCGTGTGCAGTCGCCCATTGCTGTGCGCTTCCGTCGTTGGGCAACACAACGCTTGCACGAGTATATACAGAAAGGCTTTACGATGGATGACGAGCGACTGAAGCAGGGTGGCAACCGTTACTTCAAAGAACTGCTGCAGCGCATTCGCGATATTCGCAGCAGTGAGCGTAATTTCTACCAGCAGGTGACGGACATCTATGCCACTTCTACCGACTACGACCCTCGTTCAAAGATGACCAAGCTCTTCTTCGCTACTGTGCAGAACAAGATGCACTATGCCGTACACGAGCATACAGCAGCAGAGTTAATTTATGAACGGGTGGATAATGAAAAGCCTTTTGTGGGAATGACCAACTTCAAGGGCAACTACGTGACGCGCGACGACGTGAAGATAGCCAAAAACTACCTAACAGAATTAGAGCTGCAACGACTGAACCTGCTCACCTCACAGTTCCTCGACTATGCCGAGTTCCAGGCTTTGGAGCAGAATCCAATGACGATGGCAGATTGGGTGGCAGCCCTCGATGATCAGATATTGCGATTGCGTAAGAATATCCTCGAAGGTACTGGTACTGTTTCGCATCAGGAAGCCATTGAGAAAGCTGAACACGAATTTGAGATTTATCGTGAGCGTGAAATGCGTCTGCTGGAAAGTGACTTCGACAAAGCTGTCAAGAGACTTAAGAACCTGAATGACGAAAACAAGAAGGAGGAGGATTAAGCTATGGCAAAACGCCATATCCCAATGACAATGGAGGATTGGGCAAAGCAGATAGATACGATTTTGGCTGCTGGCAGGAATGATGTGCTGCAGACTCCTGTACAGGTAACTGCTGAGGAGGCTAAGGAACATGCAGAGACAGAGTTTGAAAAATACCGTATCGTGCAAGATAGGCTGTTCCAAAGCGACTTTGATAAATATCTTGGAGAACTGCCTTTTATAGAAGAGATTGACAAATCATGATTATCATCGAGTCGAAACGGAAGAAGCCTGCGACGTGTTGCCGTCATCTCACTATGGTATGAAATAAAAAAGAAAAGGGAAAAGAAAACGAAGTCCCCCCAAAGAAAATGCCATGAAAGAAGCTGAAGATGCAACAAGTACATGACAATTGAGAAAGAATCAAGGATGGCCGCAAGCCTTGCAATACGAATCCTTTTCATCTTTTCCCATATATTTTTTGCCGAATTCAAATTTCTTCGTATCTTTGCGCAAGAGAAACTAATGACCTATCATACCTAAATCATAATCCGAAATGATTAAAGAACACAGAATAGCAATGGCTCGTATTATCAGTGATATCATAAAAGCTGATAATATCATTGAGGAGAGCGAGATAAAAGACATGAAGAAGCTCATGTCTGAATACAAGATTTCGCATCAAGAAATGAGCATTGCGCGTAAAATTCGTTTTGCTGATGCAGTCAATACGCTGAAGGAACTCTCAATGAAAGAACGACAGACATTTTTTGACCATATATATAGCATAACACTCAGCGACAACGTCTGTGTTCCTCGTGAGGCGCTACTACTCATTGCACTTCAGTATTGTTTAATCGAAAACGACAGGAAAACTGATAACAGCAAGCTTGTCCCCAAACCTTATCTGATATCCTGCCCAACAGGTGAAGCCAGTTTCAATGACCAATATATGGTTTATTTGGAAAGTGCCTTCGATGAGGAACGTAATGCGGAACTGAAACAGCACTTCAGGCTCTTGGTTACCATCACTCGTCTATGTGGTTTCAACTTCATCTATATCCCTAAGATGGTTGAAGAGTTCCGTGGGATGAGCGAACAATATGTGAAGGATGTTATCAGCTATATGGCTCCCAATCTCGAAGAGTCATTTATCCAGCAGGTTTATGACAGATTGTGTGACCTGACGACTGTAGATTTCTTCCGTAATGTGCTGTATGAGCGTTTACAGGTCAAAGCACTTCACGACACGCCACCTTCTTTATTAATAAATATAGGAACCTCGGTTGTTCCCTATTGTAGCGCAGGAGGACCTGTTCAGTATTACACGGAGTTTTTGTGCATCCCCATTTCGTCAAGTATCCTCACTTTGGTGGACGACATTTTAGGATTCTATCAGAGTAAGGTGAGTATCCGTCAGTCTATCACAATCAACGACAGCAGGGGCCAGTTTAAGTATTTCGGATTTTACAAGGCATTGTTCGATTTCCTTGTTGCCCCACCCCCTATTGCACCAGATATTATATTCTTAGGACAGGATATGAAAACAGGAAGATACCTGGTTTCTTTTAGATTTGATGATGGCAATGAGAAAAAGATTTGGTTGTCTCCAAAAGAGTACGATACCTATTTCCAAGTTGCTTTGCGTTCATACAAAGGGCGTACCAAGGGGCTGTCAATATCATGCGATAAGCATATCAAGCCAACCATCGCACATATAAAGGGCAAAATCAGCGACGAGATTCCAGACTTGACCTATTCTGACCAATACAAACCTGAAAGAAATGGCAACGTGTATATTCTTCGCTTAGACAAATCAAAGGTGTTTGTAAGAGTACACACTCATCTTTGTGGTAGTGAATATGAGGAAATCCCCATTGTGCAGTATGACAAGAAGTGAGTTTCACACCCCTCAGCAACGTTGCAACGCCAACTGTACTTTTTTGCCATCTTTACATGGCAATGTTGCCATATTGATTTATGGTGCTGATATTACCCATATCTTTGCAGCAAGAAATATAAAAAGGTAATATTATGATGATAGATGATATTTTAAAAGGTAATAACTATCCATCTGAAGGGAAAGTTATATTTGACTCCTCAGACCACATCCGTTTCCAAAATGGAAAAGATGTTTCAGGTCACAATTATGGGTGCAACAGGCGCTTTGTAATTGAAAAGAACATTGAAGGAAATGAGGGCTATACTGTTACTATGTATAATCTTGATGGTAATCATCCTTTATGGAAAGATAACATTCAGATGGCACCAAAGCGTATGCATATTGTTTCAGCAAATGACAATATTGTAGAGTTGCGCGGTTATGGCTATGACGAAAACGCCTTGATTATGGGCGCACCTTTGTCTGATGCGTCATTCGCTAATTATGGAATTGTTCTCTTGATTGAGGACACTGAGATTAAGAGAATACAATTAAATATGTACGACAGAAATATTAGTATTGTTTACCTAAAATAACAAATTATGTTTGAAAGAACTGAAGACCATAATCTTTATATGGAAGACGAGTCATTATTGCCGATAGTTATAAAGTATATCGACAGAGATGTAGAATGGCATAATTCCCATAAAGACGTGCCCTTCTCTGATTGCATTAAACAACTAGAAGGTATACACGACTTCGTAATCATTAATCGTGGAGTCAATGAGAAATTCAATTGTGAAGAATTTGAAATCGGAATAGAAGGAGTTCAGTGTTCAGTTAAATTAAGAATAGACACTGAAAATAATTATTTCTTCAATGCTCATTTTTCTTCAAAACAGATTTTTGCGCCAGAAGGAGAAGACGAATGCATAATTATCAAAGCCAATATGATATTTACACAAAATGTTGGTATCAGTTTCTGGAATACAAATGGGTTGATAGATCGACTTGGTGATATCTCAGGATTCCTCACTAAATGTCAAAGCCTATCAATCCCCTTTGATGATAGCAATCTTGGATTAAAGAACAAGAGGGCATGGGAAATATATGCTGAAGGCATGAGTAGACTCAACAGAGAAAAACAAACTTTGTTGCCCATCAAAAGCGTAAGTTCGCCTAAAAAAACTAGAAGCCGTTATAGTGGTGAACTTATGAACGTTATAGAAGTAGAATTAGATATTCCAAGCCGTCAGGATTTATTCGCATCTGCTTTAAAAGAATTGCTGTCACAAAAGGTGGAATCTAATTATTCTATAGATTTTCCTACAAAAGATTCATGTTGTATAGAATTTGCCTCCTTTCATCAGTTCGGAGATGATTTTGAAGATAAACTGAATGACTTAGCAGAAAATCACTGTTTTAATCTTGATGGTTGCATCAATTATTTCATAAAGGGAGAAGTCTCTCTCAAACAAGACAATGATTTTGACGAAATTCTTAAGAATTTAGAGATTGAAGTATCTGATTATAGCGAAGATTTTATTCGTAATGGGTCTAAATTCATTAGCTATTCTGATGACACTGCGGAATATATAGTCCAATTAATAGAACAATCATACTCAGAGTTCCTTGCAATTGGTTCAAAGAAGCCTATCATAGCTTCTTTTCAAAACACAGATAATGATTATCAAGACGTAATCCAAAATCTAGTCGAATCGGGTATCCAGGAACAAAGAATACAAGTTAGGAATGGACTGATTCGTATTAGTTCCATCGGAAAGCCTATGGATATTAATGCAGAGGAGTTGGGCTTAAAATTTGAAAAATGTACAATCAAATACAACTTGATTGATGATGCATATGATTCTACTATCCAGATAGAGGGTTTAGATAATGTTACTATACCTAATCGAGGCGGATACTACGAAGGTGTCATTCTTTCTATGGAGGGTTTCAAAGATAACTCATTAAATTGGCAACGCCAATTGAAAGCACAATACGGAACAAAATTCAAGGGACAAACTTTCTTTTATTCTTATAGAAAAAATATTGATATTGAACCTTTGAAAAAGCTTCAACGTGAAGTATTCTTCTCTAATGAAAAAATACACGTTTCAGCAATGCGTGGCATCGTTACATTGACACCTTCTTCGAATGAGGAATATAGGTCGTTAATCCAGCAAATTATAGACAATTTGTCAGGAAATATTGTTTTAAATGCGCCTAAATACTCTATTGAAAGAGAAGTCAAACTTGTCTATGAAGAAGAGGAAGCGTGTAAAAGAATGTTTAATAAAATAAGGAATGGTATCAGTTCTTTGGACAATATAATAGCATTAAGATTTGATGGCGTAGATTTTACTACTCGCCACTTTACCTTCATGTTCAATACTCAAGAAGAAAGAAATGAGAAAATAGAGGCTATTTATTCTGCTTTTGAACCATTTAAGAAAGTATGCAATATACACTTTGACTCTCAAGATGGTCACACAAAAATAGAATTTACTCGTAATGATAAATTAGAGAATGATTTTGTAGATGGTTTTAGGGAATTTAATAATGAGCCTGTTAAGATTGTTGATCATCTTCGCTATAATGAAGCGAAGGATTCTTCTGAACTAACGGAAATACAATCTCAAATAGATGACTTACAGAATGACATTAACGATATTCAAATGTCAATGCCGGGCTACGATAAAGGCAACGATAGGGTTCGTAATGAAAGACGTAGATTGGGTCGTGAAAAATCATCTTTGATTCAAGAAAAGAAAGATGCAATTGATCGAAAATATAAGTTGCAACGTGAAATCAATTCACGAACAAGAGAGGTTCTCTACGAATCGCCTACTGTGGGCGAATGTAATACTCGCAGTTACGATAGAATTACGATTAAATTGCCTGATGGTTTTGACAGGAAATCTTATGAAGAAAACCCCATTGTAAAGGCTGGAGAGTATGTCTTCTTCCCAATGGCAGGCTCTGCATCAGAAACAGGCCGTCAGAAATATGCATTAGACAGAATTGAAGGTAAGAAGAATGCTAAGGACAATCCACCAGTCAACAAGCAATTGTCAAATTTCCTTTTTAATCCAAGATATGCATCAGCTGCGAAAGAAGAGGACATTGCATTAGCAACAACTTGGATTAAGGACTACGGTATTAGTAAAAGTCCCTTAAACGACATGCAAGTAGAGGCGGTAGCAAAGGCGTGTTCTGCTAAAGACGTCGCTTTTATTCAAGGCCCTCCAGGAACAGGTAAAACAACTGTTATTGCAGAAATAATCTGGAAAGAAATCCATCAGAAATCGAATTGTCGAATCCTTCTTACATCTCAAAACAATCTTGCGGTAGACAATGCTCTGGAAAGATTACAAGACGCACGAGGACTTAGGCCTGTGCGCATACTAAATACTCATGACAAAGAAGATTCAGAAACCAAGGACGGGGCTCAATATATGATTGATGTTATTCAGGGATGGAAGGATAATCCAAATTCGTCTAATTCAGAGAATGCTGCAGCGCATTGGATGAAGGATGTCAAGAAAATGGCATTAGCGAATCCTGAATATGAAAAATATGCGTTAGTTATTAAATCATGGGTAGATAGTCTCAATAGTAACTCTAAGTATGTTAGAGATATGTTTGCCGACGCCTACTTATCAAACGTTAATCTATTTGCAGCCACATGTAGTTATTGTGCCTCTAAAGATTTTATGCAGACATATAATCGATTATATGCAAACGAAAAAATGTCGTTTGATGTTATAATCATGGATGAGGCTAGTAAAGCGACATTGCCAGAAATGGCCGTTCCTATGGTGAATGGTGTAAAAATTATTATGATTGGTGACCATAGACAACTTCCTCCAATACTCTCTGGGGAGCATAAAAAGGCATTTGACATAATGGGTAGTAAGGATTTATTCGAAGAATCTTATGAAACTCTAAAAACGTCTCACTTTGGCATTATGTTTAAGGCAGCTCAACGCTATGTTCCTTCTATTGTTTCTACTCTTACCACTCAATATCGTATGCACGAACAGATAATGAATACCATTAATCAGTTTTATAAACGTGATGTGGTTGGAGGATTACAATGTGGTATAAAAGAAACAATGGACATTCCTGATTATAATCATCCGGGAAGCCGTTTTCATGGTTTATCTTTTGATAGAATTCTTACTCCTAATGACCATGCAATATGGGTTGACGTTAATACGCCAGAAACAAATCTCAATCCAGGCTTCAAGAATATGGGTGAGGTTGATGCTGTTGAGATGGTTGTACAAATGCTTAATAGGGCTGAAGGTTATAAAGAATATCTAGCAGCCCAAAAGAAAGATGAAGACAAAGAAATAGGTTTGATAACTTTCTATAGTGGCCAACGCAAAGCCTTAGCTAATCGAAAGTTCCCCGGGACCAACTCGTACAAAATAAGTGCCGTAGATAAATTTCAAGGAATGGAAAGAAACATTGTAATAGTATCTACAGTTCGAAGCAACAATACTAAAAACATCGGATTTGCCAGAGAATCCGAACGTATTAATGTCGCTTTTTCCCGTGCAAAAAAATTACTAATTGTAGTTGGTAACAAACATTTATTCTGTCAGTTTGAAGACTACAAGGAATCTATTTCAAATATGAAGACTATTGATTATAGAACACTAAAAGATCTTCTTAAATAATGGAAAAGAAAACAAATATCCCAGATAATGAGTTGTTGGTGCATAAAATTGGTAATTGCATCTCTGCTTCATTGAAGCCAACAGACTATTTTGTTGGCTATGCTCCCTTTTTCTTCCAATTTGTAATTGAAGAATATAGGGGAGAGACCATGTTCTCTGAAAAAATTACGCCAATAGAACAGGCCATTGTTGGAATATTGACAATAGACGAAACTGCTTCTATCGAGAAAATTGGTACAATTTTAGGTTTTAATGTGATGCAAGATGTTGCTGAATATAACATCCTGTCAGATGCTATTAGACTACTCATTAGGCATAAAGTAATAGCGGGTGATGATAGCATGTATTGCTTAACTGAAGAAGGAAGAGTATTTGCAACAGAAGGTAAGAGGCCTGAAAAAGAAACATATAATTTTAAGTTGTGGTATAGTAAGACGTATCCCCAGCTTACATCCTTGAAAGAGCTTCTTGATACAGACAACATGGTTGAAGATACACAAACCTCTGTAGATGATTCTGTAGATTTGGATATTATAAGGTGTGTTGCTGCCAAGCAGGCGCCCAAAGTTCATAATCCTGCAGACGAAAGACTTCTTTCGAAGGCAGAGCTTGTAAACTCTTCATCCTATAATTACACATTATATGTATGCTTCATTAGGGATGTCTTTACCGGTGATATAAAGACGATTGCATATGACGAATCTCAAGATATAATTCTTGATGATTTCTCTAACCTTGTCATGAATAATGACGCATTAAAGGCCCAATTGTTTGATTCCATTGTCGAATCTGTGTTTATTCCTGAAGAAGCGCAGGTTAATGAACTGGAAATCGTTAAGGATACAGATGATAACGAAATAGAGATTGATGTTACTGGTAATAATGGAGTACAAAAACTGCACAAAAAAGCATTATATGATGAAATCGCATTTGAGAATGAACTTAATCAAATATTCAATGCTGACCAGCCAGATGAAGTTTGGCTTATAAGTCCTTGGATTGGGTACTACTTTGTCCAATATCGTGTGCCAATGATTGAGAAAGTTCTTAAAGAGGGGGCAAAAGTTTTTATTGCTTTCTCCAAAAAGGATCCAAGAGACAAAAATCATTCAGAAATGGTCAATCCCCTAGCTCAAAAAGAAATTGATAGATTGTCAGAAACATATTCTAGCTTCTATTGTGTTGAATTGCCTAAGATTTTCCATACAAAAAATGTTTTAGAGGTTAAAAATAGCCAGGTCATAATGTTTAGTGGCAGTTTCAACATTTTATCTTTTGCTATACAAGAGAGCCACAAAATCATCAGAGGAGAACAAATGGCCTTTGTTAATCCTCAAAAGGCTAAAACAGAATACCGCAATTACATTGATAGCTTTGCCGAGATATACATCAATATATATCGAAACAAATTAGTAGATAGTTCACAACTCACCTCAAAAGATTTTAAAGATAATAAACTTAAATTCTTCTCTGAGAAGTCCACAAAATCTTCTGATGTAGATGATATATTGGATTTATTTGACGAAAAACTGTCTGATATCCAACGTGGCGAGTGGGTTACCAATGTAAATAGATTACAAAAAATGGTTACTCCTTTACTCGCTCGCGGTATCATCACAGGGGATGATAAAAAGTACATTAGAAAAGAATTAGCATCGCTTGAAGAATCTGCAAAATTATTAGATTTAGACGAAGAACTGATGAACAACTTGCATGTTTTGTCAAATCATGTTGAAAGTTTGAAAGTTAGGAAACATGCAGACAAAATAATAGATGAGAAAGGTAACGAAATATCTGCAAGTATTGAAGACTATTCCACGGATATTCAGTCTATCATTTCATCCAGAGGTTCAGGAAAAATATCTTTGGAGAATTTGAAGACCGCTCGCAATGTGCTTAGAAATAAGAAAATTAAAACGGATCATCAATTGGCACGTTATATTACATCATTAAACTTAATGCTGCAGGCTAATAAGAAAAAAATGCAAGACACGATGTCATACTATGAGATTAATTCTTGCGTAATCTCGTTTATAGAGAAAACAGAAAACAAGGCACCGAATTTGAGCATATTTATAGAAGGAGATGTAACTTATCTTGATATATGTGGTATCCAAATATCGGTTTATAAAGTACCACATACAGACAAGACTCTTTCAATAATTGCTTCAAGAGCCAACAAGGTTTCGGAAAATAAACGCCTTAAGTTGTTCTTGTATGCTGATGAAATATTTAATTTGGTTTTTAATCGGGAATAGTGTATGTCTAGATTCGAGTCATCAAGGTTTGTCCGTAATCCTCAGGTAATGCACGTAGATGTCCTAAAGTCTGCGTGCGATACCTTAGGATGGACATATACAACAAAGGGAAATGAGCTCCTCGTTACTGATGCCAAACAGGGAACTCGTTTGTACGGTGAATATGCATTGAAATTAAACCTCACAACAAATGAGGTTACATACAATACATATTATATGCCTAATGCAGCACAAAAAGTCGAAGAGTTACAGAACCAGTTTTATGCTCTTAATGCTGCCTATGCAAAGAACTCCTTAGTTTTGGAATTTAAGAAGAAAGGGTTTACATATAAATCCAACGATCATTTCACTCCGACTACAGAAGAAGTTTATTGCTTCTTCATGGTTGGTCGTTCAAAAGATAAGAGTGAAGATGAACCTGTAGCACAAATTAAATTTACTATTCTCAAGGATGGTACGATTGTAACGGATTCTGACTATCTTCCAAATGATGTCAATGAAAGAGCTCATGAAGCGATGGATGTCTTAGAGCAATTGTTAGGGAACAAACGTATTATGACGAAAAAGACAAACATCCCAGCAAAATATCTTGCTAAGATGAAACCGCGTAGAATATCTGTTCATGAAAACAAAATAGTAAAATAGTATGGAACCTGTTTTTGATAAATTAAAGGATATGCTGAATGCATATTATCCTACTTTTTATTTACAGTCATATGAATATAATAGGACTTGGATGAAAATTCAATCTATTTCTAAGTCGTTTATATCAAAAGGGGCTGATGTACATTTGTATAAATGGAACTGTGTAGAAGGGCTTTTAGAACTTAAAGCTGAAGGCAATATAACTGTTAAGTTTGACGAGCAGGACATCTTAGAACCTGCAATGGTCTTAAAATATATTTATGCCATAACTAACAAGAAAAGCAAAGATATTTTTGTATTAGAAGACTTTAATGCTTATATTGAAGAGGAGGATATAAAATACTATTTACGCCAAATTTCACATCAAGCGAAATTTACAAATACCCATGTTATAATTTTATCTGCCATATATAAACTACCTATCGAACTTGAAAAGTATATAACTGTTTTAACGACTCCACTTCCTGATCGAAAAGAGTTAGAAATAACTCTAAGGGAAGTTGAACGTGATTGCGGAATAACATTATCTATAGACATGCGAAATAAAATGGTTGACGCAGCATTAGGCATGACAACCATGGAAGCCGACCTCGCATTTTGCCTAGCTGCGGTGAAAGATAATTTAGGGATCAATGCCCCATATACTGTTTCTTCAGAAAAAGAGCAGATAATAAAGAAGTCGGGAATATTGGATTATTTTCCCAAAAACGAAGACCTCAAAGATGTCGGTGGTATGGAAGTTTTGAAAGACTGGCTATTCAAAAGACAAAAGGCATACGAGAAAAAAGCTAGAGATTTTGGACTTCAGGAACCAAAGGGTTTATTGCTGTTAGGTGTTCCTGGATGCGGAAAAAGTCTCACCGCCAAAAGTATTGCATCATTCTGGAATATGCCATTGTTGAGGTTGGATATTGGAAAGGTCTATCAAGGATTGGTTGGTAGTAGCGAGGACAATATACGAAAAGCAATTGCGACCGCAGAGGCAGTAGCACCTTGTGTCCTTTGGATAGACGAAATAGAAAAAGGTCTTAACGGTGTACAATCAAGTGGGGCAACTGATGGAGGTGTGACATCAAGGATTTTTTCAACAATATTGACGTGGATGCAAGAGAAATCATCTCCTGTATTTGTAGTAGCTACTGCAAACAACATTAATCTCCTGCCTCCAGAATTATTGCGCAAAGGACGTTTCGATGAGATTTTCTTTGTTGATCTTCCAACTCAACAAGAACGAGAAAATATTTTCTCAATACACCTAAAGAAGAAGGGTCAAGATCCTTCACAATTCCCAATGGAGATGTTGGGAAAGAAAACGGAAGGATTTAATGGTGCTGAAATAGAAGAGTGTATTAAGGAAGCTATGTTCGCTGCCTATGTTGAAGCCCCAAATGAACCAAAACTTCTAAGTAAACATTTAATGGAGGCTATATCAAAAACGGTACCTTTGTCAACAACAATGAAGGAGCAAATAGTTGCACTTAGGAATTGGGCTGCTACAAGAGCCAAAAATGCTTCCAGAGAATCGATTACTGAAGAAAAGAAGGAAATGCCAATCCTTCTTACTCGTCCAGAATTGGAACTTGAAAGGTCATTTGACTTAAATGCTACAAAATAGTAATGAATGAGTATTGAGATATAATTAAGTGCTTATGATAACGTTGTCTCACCTCTTACCATTCCGAACAGAGAAGTGATATGCATTGAGGTTGCAAATGGTAAGAATTACAACACGCAAAATTACAATCTTGGATACAGTTGTTCGGAATTTCCGAACAACTGTTGCAGATGGTGCGATGAAGAACTCGAAAGGAAGGAACTTACGAGTAATATTTGTTTGTTCGATAAAGCAGTGAAACGACTGAAGAACTTGGAAAACGACATTAAAGATTAATATGAATATTAGGCAGATTATTCTGATTGTGGTATGTGGCTTCATATACTTTCTTGCTTTTGCAGGGGAGTATTGGGACTATAAACGTGCAAAGACAAGAGGATATAAGCGACATCAATCATGGCAGAATATATGCAAAATGATTTTTGCCCCTTTAGTCGTCTTATGCGGAATTGTCGGATTACTATGGAAACTTCTTAAGGCATACTTTGATAGGATTAAAGAGCATGGCGGCTACAAAGGATATCAAAAGTGGAAAGCTGAGAAAAAGAGGATAGAAGAAGAACTGGAAAGGGAACGGCAAGTCAAAAAAGCTGAAGATGACCGTATCGCTAAAGCATATATAAACAAAGAACTTCGTAGAGATGAACTGCCAAGAGATCTTGATGGAATCAAGCATTTCGAACTATATGGCCATATACTCAGTGGAGACTGGAGCGAACTGGTTTATATTGAGAACAAATATAGTGCCACATTGAATGATTTCTTCAAACGCCATCCTAATATTCATTTAAAACATAACATACGAATCATTTATTTGCCCCAGTGTGTACATGATTTGACAAATGACGAGATATTGAGGTACTGGAATCCTGGCGCAACAGACCATCAGGAAAAAATCCCTCTTTTGGATACATCGTCATTACTAAATGAGTTGTGTTATCCTGAGGATATGTCAAAACTAAATCATGGGGTAATTTCTTGTATGGGATGGACTTACAATCATGGCGCAGAATACATTCACGCAACGTACTATCCATTAGAAGAAACCGATGATGAAAACATCTTACAACAAATAGAGGCTATTGCAAGAGAGGCATTCAGAAGTAACACAGGACTCTATTGTACGGCCAGCAGATCTCATGATGACAAAAAGCCAACGAAGGATTTTGCAGACGAGCATTTTAGTTGGGAAATCAACACTTTGGTTGATGAAATTCGAGAACGGATAGATAAGTTAGAGCAACGTGGCGTATCACGCAAACTCTTGATGAAACTTCTAACCGGAGAACGTAATCTGAGCCGACTTGTTATTACTAAAGATTTGCGAATAATACTCCCAGATTATGACAACATGGAAATAAAGATGGAACCAATCAATAAGGCTGTTTTCCTGCTGTTCTTAAGACATTCAGAAGGAATTATCTTTAAACATCTGCCAGACTACAGAAAGGAATTGGAAGAATTGTATCAAAAGATAAAACCGTTAGGATTGAATGAAAGAGCAATTCGAAGCATAGAGGATGTAACTAATCCTTGCCTGAATTCCATTAATGAGAAGTGTGCCAGAATTCGTGGAGCATTTATTTCTCAATTTGATAGGGATTTGGCACAACATTATTATATAAATGGACGACGTGGCGAACCAAAGAAAATCGCATTGTCTCGCGACTTGGTGATCTGGGAATAAATCTTTCATTTTCACAAGGCTTGCGATTCAAAAACATTTGGAAGTAAATCATAAGCAGTCTATCTTTGCAGTAAAAATCTTAAAATTTGTAGTTATGGATTATTTATTTATGATTGGGTTATTTTTTGTGATTGCTTGCTGTTTTACCGTTGTAATGGACTGTAAGAAAAAGAAAAAAAGACGTAAATCATGAGAAAGTGTATTTTGGGATTCATCATATTGATGATGGTATTTGGAGTGGCTATCGGATGTACAGGCAAGAAGGATTCGGAGCCATCAAACGGCAAAGCTGACACAACAAAGGTTGTGGACAGCAAGAGATCTGTTTATGATCGTTTGCTTGAAGAACTGGATTCAATAGAGATTTACAATGATAGCATCCTATATGGTTATTGGTTTATGCCACATGCGGCAAGTTTCGTAAATATTTTCTTTCACAAGAACAACACGTTCGAATACCATTATGTGTCATCTACACCAGACAATAAAGATACAAAGGATCAATTCAGAAAAGGACAATTCGTGCTGAGAAACGATACCATATTCCTATATAATACTACAGGTACAGAAGATAAGAATTTTGACAGCATCATGTTCTACAAACATAATGATGTGAACTTTTATATTGAAGACCGTGATGATCTGTTCTTAATAAAAGGAAGTGATTGAAAAAACTAAAAACCATGACTTTCGAAACAAAGAAAAGAAATCGGCCGATAGCAACGCTGATAAAATGGTATTCGGACAAGAAAAGCGGAAAGGTGGTTGAGGCGAGAAAGGAGATTCAGCATCGTTTTGACTATCTGGACTGGAATGTTCAGAAGAAGATTCTGATGGCATTTCTTGATGCTGGTCAGTCAGACCGCCAGTGGGCCTATAGGAAGATATACCGTCAATGGGACAAATGTTTCCTTGAACCAATCAGGACGCTATGGGAGGAGCATCATGAAAATATTTGCGTTTGGTCGGTTGTCAAATACTTTCCGATGGATTACGTGAAGGCGAATGCCGAACAACTGGAAGAGGTGAACGGCTACTATCATCTGTGTATGCGACTGGCAGAAGACCCCAGCTATGCGATTGATCGATCAAAACTGAATGACAGGGAATACTTGATGGTGATGAACAACTGTCATCGGAAAGTGAATGAGGATGAGGCCATAGATATCTTTTTCCTGTCGGTATATGAATGCTGGCTGGATGATTCTTCTGCTGCAATTCTGTTGTCTTATAAAGGGCGTAATGGGGTGTTGAGCGTCTTTGATATCAATGCCATCAGTTCCATCAGACACGTTTTCTACACGATGGGCTTTGACCATTTGGTTGATCAGATCAACGAATGGGACAGACAGCAGATGTCAACGGTTCATCACAGTGATGAGTTCAGAGCTTTGGGCAAAGAACATCTTGACGACGCTGAGTTTCAGGAGAAGCTTCTGGCTATTACGCAGAAGTATATGATGCTCGCGTTGGATGACAAGTATGTTCCTGGTTTTTAAAATAAGAATGAATATGAAGAAGTTGTGTTTTGTAATAGCTGGCATGCTGCTGGCGATGTCGTGTACAAATGTACAGAAGGGAAAGGAAACGGAAAACGAACAGACGGCAAAAACCGATACGGTTCTGACAGCGAAATCGGCTGCAGGCAATGAGGATATGGCGGAACCTATAAAGGGAGACCGATTCCGTGTGGAGATAGAGAAGGAGAAGAAGGATGGAAATATAGAAACGTTTTGCTATGCGATAAACCCACGTACGAATGAGAAGAGAAAGGTTGTCTTTCAAGGGTCGGAGTATGATGATTGGATGAATGACGGATTGGGAGATTTGTGGAGTTTCACTGATCCGAGTGGACGATACGTGTTTGTGGTAGGCGATATTAAGCCTAACAGCAACGGATGGGTAGGACGATTCCTGATCTATAGGGTTGAGACTGAAAACCTACAGGTGAAATTCTTTAAGAGAGTAGCGGCCGTGCAACCATTTTCTAACGGCTACCGTGCGGCTGCCGGCAGGCTCACGAATCCGGATGCAACGTGTACAGCAGAGGAAATCTGGATGCTACACGACGTGTATTACGACTATAACGGAAACGTGGTTCGCGAAGACCATACAGAATATGACTATGATGAACTGGTGAAACGGTATCGCATGAATTTATAATCCCTTCGCAAGCCTTGCGAGGGATTTTTTTGTTGCAGGTATATAAAATAATGTGTATCTTTGCAAGCATAATTAACGAAAACAAAAAACGATAACGAAAACAATATGAGGGATCAGGAAATACTGGACATCTGGGGACCTGTTGAGGACAAGTCGAAGGATATCATCAAGGTGATTGGTGTTGGCGGCGGCGGATGTAATGCCGTACGTAACATGTATGATGAGGGTATCAGAGGTGTGACGCTGGCGGCATGTAATACGGATAGTAAGTCGCTGGCTCCTTCGCCTGTGCCTGTGAAAATCATGCTGGGTGAAGGCTTGGGTGCTGGTGGATGGCCTGAGATAGGACGGTCGGAAGCAGAAAAGAATATCAGCGACATAGAACGGCTGCTCAACGACGGCACGAAGATGGTGTTTGTCACAGCCAGCATGGGTGGCGGAACGGGAACGGGTGCTGCTCCTGTGGTGGCTGGTGTGGCACGACGGATGGGTATCCTGACGATTGGCGTGGTGACGATACCGTTTTATTTCGAGAAGAAACAGAAGATTATCAAGGCACTGAAGGGTGTTGACGAGCTGCGCAAGAATGTTGATGCACTACTGATTATCAATAATGAACGCTTGTGTGATGTGTATTCAGATTCGAACATCCCAGTAAGAGAGGCTTTTGCCCGTGCGGACAACATTCTGAAAGATGCGGTGATGGGTATTGCCGAACTGATAACGGTATATAGCAACGGTGGTATTGACCTTGACTTCCGCGACGTGGAAACGACGATGCGCGACGGTGGAGGGGCTATCATGGCAATGGGGCGTGCCAGCGGTGAGAACCGTGTAGAACGGGCGATACTGAATGCGCTGGATTCTCCCTTACTCTATGGCAACGACATCGGAAAGGCGAAGCGCATTCTGTTTAATATCTATTCGAGCGACGATGTGCCCATCGTGGTGAAGGAGATGCAGGAGATTGACGAGTTCTTCGGTCAACTGGATCCGAATATCGAGGTGATATGGGGAATATCGACAGACAACGAGTTGGGCGAGGATGTGAAAGTAACCATCCTGGCAACGGGTATAGAGGACGAGATGCAGAGGAATGCAAACACAACTGTCAAAGATGATGACTATTATGAAAGTCTGATACCTCAGCTGTATAAGCCGATGAAACGGGCGGAGGAGCAAAAAAAGGAAGAGGAGCCAGAACCGCCGTTTGTTGTGGATGTCGCTCCTGAACCTGAACCCGCAGATACGCTTCCACCTCACCCATCTGATGATGTAGTAGAACGGGGTAAAGACAAAGGTATGAAGAAAGATTCAGAAAGCAAGGAACCACAGACCATATTAGAGAAGATGAAGGCCTGGCTGGTGAATGTGGTTGCAGATGATGTAACAGAGGAATAATGGAAGACGAGCAGACAAGGACACCTGAGGAGTTGGCGGATGAGTTGAACGAACTCATCGCGCAACTTCGTAAGATGGGGCGCAGCGATTTATTGTTGCGTGCCATTGGTGTACCCATGTTGGAGGAGCTTCGTCTGGAGGCTGCACGCACAAGGTTGAGCCGTATGCTGATTACCAAGGACTATCGGTTTATCCTTGTTGACTACGACAATCGCGAGGTGGTGCTGCAACCCATTCACAAGGCTGTATACCTGTTGTTTCTTGCTCATCCTGAGGGTATAGAATTCAAACGGTTGAGTGAATACCAGGACGAATTGCGCGACTATTATAGGAAGACGTCAATGGGAATGGACGAACAGAAAATAGAGGAAGGTATCAGCAGACTGGTGAACCCATTGGACAATGCCATCAATGAAAAATGTTCACGCATCAAGAAGACGTTCCTAAGTATGATGGATGAATATACAGCCAACTATTACATTATCAGCGGACACGTAAAACGACATATGGAAGGGTCGAACAAAACGTGGTATGAGCGGCTGAAAATCATCACGCTACCACGTGAGTTGGTTTTATTTAACGACGATGCGTTAAATACCACAGCAACAGGAATATGACATATAGCGGCTAAAGATTGCTAACATTTTTTTAAGAGAAAATATCCTCTGGTTTCATATTCGAAACTGGAGGATTTTTTGTACCTTAGCAGCCGTATCATATCATATAATCTAACAAACATTATTTTATGGACTCATTAGAACCAATTAAACGAAAGATCTACGAGATACGTGGACGTAGAGTGATGCTGGATTTTGATTTGGCAGATGCAGGCCTTGATTACATCACAGGATAGTCGTATCGCCGATGATCGTAGCCGTTACGGTTCATGTTGGGCATGTGGTCGAACTCGACCTGAATCTCCAAGAAGTTGTGGTTGCCCCATTCGTAACGGACGCCACCACCAATGCGATCCATCATGCGACGGCTCATACCATAGTAATCGCCAAAGCTGCCGTAACCTGGATAGCCCCATCCGTAGCCTGCATATCCATAATAGGGATAGCCACCATAGGGATATCTGCCCCAATAGGGTGTATAGAGGTTGGCGTAGTTGTTGCTGGTGAATGCTTTCTGTACAAAGGCATAAGCACTCCAATGTTCATTGAACCGATAGCTGAACACGGCATTGATGCCTGCAGCGGTATAGTTGTCACCTCCCCAAATCATATTATTGAAGTAGCCGCCGACAGCTAAGGTTGCCTTCTTCGACAGGTTGGTGACATACATCAGCGAGATGTCCTGTGTAAAACCTGCACCATTTCGCCCTCCGCCTCCAAAATTCGCAAAGACGGATGCTCCCAGGTTCACGTTCAGACCTTTATGCAGGCGCCAGTCGTTACCACCCCAGCCCCACGGCATATAGTAATAATCGTCTGTGCGTACTTGTCCGTTATCATCGATACGAGGCAGGTTTCGGTCTATCTGTTCCTGTTCCCTGTCGCGTTCTTCCTCAGCCATCATCCGTGCATATTCCTTTTCTTCCGCTGTGGCCACTCGTCTTCCACGCACCCCAGCAGGTTCTATAGGCTGAATGATATCGGTTGTATGCAACGTGGTATCTTTCACCATATAGACATCATCTTGTGCACTTGCTACAGCACACAGTCCGATGAGGGCGGATATGAGGAAAAACTTTTTCATTTCACGTGCAAAGTTAGACGATGCTGATTTGTCAGCCAAAAGATTTAATCTTTATTTTTATTCTTTAAACATCTGTGGCGGGTCTGTACTGAAGCGGAAGAGCGTTCTGGACTTGTAGATTTCGCCTGGTCGCAACACCGTTGAAGGGAACTGAGACAGGTTGGGTGAATTGGGGAAGTGCATGGTTTCCAGACAGATGGCCGAACGACGTGGATACTTGACGCCATTCTTGCCTACCTGGTTGCCTTTCAGTCCGTTGCCAGTATAGATCTGTATAGCCGGTTCTGTGGTATAGACAGACAGCGTGCGTCCGCTCTGTGTGTCGTAAACGATAGCTGCAGGACGGTTGATATTTCCTGCATGGCGCAGTTTGAAGCAGTGGTCGTAGCCTCCCGTCACCTTCAACTGGTCGTAGTCTTTGTTGATACGCAGTCCGATCTGTCGCGGTTTACGAAAATCCATCGGCGTATTCAGTACCTTTCTTAATTTCCCTGTCACATTTTTGTTGGCATCATACTCGGCAAACTCCTTGCTGTCGATCCACAGATGTTGGGATTCAATACTACGGGCGAGGTCACCTGAGATATTGAAAAATGAGTGATTGGTCAGGTTCAGCACGGTAGGCTTGGTGGTTGTCGCCTCGAAATCGACACCCAGCGCATTGTTATCGCCCAACGTGTAAGTCAGTGTCACCGTCAGCTCTCCAGGGAATCCGTTTTCACCATCTGGCGATACGTAGCGCAGCACCAACGTTTGGGTACTCACCTTCACGACATCCCACACACGGTCCTGGAAGCCTGGCTTGCCGCCATGCGAGATTACGCCCTTGCCACTGTCCTGCAGGTCGTAGCGTTGCCCATCTAACGAAAACGATGGTCCGATGATACGTCCCACATACCTGCCAACGGTAGCTCCGAAGTTTTGTCCTTGCGTATGGTAATCCGTTACATTGTCATACCCCAACACCACATCCTCCATACGTCCGTTCCAGTTGGGCATCACCAGCGATACCAACCGTGCGCCATAGTTGGTGATACAAGCTTCCGCTCCATTGTCGTTGACCAAGGTATAAAGTGCCGTTTTCTTGCCGTCGATGGTCTCTTGAAAACGCTGCGGTTCCAGTCCTGAACGGGTCTTCTGCTGTGCCGATATAGATAATGGCACCAACAGCAACAGCATCCATCCGATGATTCTTTTTCCTTTCATGTCTCCATAGATTTGTTTACAACAGGCAAAGATACGATTAAATGAGCACAATACAAAATAAAATGCCAAAAAAACACCATTTCATTTGCGGATATCATAAAATGTTCATATCTTTGTCATCAAAATAGAGTACACAGTTAAAAACACGAATAAAATGAACAAAGTAAAATTCCTATTGATGACGTTGGTGGTGGCATTGCTGGCATCATGTGGTACGTCAAGAACGGTGCCTATCACTGGGCGTAAGCAGAATCTGCTGGTGTCGGACGAACAGGTGCTGAGCCTCAGCAACCAAGAGTACACCAAGTATATGCAGACAGCCAAGAAATCTACCGATGCTGCAAATACTGAGATGGTCAAGCGCGTCGGTCAGCGACTGGCAACGGCAGTAGAGGCATACCTCTCACAAAACGGTATGGCCGCAGAATTAAAAGAGTACAGCTGGGAATTCAACCTGGTACAGGACAAGAGTGTGAACGCGTTCTGTATGCCTGGTGGAAAGATTGTTGTTTTCGAGGGTTTGCTCCCTGTAACTCAGGATGAGGCTTCACTTGCTGTGGTTCTCGGACATGAGATTGCGCATGCTGTAGCGAAACATTCTGCTGAGCGCATCAGCAATGAATACAAGAATCAATATGGTACTCAACTGTTGGGTGCCGTTGCAGCAGGTGCAGGTGTGAGTGCGGATATCCAGCAGATTGGAGCATTGGTTATCAACTTGGGCGGTAAGGCGTTTACCTCTGGCTTCTCACGCAAGCAAGAGAGCGAGGCCGACCACATGGGACTCATCTTTGCAGCGATGGCAGGCTACGACCCACAGACGGCTACGGCCTTCTGGCAGCGTATGGCAAGTGTCTCTGGTGGTGGCAGCAGCTCCATCTTCAGCGACCACCCGTCTGACGCCACCCGTATCAAGAATATTCAGGGTTGGATGCCTGAGGCCTTGACTTACTACAAGCCTTCTACGACGACGAAGACAACCACGAAGACAACCAAAACCACGAAGACCACAAAGAAAACCACGAAGACCACAAAGAAAACCACTTCAACCAAGAAAAAGAAGTAAAATAGAAAACCATGATTGAATATTTTGCAGCACATCTATGGCAGGCATGGGCGCTGGTAGCACTCATCTGCTTGATTTTGGAACTGACCAATGGTGACTTCTTCATCATGTGCTTCGCCATCGGCGGCGTTTGCGCAGCGATCGCGTCAGCCTTTACCGACAGTCTGATTGTACAGATATTGATATTCGTCGTCTTCGCCCTGCTGAGTCTGGTGTTCGTGCGGCCGAAAGCCCTGAAATACCTTCATAAAGGTGAGGACTCGCGACTGAGCAATGCCGATGCTCTCATCGGACGTGAAGGAAAAGTATCAGAAGATATCCCTGCCGACGGTTACGGTCGCGTGCTCATCGATGGTGACGACTGGAAGGCATGCTCTACAGATAATGGGAACATTGCAAAAGGCACCAAGGTGCGTGTGGTAAAAATGGAAAGCATCATCATTACCGTAGAAAAAATCTAAAATACAAACATTATGACAACACTTTATGGCGTACTGATAGCCGTTGTACTACTGGTTATCATCTTTATCAAGAAAACATTAGTTATCATCTCACAGTCTGAGACGAAAATCATTGAGCGACTGGGTAAGTACTATGCTACCCTGAAACCAGGTATCAACATCATCATTCCGTTTATCGACCGTTCGAAAGAGGTTGTTGCCATGCGTGGCGGACGCTATGTTTATACCAATACCATCGACCTGCGCGAGCAAGTGTATGACTTCGACCGCCAGAACGTAATCACAAAGGATAATATCCAGATGCAAATCAATGCATTGCTGTATTTCCAGATTGTCGATCCGTTTAAGGCCGTCTATGAAATCAACAACCTGCCTAACGCTATTGAGAAACTGACGCAGACCACCCTGCGTAACATCATCGGTGAACTGGAACTCGACCAGACATTGACTTCGCGCGACACCATCAATACGAAACTGCGCGCAGTCCTCGACGATGCAACCAACAAATGGGGTGTGAAAGTAAACCGCGTAGAGTTGCAGGACATCATGCCACCAGAGAGTGTGCTCAACGCTATGGAGAAGCAGATGCAGGCTGAACGTAACAAACGTGCTGCCATCCTCACCAGCGAGGGTGAGAAACAGAGTCAGATTCTACAGTCTGAGGGTGAGAAGGCTGCCACCATCAACAAGGCTGAGGCTCAGAAGCAACAGGAAATCCTGCGTGCTGAAGGTGAGGCTCAGGCTCGCATCCGCAAAGCTGAGGCTGAGGCAAGAGCCATCGAAGTAGTGACAGAGGCTGTCGGCAAGTCCACCAACCCTGCTAACTACCTCATCGCACAGAAGTACATCCAGATGATGGAAGAACTTGCCAAGGGACCGAAGACGAAGACGATCTTCCTGCCTTACGAGGCTACAGGCGTCATGGGTTCTATCGGAGGCATCAAAGAGATGTTTAAGGAAGCAGAATAAACATGAACATTTGTATTTTCGCGGGAGCGCGCCCTAATTTTATGAAGGTGGCTCCCGTCATTCGCGCCATCCAAGCCAGGAATGCCCTCCACCCATCAGACGACAGATTAACGGTGGGATTTCATCTTGTCTATGCTGGCTGCGAAGACGACCCCTCGTTGGAAGGTTCGCTTTTTGACGATTTGCAAATTGATCGCCCGAATGTATTTCTGGGTGTCGATTGCGAGAATCTCAACGAACTGACGGGACAGGTCATGTCTAAATTCGAACGGTTTCTGCAGCAACATCCCGTTGATGCCGTTATCGTTGTCGATGACCTTGCATCCACGATGGCGGCAGCTATCGTTACCAAGAAGCAAGGCATCCTGCTGGCACATCTTGCAGCCGGCACCCGTTCATTTGATATTAACATGCCGAAGGAAATCAACCGACTGGTCATCGACGGACTGTCGGACATTCTCTTTACAGCTGGTATCTCCAACAATTCCATCGCCAACAAGGAGGGCGCTGAGCAGTCGAAAATATATATGGTGGGCAACATCCTCATCGACAACATCCGATACAACCAGTCGCGATGGGTGCGCCCAACGGTTCTCCAAGATGAGTCTCCTTATCTCGTCTTCACCCTAAACAGGAAAGCGCTGATAGCCGATCGAGACAATCTGCACAAGATGTTAGTAGCGGTATTGCAACATGCGAACGGCATCCCCATCATCGCTCCGCTACGCAAAACAGCTGTCGATGCCATCATGTCGCTGGCACTGCGTGAACAATTAGGTGAGATGCATCATTTTCATATCGTTCCCCCATTAAACTACTTAGAGTTCGGATGGCTCACCTCACATGCGATGGGTATCATTACCGACTCTGGCAATGTGGCTGAGGAAGCAACTTTCAACGGCGTGCCCTGCATCACACTGAACAGCTACACAGAACATATCGAGACCGTCAAACAAGGTTCGAATGTCTTGGTGGGCGAAGATGCTGGGAAATTGGCTGCCGCCATCAAGGATATGGTAACAGGCAACTGGAAACCATGTGGCATTCCTGACCGTTGGGATGGCCGTTCTGCTGAGCGCATCCTCCAGATTTTATTGGAAAGGCGATAACTGTTATGGCTACACCCTGAAAAAATAATACAATTCTATTTATCAAACAATACAAGCAGTTTATATTATTGCATCCTATTATGAATAAGAACGAGAAATTTGTCATCACCATCAATCGAGAGTTAGGTAGTGGCGGTCGCACCATAGGACGAATCCTTGCCGAAAAATTAGGTGTTCCTTTCTATGACAAGGCACTCATCAAGACATTGGAAGAAAAATATAACCTGTCCACAGAAGAGATTGAACGAATGAAAGGGCGCAGCAGCAACTGGTGGTCAGACTTCGAGCGTGTGGTAGGTTTAGGCTTTGGGATGAGTGTTGATGTCGATCAGAGCCATGCTGATACCGTAACGACAAGCCAGCTGTTCCAAGCTGAAAAGGAAATTCTGGAGGGCATTGCCCATGATGAGTCGTGCGTGATTGCCGGCCGTTTGGCTTTTTTCGTACTGAAATCACATCCCAATCATCTGAGTGTGCTCATTCAGTCGTCTATGGAAAGCCGAATAGCACGTGTGATGCGTAAGAAGAACATCAGCCAAGAGGAAGCGTCCAAACTGATAGATAAGGTTGATAAGATGCGCGAGACGTATGTAAAGAATTTCGGTAACACCTCACGTTACGACACGCGCAACTACGACCTGGTTATCAAAACAGATGGTAAGACGGAAGAAGAGGTGGCCAATCACATCTTGAATTTCATTGGCGAACGCTGATTTCGCGGCTGCCGTCATCGAGTACACGGATGGTGACACGGAGACAGTCGTCTGGTAGGAGTTCTTCAATGAGTTCAGGCCACTCTATCAGACAAAGGGAGGAGCCATAGAAATAGTCTTCGTAACCCATATCATATACCTCTTCCAAGCATTTAATGCGATAGAAATCGAAATGGAAGATGGAAAAATCCTCTGCCCTATTAACCTCGTATTCATTGACGATGGCGAAGGTTGGTGAGGTGACGACATCTGTGACACCCAACTCTTCGCACAAGGCTCTGATGAAAGTTGTTTTACCTGCTCCCATCGAGCCATAGAAGGCAACGACACGCTGACAATCACCTTTCAGTGCTTGTTCTATAAACTGACGGGCAGCGTTTCTGATTTCGTCGAGTTGATGTATGATGATTTTCATCGCTTACGTGGAGTTAGAGTTATTAATGGTATCAGCATCTCTTCCATAGAGATTCCTCCGTGCTGGAAGGTGTCCTTATAATAGCTGACGTAATAGTTATAGTTATTAGGATAGGCGAAGAAATCGTCGCCTACAGCAAAGACATAGCTCGTTGACAAATTGGGAGCAGGTAGCTGCGCTTTCTGCGGATCCTTGATGACGAAGATATCCTTATCGTTATAGCTTAGGTTCTTACCCAACTTATAACGAAGATTCGTATTGGTGTTACGGTCACCGATGATTTTCACTGGTTTGGTGGCACGAATGGAACCATGATCAGTAGTGATGACCACCTTATAGTCACTCTGCGACAACAGACGGAACAAATCAGCCAATACCGTATGACGGAACCACGACAGCGTAATACTGCGATAGGCACTCTCATTGTTTGCCAGTTCGCGTACCATTTTCATCTCCGTTCGAGCATGCGAAAGCATATCGATGAAGTTGATGACAACGACATTTAAGTCGTTTTGCTGTAACTGTTTGAACTGTTGTAGGAGTTTGTCTGCTCCCTGTGAATCGTTGATTTTATGATAAGAGAACTTATCATGACGACGATAGCGTTCTATCTGTGTCTGGATAAGCGGACCCTCATTGAGGTTCTTGCCTTCCTCCTCATCTTCATCAACCCACAATTCTGGGAACATCTTCGCAATCTGCTGTGGCATCAGTCCGCTGAAAATGGCATTTCGGGCATATTGTGTGGCCGTAGGCAGGATGCTCATATAGAGGTTTTCATCGATATCGAACATATCCCCTATCTCCTGTGCCAACACGCGCCACTGATCGTAGCGGAAGTTGTCAATCACAATCATGAAGACCTTTTCGCCCTCACTGAGCAACGGGAAAATACTCCGTTTGAACACATCGGGACTCATCAAAGGGATATTTTCCTGGGGGTGTGCCGACAATTTCTGTCGTGCCTCAATCCAGTCCAGGTAGTTTTTCTTCACAAACTTGGCAAAACCCAAATTGGCTTCTTCTTTCTGCATCTGCAGCATTTCTGTCATGGAGCTGTCGGTAGAACTGAGTTCCAGTTCCCAGCGCACAAGACGTTTATATACATTGATCCAATCGTCGTAGGTCCTGCAATCCATTATCTGCATGGCAATCTGTTGAAAATCTTGCTGATAGCCAGATTGTGTTACCTCTGTGACAATCTCACGCTGGTGTACGTTTTTCTTCAACGTAAGCAGAATCTGATTGGGGTTGACGGGCTTGATAAGGTAATCAGCAATCTTCGAGCCGATGGCCTGATCCATAATATTCTCCTCCTCGCTCTTTGTCACCATCACTACAGGAGTAGCTGGCTGGATTGACTTGATACGTTGGAGGGTTTCCAAACCACTAAGTCCTGGCATTTGCTCGTCGAGCAGTATCAGGTCGAATGTTTGTTGCTGACACTGTTCCAAGGCATCGCTGCCATTGCTGACTGTAATGACCTCATAGCCTTTCTTCTCAAGAAAGAGGATGTGAGCACGAAGGAGTTCTATCTCATCGTCAACCCAAAGTAATAATCCGTTGCTCATAATTTCTAACCTTAACGATAACCTTTACTGTCATTCTACACCTATCTGCCAACATCAGAACCCATTAAAATCGATGTATTCATCGGTGTTTCCAGCCTTCTCCTCGTCTTCATCAAAGATGAAGTTCTCTTCCTGCTGTGCCGGCTGCTCTGGTGTTTCCTCCAAGATAATGATACTGTCGTCTTCTGCAGCAGGTGCATCGTCCATGATAATGATATCATCCTCGGAAGGATCGGCAGGAGTTTCTGGAGATACAGGAATAGCTGGAGTTTCTGGAGTTACAGGAATAGCTGGAGTTTCTGGAGTTGCTGGAATGATTGGCTCGTCATCAGCAGGAATGATGATGTCATTATCTTCTGAAACCTCTGGAGCCTGACGAATGACTGAGGATGGAGGAGGTTCAGGGGTGATTGGGATTTCTGGAGTTTCTGGAGAAACCACAGGTTCTGGAGTTTCAGGAGAAGCCACAGGAGCCGGAATTTCAGGAGAAGCCACAGGAACATCTGGAGTTTCTGGAGAAACTGGAATAGCTGGAGTTGCAGGTATTTCAGGACTATCTTCTTCCATCGGAATCACCACATCTTCTTCTGTAGGAATGGTTTGTCCATCCATATCAATCACATCGGCCTGCGTAGGAGCTTTGCTTTGTATTTCTTCCTCAAGGTCACGTTCACGAGGCGTTGCCACCTCTGCAGGCTCAGACAACAGATAGCGCGTAGTAACCTTCAGCGGCGCAAAATTCTTTTTGTAGAATTCATCGTAGTCGTTGTAACTGAACTGAACGCCAATCATCGCCATATTCTCAACACTGATGACCATGCTCCTGGCTTTTTGAAGCAGTGGGACTATACTCGGCTGTTCGTGGACCTGACGCGCATATTGGAAGGCCTCGTCAAAGCTACGGAAACCACTGATGATCATCCTGCACAGACCACCGTCTTCCTGTATCTCGATATCGAAATTGCGCACCAGGAAGCTGGAAAAATTGAACTTCGCCATCTCGAACAACAGTTTGTTTTCACTGACAGAATCGGGGTCATATACCACCATATACAGATAGTCAGCTATACGCTCCTTAGAGAACTGTTGTACCTTAATGCTATCGCTGTCGTTCATGACTGACGTACGACGGTCCCACACATCTCCTAAATCGAACTTTCCACCACGCAAGCGTTTGCCGGCATTGACACCGTTGACAATCATACCTGCCATCTCGCTGATGCGACTGCTGGGGAATTTCTCCACCACCTCTTTCATATTCTCAACACAGCCTTCAGCATCGCCATCGTTCAGTTTACTCAGGCCACCGATAAACAGGAATTTATCACGGTTAGCACCCAAAGGGAAGCGTTGTTCTGAGATTTGGGCATTGGTACGCACCTCGTTGTAGCGATTATTTTTGAACGCATCGTAGGTAGCCGCATAAAGCGAGTCTTCAATATGTACACCAAATTTCGCATTCTCCGTAAAATAGGGATCCGTCAAAACAGTTGTCCACTGATGTTCTGGGTATTGCTCTTTCAACTTCTCCACATAGGAGTCGGCCATGACAGGCATTCCCATACGCGAATAGAGCAGGAACAAGTGGTAATACACATCGGGCATCTGTTCATAATCAGGATAGTCATCGGCTACGCGGCGCAGGTATTTTTCGCTCAGCAACAAGTGGTCAAGCTTATCTTTGAAGATGACGCCGGCATGATGGAGTCCGTCTTCCAATATCTTGTTACTGGCATCCAACTGTTCTGGGGTAAACGGTATTTGTGCCAAATAATATTCGCGTTTGTGGGGGTCGTTCTGTGCGCTATCTGTGACATGCTCCAGAGAGTCTGCCAGTTGTTCGGCACGCATGAGGGAGTCGCGCTGTTCGTCTGTCAATTCAGGCTGGTCTTCACCCAGCAGGTCGCTGACAACGGTTTTGTTGGTGCGCTGCCAGTCATCGACATTCTCTCGCTTGCCCCATTGCTGTTGGAAGGTTGTCTTACCCTGAGCCACAGCCATCGGATTGTAGAAATACCAAGCTCCTGTACCCTGCTTCGTGTTGACATTCGACTGGGCGACGTTCGTCATATTACTGCCACCGTTTTGTGCCTGCTGGGAAGCGGCATCAGCCTCAGCCTGTTTCTTGCGTTCTTCCTTCTCTTTCTTCTTCAGAGCATCAATCACGCGATCAATGGCTTTGTTGCGGTCTTCCTCAGACATCTTCGCCAACTCCTGCAACGAGTCCTGCAAATGTACAGCCTCAGTATAGGGCACCAGTTCGTCGAGCACAACCGAACGTTCAGACAACTGTTTGTAGTCGTCTCTTTCCTTGTCCAACAAACCGATGGCTTCACCATAGCACCGTTTGGCGTCGCTGAATTTCTCCTGCAGCCAATACAGGTCACCCAAATGCAAGAGCAGTACACCTTTCTCGATACCGCTTCGTGTAGCTTTCTCATTGCCTTTCTCGTAGGCAGTAATCGCATTTACCGTATCTTTGTCGGACAGATAGATATTACCAATGGCATAATACACCTGATCCAAGTAATCTTTGTTCTTATCCGATGCTGCCATACGCTTCAGACGACTAATCATCTGCTTGGACTTGCCAGCAGCCATCACCTCCGTCATCGCAATACGGGCATTGAACTCCAGTTCGTAAGGCGGATTCTGGCGAATGACATGCTTGAAAGCCTTATATGCCTCATCCTTATTGCCTAAAGCAGCCTGCAGCTGACCCATCAGGTACCACTCGCGGGCTTTCTGCTTACGGCGCATCTCGTGTTTGATGACTTTCTTCAGATATGGAATGGCTTTCTCGAAGTCACCCGTATGGATATAGTAGTCGGCATAGGTATAGTCCCATTCCTTTACTGCTCGCCAGTCCATCGAATCGCGCTGCATATTTCGGATAACATCCTCAGCATCATACAGCCAATCTTGTTCCACATAACATTTTGCCAACCACGCGCGTGCTTTTCCGTAGATAGCGGGCTGTGTCTGATACAGACGGCTCATATAAGAGAAGGTGGCGGCGGCCTCATCGAAATCACCTTTATAGAACTGTGAGCGTCCCATAAGCATCCACGCTTTCCACAAGAACGGGTTGTATTCTCTTCTGCTCAGCCATTCGAGATCCTTGGCCGTCTTCTTGCGGTTCTTTTTCCATTCAGGACGTTTCTTGATGCTGTGCTGATGAATCGCTTTCTTGGCTTTCTCAATGGCTCGGTCGTAGTTGCCTTTACCCAAATCGCGGCTGCTTTTATTGCCGACTGTATAAAGAGGAATGATTTCTGTGAAGTTGTCCTTGTTTCCGTTTTCCTTCTCTAAAGAACCATCTATATAAGCCTGTGCTCCATTATAATAGGTATTGTATTTCGCCGTAAAAGAATGCCACCAACGCGTTTGTGAGGTATTCTTCTGCGTAGAACAACCGATAATCAGCCATACACAGCCAATTACCAACACAGGGATGATATATCGATCATGGAATCTATTGTTCATTCCTTACGTCTTACTCCTTCTCTCTCCTTACTCCTTTTTAAACTCTTTTTCCCCCATTTTATTGCATCGGACGGAATGTTCTGAAGGATTATTCTTGTTTTTTAGCGCATCTTTCAGTTCTGCCAGCTTACAATCGTCTCTACCCGTGCAACTGGCACAGTCATTATCAGCTTTCACAATAGGGTCGTCGGTACTGCCCCACGTTGCAATGGCGGCAACGATACCCAGCATGATCAATGCTCCAAATGCGATTCCGACAAAATCCATTACTCTACGATTTTAAAACCTGCAGTCTGTAGGTCTTCCCAATAATGCGGATACGACTTCGTCACTACCTCCGGATTGCGGATAACAACCTCTGGGAACACCAGACACAACGGAGCGAAAGCCATTGCCATACGGTGGTCTTCATATGTGTCAATAACAGGGTTGGTCTGCGCCTTTCCTCGTTTACCGTCCCAGAGCAGTTCACTGTCATTGCGGTCCTCAATCTCAAAGCCCAGTTTCCGAAGCTCTGTCTGCAATGCCAGGATACGGTCAGTCTCCTTGATGCGCAGATTACCCAAACCTGCAAAATGGAAAGGAATACCCAGCGCGCAACAGGTAACGACAAACGTCTGTGCTAAGTCGGGCTGGTTCTTGAAGTCATAATCCAAACGAGGTACCACACGGTTGTGGCGAGTCAGCGTCACCAATGTCTTCTGCTCGTCGTACGAGGGTTGGAAAGTGGTTCTCACCCCCAACATATTAAACAGATAACGTACAGCAGAATCGCCTTGTCGTGAACCATCCAACAATCCTGGCAGCACAACTTGTGCTTCCTCGTCCTTCGTCAGCGCCATCATCTCATACCAATACGAGGAGGCACTCCAGTCGTTTTCTATCCTGTACGGACGACTCTGATAAGTATTGGGTTCCACATCAATCGTGTTGACATCACTCCATTCTGCATTGGCACCATAGTCGTTCATGACTTGTAGCGTCAAATCGATATAAGGTCGCGATACCACATCACCCGTCAAGTGCAACTGTAGTCCTTTCTGCAACATTGGGCCAATCATCAACAAGGCAGATATATACTGTGAACTGATATTGCCAGGCACTTCGAGCACACCGCCCTCCAGCGAATTTCCGTTGATATACAAAGGTGGATAGCCTTCCCTACCCTGCGACTTAAAATCGGCAGACAAATAGGTAATCTCAGCACCCAACCGCCGCAGTGCATCAACCAATACACCAATCGGACGCTGTTGCATACGTTCTGTTCCTGTAATGATATGACGACCTTCCTGAGTAGAAAGATAGGCAGTCAGGAAACGCATCGATGTTCCTGCAGCTCCTACATCTATCACATCAGGCATTTCTTTCAAAGCTCTAATCATCACGGCTGTATCGTCACAATCAGATAAATTCTCCGGCATCTCTGCGCCTCCAGAAAGAGCATGTATAATCAGCGCACGATTGCTGATACTCTTCGATGCAGGAAGGATAATGGTTGCGTTAAGCCGTTCAGGACCCGTTATTTTATATTGCATAAATGATTGCTTTAGTTGTATTTCACTCAGCAAAGGTAATAAAAAGATTATACTTCCCGTCATTTCACGAGCAAAAAAACAAAATATCAGCAGAAAAAAGCAAAAAGATGAAGGAAAATTTGCATTTCTCAACAGAAGTATGTACTTTTGCACTCGCTAAAAGGCATCATACGCTTGAAAGCACAATGGTAGCGGGATTTAGCGCAGTTGGTAGCGCACACGTCTGGGGGGCGCGAGGTCGCTGGTTCGAGTCCAGTAATCCCGACCAAAAAGAAGAGGGTTTAGTCACAACGACAAGCCCTCTTTTTGTACCAAAACTCTAAACACCCAGCACCCTCACCCTTCGACCTTCTTATGTCACTCACCTGTCCCCGTAACATCTAAGCTATTCTTCCTGCTCGTAATAGTAAGAGTAGTCTATGCCTTTCATAAAAATCTCACGGTCATCAATCTCATCTGTCATTGCCCCGTTAAGCAAAGCCTTAATGTATGTCGCGTCAGTGGTACTTCTCCGCATCGCTTCCAGATAACGTTTCTTGTCTATCTGGCTCCAATCGACACACAGTTTCAGGCGTTTCTTGAACATCAGGTCCAGCCAGATGCGAGTAGAACGCCCATTGCCCTCCATAAAGGGATGTGCCACGTTCATCTCTACATACTTATTGACTATCTCATCGAAAGAAGTTTCAGGCATCTGTTCAATGAGCCTCAGATTCTGCATCAGATATTCGGCGCGACAAAACAGCGTACCGTCTTTCCAGATGGTCTTGGTGCGTATTTGCCCGGCAAAGTCATAGAGTCCGCCGAAGAGGTAGGCATGAATCTGTTGTAGGCACTTCACTGTTCCCGGCTCCATACTGTCAAGCAACCCACTCTCTATCAGCGTGTATGCTTTCTTCTTGCTTTGCCCGTCAATGCTGTTGTCGCTATAGGTGAACCAATTGAGAAAAGCATTAGCCCGATTGTTGGGATAGTGGGTGGCCAATATCTGCACACCCTCCGCATCCAGCGCATCGGCCTTACGTTGCTTGCCATCAGGAGCCTCGAATTTGAAGTCGTGAGTGATACTCACGAGTTGGATGCCGTCTGTGTTGAACTTCTTTTTTAGCCAACGCCAGTAGTTACCGGCCTTTACATAATCTTCTTCATCGTTGATGGCCCGCACAATGTCCGTAGCCGAAAACCACCACTTATTGTGCTCTTCGTCCCAAACGGCGCGTACCTCACGGTCGTTAAAAAAACGGATAGACTTTTTGCTCATGCCATTGCTATGTTAATAATATTACATAATACTCGTTTTGTCATATCCTAGTACGTTTGTTAATCTAATACTTACGGTTCAATAAAGATGGGTGTACCTTTCGCATGGTCTGCATCCAGCTCGATAATCCTTTCTATTAGATGGTGCTCGACTACTTACTATACTCTTCCCAGATTTGCTCGAAGTTGTCGGCGACCTGATCGTTGGCGAGGCTGCTGTCGCGCATATTCCTTGTCCATTGCTACTATAATTTCTATTTTCATGCGTGCAATTTATTGATTACATTTGCAAAGATACAGAAATGTTTCTATATATCAAAATACAACAAACAAAATGTTTCCCAACACTGTGATTTATGGTTTCTGACGTCCACGAGCAAAGCGAATGTTCTGAAAAATTCTTTGTTACGTTTATTATCATTATTGTGGATCATGAGAACCGCATTCTATGCTGAATTCCAAACATTGATTGATATTTAACTATATATTTAACATTTCGCAGATCAAACAATTTCCTTATTAGTCCGATAGACGTAATCAGGGTTATATTTCACTCTGTCTCTGACCATCGCTACAAGGATGTGCAGCATCTTGTTCTTGATATTGTTATGCACTAGCAGAGGATGTTTGCCACGCTCTATAAGACGTTGATAGTAAATATGAACGTTCATGTCAAACTTGATTGCGGCCAGTGCTGCTTGCGAGAGCAAGGACTTAATCATCCTGTTGGCAAAAGGACTGACCTGAGGCCTGCTGTTGACGCTAGTGCCCGATTGTCGTCCGAATGGAGCAATACCATAATAGCAGGCTATCTTCCTTGAGTCTAGGTCAAATTTCTGGAAGTTGTCCGTATAGACCATCAGGCACGTCGCATTCTGCACTCCAATGCCTGGCATGGAGGTGATGATGTCAAAGATCTCCCTGAGTTCGTCATCAGAGGCAATGATTTCCTTAATCTTCTGGTCACATTTCGCGATGGCCTTGTTTACCTCTGTAATAAGGTGTTTGCTGGTAAAAGACATAAAAGCTCTGGCATCCGACTTC